>Ga0214473_10002290_pt1 | contig 23615 bp, 23 predicted proteins | sample RVTome_7_FD_203509 | JGI IMG/M metagenome (GOLD analysis project Ga0214473, IMG submission 203509) | Soil microbial communities from uranium-contaminated site in the Upper Colorado River Basin, Wyoming, United States - RVT98D197 | ecosystem: Environmental > Terrestrial > Soil > Contaminated >... | reverse complement strand
CCGCGAATGCGACACCGCGAAGACCGTCGGTAAGCCGTGTGCGGGAAATCCGCACGCACGGTTTGAAAGGGGGACCTGGAAACGGGGTGGCGTAAGCGCCACTACTGCGCCAGAATTCTACCAATGAGAGCGGTACTCCTGCTGATCGTCGTCCTCCTGGCGCTGGTGGCGTCGTTCGCCGTCCAGAACCCCGGCGTGATCGACGTGCGCTTCCTCCACCTTTCGGGAAGCACCTCGCTTCTAGTGATCATCGTCCTCGCCTTCGGGATCGGCGTACTCGTCGGCTTCCTGGGAGGCGTGCCGTCCTCTTTCCGCCGGGCCCGCAGGATCCGGGAGCTTTCGGCCGAGATCGACTCCCTGCGCAGGCCTTCCGGCACCCCCCCTCCGCCGGTGAACCCGTGAATTCGGCGTCCCTTCCGCCGGTCGAGGAAAAGCTATTGCGCTGCCTGCTCCTCTTCTACCGGGAAGTCGGCCCCGGGGCGGCGCCTGCGCTCTCCGGGCTGGACGAGGAGGCCGGGTTGGAACGTCACGAGCTGGAGGAGGCCGTCAAGGGGCTGCGGGAGAAGGGGCTGATCGAGTACTGGCCGCTCCAGCCGGCGGTCCGGCTGAGCGCGGCGGGGTTGCGGCTGGCGATGGCCCTCGAGGGGGACGGGAAGGGGTGACGGCGACGGGGCCGCGAAACACCCTTGCGGCGCGCCTGCGCGACGTGTCCGTCCGGCTTTCCCTGCGCTTCGGCCGTCCCTCCCGCTCCGCGCACCAGACCGAGCCGCTGCGAAACCTCATCCTCACGATCCTCTCCCAGAATACGACCGACGCCAACCGCGACCGGGCCTTCGCAAATCTGGCGCGGCGGTTCCCCACCTTTCCGCTCCTTGCGGCAGCCCCTTCGAAAGACGTGGAGGAGGCGATCCGCACGGGGGGGCTTGCGCGCGCCAAGGCGAAGGCGATCCTTTCGGCGCTCTCGCGCATCCGGGAGGAGCGGGGCGGGTACACGCTGGACTTCCTCTCGGATATCCCGCTTGCCGCGGCGCGGGAGTACCTTACCTCCTTTCCCGGCGTGGGGGTGAAAACCGCGAACGTGGTCCTCCTCTTCTCCTTCGGGAAGGATGCGTTCCCCGTGGACACGCACATCCTGCGGGTGACCAAGCGGCTGGGGCTGGTCCCTCCCTCCGCCGACCTGTCGCGGGCGGCGCTGCTGCTCGAGCCGCACGTCACTCCCGGCGAGTCGATGCCCCTCCACATCAACCTGATCCGGCTCGGGCGGGAGATCTGCCGGCCCCGGAACCCGTTGTGCCCCGAATGCCCGCTGCTTCCGGTCTGCCCGGAGGGGAAGCGGCGCGCGGGGAAACGGGGAGTGCCGCCGCGATGAATGTTTCGAGCGCGCTGAAGTGGTTCTTCCTGGGGCTGCTTGTACTCGTCTTCGGTCTGCCGGGGGCCATCCTTGGGCTGGTGCTGCCAAGCAAGACGCTGAAGGGAAAACTCTTTCTATGGGTTTCCAAGAACTACTCCCGGGTCGCCCTTTTCGTTCTCGGCATCAAGGTCGCATGCCGGGGCCTCGATAACATCGATATCCGGGAGTCCTACGTTTTCATGGCGAACCACGTGAGCCACGCAGACGCGCCCGCCCTGGCATCCGTAATTCCTTACCCGCTTCACTGGGTGTTCAAGAAGGAGCTTTCCAGGATCCCGGTCCTGGGCTGGCTGCTGATCAACACCGGTCAGATCATGGTCGACCGGTCCGACCCGGAGAGGTCGAGGGCCGCGCTGGAAGAAGCGCTCTCCGGGCTTTCGGGGAACAACTCGGTGATGATCTATCCGGAGGGGACGCGAAGCCGCGACGGGCGGCTTCAGCCGCTGAAAAAAGGCGGCTTCTGGATGGCGCTGCAGTCCGGCAAGCCGATCGTCCCGGTGCGGGTGTCGGGGACGCGCGAGGTCGTCGCCGCCGGCACGCTTCGGATCCGGCCGGGAAACGTGCTCGTCGAGGTGTTTCCTCCGATCCCCACCGCGGGGAAAGACGCGCACGACATCCCGGAGCTCATTCATCGCGTCCGGGAGGCGATGCTTTCCGGAACGCCGGGTCCTGCGTAAAGAAGAAGAGGGCGCCGGCGGCGGTGAACCCGGCGGCCGAGAAAAACATGGTGCCGTATCCCAGGTGCTCGGCGACGAACCCGAACACGCCCGCGCCGATCACCAGCCCCATGTCGAACGCGCCGGTGAACATCGCCATCGCCATCCCGCCTTTTTCCTTCCCCGCCCGGTCCAGGATGAGCGCCGAGAGCGACGGGAAGAGGAACCCGTGTCCGGTCCCGGAGACGATCCCCACCAGGGCGAGCCCGGCGGGCCCCGTGAGGAAGGGGATGATGAAAATTCCCGTTCCCAGGAGCAGGAGGGAAATAAGGCTCAGCCGCTCCCGGGGCATCCGGTCGGCGAGTCTGCGGGCGAGCGTTCGCGTACCGATGACCGAGAGCGCGTAGACGAACAGGAACACGCCGAGCGAAGAGATCTTCCGGATCAGCAGGTAGACGGGCAGGAAGGTGAACAGGGAGCCGAACGCCATTCCGAACAGGAACCCCGCCGAGTTGGGGATGAAGTAGGGGCGCGAAAGGAAGTCGAGGAGCGAGGAGAAGGAAAGCCGCGATGTCCCCTTCGGCTCCCTCATCCCCAAGGGGAAAAGGGCGGAGAGGAACGCGATGACGGTCGCGGACAGGAAGAGGCCGTGAAACCCCTCCCGCGCGATCACCCACTCCCCGAGCCATCCCCCGACCGCCGTCGGGAGGAAGAACGACAGGCCGAACACTCCGAGCGCCTCCCCGCGCCGGTCCGCCGGCGCCGCGACGGCGATGTAGGCGTACGAAGCGGTGGCGAAGAAGGAGTACGCCGCCCCCTGGAAGATGCGGATGGCGAACAGGTGCGCCCCCCGCTCCGTCACGAACAGCCAGGGGATCGTGGAGGCGGAGGCGAGCAGCGCCCCGGAAACCAGGAACGCGATGCGCCCCCCGCGGTCCACGAAGAGCCCGTTGACCGGTTTCAGGGCCACCGATACCAGCGTCCCCGTCGCCATGATGAGACCGATCTCCCCCTCCCGGACGTTCAGCCGGTAGAGAAACGGGGGGAGGAAGATGAAGACCGTGGCATACAGAGAGTAGAGGAAGTTGGAAGCGTTGAGCAGAAGGTAGTTCCTGTCGTAGAGAGAGCGCGGCATAGAGGGTACTATACCCGGGGAGGAAAATATTGCCAGCCGGGGCGAAAGTCTTCCCCCACGGGCCGGTTTCCGGGAGAATGAGGGGTATGAAGCCGCTTCGCATCGCCCTGGCACAGATCAACACGACCGTCGGGGACATCGCCGGCAACGCGCGGAAGATCCTGGAGTACGCGGACCGGGCAAAGGGCGCGGGGGCGGGGATCGTCGTCTTCCCCGAGCTTGCGCTGCCCGGGTATCCCCCGGAGGACCTGCTGCTGCGCGCCTCCTTCGTCGAGGAGAACCTTTCCGCGTGGCGGGATCTCGCACGGAAGATCTCCGGCGTCACTGCGGTGGTGGGGTTCGCCGACCGGGGGAAGGACGGGAAGATCTACAACGCGGCCGGGATCGCTTCGGGAGGGCGCGTCCGGGGCGTCTACCGCAAGATGCATCTCCCCAACTACGGCGTCTTCGACGAGGACCGGTACTTCCGGCGGGGGAAGGAGCCGCTCCTTTTCCGCTTGGGACGCTCGGCGATAGGCGTCACGATCTGCGAGGACATCTGGGTGCGCGGCGGTCCGCTCCCCCGCGAGGCGAAGGCCGGCGCGCGCCTCGTCCTCAACCTCTCCTCCTCGCCGTATCACGCGGGGAAATGGGAGATCCGCAGGGATCTGGTGGCCGGCCACGCGCGGCGCACCGGGAGGCCCGTCGCCTACTGCAACCTGGTGGGAGGGCAGGACGAGCTCGTCTTCGACGGCGGCAGCATGGTCGTCTCGGGAAAGGGGGAGCTTGTCGCGAGGGCGGGGATGTTCGCCGAGGAGCTCCTGGTCTGCGACGTGGACGGACCGGGCGAGGGGGGTGCGATCGCTCCCGTACTCGGGGAAGAGGAGGAGATCTTCCACGCGCTGGTCCTGGGGACGCGCGACTACGTCGGCAAAAACCGGTTCCCTGGCGCGATCATCGGGTTGTCCGGCGGGATCGATTCCTCGCTGGTGGCGGCGATCGCGGTGGAGGCGCTGGGCCCTTCCCGCGTGACCGGCGTGACGATGTCGTCCCCCTACACGCTGCCCCAGAGCGTGGAGGACGCCCACCTGCTGGCGAACCGCCTGGGAATCCGGTGCATCGACCTTTCCATCAACGACGCCTTTTCCTCTTTCGGAAAAACCCTCGCGGGGGAATTCCGGGACCTTCCCCCCGATGCCGCGGAGGAGAACATCCAGGCGCGCATCCGCGGGACGCTGCTGATGGCCCTCTCCAACAAGTTCGGCTCGCTGGTGCTCACCACCGGGAACAAGAGCGAGATGAGCGTCGGGTACGCCACCCTGTACGGGGACATGGCCGGCGGGTTCGCCGTCATCAAGGACCTCTACAAAACGATGGTCTACCGGGTCTCCCGGTATTACAACGCAAGGAAGGGGAGCGCGGTCATCCCGGAGCGGGTCCTCACGCGCCCGCCGTCGGCGGAGCTGCGGCCCGACCAGAAGGACTCCGACTCCCTGCCCGAGTACGACGTCCTCGATCCGATCCTGCGCATGTACGTGGAGAAGGACCGCAGCGTCCCGGAGATGGTCGCGAAGGGATATCCCGAGAACGTCGTGCGGAAGGTCGTCGCACTCGTGGACAAAAGCGAGTACAAGCGACGGCAGGCCCCGCCCGGCGTGAAGATCACCCCGCGCGCCCTGGGCAAGGACCGCCGGATGCCCATCACCAGCCGCTCGAACGGGTAAAGTCGCTCGATCGGCGCTTCAGCAACCGCAATCAATCGTGCCCGCATAGGGCAATCCCTTATTCGTTGTCCTGGTCCTCTCCTTTATCTCCCCGCGTGCCTGCCACCCACGGAATCACCCGCGTGTTGCGGCACAAGCAATGGTAGATGATAACGGGCGGCTTTCCGTCGGCTCTCTCCATGACGCAGATGGGCTCCACGGCGCTGATGTCGACGATCCTGCCGCAGCATTTGCAGGCGGATATCGCTTTCGCTGAAAACGGCATGTTCCGTCGGCTCATACGCTGCCATCCCGCGTGCAGTCTCTATGAAATGAATCCGTCTTGGAAACATTCGAATCCCAACAAACGGAACGACGATAACTACAGCGCAAAGGATGCTTTTTCGGCAATGCCTCCATTTCTTTATAGGACATTTTGTCCTACGGGTCAATGGGATAACAGGCCGGATTGTCCGATTGCGGGATGGCGAACAAAATGCCTAACATTCACGGCATGTTCAAGCGGTTCCGGGAAATGATCGGCCAAACGATGAAGGCCAGAAAGCTGAAGCGCGCGGACCTGGCTCGCATGACGAAGATCGATTTTTCGTATCTCGACAGGCTCCTGAAGGGGAAGGCGAGGTTCAACGAAGACCATATCGAAACGATTTGCAACGCCTTGGGAATCGTGCCATGGGGCAAGCCGGCCCCGGTTCCGGTGCGGATCACCTATTCCAAGAAGTTCGAGGACCCCGACCTCCCCCGGAAAAGGGAGTCCGACTATCTCCCCGTGCCGATCGTCGAGCCGAAGGTGGCCGCGGGGAATCCGGAAACCGTCACGAGCGAGCAGGTCATCGACATCGTTTTCATCCACCGCAGGGCCCTCAAGCGCAGGAGCGTCCGGGACTACATCTGTACCTTCGTCAAGGGCGACAGCATGTCACCCGTCCTCCGGGACGGGGCCATCGTCTGCATCGACACCAGGGCCAGGCCGGAGGGGAAGAAGGTTACGAAGGACTCCATCTGGGCCGTGAGGAAAGACGACGGTACCGTGGTCAAACACATCCAGATCCAGGACAAGGCGATCCTGCTGGTGTCGGAGAACCCGGCGTACGATATTGAAACCATCACCGGAGGAGACGTCATCGTGGGGCGCGTTGTAGGGGTGTGGCAGAACCTGGTTTAAGCCATAGCGAGCCTCGCCCCTTCCGCCATCGCCGCGAGTTTCCCGAACGCCACGTCGCGCGGCAAGTGGTTCAGGCCGCAGTCGGGGTTTGCCCAGACGCGCTTCGGGCCGAGGATCCCGATGACGCGCCGCAAGGTAGCGGCCACTGCGTCGGCCGTCTCTACCTCGTGGCGCTGGACGTCCACGACGCCCACGCCGAGCGTCTTGTTGGCGGGGAAATCGCGCAGCACGGAAAGATCCTCCACTCCAAGCGACGAGAAGGCCATGAGGAACGCGTCGGCCTTCGCACCCTGAAGGACCGGCAGGATCGCGGAAAACTCGGCAGGGAAGATCCGCAGCCCCATGTGCGCGGAAGGGTCGGGGTTGTAGTTTCCCTGGCAGAGGTGAAGGGCTCGCTTGGCGCGCTTGACTCCGCGAAACGCCGCGTTGATCGCCCGGATCCCCCACGACTGGTCGGCGGCGAGGAACCACAGGATCGGCTCGTCCAGCTGGATCACGTCGCAGCCGGCCTCGTCCAGCTGCCGCAGCTCCGAGTTGATCACGGCGGCCATGTCCATCGCCAGCGCTTCCGGGTCCCCGTAGTGCTCGTCCCAGGCCACCCGCGCGAACATGTGGGGGCCCGTCATCGCGATTTTCACCCGGCGGATCGTCGTCTTCCGGAGGAATCGCAATTCCTCCAGGAGCCCGAGCGGGGCGGGTGCGAGCCGCGAGACGACGACCGGCGCGGGCAGCGACGCCTCCGGCGCGACGGGGGAGATGCCGGACTTGGGGCGAAGCTCTCCGGAGAACCCCGGAATTTTCCCCGCAAAATGATGAATCATCGCGTTGGGGGGGCCGAAACGGTTGTCGTCGCGGCGGAACATCTCGCCGTCGCTTACGATGTCCACCCCGGCTTTCTCCTGGTCCTTGATCGCCGCCCGGGCGGCAATGGATTTCGCCTCCCGGAATGCATCGGAGGTGATTTCCCCTTTCGCCACGGCTGCCTGGAGCGCCGGGTACCAATCGGGGACGGTGTACGAGCCGATGACCGTCGTAAGGATTTTCGCAGCCATGGAGGGTCTCCGATCGCATCGTATTGATAAGGGAACGGTTCCCCTTAGATGCGATCCGGGGCCTTAGCGGACGTTGATCGTGCGGTATTTCGCGATGCGAACCAGGCCGGGTTTCGCACCTTTGAACTTGGAGACGTGCCGCGCTTCCGCCAGGAATACCGGCACGTTGCTCGCCCCCTTCGCCTTGCTGTGGAAGACGGCAAGGCGCGCGGCCTCATCGATGACTTCCTTCGGAATCTCTTCCTTCGGCTTGACCTTGACGAGGACGTGGCTGCCGGGGATCCCCTGCGCGTGCAGCCATAGGTCGTCCGCCGCGGAGAGCTCCTTCACGATGCGGTCGTTTCCCACGTTGTTCTTCCCCACCAGGATCGTGTAGCCGTCAAATTCCAGGCGCTCCACCTGCGGAGTCGCCGGTTTCGGTGCGTCCGGCCGCTGCGGCTTTTTCTTCCCGCCTTTCCGCGCCTTTTTCGGCGCGTACGCCTGGGAAAGCTCCTGCCGGACGGCGATGAGCTCCTCGCGGACCCGCGCCGACGCGAGCTGGCCCTCCAGGGATTCCAGGTAGTACACCGACTCGGCCACTTCGCGCTTTCGCTTTCGGACGGTGTCGACGGCCCTCTTCGCTTTTTTGTGGAGCAGGAAGTACCGGTTCATGTTCTCCACGGGCGTTTTCGCGGGGTCGAGCGGGATCCCCCGGAATTCCGCGATCCCCTTGCGCAGCTCCCCCAGGTGGGTCTTGATCGTCTCGCCGCGCTCCCCGCCCTTGAGCCCTTCCGCGAGCCGCTCCTCGTCGCCGCCGACGTTTTCGAGCTTGTGACGTTCCTTTTTCAGCAGGGCGGAAAGACGCGATTGGAGCTGCTGCCGCAGGATGGCAAGCTCCCGCGCATTCGCCGTTTCCGAATAGAAGGCGTCGGCCGCCTCATTGGCGGTCCGGAACGGGGAGAAATCCGCGAATCCGGCCGTGGGGCAAGGGAAGGGGAGGAGCCGTTTCTTCCCCGACGGGAGCGTGCCGATGCCGGGGGAAAAGTCCCCCGTCTCGTACCTGCGGACGAATTCCCGGATCGCCGAAAAAAGCTCCCCGGGATTCTCCTTGCCGCGCTGCGCCGCTTCGAGTGCCAGCTCCTTCCCGAGTCCCGGAATTTCCTGCTGGAGGGCGCGGGCGAGGTTTTCCCAGGAGAAAGAGGGAGAACCGATCCGTTCGGCGTCGGCCTGCGTGAAATCCGGCGGAAAGGTCCGCTCGGGCCGGGGAAGCGGGCGATAAGGGATCCCCGCGGCGACCTCGCGTATACGGCTTTCCTCGGGCGACACCGTTCGCAACGCATCGAGGATCGCCCCGTCGGCGTCCGCGTAGATCAGGTTGGCGTGACGGCCGTAAAACTCGGCGTAGAGGGTCGTGCGCGGATGGAGGGCGTCCGGGCGCAAGGAGACGAAATCGAGCCGGACCAGCCGGTCGAACGGGGCAACTGTCAGCCCTTCCATGCGCATCCCTTCCATGTGCCGTCTCAGGAACTGGCAGAACCTCGGGGGCGAAGGCGGGTTGGGGACCTTCCTCGTGGAGAGGTGGATCCGGCAGAGCTCCGGATCGGCGGAAAGCAGAAGCCGCTTCTCCTCACGGCCCGTCCAGAGCGTGAGGACGATCTCCTTTTCCGCGGGCTGGTGGATCCTGGAGACAAGCGCCCCCCGCAGCTCCGCGGTGAGCTCCGTCACGATCCGCTTCAGGAGAAAGGCGTCCATCGCGGTTCCATTCTACGTCCGTCTCACGGTTTGCGGGACGCCGTGCGGCTACAGGGTCGGGGACTCCTCGGAGGGGAGCATCGCCTTCTGGCGCTCCCCGACGGGGAGGACGCGCTCCTTGTGGAACTTGACGATGTGCTCCGCCGCCTCGCGCGGTTCGTCGGTGAGAAAAAAGTAGTCGAGGTCCGAGCGGGAGATCGTTCCCTCCGCCACCATCGTTGTCTCCATCCACCGGATGAGCCCTCCCCAGTACTTCTTCCCCATCATCACCACGGGGAAACGGCGGATCTTCCCGGTCTGGAGGAGAGTGAGGGATTCGAAGAACTCGTCGAGCGTGCCGAACCCTCCCGGCATGATGAGATAGCCCGATGCGTACTTGACGAACATCACCTTGCGGGAGAAGAAGTGCCGGAAGTGCAGCGACTTGTCCTGGAACCTGTTCATCTTCTGTTCCATGGGGAGCTGGATGTTGAGGCCGATGGAGAGCCCCTTCCCCCGCTTGGCGCCGCGGTTGGCCGCCTCCATGATGCCCGGGCCGCCGCCGGAGATGATGGAGTACCCGCTCCGCGAGAGGATCTCGGTCGTCTTTACGGTCATCTGGTAGGACCAGTCGTTCCGCTTGGTGCGCGCGCTGCCGAAGACAGAGACCGCGGGGCCGATGTTACGGAGCGATTCGAACCCGTCCACGAACTCGCTCATGATGCGGAAGACGCGCCACGTCTCGACTCCCGAAAACTCCTCCACGGATCCTCCCGGCTATGATTTTTTCGACGTCTTCGCGTAGAACCCTTCCAGGAGCTGGACGACGTTCCCGCTGCCGCACTTCGGGCACTTTCGCTTTCCTTCCTCGTATTCCCGGAAGGAAAGGATTTCCAGAAACCGTTTGCCGCATTTCCTGCATTTGAACGAATAGGTCGGCATACCCATTCCTCCTTCCGTGGAGAGTGCGGGAGAAACGCCAAGAACCCCCAAGTGTGTAGATGCCACAAAGCGGGGGAGGAGGCAAGGGGGATGAAAAGCGCGGGCCGGTTCCGGCATCATAGTCGCATGGCGTATAGTGCGTTCATGGATTACCGGGAGGTCCTGGTCACCGGCGGAACCGGTTTCGTCGGCACGCACGTTTGCCGCGCGCTGATCGCGAGGGGATTTCTTCCCCGGCTGCTGGTCCGGCCGGAGTCCGAAGGACGGATTCCCGCGGACATCCGGGAGAAGGGGCGGATCACCCTGGGGGACGCGACGGACCGGGAGTCCGTGGAGAACGCGGTGCAGGGGACGTCGGCGGTGGTCCACCTGGTGGGGATCATCCGGGAGTTCCCCGCGCGAGGGATCACCTTCGAACGCCTCCACGTCGCCGCCACCAGGAACGTCGTCGACGCCGCGGCACGGTGGAACATCCCCCGCCTTGTCCACATGAGCGCGCTGGGGGCGCGGGCGGGAGGGGCGACCGGATATTTCGACTCCAAGGGGCGGGCGGAGGAGTACGTCCGGCAATCCGGCCTCTCGTGGACCGTCTTCCGCCCTTCCGTCATCTTCGGACCCGGGGATCAATTTCTCAACGAGTTGGGGAGGATTCTCTCCGGGGCGCCGTTCATCCCCGTCCCGGGGGACGGAAGGTATCGCCTGCAGCCGGTGTTCGTGGGGGATGTGGCGAAAGGATTCGCGGACGCGCTCCTGCGCCCCGAAACGGAAGGGCGAACGTTCGAGGTGGGCGGTCCGGAGCAACTAACCTACGGGGAGCTGCTCGACCGGCTGGCGGCCTGCACCGGGTGCCGGGCGCGAAAAATCCACGTCCCGCTTTCCATTTTGCGCCCCGCCGTCCGTCGCCTGGAACGGTTCGAGAAGTTTCCCTTGACGACGGATCAGCTCGAAATGCTTCTTGCCGGAAACGTCTGCGACAACGGGCCATTCTATTCCGCCTTCCGCTTTGCGCCCCTTCCCCTGTCGACCTACCTCTCCGGCGGGAAGGCTGTCCTGGGCGTGCGATAGGGCAAAACGTTTCCCATTAGGGCAATAATAGGTAATCTATTTCCCAATTTTCCCCTTTCGGTTTTCTCTCTAATAAAATCTTTCGTAAAAACAGATAGTTAAAATCATTTCTCTTTGGCCCGGAACTTGCGTTTTCTATAGGAAGAGACCAGCCGTCGGAAGCCGTCGGAAGGAGACCGATGAAAGCGACAATCTGTGGGCTGTTCGCGCTGTCATTTCTCTGGTGGTTCCCCGCCCCGGCCAGTTCCTCCTATTCCTATCAGGATATTCATCCCACGGGCTGGGTCGAATCGCACGCGGTTTGCGTCAACGGACAGGGAGATGTCGTCGGTTACGGGCTCAGCTCATCCGGGATGCGTGGGTTCCTGTGGTCCTCCGGCGGCTTCGTCGAGCTCCTTCCCCCCGGGGCCTCTGCGGCGACGGCTTCCTGGGTCAACAGCCAGGGAGAGGTGGCGGGGAGCGCGGTGATCGGCGGACAAATCCATGCGTTTCTCTATCGCGGAGGGGTCTACATCGATCCGACGCCGGGGTGGGCGTTTTCCGAGGCATCCCATGTGGGCGAGGATGGGGCGGTCACCGGCAACGGGGAACTGGGCGCTTTCATCTCCCGGAACGGCGTGGTGGAAATTCTCTCCGGGTTCGACACCGTGGTCGGCGCGAACACGTCCGGGCAGGTGCTCGGGGTCTCCGGGAGCGCGACCAGGCTCTTCGTCCCGGGAAGCGGCTATATCAGCCTCTCCCCGCCGGGAAGCAGCTCCGTGGTTCCGCGCGGGCTCAACGAATCCGGGCTTGTCGCCGTATCCGCCCTTCAAGCGAATACCGAGAAAGGATACGTCTATTCCGGCGGATTCTACGTTTTCATGACGCCTCAGGGCTGGTCGTCTTCCAACGCGATGTCGGTCAACAACCTTTCGCAGGTGGCGGGTTACGGGGACTCCCCGGCGGGGCGTCGCGGCTTCGTCCGGTCCGGCTCCGACTACGAAGAGGTCGCCGTCCCGGGATGGAATGCGACGGAGGCGGTCTCGATCGGCGATTCCGGGCAGGTGGCGGGATCCGGTGAAACCGGATCCGGGGAAACGCATGCCTTCCTGGCCTCTCCCGTGAATGTCGCAGCCGCGGAAGGCGCGGGAGCGTCGTTCGGCGGTTCCGGCGGTGGGGGCGGCGGGTGCACCGTGGCCGCGGGCAGCGTCCGCAGCCCCTTCAATTCTTCCGCGGCGGCGAATCTCCTCGTGCTGCTCTTCCCGCTCCTGCCGCTGCTGTTTGCGCGCAAGAGAGTGCGGTAGCGGGAACGATCCCCCGCACGGAATTCGTCAGGAAGATCCGGTCCGCCTTCGCCAGATCCTCGGGGAACAGCGTCCGCTCGGCGGCGCGCAGCGTCCGGTCCGAAAGGATCCGGCGCCGGAAGACCCCCTCCAACAGTCCGCTTGCGGCCGGAGGCGTGTAGAGCCGTCCGGAGATTTCCACGAACAGGTTGGTGATCGCCCCTTCGGTGAACTCGCCGCGTTCGTTCAGGAACAGAGCTTCGTCGAACCCCTCCTCGTTCGCTTTCCGAAGTTCCCCGTCCCGCCAGGCGCGGCGGGTCGTCTTGTGCCGGACGAACGGATCCCGGGAGGAAACGGCTACCTCCGAGATCTTTACCCTATACTGAGCGGATCGTGTCCCCGGCGCGGGAGCCTGCGAAAGTTCGATGCTGGCTTCTCCGTCCCGCCGGAGCAGCAGGCGCACCTTGGCCGCCGTGCGGCGGTCCCTGGCGGCCGATTCCAGACGTTCGAGAATCGCCCGGGGGCTGTAGCGAAATCCGAAATAGCGGGCCGACGAGGCCAGCCGCCGCAGGTGATCGGCAAGGAACCGGAACCCGTCCTCCGGAGTCCAGAGGAAGGTTTCGATCAATTCGAAATCCTGGTGCGGCTCCACGAGATAGCGGCTTTTCTGGTGCGCTTCCCGGAGCTCTTCCCGCGGATTAGAGTCCCAGACGATCCCTCCGCCCGCCCCGGCTTCCGCCCGCCCGTTTTCCACCGTCACCGTCCGGATCGCCACGGAGAAGGCCATGTCGCCGCCCGGCAGCAGGATTCCGATCGCGCCGGTGTAGACACCGCGGGGCGCGGGCTCCAGCCGACGCAGCAGGCGCATCGAGGAGATCTTGGGTGCCCCGGTGACCGAGCCGCAGGGGAACAGGGCGCGCAGCAGGGAGGGGAACGTCGCATGCGGCGCCAGCGACCCGGTAACGGTGGAGATCATCTGCAGAACCGTGCGGTACCGCTGCACCTCAAACAGGCGGGAGGCCTTGACGGAGCCGGTCCGGCATATCTTTCCCAGGTCGTTGCGCAGCAGGTCGACGATCATCACGTTCTCGGCACGGTTTTTCGGGTCCGCCTTGAGATCCCGGGCCACCTTGCGGTCCGCGGCCTCCGTCAAACCCCGCGGGGCGGTCCCCTTCATGGGGCGCGTTTCGATGTTCCCTCCCCGGACGCGGAAAAACAGTTCCGGGGACTGGGAGACGATGCAGGCGGATTCCGTGCGCAGGAACGCCCCGTACGGCACCGGCTGCGCGGCCCGCAGCCGGAGATAAAGGGAGAACGGGTCGCCGGGAAACGGGAAGGTGAATTTCCCGGTCAGGTTTGCCTGGTACACGTCGCCCTTCGCGATGGCTCGGCGGATCTCCTCCACCTTGCGGAGGTATTCCTCTTCGGGGAGGGAGAATACGGGATCGATCGGTCCTTCGAACGATGGCGGAATCCCGGTTTCGCCGCATGGATACGGCAGATCGGGGGGGGATGGGCCGCCCTTCTCCCACCGTCCGCAAAGGTGGTCGAAGCGGAGGAGTCCCGGGTACACGCCGAACCGGAGAAGGGGAAAGGGGAATGCGTCGCCGCCCGCGGAAGCGAAGGCCTTCTCCAGGGCGTACCCCGCTTCGTAGGCAAGATATCCCGCGACCGGAAATCCCCGGGCTTGCCACGCCGCCGCTTCTTCCAGGAGGGATGGGACTTCCTCCAAACGATCCGTGGAAAGGATCCTCTCGGGGTCCGCAAGCAGGTAGGAGTAACGGTCCCGCACGTCCGGCCGCTGCGTCTCGATCAGGATCGATCCGGTATTTCCCGAGACAGGGGCGAACACCGCGACCGGAGAGGGGGGAGGTGAAGTACCCTTCATTCGCCGATGATCTTCACGAGCACCCGTTTCCTGCGCCGGCCGTCGAACCGGAGCTCCTTGCGGAAACTTTTCATCGGGGCTCCTTTTCAGTCCAGAAGCGCCTGGAGGTATTGCGAGTCGACCTGCTTCGCGAGGAGCGCTTTCTTGACGGGCGGCAGGGAAATGAGGATCCGGGTGACCGCGCGCAGGGCGGAGTGGTCGAGGCGGTCGAGGTCGCCGAAGATGAAATTCTGGTACTTCCCGCGCTCGATCGCCATGAGGACCGTCCGGTGCCAGGCGTCCTCGGGCACGAGTACCTTCTCCTTCCTGGGGGCCATCCGGAGCGCTTCCTTTGCGCAGGCCGGCTTGCACACGCCGCACCCCAGGCATGCCCGCTCGTCCACGACGGCCTTCCCCGTTTTCTCCTCGCCGAGGACCTCGATGACGCCGATCGGGCACTTCTTCGCGCACAATCCGCACCCCGTGCATTTCCCCGCGTCCACCGCCGCCAGGAACGGGGAGGTGACCACGGCGTCGAACATCCGGAACCGGTTGATCGCTGTGAGCATTCCGCAGCAGCAGCCGCAGCAGTGGCAGACGAAGGCCGGCCGCTTCTTCACGTTGTCGACGATGTGAACGAGCCCCGCTTCCCGCGTCGCCGCGAAGATCTCCAGCGCCTCCTCCTTCGAGATCTTGCGTGCAAGCCCGCGCCGGACGAGGAAATCGGCGCCGGCGTTGAAGGTCGTGCATACCTCCATCGGCTTTCCGCACGGTTTCCCCTCGTGCTCCATCACGTGCCGGCAGTAGCAGAGGGAGACGGCGCACAGCCGCGCCTTATCGATGAGATGCGTCGCCCGATCGTAATCCAGGACGCGCGGCAGGTCTTCCGTTTCGACCGTTCCTTCGTGGACGAGCGTCCGGCCGGGCTGCACCTTTCCCGCGAAGATCGACCGGACGAACTCCGGCGACTCGTGGACGTACTCCACCATGAAGTGCGCCAGCTCCTTCTGGGGGATGTCGTCGCGGACCCGCATGAATGCGAACTCGAAGAAGCCGAGCAGCGTCGGCGAGAGAATGTAGCGCGTCTTTCCTTCGCGGGTGAAGTCCATCACGAGCCCTTTTCCCGCCATCGTTTCGAGGAGGGGAAGGAGCTCCGGCTCCTTCATCCCGGTCCGCTTCGCGATCCCCTTGAGGTCGACGAACCGCACCGGCATCTTCGAGGCGACGAAAGCCTCCTTTTCCGAAAAGAGCCGCTTGAGGATCTCGTAGAGTGCGGGGGCGGGCGGCGCGCCGATCGGATACGCGTCGAGCCGCTTCTGAAGCCTTCCGTACACGCCCTGGCCGTTGCGGAGGTGGCCCATGCGTTCTCCTTATCGTTGCACGGAGGATGGGTAGAGTTCTTTTGCGATCCGCTCCGCGGCGAGCCGGGACTGCAGGACGCAGTCGTTCAGCGCGATCCCGCGATAAGCGTTGCTGTTGAGGTAGAGCCCCGGGATGCCGTGCAGGCGCCCGTCGATCCGGTCCAGCACCTTGCCGTGCCCTACGAGGTACTGGGGAATCCCTTTCTCGTGGAAGAAGGCGCGCGCGAGCATGGGGGAGCCGGCGATCCCCATCGTCGTCGCGAGCTCCGCGCGGGTCAGCGCGATCAGCTCCTCGGCGGGCAGCTCGGCGAGCTCGGGGTTCCGGACTCCGCCGACCATCGCGCGGATCAGCGCTTTCCCCTGCGGCGCGCGGTTCGGGAAGACGCTGGAGTCCCACAGCGCCCCAAGGATTTTCCGTTTCTCTCCGCGCGGGATGAGGAAGCCGAAGCCGTCCAGCGGGTTGCCGAGCCCGGCCTGCTCGTATCCCAGCGCCACGACCGAGACCGGGGAATAGGGTATGGCCGACAGCGCCTCCGCGAGAGAGGGGTCGATGGAACCGAGGGCGGAAGCCGCGGCGAAGGCCGGCGTCGCCAGCACGAGCGCGTCCGCGTCGACCTCGCCCCGCTGTCCCCTTTCGACGAGGGAAAGCAGAAATCCGCCGTTGCGCCGCTTCACGCTCTCCACGGAGACGCCGGTGTGCAGCCCCTCCGCAAGACGCTCCGCCAGGACGTCGATGAGCGCCTGTACCCCGGTGTCGAACGACATGAGGACGCCGCCCGGCCCGGCCGACATCTCGCGCTTCTCCCCGGCCCGCCGGCGCTCCTTCCGGAGGGAGATCATCCCCTTGACGAGTCCGCCGTATTTGCGCTCCAGGTCGTGGATCATGGGGAAGCAACTCCGCAGCGACATCCGGTCGGGGTCCCCCGCGTAGATCCCCGTCACCATCGGATCGAGCAGTTTTTCCAGCGCCTCGGGCCCCAGCCTCCGGCGTGCAAAATCCCCCAGCGACTCGTCCACGTTCGCGGGAGGAGGCGGCGCGAACGGCTCGCCCAGGATCCGAAGCCGTCCCCGCAGGGAGAGGAGATTGGAGGAAAAGAACGCTTGAGGCGTCTCGGGGAGGCGATGGAGCTTCCCGCCCGAATAGATGAAGCGCTTCCGGGCCAGGTCGGACGACCGGGCGAGCCGGTCCTCGATCTCAAGCTCCTTCACCAGCTCCATGGAGTACGGCTTGTTGGTGAGGAACCCGTTGGGCCCCCACTCCATGGCGAAGCCGTCCTCCCGGATGGTGCGCATCTTGCCGCCCGGGACATTTTCCGCCTCGAAGATCAGGATCTCGGCTGCCCGGCCCGCTGCGGAGAGGTTCTTCACGAGATAGTGGGCGGTGCACAGCCCCGAAATGCCTGCCCCGACGATGACGATGCGCGGCATGGACCGTTCCTTCCTACCCTTCCGCCGCTGCGGAAAGGACGATTTCCTTCAATGCTCCGATGAACGCCGGGGAATCGTTCAGCGCCGGGACCCGGAGGAAGGTCTTGATGCCGGCCTCTTCCGCCGTGCGCTTCAGCCGGATGTCGAGCTCGTGGAGCGTCTCGATGTGGTCGGAGACGAAGCTCACCGGGACGACGACCAGCGTGCGGATTCCTTCCCGCGCCAGGCGCGGGACCTCGGCGAAGGTGTCCGGTGCGAGCCACTGTGCCCGCCCCGTCCGGCTCTGGTAGGAGATCGAGTGGGGGACGCCGGGAAAATTCCGCATCGCCGCGGCGACGGTTCGTTTCACCTCTTCCGGATACGGGTCGCCTTCGTCGACGAACGATTGCGGGACGCCGTGGGCGCTGAACAGCAGGCGCCGCCCGCCGGGGTCGGTCCCCGCAAGAGCTTCCCCGATCTTTTCGGACAGGGCCGCGACATATCCGGGATGGTCCGGGTAACTGCGGATCTCCCGGACGGGGAAGGAAGCTTTTGACCACCGCATCCAGGCCGCAAGGTCTTTGAAGCTCGACCCGGTGGTCGCCCCGAAGTATTGAGGGTAAAGGGGGAGGGCGATTGCCTGCGCCACTCCGTCTTCCTTCATCTCCAGGACGGCGTGCTTGGAAAGGGGGTACCAGTACCGCATCCCCACGTAGACCCGGAAGTTCCCTCCCGTCGCCCGCAACGCCGCTTCCAGAGCGGTCCGCTGGAGCTCCGTAAATCTTCCGATCGGGGAGCCGCCGCCGATCTCCTCGTAATATCGCTTTACCTTCCGTGCCCTCACCCCGGAGACGATCCATGCAAACAGCGGCTGGGTAAGGGAAGCGGCGGGGAGGCGGATAAGGTCCCGGTCGGAAAAAAGCCTCGCCAGGAACGGCCGGACGGCGGAGGGGCTGTCCGGCCCCCCCATGTTCAGGAGGACGACACCTGTGAGCGGCGAAGATGCGGGCATAGGCGGTTCCCCGTCCCGGGAAACGTCACACCTTCCGCCCGAACCGGTGCACCGCCTCGACCATGGCGACCGCGTGCTCCGGGTTGGTCGGCGGCAGGATCCCGTGGCCCAGGTTGAAAATATGGGAGGCCGCGGCTTCGCCGCGCGAGAGGACGTCGCGCACGCAGTCGTCGATCTTCTCCGGCGGGTGGAAGAGCATCGTCGGGTCCATGTTCCCCTGCAGCGCCACGTCCTGGCCGACGACGACCGCCGCGACATCCAACGGGATCCTCCAGTCGACGGCGATCACGTCCACGTTGAGCGTCCGGATGGCCGGCAGGAGGGTCGCGCAGTCGTTGGCGAAGTGGATGATGGGGACCTTGCCGCCCCGGATCCCCTCGACCACCTGTCGGGTGTAGGGCAGGGCGTACTCCTCGTAATCGCCGGGCGTCAGCACCCCCGCCCAGGTGTCGAAGATCTGGACCGCCTGCGCGCCGGCCTCGATCTGTGCTTTAAGGTAGGCGATCACCGTCCTCGTAATTTTTCCCATCAGCGACCGGTAGACGTCCGGCGCCTGGTACATGAGCGTCTTGAGCTTGATGAAGTTGCGCGAGGTCCCCCCTTCCACGATGTAGGAGCACAGCGTGAAGGGCGCGCCGGAGAAGCCGATCAGCGGGACCTTCCCCTCGAAGGCCTTCCGCAGGATACGGATCGCCTCCATCACGAAGGGAACCTTCTCGGACGGGTCGGGAACGGCGAGGGCGTCCACGTCCGCCTGATTCCGGATCTCCTTCCCCAGGAGCGGACCCTTTCCGTCATGAAACTCCAGCGGCACGCCCATCGCCTCCACGGGGATGAGGATGTCGGAGAAAAGGATCGCCGCGTCCACGCCCAGCCGCTCCACCGGCTGGATCGTCACCTGCGCCGCGAGCTCCGGGGTCTTGCACATCGTGAGGAACGAGTTCTTCCCCCTCACCTGCTGGTACTCCGGGAGATATCTCCCGGCCTGGCGCATGATCCACACGGGAGTCACGTCCACCGGCTCCCGCCGGCAGGCCTTCAGGAATCGGTAATCGCCCATTCTCACCTCTGAAAGTTACTTACGATCGGGGACGTTCTTGAACTTTATTTTTCTGCGGCCTGTTTTCCTGCCTCGACGGCCTGCGAGAGCCGCTTCCGCGTCTTGAGCGGGACGTACGTGCAGAACGGCTCCTCCTCGAGATAATCTTCGAGCACCGCGTCGGCCCGCGCGCGGCATCCGCCGCAGACGTTGATATATTCGCACTCGCCGCACCGCCCCTTGTACTTCTCGAAGGCGCGCAGCGACTCGAACAGCTCGGAATGGTACCAGATCTCCTTGAACGACTGCTTCTTGACGTTCCCCGCAACGACGGGGAAGTAGGAGCAGGGCTGGACGTTCCCCTTCGAGTCGATGAAGCAGATCGTCTGCGCGCAGATGCACCCTTTGCCGCCGCCGGTCGAGAAGGTGAGCGACCGCGGAGAGAACCGGTGCCCCTCCTCCTTCATCTTCTGCAGGCGGACCCGGTAGTAGTGCGGGGCGCAGGTGGGCCGCACCAGAAGATCCGCCTCCTGTTTCTCCATCTGGTAGTGCCACTCGAGGATCTTCTCGTAATCCTCCTTGCTGATCAGCTCGTCCATGATCTCCTTCCCCCGGCCGGTGGGGACGATCATGAACATGTACCAGGCCTTTGCGCCGATCTCCTTGGCGAGCTTGTACGTATCGGCGATGTCGTGCTGGTTCCGCTTGGCAAAGGAGGAGTTGACGAGGAACGGGACGTCGTTCCGCCGGAATGTTTCGGCGGCCTTTAACGTCGCCTCGAAGGCCCCCGGCTGGTTCCGGAAATCGTCGTGGACGGCCGGCGTGGAGCCGTCGAGGGAGAGGGACACCATCTTGATCCCGGTGTCCTTCATCTTCCGGCAGACCTCGTCGGTCACCAGGGTCCCGTTCGTAGCGATGCACATCCGTAGCCCCTTCTCGGTCCCGTACTTCGCGATCTCGAAGAGATCCGGCCGAAGGAGCGGCTCCCCTCCGGAAAGCACGAGCACGGGGCTGCAGAACGAGGTGATGTCGTCGATGAGCTTCTTCGCCTCTTCCGTCGTGAAATCGGTGTCGTGGGAGAACATGGAGGAGGCGGCCCGGCAGTGGATGCAGTTCAGGTTGCACCGCCCGGTCACCTCCCAGGCGATCCATTTCGGGATGAATTCCTCCTTGGCCACGGTGTATCCTTTCCTTAATGCGGGCGGAAACGGGGGGATGCCCCCCGAATCCATTAGATAACCTTTCTATTATAATCGATGCGCCGACCCGCGGGACATCGAATTCCCGCCCTCCGGAGGGCGTCCAATGGGCATGAGACGGCTTCTCCCCATTTTTCTCGTGGCTGCCGGACTGTGGTGCGCGCCGGTCTCCCCCGCCTTCCCGGCGGACGCGGCGGTCGACCTGAAAAACGACGCCGCTGTTGCGGTATCCGTCCCCCTGGGGACCGATAACGGGGTGACCCGCGACAGCGACTTCCAGGTGGCCGCGGACAACGGGACCGTCCTGATCTACCCGGTCGAAATTTTCGAGAACCGGTTCTGGAGCCAGCCCCTTTCCGATGAAGACTATGCCCGGATCCGGACCGGGATGGGGGTCCGCCCGGCGGCCCTGGACAAGGCGGCGCACGCCAGGGTCCGGGCGGAAGGGAAGGCGCGCAAGGCCGAGCTTCGTGCCCGGCAGGAGGAAGCTCGCCGGCAGGCCGACCGAAAGAAGATCGATGAGCTCAAGGAGAGCCGGGAGCGGCTGCTGGACAAGCGGGACGCCCTGGAGGACCGGATCGCGTCGGCGGAGAAGGAGCTGGCGGACGAAGAGGGGCGGATGAACTGGTTGTTCGACTCCGAGGATTCGAGCATCGAGCGGTCGCTTCAGAATATCCAGGACATGGCCGACAAGCGGGACGAGCTGCAATCCCAGCGGGACGCCCTGCCAAGGTCTTCATCCCGGGGGGAAGGCGCCAGAATCTCCGCGGAGATCAAACGATTGAACGACCGGATCGGCTTCGAGCGGGACGGCATCCGTCTCGCCCAGGACAGGAAGCGCCAGGCCCGCTCCACATATCTGACGCTCCGGCAGGATTGGAAAAAGAGGGTCGCCGAGCGGAACGCCCTGCAAAACGAGATCCGGTCGATCGACCAGAAGATCCAGGCGCTTTCCGGGAAAAGGTAGCCCCGCCCGGGGGCTACTTCGCCATCGCGGCGTACTTCTTGGCGTTCTGCTTATCGCCGATCGCCTCGTACGACTTGGAGAGGTAGGCCGCCCCCTGCTTCGTCGGGAGCAGGTCCATGCTGCGCGACAGCTCGGGGATGGCCCCCCGGTAGTCCCTCTGCTGGTACCGCAGCACGCCCGTCAGGAAATGCGGCTCGAAGAACTCGCCGTCCAGCTGGATCGACCTGCGCAGGGAGATCTCCGCGGCCGGGTAGCTCTTCTGGACCAGGTACACCCGGCCGATCGACGAATGGAGCGGGGCCTGCTCCGGCTGACGGGAGACCGCCTCCCGGTACCGGTCGAGCGCATCGGCGTACCGCTTTTCCTTCAGCCGCTTGTCCCCCTCGTCGGCGATGTCGTACGCCTTCTGGACTTCGCGGATGGGGCCGGTCTTCTGGAGGAAGACCGTTTCGTTGAACGTGTAGTTCGGGTTGCGCACGGTGTCCGGGTACCGCTCCGCGATCCGGGCGCGGGCGTTGTCCAGCCGCTCCTTGGAGAACGGATGGGTCCGGAAGAGCCCCTCCACGAACATCGGGTTCTTCCCCCCCTCGAGCTGCCGGTAGAAGTATTCCTGGAGCCGCACCGCCCCCTCCGGGTTGTATCCCGACCGGACCATGTAATCGATCCCCAGCCAGTCGGCCTCGCGCTCCTGGTCCCTCGAAAAACCGTTCTCGAGAAGCGATGTGGTGATGCTCGAGACCTCCATCACGCCGGTTTTCCCTCCCGCGGCGACCGAGATCCCGGTGAGGAGCAGGTTGGCGGCCAGCGCCCGCTGGTATCCCCCCAGGGAATGCTTCGCCGTTACGTGCCCGGTCTCGTGCCCCAGGACCGCCGCCAGCTCGGCCTCGCTCGAAAGGTGGACGAGCAGCCCGCGGTTGATCACGATGAAGCCGCCGGGCAGCGCGAAGGCGTTGGGGACGGAGGAGTTGAGCACCCGGTAGCGGTAATTGAGGCTGGGCCGGTGGGAGGCGCGGGCGACCCGCATCCCGACGGACTGGACGTACTCCTCCAGCGCTCGGTCGCGGTAAAAGCCGCCCTGCTGCTGGACGGCGGGGGTATACGCCTTCGCGCCCAGCGCCACCTCTTCCTCCTCCGAGAAGGAGACGATGGACAGCTCGGACTTGCCCGTGACAGGGTTGACGGCGCAGCTGTAAGCAAGAACCGCCAACAAGACGAACAGGACGAGGATGACGGCGACGCCGCGATGCGAACGATGATCCATCCAGATGCCCCTTTTCCCGGCGGACAGGTTTGATATTTATTATTCCACGCCCCCCGTAGCGGCCGCAATTCCGGAATGATCGTTTCGGGAAGGGACCCGAGAGGAGCCCGTTTCACGGGATTCCGCCGTTTGGTATAAGGGAGTTGCAGGCAAGGCGAAAGGAGGGAGGTCGATGGCGCGGAAGCGGAGAAAACGGTGGCACCCTCCGGGAACTCCTCCGGGGACTCTTGCGGCCCACCCGGAGGCCGATAAGGAGCCCGTCCGGATCACCCTCTTCCGGTATGACGCGACCTTCATCGAGGAGCGCACGCTGCCGCCGGGGGAGATCGGCTCGCTTTCCGTTCCCGAAAGCGGGGTCCTGTGGCTCGATATCTCCGGACTGTCCGATCCGTGCGTCGTCCGGGCGGTCGGAGAGCGGTTCGGCTTCCACCCCCTTGGCCTGGAAGACGTGCTGAACGTCCCCCAGCGGCCCAAGGTCGAGCGGTACGAGGGGCATCTTCTGATCATCCTGCGGGAGGTCCGCTTCCCGGAGCCGCCGGAACAGGTGAGTCTCTTCCTCGGCGACCGGATCGTGGTGTCTTTCCAGGAGCGCCCGGGGGATGCCTTCGATCCCGTCCGGGAACGTCTGCGCCAGGGGAAAGGACCGATCCGGACTCTGGGCGCGGATTTCCTGGCGTATGCACTCTGCGACGCCGTGATCGATGCGTTCTTCCCCACGCTGGAGAAACTGGGCGACGAGGTGGAGGAGCTGGAGGATAGGCTGATCGCCTCCCCTTCACACGAAAGATTCCACGAGATCCGCCGGGCGAAGGAGCGGCTGCTCGTCGTCCGCCGGGCGGTGTGGCCCGCCCGCGACGCGATGAACGAGCTGCTCCGGGAAGAGTCCCCGCTGATCCGGGCCGGGACACGGCCGTATCTGCGCGACTGCTACGACCACACGGTCCAGCTGATGGACATGGTGGAGACCTTCCGGGAATTGGCCGCAGGCCTTGTCGACGAATACATGTCTTCGATGTCGAACCGGATGAACGAGATCATGAAGGTGCTCACCGTGATCGCGACGATATTCATCCCCCTGACGTTCATCGTCGGGATCTATGGGATGAACTTCAATCCCCAGGCCTCCCCCTACAATATGCCGGAGCTCCGCTGGATGTACGGCTACCCGGCCGTCATGCTGCTGATGGCCGCGATCGCTGCGGGGATGCTGTACTACTTCCGCAGGAAGAAGTGGCTCTGACGAGGCAGGCAGACGGACGGGGGGTAGGCGCGATGAGCCCAACGACGATCCGGTTCCTCAAGGTCGGGATGGCATTCTTTATCCTGGGGACCCGGCTGGGGACGCTGCTGGCCGTGCCGTTTTCCCGGGATCTGCTGTACAAGGCGCAAGGCGCGCAGTGG
>Ga0214473_10002289_pt1 | contig 23625 bp, 17 predicted proteins | sample RVTome_7_FD_203509 | JGI IMG/M metagenome (GOLD analysis project Ga0214473, IMG submission 203509) | Soil microbial communities from uranium-contaminated site in the Upper Colorado River Basin, Wyoming, United States - RVT98D197 | ecosystem: Environmental > Terrestrial > Soil > Contaminated >... | reverse complement strand
TTGAAATAATGGAGAATGCATTGCAGCAGGCTAAGGAAGGCCGTCTGCATATTCTTAAAGTTATGAATGAAGCAATTAGTAAACCAAGAGAATCTTTATCGCAATTTGCACCGCGGCTGCTAACTATGAAGGTTGAAACGGATCAGATCGGCTTGATAATTGGTCCCGGCGGAAAAACTATTCAAGGAATGCAAAGACTTTTTGGTGTTGATATTACAATTGATGATACCGGCACCGTTAATATCGCTTCGCCAAATCAGGAGAATGCAGCTAAATGTAAAGAATATATTAAGAAAATGACTGCTACTCCCGAAGTCGGCGAAGTGTATGATGGAATTGTAACAAAGATTATGGACTTCGGTGCTTTTGTTGAAATCCTTCCGGGTAAAGAAGGTCTGCTTCATATCTCTCAGATAGACAATAAGAGAGTTAATAAAGTGACGGATTATTTTAAAGAAGGCGACAAGGTGACAGTGAAGCTTCTTAAAGTTGAAAATGGCAAGTTTTCTCTCAGTAGAAAAGAGCTTTTAAAAGAAAATAGTGGCGAGAAGAAAACGGAAGCTGTTTCATAACAAGTAATTTTTTAGTCGAACTATTTTTATAAAAATTAATAATAACAGGTTCAGGCTTGGTATATAAAGAATTTAATATTTGGCCGGTATTATGGCTGATTGTTTTATCAAAGATCGGAGATGAAAAACATCTTAACCCGGGCTTGAGTCATTCATCAACAAAATTTTATTTAATGAAATACATTATTTCATTTAAAGAGTTTTTCTTTTATGGTAAAAGAGATTGTAATAAACTCATCGGCTGCACAAACACGTGTAGCTATAACCGAAGACGGCTATTTAGCCGACTTCTTTGTAGACTATCCTGAAAACCGCAGAACTGTCGGCGACATTTATTTAGGTAAAGTTGCGCGTGTTCTTCCAGGCATTAAAGCCGCCTTTATTGATATTGGAATGAAGCATGATGCATTCCTTCATTTTTCGGATATCGGCCAATCAACAAAGCAGCTTCAAGACATGATTGGTGAGGATGATTCTGATATTGATGAAGACGAAGAAGATGAAAGTTCTAAACGAAGCGATAGTCAAAATAAAACCAATTCGGATAGACCTGCAGTTTTAAAGCTTCAAAAAGGGCAGGAAATTCTTGTCCAAATAACCAAAGAGCCCGTAAATAACAAAGGCGTAAGAGTTAGCTCTTCCATTTCTTTGCCGGGGAGATTTTGTGTACTTCTACCTTTTGATGGTAAAGTTGGAATTTCAAAGAAAATTTTCGATTACAAAGAACGCAAGAGATTACGCCACATTGCCAGAAGTATCCTACCCAAGAATTATGGGCTGATTATTCGTACGGTTGCAAAAGATCAAACTGAGGATTCGTTAAAAGATGATCTTAACAATTTGCTGAAAACATGGCGCGAAATTGAGACAAATGTTAAAAGTGAAAAACCGCCGTCTTTAATCTACCAGGATATGAGCACCACTTCCAGTGTCATAAGAGATTTGTTTACCCCGGATATAACAAAAGTTTTTATTGATTCAAAAAAACTGTATAAACAAATTAAAAACTATGTGCAGGTTGTTCAGCCGGGTCTTGTCGATAAAATAGAGCTTTTCCCATCCGGAAATTCGATTTTTGATTCATTCAAAATTGAAGAACAAATTAAAACCCTGATGGGCAGAAAAATTCCCCTTCACAGCGGGGGCTACCTAATTTTGGAACATACCGAGGCCATGGTAGTTGTTGATGTTAACAGCGGGCGTTATGCTAAAAGTAAGGAGCAGGAGCTTAACTCACTTAAAACCGATCTTGAAGCAGCCCGTGAAATTGCCCGCCAGCTTAGATTAAGGGACATTGGGGGAATCATAGTTGTTGATTTTATTGATCTTGAGGAAGAAAAAAATAAAAAGAAAATTTTTGATGAGCTGAAGAAGGAGTTCAGGAGGGACAGAGCAAAAGTCACAGTTCTTCCAATGTCTGATTTTGGATTGGTTCAAATTACCCGGCAGCGGATAAGGCAAAATATAATGCAGACAATGAAAGAAGTTTGCCCATACTGCCTTGGCTCAGGTCTTTTAACAAAGCATTCTCATATAGTTTACGACCTTGAAGAATGGGTGAAGAAGTTTAGGAAAACCTCAAGTGAAAGAAGACTTATTCTTAAATGCCACCCCTTATTTGCAGCAAGGTTACGAGAGGGAAAAGATGGTTCGATTTTCAAGCTTCAATTAAAATATTTAATTAGAATTAAAATTGAAGAGGATAACAACATGCAAATAGGACATTTGAAATTTATATCGGCCAAAAAAGGGAACGAGCTTACTGAAATTTTCAATTAAGAATATCATTATTGTGCACGGAAATATTGAGGGCAAATGAAAAAAACAACATTTTACAATATTCATGAAAAACTTGGGGCAAAAATTGTCGAGTTTGCCGGATATCTTATGCCGATACAATATTCATCAATAATTGCAGAGCACAAAGCTGTTCGAAATTCAGTGGGGGTGTTTGATGTATCACACATGGGGGAGATTTTCGTTAAAGGCGAAAAAGCCTTGGATTTTGTACAGTACATTACTGTAAATGATGCTTCCGTTCTTTCTCAGGGTAGAGTTCAATACTCAGTCATGTGTTATCCAGATGGTGGAATTGTTGATGATCTTCTTGTTTATAAACTGGCTGATGATAAATTTATGCTTGTCGTTAATGCTTCAAACATCGACAAAGATTTTAGCTGGATGAAAGAGAATAATAAATTCGGAGTTGAGTTGGAAAATCTTAGTAACGATTATTCTTTACTGGCTGTTCAGGGTCCAAATTCGAAGGAAGTTGTACAAAAAATATGCGATAAAAATCTTGATTTAGAGTACTATAACTTCATGCATTCTAAAGTTGCTGGAATAGATATGTTAGTATCGCGAACCGGATATACCGGTGAATTGGGTTATGAACTTTATTTTACCGGAGACGAAAAAACCGCCGCAATTATTTGGAACAAACTCTTTGAAGCTGGAAAAGAATTTGGGATTCAACCGATTGGTCTGGCAGCACGGGATTCGCTAAGATTGGAAATGGGATTTTGCTTATATGGAAATGATATCGATCAAACAACTAACCCGTTGGAAGCAGGACTTGGTTGGATTACAAAATTGAAGAAGCAAAATTTTATTGCTAAAGATGTATTAGTGAAAGTCAAATCTGAAGGTTTAGTTAGAAAATTAGTTCCTTTGGTTACCGAAGAGAAAGCGTTTCCAAGGAAAGGATATGATATAACTTTTTCAGGGAAAAAAGTCGGTACGTTAACAAGCGGTACAGTAAGCCCTATTCTTGATAAAGCCATTGCTTTGGGTTATGTTGAGAAACAATTTGCAGAAGAAAATACATTATTAAATTTATTGATAAGAGGGAAAGAAATCCCTGTGAAAGTCACTAAGCTTCCTTTTGTGAAGAAGTGATTTGAGCTAAAATTTTAATAGAAATTCTTTAATTATTGTTGCTATGAAAACTAACGTCCATTTTTCTTACACAAATACCGACGAACTATCTTATACCGGAAAAACAACGGTGGTGATTGACGTGCTGCGGGCGTCTACTACGATAATCCATGCATTGCAGAATGGAGCAAGAGAACTTATTCCGGTTGCATCCGTTGAATTTGCGGTTAAGGTTTCAGGTGGAATGTTTGGCGGACAGACTCTTTTAGGCGGCGAAAGAAACACCAAAAAGCCTGAAGGATTTGCATTAGGAAACTCCCCACTTGAGTATACTCCGGAAGTTGTTGGGGGTAGAACCATTATATTGTTTACTACAAATGGATCAAAAGCAATTGTGAAGGCGAAATTTTCTGAAAATTTATTTATAGCTGCTTTTACAAATTTAAAAGCAGTAGTGAACCATTTAGTAAAACTCGATATGGATTTTGAAATTTTATGTTCAGGAAGAAGCAATAATTTTTCGATGGAAGATGTGGTATGTGCTGGTAAGTTAATTTCGGAGATTCAAAAAACTAATGCCGATATCGAGCTAACTGATTCTGCCAAAGCGAGCGTCTCGCTAAGCAAATCATCCGGTAAAAGCATATTAACAATGATGGAGCACACCGAACACGGCAAAATCTTAATGGAAAATAATTTTATTGAAGACCTAAAGTTCTGCAGCAGGATTAACACTTCAGCAACAATACCATTTTTAACTTCGGGTGTTCTGAAAGTTCTTCAATAATCTGTTGCTTTAAAGAATTTAATGAAATTTATTTTTATTTACGATGTCTATTAAAAGAAGAACAAAAGCACAAGCAAGCAGACAAAATGATGCTGGTTTTTTCTTAATCACAATTGATAAGAAGAAAAAAATCATAGGGATTCTTCTCCTAGTGTTCTCCATTCTTTTATTTTTCAGCATCATCTCATTTTCAAGGTATGATGAAGCTTTATTGGGATCGTTTTTTCATGATCTTGTAAGCGGTAAAACAATCAATCCGGGAAACTGGTTAGGGGTGGTTGGCGCACATTTTTCCACTTTTTTTGTAAAGCAAACCCTTGGTTATTTCTCAGTAGCATTTCCGGCAATTTTGTTTTTCTGGGGAATTGCATTCTTTAGAAAAATGAAGTTTAAAACAATTATTTATACTTCAAATTTTATTTTGCTTACCGCAATTATTCTTGCCAGCTTGTTTGGTATTCTTAAAAGCATCATTGGAGAATCCGGTTTATTCGAACATCTCTCCGGGTATGCTGGAGATTATTTTGGTGAAGTTCTGAAAAGATTATTTGGAGGAATGGGCGGAGTTATTTTTCTCATTACATCATTCTTAATTTTGTTCATTGTAGCTTTTAATGTTAAGATAGAACGTCTGATCGCATTATTGCAAAGCATATTCATAAGAAGTAAAGAGGTATCAAAAGATGAAAGTAATGACAAAATAGGCAAAGTTACAGTCGATGCAAATCTTGAAAAAATCCGTGGATTGAGAACAGAAAATAAAAAGAAGAAAACAGTTTCAAAGGAAAACGTAGAAGCAATAGATGAAGATGATTTAGAAGAAGAGGAAACGAAAATCAGAATCATTAGAAAAGATGAAGAAGCGGCTCTTCCGATAGAAACAAATGAAATACTGAAAGAAGAAATAAAGAAAGTTGATCTGGAAAAAACAGGTGATATTCCTCCCCATGGAACTACCATTGATCAAGAAGCAAGTTTACCCAATCAGTGGGAAGAAATTATCAACTATAAAAAACCAAATATTGATTTACTTGATCCTATAGTTGATGAAGATTATAAAGTTGCAGAAGAAGAATTAAAACGAAATGCGGAGCAGCTTAAAGAAAAATTAAAGCTTTTTGATATTGCCATCCAGGATATTTCAGTAACTCCAGGGCCTGTCGTAACACTTTATGAAATTGTGCCCGAGCCTGGTGTTAAAATAAGTAGGATTGTTGGCTTGGAGAACGATATTGCCCTTGCACTTGCTGCGAGAGGAATTAGAATTATTGCACCTATTCCCGGTAAAAGTGCAATTGGTGTAGAAATTCCTAATGCCGAAGCCTCTATTGTAAATGCACGATCGGTTGTTGGAAAAATGCTTGATTCAAAATTCGAGCTGCCAATGGCTTTTGGTAAAACTATCAACGGCGATGTATATATTACTGATTTATCAAAGATGCCGCATCTTCTTATTGCAGGGTCAACAGGTTCCGGAAAAAGTGTCGGCATAAATATGATAATTGCCAGCTTGCTTTATACTAAGGATCCTTCCGATGTAAAATTTATAATGATAGATCCCAAAAAGATAGAGTTATCATTCTACAATAAACTGCGAAAACATTATCTCGCAGTTTCTCCTGATCTTGAAGAAGAAATTATAACATCACCGCAGAATGCTGTTCTTCTTTTAAAATCAGTCGAGTATGAAATGGAACAAAGATATGATAGACTTGCAAAAGCTGGTGTGAGAAATATTGTTGATTATAACCGAAAAATTAGCAACGTAAACAGCAGACCAAAGGATACCGATGAAATTAAACATCATCATCTTCCATATTTGATAGTAATTATTGATGAACTTGCCGATTTGATGATCACCGCAGGAAGAGAGGTTGAGGAACCAATTACAAGATTAGCGCAGCTCGCAAGAGCCGTTGGTATTCATCTTGTGTTAGCTACGCAAAGACCTTCTGTTAATGTAATTACCGGTGTGATCAAAGCAAATTTCAGTTCACGAATTGCATATCAAGTTGCAACAAAAATTGATTCACGCACAATTCTTGATATGAACGGAGCAGAGCAGCTTTTGGGAAAAGGTGATATGTTATTTCTTCCGACAGGTTCACCAAAACCAATTCGCGTTCAAAATGCATTTATTTCTACAGATGAAGTTGAAAGGTTGACCAACTACATTTTTTCTCAGCCCGGCTATTCAAAACCATATTTCCTGCCATCGCTGTATGAAAAGAAAAAACTGTCGGCGGGAAAATATTTAACCGATTTGGATCCAATGTTTGAAGATGCCGCACGCGTTATTGTTCGCCACCAGCAAGGCTCAGTATCACTTTTACAGAGAAGACTAAAGCTTGGATATTCCCGGGCAGCAAGAATAGTTGACCAGCTTGAAGAAGCCGGAATTGTCGGTCCTAATGATGGAAGTAAGGCTCGAGCTGTGATTGTTGAAAACGAAGAGCAGCTTGAAACAATTCTACGAAATCTATAAAATTTTTAGTTGACAGCATTTCCTTTTAAGCAAATCATTCTATTTTTAATACTGAATTGTATTTCATATTTTAATTCCTGATGAAAAAACACATTTCTACCGGTACAGAATGGGAAAATATTGTCGGTTACTCCAGGGCGGTTACGGTTGGAAATGTTATTGAGGTTTCAGGAACAGTTGCATCGGATGGAAATAGTGTGGTGGGTAAGAACGATGCATATTTGCAAACAAAATTTATACTGAATAAAATAGAATCAGCGCTGATAGAGGCAGATGCCAGTTTAAATGACATTGTGCGGACACGAATTTTTGTGAAGGACATTTCAAGGTGGAGTGAGATTGCAAAAGCTCACCAAGAAGTGTTTGGAAACATTAAACCGGCAGCAACAATGGTTGAAGTAAGCTCGCTTATTTCTCCTGATTATCTGGTAGAAATTGAAGTAACGGCGATATTAGAACTTTAATTGATAAAATTAGAAAAATTTCATTTAAATACTTGTTGCCATTAAAAAAATGCGGCTAAAACCAGGTTTCCGTTTTACAATTATTCCGTTAACTAATGTGAACGGCGATTTATTTTCTATTACCGCCAGATTAATCTGACGGATTTACGACTAAGAATTAAGTGAGAAAAAGGATAAAAGTTGGAATTCAAAACACATCCTAAAACAAAAATAGGCCACATACATTTAACGGTTTCCGATCTTGAGCGCTCATTAAAGTTTTACCGCGATGTCTTAGGTTTTGAGATCACCTCATTTTATGGTGAACAAGCGGTGTTCCTTTCTGCTGGTGGTTATCATCATCATATTGGACTGAATACATGGGCTGGTAAAGGTGCCCCATCTCCTCCTGAAGGGCATACCGGTTTATATCACTTTGCTATTCTTTATCCTAGCAGAAAAGAATTAGCAAGGGTTGTGAAGAGACTTTATGAGGTAAATTACAAGATAGACGGTGCTTCAGATCATGGTGTTTCGGAATCAATTTACATTTCTGATCCGGATGGCAATGGAATTGAACTGTATGCCGACCGAAGAGAAGAGAACTGGCCAATTGATTCTAAAGGTCATTTGGAAATGACTACGAAACATTTAGATGTACTTACATTACTTTCCGAACTGGATGAGGACAATTGATCAATATTTCTAAAAATAAAAAGAAATAATTATGATACCTAAAAACAGCTCCATTTTTTTTACAGACAAGGAAGAAAGCAGCAGCTTTTCGTTATCAAATCAGTTTGCAGAGCATCTCGAATTTAATTTGGTACGGGATAAAATAACTGCTACACCGGATGATGCATATCACGCATTATCAATGTCAGTAAGGGATCGCCTTGTTCGCCGATGGCTTAGAACACAGCAAAGGTATAAAGAGGAAGATGTTAAAAGAGTTTACTATTTGTCATTAGAGTTTTTAATGGGAAGACTTCTTGGTAATGCTCTCATTAATATGAATTTTTACGATGAATGCTATAATATTTTGAAGGAAGACGGATACAGTCTTGAAGAAATAAGAGACCAGGAACAAGAAATGGCCCTAGGTAATGGAGGTTTGGGAAGGCTGGCTGCATGTTACCTGGATTCAATGGCAACTCTTGAGTTACCAGCTTTCGGATATGGAATAAGATATGAATACGGAATTTTTGAGCAGGATATAATGCATGGTTATCAGATTGAACGAACTGACAATTGGCTGAGGCTTGGTAATCCATGGGAAATTATGAGGCGCAACCTGCTCTTCAAGGTGAAGTTTTATGGAAAAGTTGCGCAGGACAATAACAATCTTTTAAAATTTAATTGGGTTGACACGCAAGATGTTAATGCCCTTGCTTATGATATCCCTATTCCAGGTTACGGCACAAAGACAGTAAATAATCTTCGATTGTGGGAGGCAAAAGCAACAAGCTCATTTAACTTCCAGGATTTTAATATAGGGCATTATGTTGCCGCAGTTGCAGAAAAAACAGACTCGGAAACCATTTCTAAAGTTTTATATCCTAACGATACAATTGACAAGGGAAAATTTTTAAGATTAAAGCAGCAATACTTTTTCGTTTCTGCAACATTACAAGATATTATTAGAAAATATAAAATTAATCATAAGACGTTTGACAAGTTCGCCGAGAAAACTGCGATTCAATTAAACGACACTCACCCGGTAATTGCCATCCCCGATTTAATGAGAATATTAATTGACGAAGAAGGTTTAGATTGGGACAAGGCATGGGATATTACAGTTAAAACCTTTTCCTATACAAATCATACCGTTGTCCCCGAAGCGCTTGAGGAATGGTCCGAATCAATAATGGGGGAACTTCTGCCAAGACATCTGCAAATAATTTATGAGATCAATCGAAGATTTTTGGAATATGTTCGAGAGCATTATTCAACCGATGACAAAGTAATTTCAAAGCTGTCAATTATTCGGGAACATCCTGAAAAGAAAATAAGAATGTCTAATCTTGCCATAGTAGGCTGCCATAAGGTTAATGGTGTTGCAGAACTGCATACTGAAATATTAAAGCAGACAATTTTCTATCACTTCCACAAAATCTACCCTAAAAAATTTATAAATGTCACCAATGGAATAACTCCAAGGCGATGGTTAAAAAGCGCCAATCCGCTATTGTCCGGTTTGATATCTGAAAGAATAGGTAATAAGTGGGCAACAAAGTTAACCGAGCTAAAGAAGCTTGAGAAATTCATCGAGGATAAAGAATTTTTGGAAAATTGGCGCGGGTCAAAATGGTTGAATAAAAAATTGTTGATTAATCACATTGAACAAGATTATAGCATCAAGATAAACCCCGACTCGATATTCGATGTTCAGATAAAAAGATTTCATGAGTACAAGAGACAGCTTTTAAATGTTCTTCATATTATTACTCTTTATAATAGAATAAAAGATAATCCGGGGGAAGACATTGTTCCAAGAACAATTATTTTTGGTGGAAAAGCTGCGCCGGCATATTCAGCCGCAAAACTAATTATCAAGCTGATAAATTCAATAGCGGATGTTGTAAATAACGATAAGGATATCGGGGATAAGCTAAAAATTATTTTCATTAAGAATTATTCAGTATCGTTAGCTGAGAAAATTATTCCCGCCTCAGAACTATCGGAACAAATTTCAACGGCAGGATTTGAAGCATCCGGTACCGGTAATATGAAATTTGCATTAAACGGTGCTTTAACAATTGGAACTATGGATGGAGCAAACGTTGAGATAAGGGAAGAAGTCGGTGAAGATAACATTTTCATTTTCGGGCTGCTGGCTGATGAAGTTATGAAAATAAAAAATAATGGTTATGATCCAAGAGATTACTATCAAAAGGATTTGGAACTTAAAAGAGTTATCGATATGCTTGCTACCGATTATTTTAATAGAAGAGAACCTGGGATATTCAGATCGGTTGTTGATTCGTTAATAAACGTTGATTACTATTGTTTGTTTCCAGATTACCGTTCGTACATAGAAACTCAAGAAAAGGTGAGCATTCTTTATAGGGACCTGGATAAATGGACTCAAAAGTCCGTCCTGAATGTTGCACGAATGGGAAAATTTTCAAGCGACCGCTCTGTCCAAGAGTATTCAAAAAATATCTGGAATGTTAAATCCATTAAGCTGTAGATAGAGTAAATTGCTCTAACTCTTTATCATCACCAGCATCATCTTAAATCTTACGCTTGCTTTTAGCGCATGCGGTTTGTTCGCTGGCATCAAAATCATTTCACCCTTCTCAACAAGATTGACTTTTCCTGATATTGTAACTTCTGCTTCCCCATCTATTAAATATACCAAGGCATCAAAAGGTGCAGTATGCTCACTTAATCCTTCGCCCTTATCAAAAGCAAAGAGGGTAACTGTTCCTGTTGGCTGCTTGATTATGGTTTTGCTTACTACTGTACCGGTTTGGTATTCAATCAGTTTTTCCAATTCGTTTGGAGAATGAAGATATTCGGTTTCGTTCATGTTGGTTTCCTTTGCCCACGATTGATGTCGTGGGCTGCCGATTATTTTTTCAAAAGTTTAAATGCATGGTTCCAGCTATTGTATTTGAATCCATAATTAATCCAAAGCATAGCATTGGCTTCAAGCCAATATGATTGTGAAATATCGCCAAGATCAATAACATTTTTCCAGCCCATTTGCTCTGCTAAACTAATGAATTTCTTTTTAGCATTGTCATCGTTACCTGCAATAAATAAATCCGGCGAACCCTCTTCCCGCATTGGACTTACTATAATATGAGCACCAATTGTATTGAAGGCCTTAACCACTTTAGCATTAGGAATTTGCTTCTGAATTTGTTCCCCCAAAGAGTTTCCTAATGTTACAGTAAATTTTGGTGGAACGCCCTGTGAAAAATCTAATGGGTTTGTAGCATCAATAACCACTTTATTATCAAAATATTGATTACCCGCCATATCAATCGAAGCTGAAGTTTTATCACCAAATGTAGCTAAGAACAGCATCTCACCGAATGCGGCAGCTTCTGAAAATTTAACAAGTTTTACTTTAGGATTTTGAGAATGCCAAACTTTAAATGGAGGGCTTCCCATTCCATCGGGTGCTGTGCGAGCCAATGTGTCTTCAACGTTTCGAGTTCCAATTACTACTTCATAACCCAGCGAATTTAATTTTGCTGCTAAAGTTCGTCCGACAACACCTGTACCAAGAACACCAATTTTCATTTTTCATTTTCCTTTCGTTAATAAAAAACCGCACAATGAATGTGCGGTTCACATTAATAAAAATTACTAAAGTTTTATTTGCGTGTGAAGGTTAGTTCCATATTTTTAACTTCTTTTCCATCATTAATCATATACATTTCAAAAAGCTGATTATTATCATCTATGAATCTCATGGTTTGGCGATATTCAACATCTTTTCCAGTCATTGGGTCAACCATTGTTCCTTTCATGCTGCACGTTTTCGTTTTGTCATCATATTTTCCTTGTGCCATTGTCATTCCAGTTCCTAAATTATCAATCCAAAAACTAACAAATTCATTTGTGGCTTTATCATATGCAAGAAGGTTCATTCCTTCAAACGGCATTCCCATTACTTCACCGTAGTTCATAGATTTTAAATATCTGCCCCCAAGAATCATTTCGTTTACAGATTTTCCTTCAGAAACTGTTGGAGGAGCAGAGGGATCCATCCAATATTTAGATACATATGTCCACTCACCAACGGACGTTGCCATCATTTCGTGCATGTCTCCGGGTGTCATATAATCCATCCACTTATTCATCATTTCATCTTGGTTTTGTGCGAAAAGAGAACTGGCAGACAAGATCAGTACAAATACTGAGAAGAATTTGTAAAACGAGTTTTTTGTAAACATATAGCAGCTCCTTTTATTAATTGATATGAATTAGTTAAAGATACTTTTTTGAAAAAATTCTAAAAATCTATTTAAATACACAAATGAATGAAACGAGAAATAAATGATCTCTGAACTGGACAAAATATAAGAATCAAGTTGCTGCAATCAAAGATAAAATATTATTAGTGTGATGTGGATTATGTTCACGTTTTGGGTAATATCAATGATGGATATAAAGAGCGAAATAGCAGAGCCAAACTTATTTAATATATTTATAATTAGATTATATAAATCGATCTATTATTTATACATCGGTTAATATTTAAAAAATTTGTTGAAACGAAAGTTCCAATAGCCATCTAAAATTAAATTCTTTCTCATCCTTCATTGGCTTGTTTATATACAAGGGGAAGTCTACTCTAATAAATTGCAAATCAAGTCCAATACCGAGATTATATTTCAATGATCCAAATTTCTCATCCCAAACATTTCCCACATCACAAAACAAATTTACAATGCTTAATTGAGGTATAGGTATGTCCACATTTATACCGAAACCGTTTTTTCCGCTAAGATGTTGACCAATGTAACCCCTTAAATTAACATCGCCCCGCACATGCAAATTTTCTTGCGTTGAAATTTTATTGTCCGGATCAACAAACCAATAGACAAAACTAGACGGCTTTACACTGCCGGATAAATAAACCGCTTCTTGATTAGGATAACTACCTCTTACAATACCACCATAAATTCTAAAATTAAACCAACGATTTACAATTGGTAATAAATTTTCAAGTTCCATTGTTATTTTTGAATATGAATAGTTACCCCCGAACACCTTTTGTCCAATTTTTATATTGAAGTGTTCTTTCTCCTTACTGAGCAGTCTATCCCAATCAAATAATAAAGTTGTATTCGTTCCGGTTTCATAATCTTTTAAATCGTAATAAGCTATGTCATAAATTTCATCACGACTGAAAGTAATGTTCACTGCATTGTGTTTAAAGCGGTTTTCATCCTTTTCAAAATTGTAGTTAATAAATACCCCATAATTTTCCCTTCCTCTGAAATTGCTTAGATTCAATCCGGCTTCCCATCTGAAAGCAAGTACACTTATGATGGTCTTAAGGTCAAGTTTATAACCAATTCTTTTTGTACCAAAGCCATAAAAGAAACCAGCTCTCCATTCAATTGGAACAAGATTCCTTTTTATAGATTCGGAAAACACTGGGTAGATATTTGTAGCCCACAATCCTAATCTAACTTTATCCCGTTGACCATATGTGATAGAGGGATAATAGAAATATTGATCCTGACTTACATTATAATTCGAAATTAGAAATGATATCTTTTGCTTGCGTGGATATGAATTATTAGTTCTATCAGCATCTAAGAGATACCAAAACGGATCAATCTCAGCTTTAATTACTTCTTCTATTGTTGTAAACTCATAAGAATCATAATTATCTGAGATGCGATCTACTTTCCTTATAAATCTTTCACCACTTTTTGTTGTTGCCGCAACTTCAAAAGGCACATTTATTTCCCCGTTATTCTCCATGAAAACTACTGTATTATAATCACCATTTGGCAGCTTTTCACTTGAGAAATCCGACAATTCATAATCCAAAATCTTATTTGTATTGATCCAATCGGCTATTTGATATTTTAGATTTTTGCCGCTCGTTCCCTCAAGTACGCTTACCAGGTCATCTACGGAAATATTCCTGGGAGTCTTGTCTTCAATTATTTTTTTAATTGTTAAATCAAATGTATCCCTGCCAACGTCAGAGGCAAGGCTTCTTAAGAAATAAAATCCTTTATAATATCCAGCCCATTTATATAATCGTCCGTCATCCATAGAAATTTCAGAAAGTGGTTTTTCCTCATACACAAAATGATCTCTAACTCTTTCTAATTCATTATAGTTGCCGTCAATACCAAAATCCATAAAAAGAATTTTTACCTTTAAGCCGGCTTCTTTCTCAGTAATTCCAATAAAGTCACAATATGCAAAAGCAGCATATTGAGCAAAAGATTCGTTTAAATAATAATCCGGAAAAAACATTTTAATATGGGGAAACCACTGATGAGCAACTTCGTGAGCAATTATAAAGACCCCCACATCATCAAGTTTATCTATCATTTGAGAACTTAAGAGAAATTGTCCAGGTGGGGCATAGCCGCCTCGTCTTTCAGTCTCAACAATTTTAAAGTCAATGAAAGAATACAGCCCGAATTTCGCCTGATAAAAATCAAGCACCTTGCTAAATATTTCGACAAGAGTATCGCTTTGGGATTTATGTTCGGGAAAGAGATAGCTGGTAATATTCATTCCGTGAATATTGTATTCCTTTATTTTGTAAACAGCTGCGATTATACTTAAAAACGATTCAGGCATAATTGAGCTATAATAAAAAGACCGTTTACTTTTGGAGGTGTCTATTTTTATTAGCTTACCTGGGCAAACGACGTTCATACTGTCGGAAACAGTAACTTTTATGTTGAAAGAAAATTTACTTACGTCTACTTCATTACTTGTACGGGGGTAATAATTAGATTCATAAAGTAGCCATGTACTTTTATTATCAATTCTGTTGGAAACCCACCCTTGATACACTCCTTCATAATTTAGTTTTATAATTAAGCTATCATCTGAAGTATGTTTCAGCCAAATAATTACTTTCCCATCTTCATTGGAAAATTTCAAATCATTTCCATGTATATCTATTACTGAATTGATTTGATCACAGCTTAGAAACAATTCTAATTTTTCCGGAAAGTTTTTATTTAAAGATTTAATTGTTAATTCAGATTCTGAAATTAATTTGTGATCATTTGGAATTATTTCGAATTGCAGATTATAGTGTGTTATTTCAAAACCCTGTGAATAAACAAAGGAACCAGAGGCAAATATTATTGAAGAAAATAGATGGATAAATAAATAAAGCTTTTTCATAAATATTTACCTTAAGATAGCTTTATGTTTTAAGCAGTATAATTAATTGTTGGAGTCATATAAAATATAGCCATTCTAAAACTCCGGTCAAATATAAAATTGGACGTTTGATTGTAATCATTACCTCACTATGGCAAAATTATTTCATTAACCCGCATGATGGGATAAACGTTTTCAGCTTTATCAAAGTAAGATGATTTCCTATAGAAAAAATCTAAGCGTTCCAAGGGATTATTCTTAAAGTTCTCATCGGATTCCAATTTAGCATGGAATTCCTCTCTCAGTTTCGAGTTATCGTTCAACATTTGCTTTGCAATCGGTTCCATTACATACGGTTCAGCGTATTCCTTTCTTTCGAAGAAGGAATTAAAGAATCCCCATCGTATAAAGGAATCAGGCGCCATCGGTTCAAGAAGATTAATAATCACGCGTAAAGTCCGCTGATTAGTTCTAACAACATAAGTGTCCTTAGGAACGATTACTTTTTCGGTAAATGGAATAACATCAAAAGTTGCTTGCTGCTTGCCCTCATAAGGACGAGGGGCAAATTGATCATTAACAAATTTGTATCTATCAACCCACATTTTCATGGATGAAGATAAAACATCACATTTAATTCCATGCAATTCCATAATCTCTACTAAGTGTGAAAATTCTTTAGGTATTAAATATGCTTTTGGAACACTCACAGCATATTTTACCCTGTTTTTATTGAAGAGAGGAACATCAAATACGATGGGCTTATCTGAATAATGCAATAATTTATTTCCGGTAATTGTACTATCCTCTTCGAATGATTCAAAGCCTTTGAAGGAAAATTTTTCATAGCTTCCTGTATCTTCAAAATTTACTGGGAGAACTTTCCCCTTCTTGTGATAGTAACTTATTGTGTGATTATCGGCTTTTCTGTTTAGTGAAATCAATTCTCTGAAATTTTTATAAATGAAATTAAGTGAGTGATTCATTATTGATTTGGTTGAAAACACACGGTTGTTAAAAGGTTTTAAGCTATGGGTTTCGACAAGAAGACATATTCTATTTTGAACAGCGCAATAGCCGGTAGAGAATCTTGGCAGCATAGGAAAATTAGTAATTCCATCAGAGAGCTTTTCACCTTTGAGTTCAATATAAGGCGCTGTGAGAAAACCATCCTTTTCAACTCCCTTTATTATGTGAGGGAGATATTTGCCGCTAATCCAGCTGCTTAAATGATGCGATAGATTTTCGTGCTGCTCGAGACCATAAGTAATATGGTATTGATAATCAACACCGTTGGTTGTGTGATTATCAATCATAAAATCAGGCAGCCAATCGTTGAAAAGCTTTAACCACGCTTTCATTTCCGGAGAATCTGCTTTCATGTAATCACGATTAAGATTCAGGTTGTGAGATGTTGTGCGCCAGCCCATCATTAAAGGCCCATTTTGGTTTGGACGATTAAACGGGCTTAGCCTTTCATGTCCATCAACATTAAAAACAGGAATAATAAGCAGCACTAAATTTTTGAGCAGGTGGAATTTCTCTTTTGTTACTAGCATCTCACGAAGCAAAAGCATGCACGCATCCTTACCCTCAATTTCTCCAGGGTGAATTCCATTTTGAATGAGTACAATTGCCTTCCCGCTTTTCTTTGCTTTTTCCGGTGTGAATTCATTATTCCCGGCAACCACCAAACACTTTATCTCTCTGCCCTGAGGAGATATTCCGATCGTAAACATTTTAGCATAAGGAGTTTGTTCAACAAACTTTTTAAAGTAAGAAATTGTTTTTTGGTACGATGGAGATTTTCGTTGATTTGATTTCTCAAAAAGCGTAAGCCATTCTTTTGAAAAAATTTGCTGCTTAATATTTTTCTTTATCATGAAATTATTGTAACTGTTTATTTGTCGCCCCAAAGATAAAAAGAGAAATTAACTTTCGATAGCTTGAGTAATAGAACACGGATTAAACTGATCGAACGGATTGGGACAGATTTTATCGGTTTAAATCAGTTTAATCTGTTAAATCCGTGTTCCATTGAGGTTTAATTTTTATGGTTAAATATTAAGACCGAAATTGATAAGTTTAAATTCATAAATCCATAACAAATAATTTTTAAATAATGACGGGAATACAAACTATGAAACAATTGTTCTTGATCGCAGTTACTTTAGCAATCTTGTCACCCACCACTAAATCACAGGAAAAAAATATGGATAATCCTTTTTTTAGAGAATGGAAAACGCTGTTCCAGACTCCATCATTCGCTGAAATAACAATTGAGCATTATTTACCAGCTTTTGAAGAAGGAATCCGCCTACAGAAAGCGGAAGTTGAAGAAATTATCAATCGCACCGGAAAACCAACTTTTGAAAATACAATTGAAGCGATGGAAAAAAGCGGCAAGCTGCTTACTAAAGTTAGCAACGTGTTTTATAATCTTAATTCTGCTAACACGAATGATGAAATGCAGAAGATTGCTAAAACAGTTGACCCGCTGCTGTCAAATCACAGCGATGATATAAATCTTAACGAAAAACTTTTTGCAAGAATTAAAGCAATCTATAATCAGAAGGAAAAACTGAATCTTACAACTGAACAGCAAACTGTTCTGAAAGATTATTATGAAGATTTTATTCGGGGTGGTGCCAATCTTAGTAGTGAACAGAAAGACAAATTCCGAAAGCTAAATGAAGAACTATCGCTTTTAACCTTAAAATTTGGCGAGAATGTGCTCAAAGAAACAAATTCAATCGGGTTGATAATTGAGAATAGAGATGATCTTGCCGGGCTTCCTGAATCAGTAATACAGTCGGCATTTGAATTAGGAAAAGCAAAACGCCAAGAAGGCAAATGGGTTTTCACTCTCCAGAAACCGAGTTTCATCCCGTTCTTACAATTTTCTGATAGGAGAAACTTGCGGGAAAAAATTTTTAAAGCCTACATAAACCGCGGAAACAACAATAATGATTTTAATAATAAGAAAATTCTTTCACGAATAGCTGCATTAAGAGTCGAAAGAGCTAACCTGCTGGGATACAAAACCCACGCTGATTTTATACTTGAAAAAAATATGGCTAAGAATCCCGAAACAGTTTACAAGTTCTTAAACGAGCTTTGGGAACCTGCGCTAAATAGAGCAAAAATGGAAATTGATGATATGCAAAAAATAATTGATAAAGATGGTAATAACTTTAAGCTTGAGGCTTGGGATTGGTGGTACTATGCAGAAAAAGTAAAAAAAGAAAAATACGATCTTGATGAAGAAATGCTCCGGCCTTATTTCAAGCTTGAAAATGTATTACAAGGAGTTTTTGATGTTGCATCAAAGCTTTATGGAATTCAATTCGTTGTACGTAATGATATTCCGACTTATCATCCTGATGTAAAAGTAATTGAAGTTAAAGAAGCTGGTGGCAAGCACATCGCTATTCTATTCGCAGATTATTTCCCCCGTGACAGTAAAAGAAGTGGTGCTTGGATGAATTCATTCAGGAAACAATCAAATATTGGCAACAATTTTATTACACCTGTTCTCGGCAATGTCGGCAACTTTTCAAAACCAACTGCTGAAAAACCGTCTCTGCTTAGTCTTGATGAAGTGAATACGCTTTTTCATGAGTTCGGACATGCCTTACATGGACTTTTATCAAAATCGGTTTACCCGAGTGTGTCTGGAACATCGGTGCCCCGAGATTTTGTTGAACTTCCCTCGCAAATTATGGAAAACTGGGCGTTAGCTCCCGAAGTGTTAAAAATGTATGCAAGACATTATCAGACCAACGAGCCAATGCCTGATGAGTTGATTAAAAAAATAGAGAACTCGAAACTATTCAATCAAGGATTTGAGACGGTCGAATATCTTGCAGCTGCCTTTCTCGATATGGATTGGCATAGTCTTACGACCCCGGCAGAAAAGGATGCAGCGAGTTTTGAGAAGCTATCCCTAGGTAAAATTGGTCTGATGCCTGAAATTGAATCGCGTTACCAAAGTACGAATTTTCAGCATATATTTTCGGGCGGTTATTCTTCGGGATATTATGGCTACATTTGGGCTGAAGCTCTCGATGCAGATGCATTTGAAGCATTTAAAGAAAATGGTTTGTTCGATCAAAAAACAGCGTTATCATTTAGAAAAAATATTTTGGAAAAAGGCGGAAGTGAAGATCCGATGGTTCTGTACAAAAATTTCAGAGGCAGAGAACCAAAAGTTGATGCGCTGCTGAAACGTAGAGGTTTAAACTAATCCTCCTATAAGTGTTAAATTCCAAATAAAACTCAATATCGAAATATCACTTTCCAAAAGTTGAGATTGAATTTTTAGATTTTGAAGTTTGTTGTTTGTTATTTGTAATTTGGCAATTGGGATTTTAATAGCCATATTTTCCTTGCATTCAAAAATTAATAACTCTCATGAATAAAAGAATTGTTGTAATTGGAGCCGGAATATCTGGATTGACTACTGCTTATCTACTTAAGCAAAAAGGACATGATGTTATAGTACTGGAAAAGAGAAATGAAGCTGGCGGCGCTATTGAAACAATTCATGAAAATGGATATTTATTTGATTGCGGCACAAGCAGCGCATTAGAAACCACTCCATTGATTGCAAAATTGGTCCAAGAACTGAATCTTCAAGATCAGCTTGTGTATGCAAATAAAGCCGCAAACAAAAGATATATTTTGCGCAAAAATACTTTACATGCTTTACCGATTAGTCCGTCTTCGATATTTAAAACAAAATTGTTTTCTACCAAAGCTAAGCTGAGATTATTGGCGGAGCCTTTCATTGGAAAATCTAAAGAGGGGTATTACCAAAGTATTGCTGAATTTATTACACGAAGACTCGGCGTGGAAATCTTAGATTATGCATTCAATCCATTTATCGCGAGTGTCTACGCAGGTAATCCTGAAAGTCTCAGTGTCAAGTCTGCATTTCCAAAACTTTATGCACTTGAAGAAAAATACGGTGGATTGATTGTAGGCACATTCAAAAGTATCAAGGAAGGAAAGCAGTATGCAGAAAAATCAAAACAAAGCGGGAGAATGTTTTCATTCAAAGATGGAATGATAGTTCTGCCTAAGGCACTCTCTAAATTCCTGCACACTAACCTTGTGCTTCAAGCCGAAGTACAAAAAATTGAAAAACAAAATGATGAATATGTTATAAGCTATTTACGAGGAAGTGAAAACAATTCTGTTGACGCAGATTTCATCATTTCTACAGTTCCAGCTTTCGTCGCTGCTGATCTATTTGGCAGCTTGGACGAGGCCGTGCGAAAACACTTGCTCAATATATACTATCCTCCGATGCTTGTTCAATATTTGGCTTACAAAAAGGAGCATGTTAAGCAGCTGCTGGATGGATTTGGATTGTTAATTCCTTCAAAGGAAAGAAAATCAATTCTTGGTGCAATATGGAACTCTGTGATATTTCCAAATAGATCGCCAGAGGAAACAACATCGTTCACCATTTTTATCGGCGGTGCGCGCGATCCGGAAATATTTAGCCTGGATAAAGAATTATTGTTCATGAAGGTGAGAGCTGAATTCGAAACATTAATGAAAATATCAGGTGAGCCAATATTCTCAACCTATAAATTCTGGCCTAAAGCTATACCGCAGTACAACATCGGTTATGTGGAAGATGAAAATTATTTCGATAAGTTCGAGAAAAAATTTCCCGGAATAATTTTAAGTGGAAGTTATCGCGGCGGTATTTCGGTAGGTGACTGCATCAAGAATTCGGAGATTGTCGCTGAGAAAGCATTGAAGTGATACACTATATGTGTAGGCAGCAAATTCTACATCTCTATCCTCTCCTAATTAACGTTATAATTACCGCTCATATGATATAGAATACAATTCATCACAAATCACGTAAGTTTAGACATTTCTACGTTGTATTTGGAACCCTTAGTACATAAATTGAATTAGTCATCAAAATAAATGTTATAGTGCATTAAGTGAAAATGCACGGTAATCACACAACATTAAATAATCATTTATCATAAACAAAAGGAGAAAAAGGATGAAAAAACTCATTCTGTCCGGGTTTATTTTTTTATCATCTTCTTTGATGATGCTGGTATTGTTAACAGGATGTACCCCCAAAATGGATGATGGAAAAATGCCAATTACAGCAATTTCGGAAGATGCGAAGAAGAACTTTTTACAAGGGAGAGACATTTTTGAGAAACTTAAATTTCAGGAATCGCTACAGCATTTTGAAAATGCATTAGCGAAAGACAACAACTTTGCTTTGGCTCACTATTATCATGCTAATGCGAATACAACTGTAAAAGGTTTTTTTGAAGACCTTAATAAAGCCGTAGCTCTTACGGATAAGGTTTCGGAAGGCGAAAAGTTGATGATATTGGCATTACAAGCGGGAACCAATGGCGAACCAAAAAAGCAAGAAGAATATCTTACAAAACTCGTTCAACTTTTTCCAACGGATGAAAGAGCCCATAACTTGTTGGGGCAATTTTATTTTGGACAGCAAGATTATAATAAGGCGATTGATCATTTAAAGAAGGCGACAGATATTGCGCCAAATTATCCTGCATCTTACAACATGCTGGGATACTCCGAAAGAAATCTGAGCAACTATGCTGCTGCAGAGAATGCTTTCAAAAAATATATTGAATTGATTCCCGATGATCCAAATCCATATGACTCATACGCAGAATTATTGATGAAAGAAGGAAAGTACGAAAAATCAATCGAGCAGTATCGTAAAGCGTTGGCTATCGATCCAAACTTTGTAGCTTCTTTTATAGGAATTTCAGACAATTTTAACTTTCTTGGTAAATATGATGATGCTCGAAAAGAACTTCAAACCCTTTATGATAAAGCACGAAATGATGGTGAAAAACGTGCAGCGCTGTTTGGTATGACAGTATCTTATGCGGACGAAGGTAATCTTGATAAAGCTTTAGGGGAGATGCAGAAACAGTATGATCTTGGTGCAAAGATTAATGATGCAGGTGCTATGGCTGGTGATCTTAATACTATGGGGAATATTCTTTTTGAAGCTGGCAAATACGATGAAGCAATGAAAAAGTATGAACAATCACTCGAAGTTACCGTATCGTCAAATCTTTCAAATGAAATTAAAGAGAATACAAAGACATTTCATCTTTACAATCTTGGCAGAGTTTGGTTAATGAAGAATAATATCAAAGGTGCAAAAGAAAATGCCATTGAGTTTAGTGAAAAAGCTAAAGGGGCTAACAATACTTTTCAAATTTGGTTATCGCACGAATTGTTAGGATCGATTGCACTTCAGGAAAAAGATTATAGCAAAGCTGAAAGCGAATTTAAGATGGCAAACCAGCAAAATCCTTACACCTTTTACCGATTGGGATTAACTTACCAGGGGTTGAAGGATAAAGAGATGGCTGCTGTGAATTTCAAAAAAGCTGCTAATTTCAATTCCTTAACCAATCTTAATCAGTCCTTTGTTAGAATCAAAACCGCGAAGATGTCCAGCACAATGTAGAATAATTTGAGTGAGGCTGTCTCAAAAGTAATTATTAGTGTCACACTGAACCGAGTTTATCCCGACTTGGCGGGGTCGAAGTGTGGTTTTATAAAGAATTGTCAGTCTTCGACCTGCCTGCAACAGGCAGGCAAGCTCTGACTGACAATATTGAACTGATGAGACAGTCTCTTTTATCTTCCTATTTTCTTTTATTAATTTTATAATGAATAAAAGTTTTAACAATTGATTGAGAATAATTATAGTTTATGTTTATCGGACATTTCGGAGTTGGTTTTGGAGCAAAGAGCGCAGATAAAAAAATCTCGCTTGGCACATTATTTCTCGCCTCTCAATTCATCGATTTGCTTTGGCCAATTCTGCTTTTGCTTAGACTTGAAAGTGTGAAAATAGATCCCGGCAACACCGCCGTTACACCTCTTAATTTTATTTCTTATCCGATCTCTCACAGTATGTTTACTGTCATCATTTGGGGAGTTTTGTTTGGAATCGTTTATTACCTGATCAAAAAAAACCTACGTGGCTCAATCCTTCTGGGTGTTTTGGTTTTCAGCCATTGGTTTTTAGATTTGCTAACTCATCGACCTGATCTTCAGCTATTTCCGTGGAGTGATTATAAGATAGGTCTCGGATTATGGAACTCTTTTTACGGAACGGTTATAGTTGAAGGGCTAATATTTGCAGTTGGTGTTTTTGTTTTTTATAATGTAAGAAAGCTGAAAAGCAAATCGAAGAAAATTTGGTTTTGGAGCTTAGTGATATTTCTTGCAGCTATTTATGTTATGAATTTAGTTGGTCCGCCTCCACCTTCTGAAGAACCAATAGCTATAGTCGGATTAACTCAGTGGCTGTTAATTGCCTGGGCTTATTGGATTGATTACAATCCCAAATCAGTTTCTGTTTAATTCGCTAAAACCAATATTCAAAACAATACCTGGAAATCAATTAGACTATCTTTCAAGGGATTGAAAAGTCTTTAAATCAAAAACATTTTTTTCGCTTTCATTTCCGCATCTATCCACACCCGAAATTGCAATTTCCGATATATTATCTTCATCAAGTTTTTTTGTTATTGAAGAGGAATTGCCCGGGAGTATCTCATATTTCCAAACATTGTTAGTTTT
>Ga0214473_10002288_pt1 | contig 23626 bp, 29 predicted proteins | sample RVTome_7_FD_203509 | JGI IMG/M metagenome (GOLD analysis project Ga0214473, IMG submission 203509) | Soil microbial communities from uranium-contaminated site in the Upper Colorado River Basin, Wyoming, United States - RVT98D197 | ecosystem: Environmental > Terrestrial > Soil > Contaminated >... | reverse complement strand
CTGGCGGCGAAGTAGAGGGGCGTATGGCGGCCCCGCCGGGCGTCCCGGAGCCGTTGTGGGGGCGGCTGCAGAAGGGCGTCGCGGCCCTCGCCGCCGTCGACCGCGTGCGCGTCCTGTGCCACTACGACGGGGACGGCGCCGCCTCCGCGGCGATCCTCGCGACCGCCCTCGCCCGGATGGGCAAGTCGTTCCACGTGTCGCTGACGACGGTCCTCGACGACGGGGTCCTCGCCCGCGTCCGCGAGGAGGGGAACGACGCGTACGCGATCGCGGACATGGGGGTGGGCCAGCTCGACGCGATCGAGGCGCTCGGCCGCCCCGCCGTCGTCCTCGACCATCACAAGCCCCTGCGGGACGCGTCGTCCGTCGTGCACGTGAACCCCCACCTCGCGGGAATCGACGGCGCGCACGGCGCGTGCGGCGCGACCCTCTCGTGGGCGTTCGCGCTCGCGGCGGACCCCCGGAACTGGGACCTCGCCGGCGCCGCGATGGCGGGCGCGATCGCGGACCGCCAGCACGTCCCCGCGTACGACGGGATGAACGCGCCCATGTTCGAGGAGGCCGTCCGCGCAGGCCTGCTCCGGCGGGAGCGGGGCCCGTCGATCCCGGACCGGCCGCTCGGGCAGGCGCTCGCCGGTTCGTACCTCCCGTACTTCGCGGGGCTCGCGGACCGGCCCGACGAGTCCGCCGCCGCGCTCCGCCGCCTCTCGATTGAGCCGACCGCGACGTGGCGGGACCTCCCCGCCCCGAAGCGCCAGTCCCTCGCCTCGTACCTCGCGACCCACCTGATGCGGCAGGGGGCGATCCCGGAGGCGGTCGAGATGCTCGTGGAGGACAAGTACTGGATCGAGGCGCTCCGCCGATACGCCGGCGACCTGTCCGACGCGATGAACGCGTGCTGCCGGACGGGGGCGGAGGGGCTCGCCGTCGCGCTCGCGATGGGCGACCCGGAGGCCGCGCCGCTCGCGGAGTCGCACCGCCAGGAGTACGCGAGGGCGGTGCTCGCGCACCTCACGCGGCTCGAGCGGGAGGGCCCCTTCCAGGGGAAGCACCTCGCGTTCTTCTACTGCGACGAGCCGACGCTCGCGGGCAACGTCGCGGGAATCGCGATCCAGTACCTGTGGAACGGCGCGCGGCCGCTCCTCGCCCTCTCCGTGACGGACGCGTCGACGAAGGTCTCCTCGCGGGGGACGAAGGCGCTCGTCGCGCGCGGCCTCGACCTGGCGGCGGCGATGCGGGAGGCCGCGGCGGCGGTCGGCGGGACGGGCGGGGGGCACGACGTGGCGGCGGGCGCGACGATCCCGAAGGGGAAGGAGGAGCGGTTCGTGGCGGTCGCGGACGAGCTCATTGGCCTCCAGCTCGCCCCGAAGGCCGCGCCCCTCGCGTGAGCGCGGCGCTCTGAGGACCGAGGACACCGCCCGGCTACGGGAGGCGGACGAATCCCGCTTCCTCGAAGTTGTGATCGAACGAGAATGCCCGTTCGATGCCGAGCTCTCGCATCACGACAAAACTGGAGCAGTCCGTGAAGCTCCAGTGCTTGTCGGCGCTGCGTTGGAAGAGGTCGAGCGCGTCCCGGAACTTCCCGGCGTCGATCCAGACGACGGTGACGCTCTCGCTCTCCAGGAGGGCGTTCACGAACCTCGCAGCCGTCTCCGCGTCCCCTTCCATCCGGATGTGCGTCGCGGTTTCGTCCAGCACGAAGCTCGTCGTGACGACGGCCCCGTGGTCGCCCCGGGCGATGGCCTCTTGGAGCCCCCGGGCCGCCTTCGCGTGACGGTCGTTGGCCAGCGCGAGCGCGATCCACGCGCCCGTGTCGAGGAAGATCACTTGCCCCACCCGTACAGGTAGTAGTCGTGCCGTTCCGACCCATCCGTGTGGCGCGCCTTCTTCACGAGGGGGAAGATGCGGAAGACGGGGTCGTCCGGGTTCACCTCGTCGCGGAGGGTCAGCTTCCGGATGGCCAGCCGGGCGGCATCCTTGATCGTCATCTTGTGGCTCTCCGCGTACGCTGTGAGGAGCGCATACTCCGTGTCGCTGAGCGTGGTCTGGACGACCTTCCGTTGCATGTCACATTCCGCATCTAACATTCTCCATCCCCTATTAGGCTCTATCGTCACGGCACCGGAGGGTCCGCGGCCGCGATGCGCCACCGGGCCTCCGTCGCCTGGTATTCGACCACGCCGTCGAGGGTCAGCACGTCCCCCAGCCGGACGGGTCGGTCCTCCGCCCGCCAGTCCCACGCGCGCACGAACGCTGCCATCCGGAACACCGCCCCGTCGCCCTCGTCTCGCAGCGCGAGGGCGGTCCCGAGGAGCTCCCCCGGCTCCACGGTCGCGTTCCGCACGAAGACCGGCCGGTCCACGAGGACCTCGGGGCACGCCGCGAGCGCAGCGACCGTCGCCGGGACCGCATCCGGCTCGTCGCCCGCGAAGAGCTCGCACCGCCCCCGGGACGTGACCAGGAGCCGCCCGACGACGTCCGCCTTCCCGGCCTCCCACCCCTGTTCCGCGAACGCCCACACGGAGGAGCCGTTCTCGCGGAGGAGGGCGTGGCGGGAGTCCACGACCGCGTAGACGTCCGCGATCTCCGCGCGCACGACGACGCGCTGTCCCTCGAGCCGGGCCGCGTTCCGCGCCACGAACTCGAGCGGGAGGAGGTTCGTCGACGGTGGGGAGACGACCGCGACGGAGCCCGGGTCCTCGCAGAACACTTGGAGCCCGCCGCCCGCCTCGAAGACGGTTCCCGTGACCTCGACGAGCGCCCCCGGGGCGACGCGCGTCGGCTCCGCGATCGCCCGCGGCCGCGCGATGACCCGTATCGTCGCGAAGTCCGCGTAGTCCATGAGGACGATCGCGGCGTTCCCCTCGTCCGTCGTCCCCACGCGGTGGACGTGCCCCCGCAGGCGGACGGGCGACCCCGCGTCCTCCCCGCCGACGTCCGCGATCGACAGATTCCTAGGCGTGATCGACCGCGCGTGCAGAAACAGGAAGCCGAGGCCGAGGAGGGAGAGCGCGAGGCAGGCCGCCACCGCGCGCGGGCGGTTCTTCACGGCACGTCTACCGTCGGACGCCGCCAAAGAAGGTGCGTGTTACAGGTAACACGTCAGTACGAGTCGAGGAGCTTCCCGACCTCCTTCATCTCGAGGTCCATCTTCACGACCGGGGACTCCACGACCTCGAGGTTCCGCTCCAGGAGGGCGAGCTCCTTCTCCTCGAGCGCGCCGGGAGCGACGGGGATCAGCACCACCGCCTTCCGCTGCATCACGAACTCGTTCACGTGCTCGACGAACATGAGCGTCTGCAGGAACCCGTTGTTCACGATCAAGTACTCGAGCCCGTCGAGGAGGACGACCGCCTCGCCCTTCTGGTCCTCGATGAACCGGGAGACGGTCTTCGCGAGCGTTCCGATCGCCGTCGGGTTGTGGTAGTCCTCGCCGGGCGTGTGGCTGAGCCACAGGACCTTCGCGTCCGGTAGGCCCTTCTCGCGCCGCACGCGGTCGGGGTACTGGCGGGTGATCACGAGGCCGGGGAGGCCCTCTCCGAGGAGCTGCCGGAACATGCGGTACGCGAGGTCGGGCCGCTTCTCCTCGACGAGGTAGCAGACGCCGCGGGTCATGTCCAGGCTGGCCACCCGGTCCGCGTTCCCTCCGTTCATCGTCTCGCCGACTCCCATCCGCCCCCAAAATCCGGGCCGACGTATTTCAACATATGGAGTCCGTTATCACTTCGCGCGCGTTCGCTTTCCGAGGGACGCCTCGAGGCGCTGCACGAGCGTCTTCGCGGGGATCTCGGGGACGGAGATGATCGTCGTCTTCCCGACGACGCCCTCCCCGGACAGCTTCGCCTCGATCAGGCCGAGTGCGTCGAGCTCCTTGATGTACTTCCAGAACTGGGTGTGGGCGCGCTTCTTCTCCCCGTACTCCTCGCACGCGAGGCCGTACGCGTCCTCCGCCTCCCCCGTCGTCACGTACGCCTTCTTGCGGGCCTTCCGCGCGATCCCGAGGAGGACGAGCTTCCGCGTCGCGTCCAGGCCCTGCAGGCGCTCCTCCGCGTACGTCGGGTGGACCTCGCCCGTCGCCTCCCGCACGTGCTCCGGCCCGACCGCCTCCTCGCCCTCGTCCTCCGCCGCCTGGCCCGCGTACAGCAGGACCTCGATCAGGCGGCGCGCGTCCCCGTCCTCCGCCGCCGCGTCCGCGACGAGGTCGATGACCTCGTCCGGGACCGTGCTCGGGTGGAACGCGAGGTCCGCGCGGAGCCGGGCGATGTCCCGCAGCTCCGCGCGGGTGTACTTCGGGAAGTCGATCTCGTTGCCGCGGCGGAACGTGCTCCGGCTCGCCGCGTCCAGATGCTCGAGCGCGTCCGGCTTCTGGGAGATCAGGATCAGGGACACCGTGCTCCGGCCGCCCTCCTCCGACCACCGGGTGAACGTGTAGACGAGCTGGGGCCCGGACTTCTTCAGGAGCGTGTCGATCTCGTCGAGGATCACGATCAGGTGGACCTTGCGGCGCTCGAGCTGCCCGCGGAGCGTCTGGAGCTTCTCCGTGATCGAGAACCCGCGGTCCGGGAACCGCTCGTCGAACTTCTTCAGGATCGCGAGGAGGACCGCGTCGTCCCCCATCCGCTGGCGGCAGTTCACGAGGACGTGGTCGACGCCCTTCCCCGCCTCCGCCGCCGCCCGCGCGAAGTCGATCGCGAACCGCCGGGACAGGTGCGTCTTCCCGGACCCGACGGACCCGTGGAGGAACGCCGTGCTCGGCGCGGCGGCGTCGAGGAGGGGGCGGAACAGGGACTGGAGCCGCTGCATCTGGCGGTCCCGGTGGAGGAGCCGGTCCGGCACGAAGTCGAACGAGAGCCGCGCCCGCTCCCGGAAGATGCCCGCCATGCGCTCGCGCGTATGCCCGGGCCGCGCATAAACTAAGCGTCGCCCCCGGCCAAAGGCTAATGAAGGCTGCACCCCATCGGCGCCCTCATGGCGGAGGACAACATCGTCGAGAGGATGCTCCACGACACGATCGGGGCGGTCCACACGGAGGACCTGTTCGTGGAGGCCGTGCGGGACCTCGTGAAGGACGAGGTGAAGGCGTACATCCGCGCCCGGCTCGACGCGAACCCGGAGCTGAAGGCGGAGATCCGCGCCGCCGTCAAGGACCTCATGGAGGCGAAGCTCCACGAGGCGTACGCGTTCGTGAAGCTCGCGAAGGCCGGGGCGAAGCTCGGCCTCGAGCTCGTGCCCGCGGAGATGCGGGCGGAGCTCACGCGGGAGGTCGCGCGGATCATCGAGAAGGAGGTCGGCGCCCTCCTCGAGCGGACGGGATAACCGCCGCCAAACCTTTATCCGTCCCCTCGGGGCATCCGCGGGGCGAATGGCCCCGGAGGCCCGCTCGATCCTCAGGACCCTCTCCGTCCCGGAGCTGCGGGCGCTGGCGGCGGACGTCCGCGCGGACGTCTCCGGGTGCCAGTCGAAGGCCGACCTCGTGAAGCGCCTGGGCGACTCCGAGGCGGTCGCGACCGCGCTGACCGCGCCCGCGTACCGCGTCCGCCCCGTCCTGGCGGCGAAGTCGCCCGCGGAGCTCCGCACGCTGGCGGCGGACCTCGGCATCGACGTCGCCGGGTGCAACACGAGGCGGGACCTCGCGACCCGGATTGCCGCCAGCCCGACGGCCGCCTCGCTCCTGCCCGCCCCGCCGAAACCGGTCGCCCCGCCGGACCTGGGCCACGAGGTCGCGGACACGCTGGTCCAGCAGGGGCGGAACCAGGACGTGGACCTGGGGCTCATCGACGACCTGCTCGACCAGGTCCGGATGCGGTTCGAGGAGCGGAACTACGACCGGAGCCTCGAGCTCTCGCGCGAGGCGATCCTGCTCGCGCACGGCACGCTCGACGCGTTCGGCCGGGCCGCGTGGGCGTACGCCCTCCTCGCCGCCCAGCGCCTGATCGAGGAGAGCGGGCGGACGGGCCACGACGTGGAGCCCGCGGCCGTCGTGCTGCGCGACGCGAAGGTCGCGTACGCCTCCGGGAACCTGGCGGCGAACGAGTACCTGCTCGAGAATCTCCAATCCGCGACGAAGGCCCTGTACTCCCAGGAACTCCAACAGATGCGCCAGTCCGTCTACGCGTCCGAGGACCGGATCGCGCAGGGGAAGCACCTCGGGGCGGACATGGCGGCCGCGGAGGAGGCGCTCGGCCGCGCGAAGGAGGCGATGCGCCGGGCGGAGCACGGGGCCGCCCGGGAGATCGTCGCGGCGACGGACCGCGCGGCGGCGGAGGCGCTCGTGCGCCGCGTCCGGGAGATCGAGGGGATGATCCCGGCGACGGAGCGGGCGATCACGGAGGCCCGCCACCTCGGGGCGGACGTGGACGAGGCCGGCCGCCTCCTGGAGAAGGCGAAGGTCGCGCTCCAGCGCGGGGAGCACGTCCTGGCGGTGGAGCTCGTCCAGCGCGCAGAGCGGTCGACGATGCAGAGCCAGCACTCGCAGATCGAGCGGGCGATGGAGCTCCGCTTCCGGCAGATCGAGCGGGCGCAGAACCTCGTGACCTACCTCGTCCCGATCGCGGACGAGGCCGCGGGGTACGACCTGCCGATCGAGGACGTGCACCGGTTCCTCGCGGACGCGCGGGACGTGCTCAACCAGGGCGACTACGTGAACGGCACGGTCCTCGCGAAGCAGGCGGAGGAGCGGCTCCGGGGGATCGTCCCCCGGCTCGTGGAGGAGCGCGCGAAGCGGGGGATCACGAAGCCGCCCGCGGGACGGTGCGGATCGTGCGACTCCGGGGACGTCGCGTTCCTCGACGACGGGTGGGCCCGGTGCAACGCGTGCGGCGCGTCGTGGCGGTGGCGCGCCCCGTCCGGGTTGTGGGAGCGGTTCCGGTCCCTACTGCGGGAGTGACCGGAAGAAGCCGCGGAGGATGTCCCCCCGGGTCACGACGCCGACGACCTTGCCCCGCTCCACGACGGGGAGGCGGTGCACCTTCCGCTTCACCATGAGCTGGATCGCGTGCTCGACGGCGTCGTCCGCGCCGATCGCGGCGACGTCCTTCGACATGACTTCCCCGACGGGCCGGTCCCCGATCTCCGCGAACGCCTTCGCCGCCTCCCGGTCCTCGAGGACCTCGACGAACGAGATCCCGAACGAGATCTGCGGGGGCATCAGCATCTTCAGCGTCTTGTGCTGCGTCTTCAGCGCCTCGAGGATGTCGTACTCCGTGAGGACGCCCTGGATCGCGCCGGAGGCGTCGACGACCGGCATGCCGCCGACCCCGTGCTGCGCGAGCTTCTCCGCCGCCGCGCGGAGCGTGTCCGTCGGCAGGAGCACCTTCACGTCCGTCCCCATGACCTCGCGGACCTTCACGCGCGCCGCATGTCGCCTCGCGGTATTAGAACGCGCGGTCGGGAACGTATAAGCGGGGGACCCCCCTTCCCGCGCCCGTGCGGAAGGCGGGCCTGCTCCGCCGGAGGGTGGAGGACATCGAGCTCGTGCGGGGCATGTCCGCCGCGGACCTCCTGGCGGCGTTCGACGGCGCGGGCGGGTTCACCGCCAAGAAGGTCGCGGAGGGCGCGCGGATCGTCCGGGAGATGGTCCGCGACCGCCGGTGCTTCGTCTTCCTCTCGTTCCCCGCGGCGCTCGTCGCGACGGGCGTGCGCGGCGTGATCCGGACGATGCTGGAGCGGAGGTGGGTCGACGCGGTCGTGACGACGTGCGGGACCGTCGACCACGACCTCGCGCGCGCGTGGGGCGCGTACTACCACGGGTCGTTCGAGATGGACGACGCGATGCTCCGCCGCCAGGGCATCCACCGCCTCGGGAACGTCCTCGTGCCGAAGGAGAGCTACGGGCCGCTCCTCGAGCGACGGGTGCAACCGATTCTGCGCGAGCTGTGGGACGGCGGCGCGCGGGCGATCTCCACGCGGGACCTCCTGTGGGAGTTCGGGCGGCGGGTGAAGGACGAGAAGTCGATCCTCCACTGGGCCGCGAAGAACGAGATCCCCGTCTTCGTGCCGGCGATCTTCGACGGCGCGTTCGGCTCCCAGCTGTGGCAGTTCTGGCAGGACCACCGCCAGTTCCGCGTGGACGAGATGGCGGACGAGCAGGCGCTCGCGGACCTCGTGTTCACCGCCAAGCGGACGGGGGCGCTCGTGATCGGCGGCGGGGTGAGCAAGCACCACACGATCTGGTGGAACCAGTTCCGCGACGGGCTGGACTACGCGGTGTACGTGACGACCGCGCCGGAGTGGGACGGCTCCCTGTCCGGGGCGCGCGTCCGCGAGGCCGTGTCGTGGAACAAGGTCCGCGCGGAGGCGAAGCAGGTCACGATCGAGGGCGACGCCTCCGTGATCCTGCCGCTGCTCGTCGCGCCGCTCCTGGAGACGTAGTCACTTCAGGAGGAAGTAGCCGGCGGCCTTCTCCCGCGCCCGCCGCTTCGCGTACCCCTTCGCCTCGAGCTCCTGCAGCGCGGACAGGACCATGCCTTTCGGGAGCTTCGCGATCTTCGTGATCGCGTCCGCGTCCCGCATCTTGTCCTCGCTCATCGCTCCCGCCGACTTCATCGCGTCGTAGACCTTGTTCGCGCGGTCCGACACACCCTCGAGCGGCATGGTCCACCCCGGAAACCGATGCGGCAACCTCCTTCCCGTATAAAGACGTTCCACGCGGTGCCGCCGAAGGACTAAGTATGCGGCCGCGGCTCGCGCGGCGTGGACCTCGAGCCGTTCCGGAAGGCGTACGGGCACGTGGCGGTGGAGCGGCGCGACTGGCCCGTGGACGCGGAGGAGTTCGCGCGGTTCGCCGCCCGGGGCCCCGAGCCGGTCGGCGCCGCGGCGCTCCTGTGGGACCGCCAAGGCCGAATCCTGCTCGTCCGGGAGACCTCTGCGGCCGGGAAGCGGGGCGCATGGGCGACGCCCGGCGGCTTCGCGGAGCCGGGAGAGTCCCCGGAGGACTGCGTCCGACGCGAGGCGCGGGAGGAGGCGGGCGTCGACGTGCGGATCACGGGCCTGACGAAGGTCATCGTATGCCTCGCCGCGAACGGAGGCCGTGTCCTGCCGTTCACGTTCTTCCAGTTCGAGGCGGAGCACTCCGGCGGGACGCCCCGGCCGGGCGCGAGCATCTCCGAGGTCGCGTGGTTCGACGACCTGCCGGAGGGCATGCACTTCCGCGCGGACTACGTGGAGGCGTGGCGGCGTCGGACAGCCGCCAAAGGAGCAGGGGTTCTGTAACATCATCGGGGTGTCTCGCTGTCAGGAGTGCCGGCCCCCAGCCCCCCGTCCCCTCGCTCACATCCGCCAATGTGTATATACACAAACAATCATGCACGGTCCTGTGCCCGCCGATGTCTTCGCCCTGCTGGCCGACCCCGTCGAGACTGTGCGTCTCCAAGGAGGCACGTGACGCTATGGTCAACTACGGGGCCGCCGCCGGTGCGAGAGTGGCGTTGTACCGGCTGGCCGAGCTTCTGGCGAGGGCGTGACCATGAAACCTGCTCTGAAGGGCACGCAGAAGTCCGCGAAGAGCACCACCGCGATCGGCAAGACGTCCAAGGGATTCACGGACGAGGAACGAGCCGCGATGAAGGAGCGCGCCCAGGAGCTGAAGGCGGAAGCGCGCCGCGGCCCGCGCGCGGACAAGGCGGACGGGGAAAGCGCCGTGCTCGCGAAGATCGCCGAGATGCCGGAACCGGATCGCGCCATGGCCAAGCGGCTCCACGCGATCATCAAGGCCAGCGCGCCAGCCCTCTCGCCGAGAACCTGGTACGGGATGCCCGCGTATGCCAAGGATGGGAAGGTCGTCTGCTTCTTCCAAAGCGCGCAGAAGTTCAAATCGAGGTACGCGACGTTGGGCTTCAGCGACGAGGCGAACCTCGACGAAGGCGCCATGTGGCCGACCTCCTTCGCTCTGAAGGAGTTGACCGCCGCCGAAGAGGCGAGGATTGTCGCGCTCGTGAAGAGAGCGGTGAGCTGAGCACGGAGTCGCCACTGGGCCCCGCACTAGGCGGGATCGTCGGTCGGGACGAGGCGCTCCCGCGTGACGAGAACGCGCACCATCGTGCGCCGAACGAGTCCCAGCCGCGCAATCGAAGCCTTCCCCGTGGTAGCGGCGCACCTTGGAGGTGTCGGACGCCCCCGTCAAGGTCGGCCTCGACTGCGGTTTCGGACTTCGATCAGCATGAACCGGGTCACCTTTAAGTACCGGGCCGTACATACACTCGTCAGACGAAACAGCCTGATTCGTCTGACAGCGAGGCACGCGCGATGCCACCCGAGTCCGACCGCGTGACGATCCGGATCCCTCCGGAGAAGATCCACAGCCTGCAGCAGCTCGTGAAGAAGGGCGAGTTCGACACGATCAGCGACGTGATCCGCGCCGCGATCGACCGGTTCATCGACCAGAAGTTCGCCCCGGACTACATCCGAAAGCTGATGATCGAGCTCCCCAAGGGGAACGTCGTCGACCTGCAGTCGCTCGTGAAGGCCGGGGACTCCGTCTCGATCGAGGACGCGATCCGCAACGCCGTGCGCGAGTACGTGCGGAAGCGGGTGGCGAAGTCCGTCGAGGGCTGAGCCGCGCGCGGCCTCGGCGAGGGAGGGGGAACCACGTTCGACCTCCGGGCGCCCCGCATCGCCGTCGTGGGCTGCGGCGGCGCGGGCACGAACAGCGTGCACCGGCTCGCGTCCGCCGGCGTCGAGGGCGTCCGCACGGTGGCGGTGAACACGGACCGCGAGCACCTGGGGCGGGCGTCGTGCGACCAGCGCATCCTCCTCGGCGACGGGGCCGTGCGCGGGACGGGCGGGCGGCCGGAGATCGGCGCCCGGTTGGCGGCGATGCACGAGAAGGACGTGCGCGCGGCCGTGTGCGGCGGGGACCTCACGTTCGTGATCGCCGGGCTCGGCGGCGGCACCGGCACGGGCGTCGCGCCCGTCGTCGCGAACTGGGCGCGGGCGTCCGGGGCGACCGTCGTCGGCCTCGCGACGATGCCGTTCCGCGCGGAGTCCCACCGCCAGGAGCCCGCCCGCCGCGGCCTCGACGCGCTGCGGGAGGCGTGCCACAGCCTCGTCGTCCTCGAGAACGACCTCCTCGTGAAGCGCGTGCCGGACCTCCCCGTGGAGGACGCGTTCGCGGTCCTGGACCACATCGTCGGCGAGACGATCCGCGGCCTCACGGAGGCGGTGAACCGGCGGTCCCTGATCCAGCTCGACTTCCCGGACCTGCGGGAGATCCTCCGCGCGGGGGGCGTCTCCTCGATCCTGTTCGGGGAGGGGGACGTGTACCGGCCGGAGACGGTCGTGGAGTCGATGATGCGGAACGCGCTGCTCGACGCGGACTACTCCACGTCGGGCGGGGCGATCGTGCAGATCACGACCGGCACCCGCGTGCCGCTGCGCTCCGTGGACCACGTGATGGACGACATCCGGCGGCGGATCCGGAGCGACGCGCGCGTGGCGTTCGGCGTTCGCACGGACGACGAGTTCGAGGGCTCGATGCGCGTGATGACGGTCCTGACCGGCGTGCGCCCGGCGACGGTCGGGGCGCGGGCGACGGGCGTCCCCGCGGTCGCCTGAGGTCACGCGCGCCCGGTGCGCAGGATCGCGGCGACCTTCTCGCCCCGGAGCGGCTGGCTCGCGCGCCCCATCCCGGGGAAGTCGATCGCCTTCGCCTTGACGCCCTTCAGGCGCTCCTCGTATCCGGCGACGGCCTGGCGGTACTCGAGGGAGAGGAGGTCCACGACGAGGGCCGGGCGGACGGCGTTCAGGTACGCCGCCAAGATTCCCGGGAGTCCGTTGGCGTGCCACCATCGGTTCAGCTTCCCGAACGGCGGCAGCGCCTCCGCCATCGAGTGCTCGTAGTGGAGCGCCGTGTCCCGCGAGGCGAGGAGACCGTACAGCCCGGAGGCGATCACGACCTCCACGCCCGCGGCGCGTTCCTCCCACGCCTTCCGCGGGATGTGGCGGTACATGTTCCCCCGGAACCGGAGGTACGCGGGCAGGAGCGGGCCGGCGGACGCCTTCTCCATCGTGTCCCGACGGAGCACCTCCAACGTGTTCCGCTCGGTCGGGGGGAGGGCGTCGGAGATGGCGTCGACCGGTTTCGCCCTCGCGTCGCCTCCGCGGTCCTTGCGCGTGCTCTCCGGGATCAGGACGACGAGGCCGCCCATCCTACATCACGGGCCGCTTCGTGAGCTCCGGCGGGAAGTACAGGGTCCGGTACGGGAAGCCCTTCGTCCGCTCGCCCGCCTCCCGGATGATCTCGCCCATCGGCAGCTTCCGGTCCTTGTCCGCCTCCCGGTCGTACACGTTGTACGTCGCGTGCGTCGCCGGTCCTTCGAGCTCCTTGTCCCCGATCACGATCACGTACGTGACCCAGTCCTGCTTCGCCTCCCGGACCTTCTTCGGGACGGACTCGTTCCGGTCGTCGATCGTGCACCGGAGGTTCGACCTCCGCAGGATCGTCGCGATCTCCCGCGCGCGGGGCAGGTGCTTCTCGCCCACGGTGAGGAGGCGGACCTGCTCCGGGTTCAGCCACAGCGGGAGGAAGCCCTTCTTCCCTTCCTTCTCCGCCTTCACCGCGTTGTCGAGCACCATGTACAGGTACCGTTCGATCGAGCCGATCATCGCGCTGTGGAGGATCAGCGGGTGGCGCTTCTGCCCCTTCTCGTCCAGGTACGTGATCCCGAACCGCTCCGCGTTCCCCGTGTCGATCTGGACGGTCGCGATCTCCCGCCCGTGCCCGTCGGAGTCGTGGAGCATGTACTCGATGTTCACGGTCCAGTAGAAGTTGATGCCCTCCGGGTAGAAGTGGATCAGGCCGGGCCGCTTCTCCTTCTTCAGGAGGCCGAGGATCCACGGCTTGTTCTCCTCGTACGCCTTCTGCGAGCTCACGTTGATCAGGAGCTCGTAGTCCCGCCCGACGCGCCGCGCCTCCTCCATGATCTTGTCGTGGAGGAGCTCGCCGTTCTTCCACGCGCTCTCGATGTCCGCGCACAGCACGTGCAGGTCGGGCATGTTCAGGCGGCGGACGCGGAACAGGAGCATCGCCTCCCCGGACTGCTCGAGGCGGTACGCGTCCGCGACCTCGAGCGCGCCGAGCGGGAGCTGCTTGTACGAGATCGTCCAGTCCTTCATCAGGGCGAACTGCTGGAAGCACGCCGCGTACCGCATCACGAACCGGCCCTTGTCCGTCTCGAGCGCGTACAGGCGGTCCCCGAACAGCTCCGCGTGCTCGCGGATCGCCCGCTCGTTCAGGTTGAACGCGTTCGTGCCGCGGACCATGAAGACGGGGACGCCCGTCGACTCGACGACCGTCCTCGAGTAGTCCGCGACGAGGTCGAACATCAGGGCGGCCTTCGGGCCGTACCGCATGTGGCCGGCGTCGCTCATCGGCTCCCACGCGAACCCGAACTTCCGGCACAGGCGGAGGTACGCGGGCTCCCCGCGGGCGGCGTGCTCCTCCCGCAGCGCCTCCTTGCGGACGACGGCGACGAACCCCGGCATCTCGGTGACCGACGCCTTCGAACTCGCGAACGCCGCGGGCTCGTGCTCCTCCCCGTCCGGCGTGAGGACGAGGAACCGCTCCGGGCCCGCGGGCCTCGGCGGCGCCGCGGCTCCCAGGGTGATCTCGCGGGAGAGCTCGCTGAGCGGGTGGCCCTTCGCGCTGAGCCGGAAGGACTTGTACCACCCGAACGGGGACGCCAGGACCTCGAACCCCACCGCCTTCAGCCGCGCCGCCAGGCTCGCGACGATCGTGCGGGAGATGCTCGGTCCCGCCAGGGACGAGCTGAGGTGCGCGTACGGATACAGGACGATGCGCCCCGCGTGCACCTTGGCGGCGACGTCCTCGACCTCCTTCGCCGCCAGCGCCGCGATGCGGTCCGGGTCCGCCTCGTCCCGCGTCTCGACCGTCGTGAAGCAGACCAGGACTTCGTCCACCGCCATCCGGCGGTGCTTCGGGTCCACCTCCTCGGGTTCCTTGATGGCGGGCTCGCGGACCTCGTACTCCAACCGGTCCGCGTGGACGAACAGGATGCGCATGGACCGTCCCGCATCCCCTCGTCGTTATAAAAAGGATGGATTCCATCCCCGCATCCGCAGGACACCGTTAAGTAGGCTGCTCGGGTTCGCAGGGACATGGTGTTCCCATGACGTGGGGTCCGGTGCGGAGCGGTCTCATGGCGGGCGTGGCGTTCGGCGCCCTCGTGCTCGTGATCGGCATCCTCTTCTTCCTGTCGAACCAGAGGATCATCAACATCGTGTTCGACTTCTGGACCGTCTGCTCGCTGACGCTGATCTTCCTGGGCGTCGCGATCATCGGCGGCGTCCTCTGGGCCCGCCACATGATGCACGGCGGATGGAGGAAGTGGGCGGAGCCGTGGGAGAAGGCCTGGGACGAGCCGCGCGAGAAGAGCCCGTAGGGTCCAGTCGCAACATTCACGAGCCCGCCGCCCATGGGCGGTCGTGGACCCGATTCGCGTCACGGTGGCCGACGTCGAGGCCGCCCTGCCCGTCGTGCGGGAGGTCGCGCGCCACACGCCGACGGCGCCGTTCGCGGACGACGTGTTCCTGAAGCTCGAGAACCTGCAGCGGCTCGGCGCGTTCAAGATCCGCGGGACGTGGTACCGCATGTCCCTGCTGACGGAGGAGGAGCGCCGCCGCGGCGTGACGACGCTGAGCTCGGGGAACCACGGGCGCGCGGTCGCGTGGTCCGCCCGCAGTCTCGGCCTGCGGTGCGTCGTGCGCGTGCCGGAGGGCGCGGCGCCGCAGAAGGTGGCGGCGATCCGCGGGGAGGGCGCGGAGCTCGTGGCGGTGCCGCGGCCGGAGCTCATCCGGGTCCACGAGGAGGAAACGTGGCGGTCGTGGCCCGAGACGTTCCTCCACCCGTTCGCCCACCCGGCGATGATCGCGGGGAACGGGACGGCGGGGCTCGAGATCGCGGAGGACCTGCCGGACGCGCGCACGGTCCTCGTCCCGGTCGGCGGCGGCGGATTGGCTGCGGGGATCGCGATCGCGGTGAAGGACCGGGTGCCGAGCGCAAAGGTCTACGGCGTGCAGGCGGAGGGCGCGGCCACGCTCCCCGAGGCGCTCCGGACCGGCAAAGCGTTCCATCTCGAGAAGCCCGACACGATCGCGGACGGGATCCGCGTGGGCGTCATGCTCCCGCCCATGGTCGAGATCCTGCGCCGACACCTGGACGGGTGCCTCCTCGTCTCCGATGCGGAGATTCGCGCGGCGATGCGTACGTTGGCGGTGGAGGCGAAGGTGATCGCGGAGCCCGCGGGGGCGGCGGCGTTCGCGGCGTGGCGGCGTCACCGCCAAGCGCTGGAGCCGCCCATTGTGGCGGTGGTCTCCGGGGGGAACGTGGACCCCGCGCTGCTCGCGGACGTCCTCGCCTGACTACTCCGCCGCCAGCGCGAGCCGCTCGAACCGCCGGGTCTCCCGGCGCACGACCCCGTGCTCGATCTGGGACTTCCCGCCGTTCGCGCCCTCGATCGCCCGCGTGCTCAGCGCCATCGCGTCCTCGACGGTCATGTCCGGCCGGTACCCGTCCTTGACGGCGTCGAGCGCCTCGTCCGCGCTCTGGCCGATCGCGAAGCCGGAGCCCTTGAACGTCGTCCCGCTCGGGTCGACCTGCACGAGCTGCACGCCGAGGTCGTCCGCGCCCGCCAGGATCACGGACGCGCCGAACGGCCGCACGGTGTACATCGTGAACGAGTGGAGGTACTGCGACAGCCCGCGGGACAGCGTGCCGACGTCGATCGGCGTGTCGTACACGAGGCGGTGGCGCTGCGCCGACACGCGGAGCTCGTCGACGAGCGTGTTCACGTCCCCGATGTACCCCGACCCGGTCGCACCGACGTGGTCGTCGAGGACGAAGATCTTCTCCGCCGGCTCGAGGAGGGTGCGCGTCGGCTTGACCTGCGACGAGATGAGCGCGAAGTCCTTCGTCTTCAGGCCGAGGGTCGTGGAGCCGCGGCCGACCGCCTGGAGGGCGTAGTCGACCTGGATCAGACGCCCCTCCGTGTTGTAGAAGAACGGCATGCGGCCGCCCGTCTCCGGGGACGCCATCTCAGTTCGCCTCCCCGTGGAACCGCCCGTTCGGGATCGCGACGACGTCCACCCCGTTCCCGCTCCCGGGGTCGCGCTCCATGGCGGCGCGGACGGCGGCCTCCCCGAGCTTCTTCGCGTCGTCGAGCTCGATGTTCTGGCGGTAGCCCTGCTCGAGCACGCCGTACGCGATTGGCGACCCGGAGCCGGAGGACATGAAGTCCTCGCTCGTGAGCGCCCCGCTCATGTCGTTCGTGTACACGTGCGGCCCCTCGCGGTCGACGCCCGCGACGACGAGCTCGACGAAGAACGGCTGGTACGCCTTCATCCCCGAGTACGCGATGTTCGCGATCAGCTTCGCGCTCTCCTTCACGCTCAGCGGGTAGCCCCGCCGGAGCGCGAGGAGGCGGCGCTCCGCCTTCGCGAGGTTCACGAGGTACTCCGCGTCGCTCATCTGCCCGGCGATCGCGACGGCGATCGTGTCGTCGAGGGGGAAGATCTTCTGGACGACCTTCGAGCCCACGAAGAAGCCCTTCGACGCGCGCTTGTCCGCCGCCAGGACGACGCCGTCCCGGCTCTTGATGCCGACTGTGGTGGTCATGTCACACCGCCAGACCCATGGCGGCGGCCGGGTATGTTGACTGGGCGGGGCCCGGCCTCGTCACACCGCCCTCCCGTGGTGGGGGACCCCGACTCCCCCAGTGGGAACCTCCGTCCCGCCAGTAGGCTCCGCGGAGCGGCGCGGTGGCGGCGCGGTTCTTCCGACGGGGGTCGGGCCATCCCTGCCGGCAGCGGCGTGCAGCCAGATGGCCCCGCGGCGGTTCCCACCCGCGGGACCGAGTCCCCCAGTGCGCGGCGCGGGGAATCCGGTCGGCGGCGCGTGAGTGCCTGCTGGCAGCGCCGCACCGCCAGTAGGCGCCGCAGCGGAGCGAGCAGGCGCGTCGCAGGGCGTGCAGGCTCCGGGGACCCGCCAGGTGGCGGGGTGGAGTAGCCAGGTGGCCGGACGTCGGTTCCCATGAGGTGGGTGCCGCCCGTATGGAGAACGGCGCCGGGCGCGCTCAGCTGATCAGGCCCGAGTAGAGGCCTCGGGAAAGCTCGCGCGACAGGTGCTCGAACAACAGGTACGCGTGCCGCGCGGCCTCGTCGAGGCGGTCCCGCGACGCGATGTGCGCGACGATCCGGAGCTTCCCGTCCTGGAGCCGGACCTCGAGCTGGATGCCGTTGTCCTCCGTCGACCACCACAGCCGCAGGTCGCCCGCGTCCTCGGAGAACCCGAACCAGCGGAGGGGGCCGAACCACCGGCCCTGCAGGGCGTCCACCAGGCCCTTGACGACGACGTCCGCGGGCAGGTACGTCTCGAGGACCGTGAGCCCCTCCGGCGTGTGCGTGAGGATGTCCGGGCTGAGGACCGTGAGCGCCTTGGCGGTCGCGCGGTACCCGTGCTCCGTCCGCTCGACGAGCCCGTCGTCCGCCAGCCGGTGGAGGGCGCGGGACAGCTGCTCCGGGTGGATCCCGAGGCGTCGCCGGATGCCCTGGAACGCGACCTGCGCCGTCGGCTCCCGCGTGAGGAACTCGAGGACGTCGCGGTCGTGCTCGCGGAGGTCGACGACCGCGCGGGTCTGGAGATCCGCGGATCCCGGGACCATCGACGCGACCCACCCCTTCGGTCGGCCTTAAAGGTGTCCTCGGAAAAGGTAATCTCCGCGGGCGGATCCCGGGACCCGCGGAGCGCGTCAGCTCAGGGTTGCGGCTGGATGATGATCGGGATCCCGTCGCCCTGAATGATCACGAACGAGACGTTGCTGTCCGGGTCCGTGAGCGCCTGGATGTACAGGAGCGTCAGGTAGGCCCACGTCGCGTTCGTGAGGTCCGGGTCCGAGATGCGAAGCTGGTCGATGACGATCCGGATCGCCTCCGCGGTCCCGTTCGCCTGGATGACCGTCGCGTTCCGCGCGCCCTCCGCGTGGATCCGCATGGCGTCGGCGTCCGCCATCGCCTGGATGACGATCGCCTGCCTCTGCAGTTCCGCCGTGACGACCTTCTGCTGCGCCGCGAGCTTCTCCTCGATCGCGATGTCCACGGTGTCGGGCAGGTCCACCGCCCGCAGGAGCACGTCCTCGAGGACGATGCTGTACCGCCCGAGCTCGAACGTCATGAGCCGCTGGATCTCGTCCTCCACGATGACGCGGCCGACGCCGCCGATGTACTCGCCCGTGAAGTTGCTCGCGACGTTCCGGGGCACGTTCCGGATGTACCGGTCGAGGATCGGGAGGTAGTCGCCGTAGTCGATGACGATGTCTGCGACCTTGTCCGGTTGCAGGTGGTAGACGACGGAGACATCCATTTGGATGTTCAGGTTGTCGCTCGAGCGCACGGTCAGGCCCGTTCCCCCTGACATGTCCCGGACCTGCGTGTTCCAGCGCACGACCCGGATGTTCGAGAGCATGAAGGCCGGATCCCAGTGCCACCCCTCGTCGATCTCCTCGCGGCTCGGGCCGCCCGGACCGTTCACGATCACGCCCTTGTGGCCCGCGTCGATCCCGCGGAAGTTGGCTCCGAGGATCGTCAGGACGAGCAGGAAGGCGATGAACAACGCGACGATGCGCGCCCAGTGCCCCTCCGTCCCGATCTTGAACACTCGGAACCCCTTCTTCTTCGCTTCCTTTCCCACGGTTCCCTCCGTCATGCTTTCACCCGATGAGCGCACGGATGGCGGTGGGATAGGCCCGTTGCTGCGGAGTGCCCCGGGGGCTCCCAGCCGGGACACGGTCGGAGCCGGGGTGAAAGCCCTTATAGCGTGCGCCGCGTCGCCCGTCGCGTGACCGCGCGCGCGCGTGTCCTCCGGTTCCGCGACGGAGAGATCGCGCTCGACCACACGGTCCTCATGGGCGTCGTGAACGTCACGCCGGACTCGTTCTCGGACGGCGGGAAGTTCCTCGATCCCTCTCTGGCGGTGGAGCACGCGGTCCGCCTCGCGGACGAGGGCGCGGAGGTCCTCGACGTCGGCGGCGAGTCCACGCGGCCCGGCGCGGAGCCCGTGGCGGCGGACGAGGAGTGGCGGCGGGTGGAGCCGGTCCTGGCGGCGCTGAAGCCGAAGACGGACGCACGGGTCTCGATTGACACGCACAAGCCCGGGATCGCCGCCAAGGCGCTGGCGCTCGGCGCGGACATGGTGAACGACGTCAACGGCCTCCGGGACCGGGCGATGGTGCGCCTCGTCGCGAAGGAGGGCGTGCCCGTCGTCGTCATGCACATGAAGGGGACGCCGAAGACGATGCAGGCGCCCCCCGGCCCCGCGTACATGGACGTCGTCGCGGAGGTCGCCGCGTTCCTCGAGGAGCGGACGCGCGTCGCGATCGCGGCGGGCGTGGACCGCAAGAGGATCGTCGTGGACCCGGGCATCGGATTCGGGAAGCGTCCCGAGCACAACACGGAGATCCTGCGGCGGCTCGGAGAGCTGAAGCGGCTCGGGTTCCCGATCCTCGTCGGGGCGTCGCGGAAGTCCTTTCTCGGCGCGTTTGGCGGGGGGGACCCGGGGCAGCGCCTCGAGGCGAGCCTCGCCGCCGCGGTCCTGGCGGTGACGAACGGCGCGGACCTCGTGCGCGCGCACGACGTGGCGTCCACCGCCAAAGCCATAAGAATCGCGGATGCGGTGGTCCGCGGTCGCCGATGAATTTCTTCGACGAGGCGTACGCGGGCACACCGCCGTGGGACATCGGGCGGCCCCAGGGGGCTTTCGTGCAATTGCTCGAAACCGGCCGCCTCCGCCACAACCCGATCCTCGACGTCGGGTGCGGCACCGGGGAGAACGCCCTCTTCTACGCCGCCAAGGGGCACGAGGTCGTCGGCATCGACGGCGCCCCCCGCGCGATCGAGAAGGCGCGGCAGAAGGCGGCGGAGCGTGGGGTGAAGGCGACGTTCCTCGTGCACGACGCCCTCGGCCTCGCGTCCCTGCGCCGCCAGTTCGCGACGGTCACGGACTGCGGGCTGTTCCACACGTTCGACGACGACGAGCGGACGCGTTACGCGGAGCAGGTGTGGCGGGTCCTGAAACCCGGCGGCACCTACTTCATGATGTGCTTCAGCGACAAGGAGCCGACGGACTGGGGCGGGCCGCGGCGAGTGTCGAAGTCGGAGATCCGGGCGGCGTTTCCACCGCCAAAGTTCCAGGTGCGGTCGATCGAGGACGCGCGGTTCGAGACCCACCGCCACGAGGACGGCGGGCGCGCGTACCTGGCGACGGTCGAGCGCGCCTAGGAAGAAACTCTTTAATCCCAGCGGCGATTGTCCGATAATGGTATCACGGGGCGACGTCGGGTCCATCCTCGAGGACTACCGCGACCTCGCCGTCGTCACCGTCTGTTCCCACTCGTCTCTCCAGCTGTTCCACGGCGCCCGCCAAGAGGGCTTCCGGACGATCGGGATCGCGATCGGCAAGAAGCCGCCGAAGTTCTACGACGCGTTTCCGCGCGCGAAGCCGGACGAGTTCCTCCTCGTCGACTCGTACGAGGAGATCCTCGACCGCGCGGACGACCTCGCCGCCAAGAGCGCCGTGGCGGTGCCGCACGGCTCGTTCGTCGAGTACATGGGCGCGAAGAACTTCCTCAAGCTCCGCCTCCCGACGTTCGGGAACCGCAAGGTCCTCGCTTGGGAGTCGGACCGGGAGAAGCAGCGGGAGTGGCTCGTCTCCTCGGGCGTCGACATGCCGCGGCGGTTCACGAAGCCCGGGGAGATCGACCGCCCCGTGTTCGTGAAGTACTACGGGGCGAAGGGCGGCAAGGGCGCGTTCATCGCGAAGACGGAGGAGGAGTTCCGCGAGGCGATCAAGCCCGGGCAGAAGTACACGATCCAGGAATACGTCGTCGGGACGCGGTACTACATCCACTACTTCTACAGCCCGATCGTCGAGGACGGGTACCGGCTGAGCCGCGGATCCCTGGAGATGCTCGGCATCGACCGGCGGGACGAGGCGAACATCGACGAGATGTACAAGCTGGGCGCCGCGGAATCCCTGCGGGATTACGGGTTGTACCCGACGTTCGTCGTCACCGGGAACTTCCCCGTCGTGCTCCGCGAGTCGCTACTGCCCAAGGCGTTCGACATGGGCGAGCGGGTCGTCGAGCGGTCCGTCGACCTCTTCGGCGGGATGATCGGCCCGTTCTGCTTGGAGACGATCGTGACGGACGGCCTGCAGTTCAAGGTGTTCGAGATCAGCACGCGGATCGTCGCGGGCACGAACCTCTTCATCTCCGGGTCCCCGTACTCGGACCTCGCGGAGCCGGGGATGAGCACGGGGCGCCGCATCGCGCGGGAGATCCGGATCGCGCAGAAGCGGGGCCGGCTCGCGGACGTTCTCACCTGAGGCACCCGCGATTGATTTTCTGGCCGAAACCGTTTTGAGCGGCGGCCGAGGTGGGTCGCGCGTGGCGGACTTCACCCAGACCGTTGCGGTCATGGCCATGCTCCTGATCCTCTCCGCCGTGATGTTCCTCGAGCTCCGGTACATGCGGTCGCGGCGCGCGAGGCGGTCCCGGGACACCGAGCTGCCGGACCGCGCGCACAACGCGATCCTCACGACGAAGGCGATCCGCGACGCGCTCGCGCGCGGGGGGATCCGCAGCACGGTCGCGGACGACGCGATCCGGGAGGCGGACGCGGCGTACCGGGAGCGGAACTACCGCGTCGCGATCGACGTGTCGGACCGGGCGAAGGGGATCCTGCAGGACGAGAAGCGGCGGCAGCAGGCGCAGGGAGACCTCGCGAAGCTCGACCACATCGAGGCGAAGGGGGAGGTGGAGGAGACGACGGCGAAGGAGAAGCTGGTGAAGGAGCTCCCGCCGAACTACGCCTCGTCCCGGTTCACGATGGGCCTCGCGGCCGAGGAGGTCTACGCCGCCAAGGCCGGGGGCCACGACGTCGCGATGGCGGAGCAGCGCCTCGCGGACGCCAAGGCGTCCTTCGATGCAGGGGACTACGACGCGGCGCTGCGGAACTCGGTCCAGGCGCGGCGTGTCCTCGCCGAGGGAGCGGCCGCCGCGGTCGCCCCGCCCGCCGTCGCCGCCGCGCCCGCCCTGCGCGTCGTCCTGTGCGTCTCGTGCGGCTCCCCGATCGCGGGGGAGGACGCGTTCTGCCGGAAGTGCGGCGCGAAGGTGATCGCCCCGCGGCGGTGCGCATCGTGCGGCAGCGACGTGCCGGCGGACGACGCGTTCTGCCGGAAGTGCGGGACGCCCGTGCGGTAAGTAAACCCTTAAGTCCGACCCGGCGGATGCCTCCGGGCCATGGTCGCCCCGAGCCGGGACATCGACGACGCGCTCACCGCCCTGTACGGGGAGGACGCCGTGGCGGCGGTCATCACGCTCAAGGTCGACACGAAGGAGGCGGACCGGATCGCGTCGCAGGTCGCGAAGTTCGACGTGGTCCAGGACGTCTTCCTCGTGACGGGGGACACGGACATCATCCTGAAGTGCAAGTTCGCGAACTACAAGGGGCTGAAGGAGTTCGTGATGAAGTCCCTCGCGCCGGTCGGGGGCGTGAAGGACACAAAGACTCTTATGGTCGTCACGACGTACAAGGAGTCCGGAGCGCTCAGGGAAGTCGGTTGAGGACATGGATCGGGGGTGGAACGATGGACGTGGAAGTGAAGCTCAAGCAAATCATGGACGTCCTCGACCAGCTGGCCGAGGACACCTCCGTGCCGCGGAACATCCGGCGGGGGGCGACCGACGCTAAGGCAAAGCTCGTGAAGAAGGCGGACGCGCTCGACGTGCGGGTCGCGGGCGCCGTGACCCTGCTCGACGAGCTCGCGAACGACCCGAACATCCCGCTCCACGGGCGCACGCAGATTTGGAACATCATCTCCCAACTGGAGACGGTGAAGCCCGGCCCCGGCTGATTTCCTCCCGCAAGGTGCCCGGGACAGATGCGGGGCAGTGCGGCTGGCGGGAATCGAACCCGCATTAGAAGCTTGGGAAGCTTCTGTCCTAACCGCTAGACTACAGCCGCGCGTTCGCAGGGAGGCGTGGCATCGTCTTAAACGTTTCAGCCTAGCCGGCGCCGAGCTGGGGCCGCTGGGTCCGGAGCAGGAGGAGCGCCTCCCGCTGCAGGCGCTCCGCCGCGCTCGGCGCTTCGAGGAGCGCCTGCTTCTCCCCCGGGTCCGCCGCCAGGAGGTCCGCGAGCCGGTACGACAGGTCGACGGGGTCCCGCGCCGCGGGGCCGAGCTCGACGGGGCCGGTCGCGGCGAGTAGGTCGAGCACGGTCCGCCGCCAGGACTCCGCGTCCCCCGCCTCTTCGAGGAGCCACTCGACCTCGCCTTCGGGGTACGGCCGCCCGGGCAGGAGCCGCCGGATCGTGAAGCGCCGCTGGCCCTCGACGAGGACGTTCGCCTCCCCGCCGGGGAGCTCCTCGACCGCGACGATCGTCGCCTCCGTGCCCACCTCGAACGGGACCGCGGGGCCTCCCACCTCGCGCCCCGTCCGGATCAGGGCGACGCCGAAGCCCTCGCCGCTCTCGCGGCACCGCCGGAGGAGCTCGCGGTACCGCGCCTCGAAGACGTGGAGGGCCATCGTCGTCCCGGGGAACAGGACGCTGTGCAGCGGGAACA
>Ga0214473_10002287_pt1 | contig 23642 bp, 24 predicted proteins | sample RVTome_7_FD_203509 | JGI IMG/M metagenome (GOLD analysis project Ga0214473, IMG submission 203509) | Soil microbial communities from uranium-contaminated site in the Upper Colorado River Basin, Wyoming, United States - RVT98D197 | ecosystem: Environmental > Terrestrial > Soil > Contaminated >... | reverse complement strand
GAGTACCTCCAAAGGGCCTCTCCTCTCTTCAGGGCCGTTCATCAGAAGCGCCCTACATGAGATTGCGGAGCTCCCCGTCTCTAAATTGGCGGGAGCATCGCAGAATAGTCGACCCCGTTGTGAACGCTGGACCTACCACTCCAATATTTGGCCTCCGACCGCGCGCAAGCGCAATGAGACACCATGAAGGCAACACCAATTCCGATTAACTGGCATTCTGATCTCCCAGTCTTTGCTTCGGAGTCGTTTCTGAAAGCGGTCGGCGACGAATATGGATGGCTCGGTGGCATTGATGATACCGGAAAGCTCCAATATATACTGCCGTACACCATTGTTCGAAAAGCCATCTTCCGGATGGTGCGTTTCCGAGTGGAAACCATCCCGCTTGGAGAAGTTCTTGACCTGGCGGCTGAAAAGACATTCCTGAACAGCGCCGTAGAATACTTCCGTACTCTTGGTGCGGATATGATCATCCCCGCAACGACCAACACGATCTTTCGAACATTCCCGGATGGGGCGGATGCGGCCCCATATGGTAGCTATGTAATCGACTTAACTCAGCCTGAAGACACTCTTTGGAGGAGTATCGACAGGATTACCCGTCAGAATATCAATACGGCGAAAAAGAAAGGCGTGACCATCCGGAATGGGGCAGAGCCACTGGATGCGGCATACACTCTGGTGGTGGACACCTTCAGAAGGTCAAAGCTACCGTTCATGAGCCATGCGGCATTTAGGCGTTATGTCGCTGGCTTGGGCGAAAATGGGAAGATCTTGATTGCCGACTACCAAGGCGTTGCTCAAAGCTATGTCGTATTTGCCTTCAGTGATTACTCTGCGTACGCGGTATACGCCGGCAATCTCGTTGACCAACTCCCAGGCTCAAACAAACTGCTCTACTGGGAGGCAATCCGTCTCTTCAAGAATCTTGGCGTCCGACGCTACGACTTTGTGGGAGCAAGGATCAACCCGGAAAAGGGATCAAAACAGGAAGCGATTAATGCGCTAAAGAAACGATTCGGAGCAGAACTCATTCGGGGTTACATGTGGAAATACTCTCTCCATCCTTTCAAGTATTCTCTATACCACCTGGCGGCACGTTTCCGCACCCGAGGGGATATTGTCGACACGGAACGACATAAGTTGAGCGCCTTCAACGAAGCCGCAATGAGCGCGCACTCCTGAATTTCTCCACCTCCACTTTGCCAACTTCGTGTAGCATGTTTCTGAATATCTAACGCGAGGCATCCTTGATGCTAGGTCTTTTGCCTGCAGAATATTGGGACTACAGACTTAGTGACCTCCTCCGCGGCTTAACAGCCACCGCGAAGCGTCGGAGTCAGAATGATCGGTTGCACATCGATGGCATCGGGAACTGCATTCCGGCACGATCGGCGAGAACGGCGCTTGTCGCCGCAATTAGAGCGCTTGGTCTCCCGCACGGTTCATACATCGGGGTCCCTCTTTACTGCTGCCCGGTTGTTTTCAAGGCAGTCAAGGCGGCAGGTTGTGCGCCACGTTTCATCGATGTCGATCCCGACACCTTTTCCATGTCCGCTCAAGACCTGTCCGCAAAGCGCTCCCAAGTCGATGCGATTATTGCTGTCCACATGTTTGGAAATTTGTGCGACGTGCCCACATTGCAGGAGGCTGCGAAGGGTAAGCCACTCATTGAAGACTGTGCGCAATCGCTCGGAAGCAAGCTCAACGGGCGCATGGCTGGGTCACTTGGAGACATAGCCGCGTTCAGTTTTCGATCTGGGAAATATCTATCCGTTGGCGAAGGGGGAGCCCTATTCTCACCGAATCCGGACATTCTTTCTCGCTTGTCCTGTGTGATTTCTGATATGCCAATCCCCAGCTACGCAAGCGAACTTATCCACGTTGCGTTAACCTATATCCGGACCAAGCTCCGCAGCAAACCTCTCTACGGAATCTTGGGTTACCCGTTGTGGTCGCTGTATAACAGGAAAGTTGACTACTCCGCAAAGTCCTCAATCGTTCTGACTCAAATCCTCAAGTCGGACCTCGCGACTACTAGAAGACGGCTTGCCCGACTTGACTTTGCGATTGCACGCCAGAGGGCCAACGCAGGATATTATTCACGCAACCTGAATCTGGACCCCGACATGCTGTGTACCGAAAGGCCCAAGACATTTCTCAATTGGTACCTTTATCCGATACTCTTCCCTTCACCGGAAATCCGTGACTCAATTGCAGCCTATCTGTTCAACCGAAACATCGCTACTGCAAAGCCCTATAGCGACATCGCAGACATTGCCTTCACACATTACGGATATTCGGGTGATTGTCCAAAGGCAGAAGAGATCGCAAAGACAGTGCTCGTTATTCCCAACAACCATAGCCTCGGAGAAAAAGAGACGAGGCACATTGCTGACTGCCTGAACGCTGGATGGTCGAAATACTCGAGCCACATCCATAGAGCACGACCGTACACGCCTACTGTCCACTCGAGGGGGGGGGTTGACAAGAGCTTCCAACGCACTAAACACGCCTCACGCCGAATCTGAGCGTTGACAAAGCAAATACCAGGACATCCGCCCCTGACGACGGGGCGCGGTGTTTTCGTTTTTTGACAAGGCCAACCAGGGTACCTATGAGTCGAAATGATTGAATGTATTTTCACCATTGATTACGAGATATACGGAAATGGCGAAGGATCCCTTCAGGAGCTGATTTACGAGCCCGCCGAGAGGCTAAGGACGATCTTCACGAGATGCGGTGCGCGGTTTGTGACTTTTGTCGAAGTGGCCGCGCTGGAGAGAATAGAAGATCAGGGTACGGATCCGGCAGTCATTTTGGTGAAGAATCAAGTGCAGGATCTCCACAAGGATGGATTTGAAGTAGGACTCCATTTGCATCCGCAGTGGTACAACGCCCAGCATCGGAATGGGAAATGGCAACTCGATTACCGCGAGTACAATTTGTGCGCGCTCCCAAGAGAGCGGATTGCTCGGATTGTCGATCGCTCGATCGCGTACCTTCGCGAGATGTTGGGCGACGCAGACTTTACGCCACTGTGTTTCCGCGCGGGGAACTGGTTGTTTCAACCCACGGAACCCGCCGCGTCCGTATTGGCCGACCGAGGCATCAAAGTGGATTCATCCGTCTACAAGGGAGGTCTGCAGCGTCAGCATGGGTTGGACTACCGGCGGTCTCTCAAGAACGGCTATTACTGGGCATTCTCGGACCGCGTAGACATCCCTGATCCCAGCGGGCGTTTACTAGAGTTCCCTACATATACGCGAATGGTCCCGATGTGGAAAATGATCACGGCCAAACGTATCGGGCTTCAACGAAAGGGTTCATCAATTGTCCGCACCAGAAAAGAGAGGATCTATCGCCTTCTTGACCTCCTCCGCATCCGGCATCCCTTGAAGCTGGATGTTTGTCGCATGACTGTAAACGAACTCACAAGCATGGCGGAGTTAATAATTGAAGAAGACGAACAGAACCCGACCCTATATCGGCCCATCGTTGCCATCGGGCACACCAAAGATTTAGTTGATTACGAGACGGTTGACTCTTTTCTCTCCTATTTGAATAGGCGGGGAATTGTTGTAACAACGTTCGAGAAAGCCTACGACAAGTGTATCTCCGCGGCTCGGGCCTGCTCAACGTCTATCGCGCTGGATCATTCGTCATGCGCGTAGCGTTGAGCACTATGCGACTTTAGGTGATGTCTCGAAAGGATGACATCTGCGTGTGTATTTGCACGCACAAGAGACCACAACTACTCGGGCGATTGTTGTCAAGGCTCGAAGAGCAAGAGACCGCAGGCCTCTTTGAGTTCTCAATTGTCGTTGTGGATAATGACCGCTCTGAGTCTGCCCGGACAATGGTGGAAACCCATGCGCGAAGTTCGAAAATTGACACCACCTATCATGTAGAGCCGGAACAAAACATCGCGCTGGCAAGGAACAAGGCCGTAGAGAATGCCGAGGCGGATTTCATCGCCTTCATCGATGATGATGAGTTTCCAAATCGACGATGGTTGCTGACACTCTACAAAACCATGAAACAATATGGATCAGCCGGAGTGTTGGGCCCCGTACTTCCTTCCTTCGATACGGAACCGCCCAGGTGGGTGTTGAAGGGACGCTTCTTTGATAGGCCGGCTCATCAAACCGGGCATGTTCTTGGATGGAAGAACACGCGGACGGGAAATGCCCTCCTGAGAAGCGAACTCTTTGCGGAAGACCGGACGTGGTTCAATCCTGAATTTGGCAGCGGAGGGGAAGATCGCGACTTCTTCAGAAAAAGGACTGAGGAGGGACATGTGTTTGTCTGGTGTAATGAAGCTCCGGTCTACGAGACGGTGCCACCCGAACGTTGGAAACGAACAATCTTGTTGAAGAGGGCTTTATTAAGGGGGAAAATGGCCCTCAATGTACCGAGCTCAAGACCTATGAGCGTTCTGAAATCTGTAGTTGCAGTGATTATGTATACCAGCTGCCTGCCGCTGTTCTTTCTTCTGGGTCATCACATTTTCATGAAATACCTAATCAGGAATTGCGATCATCTTGGGAAGGTACTGTCTTTTTGCGGCATTGATCTGGTCCAGGAAAAGTATGTGAGCGGATAGCAAATCTTCGGATACATCACCGAATGAACTGTTTAATCTGTCAAGGAAGGACGCCCCACTCGCCCCCCTTCGATCTCTGGTCGATTTGAGCCGTCCCTGTCGGACAAGTGCCTTCCTACGAAGACGCGAACAGGGAAATCATCTCATGCATGACCCCGCAAAAGTAGGACTGGACGGAAGCGAATTCACGATCACGCCGGCCGACACGATCCTGGTAACAGGAGCCAACGGTTTCGTTGGATCGAGAGTTGTCCGCACGTTGCTCTCGTATGGATTTGAACGCGTGCGGTGCTTGATGAGGACGGCGAATATTTCAGAGTTTCGTGAAAAGGGGCTCAAGTGGGAAAACGTGGAAATCGTGGAGGGGAACCTGCTTTCCCGTGACACCTGTAAAGCGGTAACCGATGGAGCTTCCGTCATCTACCATCTGGCGGCTGGTGTTGAGACATCATACGCGGGCTGTGTCTTGAATTCGGCAGTGGCCACGAGAAATCTTCTTGACGCCGCCGCGAGTGAACCAAAAATGAAGCGCTTTGTCAGCATCAGTTCCATCGCTGTCTATTCCAATGAGAAAATACCGCGCGGCGGCCTGTTCGACGAAGCATGTGAGGTCGACGCCAGACTGGTTGATCGGAATGAGCCTTACACGTATGGAAAAGCGAAGCAAGACGAAATCGTGCTCGATTACGGGAAGAGAGCGAATCTGCCTTACGTGATCGTGCGGCCAAGCGTCGTGTTCGGCCCAGGGAAATCGAAGATCACGGATAGAATTGGGACCGCGACCTTTGGCGTATTCTTGCACCTCGGTGGCAGCAACAGGATCCCACTCACCTACGTGGACAATTGCGCGGAGGCTATCGTCCTCGCCGGATTGCGAAGGGGAATAGACGGGCAAGTGTTTAATGTCTTCGATGACGATCTCCCGAAAAGCCGCGAATTCCTCAAATTGTATAAGCGCAACGTCCGACGATTCTTATCCGTACCCGTTCCTTATACGGTCTGGTATTGCTTCTGTTTCCTCTGGGAGTGGTATTCACGCTGGTCCGAGGGACAACTCCCCCCCGTTCTGAATCGGCGAGTATGTTCGGTGTACTGGAAGGGGAATACATATTCAAACGAAAAGGCCAAAGAGCTCTTGGGGTGGAACCCGCGTGTCTCGATGGATGAAGCTTTGAAGAAGTATTTCGCTTACGTGCGAGAAACGGCGGACCATAGATGATCAAGGTTGGTATTATTGGTTGCGGAAAGGTCGCCGACAAGCACGCAAGCCAGATCCTACGGATTCGCGGCTGTGAAATCGTGGGCGCGTGCGACCAAGAAATTCTCATGGCAGACCAACTGGCTGAGCGTTTCGGGATCAGGCATCGATTCAGTAGTGTTCAAGACCTACTGGCGACGTGTCACCCCGACGTGGTCCATATAACAACTCCTCCACAGAGCCATTACACCTTGGCAAGACAATGCCTGGAAGCTGGCTGTCACATCTATGTGGAGAAGCCGTTCACTTTGACGAGCAAAGAGGCTGAAGAACTGATCGATCTCGCGTCGACAAGGGGCCAGAAACTCATCGTCGGTCACGAGACACAGTTCATGCCCGTGGCAAGAGACATGCGGCGGCTCATCCATGATGGTTACTTGGGTGGCCCTCCGGTCCACATGGAGAGCATCTACTGTTATGAGTTCACGAATGAACGCTATGCGAGAGCCCTCCTGGGTGATAAGACGCATTGGGTACGCCGGTTGCCCGGAGGGCTACTGCAGAACATAATTAGTCACGGAATTGGCAAGATCGTGGAATACCTGCAGGATGACAAACTAAGCGTGCTTGCGCACGGGTTTACCAGTCGCGTTCTCGAAGGCATGGGCGAGACTGGGATTATCGACGAACTTCGGGTTATCATCCTAGACGGGCACCGAACTACCGCATATTTCACCTTTTCCTCACAACTCTCTCCGGCATTGCACCAATTTCGAGTCTTTGGTCCGAAGAACTCGCTGCTTGCAGATCATGAACGGCAGATGCTGGTCAGGATCCCGAAAAAGTCGTACAGGAGCTACCTCAATCAGTTCATACCGCCGTTTACCGAGGCGGGGCAGCATGCCGCGAGTGGCTGCCGCAATATCGGGAGGTTTCTGAGAAGACAGTTCCACGCCGAGTCCGGATTGCATTTTTTGATTGGTGAATTTTATAAGTCTTTCACTGAGAATGCGCCGCTTCCAATCCCATATCGCGACATCCTCATGACGTCACGAATCATGGACGAGGTGTTCAATCAGCTCCGCTCCAGTTCGCCAAGCGTTCAACAGGTAACACCGATTCATAATCTGTAGCCCCAAACATGCCACCGCAACTTGCGCTAGTCCTCTGCACAGCCTTCGTGTTGTTTCTGTTACACCTAGACCGCAAACAGGCGCTCACCGTGTCCCGCGCCTTGTGGATACCGTCCATTTGGATGCTGGTCGTTGCAAGTCGACCTGTGACGCGTTGGTTTGAGCCAGAAGGGCCCCGAGCCGATGCAGGAGGCCAACTGGACCAACTGTTCCTGATCGTGGTCCTCTTGCTGGGCATGTTTATATTGACACAGAGAAAGGTTCGCTGGTCCAACGCGCTGAAAGAGTACAGTTGGTTCATGCTGCTAATCGGTTACATGTTAGTTAGCATTTTCTGGTCGGATATTCCATTTTCCTCCTTCAAGCGTTGGATCAGAGAGCTTATTGCAATCGTCATGGCGCTTGTTGTTCTCACTGAACCGGAGCCGCGCCAAGCGCTGGAGAGCGTGTTCAGGAGAGTAACGTACATATTGATCCCCTTCTCCGTACTTCTCATCAAATACTACGCTGCAGAATATGGCGTCCGATTTAGCCCCTGGAGTGGCAAGCGAATGTGGATAGGTGTTACCACTCAGAAGAATGCTCTGGGCCGGCTATGTATGATCGCTGCCTTTTTCCTTATCTGGACACTAATGCGGAGGTGGAAGGGACGCGATATGCGTCTTGCGAAATATCAAACCCTTGCAGAAGTGTCTGTCCTGATGATGACACTCTGGCTCTTGAAAGGACCTGAAGGTGATTACTCCGCAACTGCGACTGTTGCGTTATCTGGCGCCCTTGCGACGCTGTGCGTCCTTCAATGGCTGAAGAGACACGAAATGAACGTCGGGGCAAACACGTTGACGGCTATTACGGCTATACTCATTGGTTTTGGGACCGTCACACCGATGTATGGCGGGTCGGTTGTGACCTACTTTGCAAGCGACTTAGGGCGGGATGCCACTTTGACGGGTCGAACGGAGATTTGGGCGGACCTTCTTCCTGTTGCGATGCGGCAGCCCATTACAGGATATGGCTTTGGAGGATTTTGGACCGCCGCGACAAGGGCGGCCCATGATATCAATGAAGCCCACAGCGGGTATCTGGGCCTATTATTGGAGCTTGGATTCATTGGCCTGTTCCTCGTCGCGATGTTCCTCCTATCATGTTCTCGAAAGGCGCAACGAACACTGGCCCATGATTATGATTGGGGAAGCCTTTGGATGGGTTTTCTGCTAATGGCCCTGATTCACAACGTAACCGAAACGTCGATTACGTCATTCACGAGCTACCCTTCGGCTGTATTGCTTTTTTTGGCGTTTTCTTCTACAGCGCCTTCTTCGTGTGCAATGAAAATCTCCCGAAAGGTGATCCATCTCTCCAATACAATTCACTGATTCCTGAAAAAACAAACATCTCTGATGTGATGGTCCTTCCGTCCGGACTCATGGCATAGGGCAGTTGGAGTATTTTGACCGGGGGCGGGATTCATGGCCCGGACTTGTCTGTTCACCAACCATGAGCGGATTCGAACCCGTTGATGCGACTGGAAAAGCGCCTTCGTTTCAATCGGCTTGTCGTTGCGTCTCCGGCCTGTAGACGTTGGGTGTGGTTCTGCTGGTTGGGCCATGTTTCCGCGCTGAATCTTTGCAGCAGGGCGCCGCTATTTATCTGGTCCGCATGCTGTCGTCTAGCCAGCATGGGACGCGCCTGGTTTCGCCGAACATCCTGGCGGTAGTCGCCGCAGTATTTCTTCCGCACCTGCTCATCAATAATAACCACAAGTGGGTCCAGGAAATCCAGCAGAAATCAGTGGGTTGTGCACGTCTTGTTGCGTATACAGGTCCCCTTCCGCTCCCCGTGAGCCTTGGTGCAACCAATGCAGCACCATTCATCAATTTTCAGTTCAAGTGCATGCCACGATCGCGCAGATGATGAAACGAGACGAGTTGTTCCCTTGCGTCCCGCAAAGGGTTCCCCGTGGGAGGGGAACTTCAGGCTACAGAGGGCGCTGTGAAAGGCTTACGTATCCCTTGGCCTTTGCCCGCAGGACGAAGGGGGGAGAATCGTGTACGAATACCTCAACTTCGACGGAAATTTCTTTTTTCCAGAACCAATTACGTCGCTCGCCAACTCGACCACATCGGGATAGATTGGCGGGCCCACATGAACTCGGCCTCTACTTGAAAAGATCCTTCTAGCAGGTTGGTCTATTTAGGGAGATCTTACTCTCAGGTTTCCGGGTGCCGATGGCGTCTGGTTGTCATGGATTCCATATTCATGTGCTCCTATATCTGGACCAGATCCAACCAGTACTAGTTTTCCCCCCGAATCCTTATACAGCCAAACTGCATCACCGACCTGAGCGCCATGCGCTGATGCAGTGTCAATTCTATTCGTGCTGTAGGTAATTGATGATATCTTTACACAATTTGACAAGGTACCGATACAGATCTCATCTGCCATTAGGCCCACTTCAGGTGCCGCCCATGTTCCGGGTTGGAAATAATAGGCGTCTGCTACAACAATCGTGTCACTATCTATTATCGTGGATACTGTAGTGAGGTTCCTTCCCACGTTAATAACGGGACTATTAGATTGTAAGGTGAAATCAGGGCTGGTGGAAGACATGGGGTCCGTACCGGATATATTTGTGAATTGTGGGTCACCGGTTTCCTCCCAATTATTCGCAATAATTTGATTACCGGGACTGACGTAATAGTAAGCGAATGATGTGGCAGGGCTACCGTTTTGATAAAACAGATTGTTCTTGAAGACATTCCCCGTTATATTGCCAGTGTCTTCCCAGTCCGCGAGACCAATTCCGCACTCTTTTTCTCCGCCAACACCAGCGATTCCATTCGCCCAGAAAGTGTTATTGTAGATTCGGTTGTAAGATGGGGAATCGGGATAGTTGCTTGTCATGCTCAGTATAATGCCTGTAGCTGTGCCCTTGTAAAATTCATTGTACCGGACGATGTTATAGCTGGCTGAGAGCTGAAGATTGTATGAACTGTCTCCATCGGACGGTATTCCTGCATATCCGATCCTGTTGCCCTCAATAACATTCAGCATGGTATAATTTCTATACCCCAATACGTATAGTACTCTATTTCCGTAACGTGTACCCCCGTAATTGTACCAGTTCTCGTTGTGCATGAAGTTATTTCGGAGTACATTGAAATTGCTGAACACCCCCAGTACATGATGCCCGCCATGATAAAAAGTGCTATCTTCGATAACATTGTAATTCGAATTGTCTGTGGTGCTCGCTTCAGTTCCGATATCAAGAATGGAGCCAATATCATCGTTAGTAAAGTAACCATACTTAGAAAACCGACTATGGTGTATCCAGTTGTATGAGGAATTTCTATAAATTTGTGACCCACTCCAGCCAATAGTGCGTCCCTGATCAAAATTGCAATAGGCAATTATGTTGCGGTTGGCGCCATTCTGAAGCAAGAGAAACTGATCCACGTTAGAGAAATTGATCCCCTGTACTGTAACATAAGATTTTCCATTCAGATGAATGCCGTATCCCGTATTGGCAATTGTGACAGTATCGGTAGCGTAATTCCTGTAGGTGATGCGGGCCGAGGATGTGCCCGAATTTACAGGAGCAATGTAAGAAGAGTAGGTACCTGCGTTGATATATGCGGTATCCCCGGGAGTCAGAGCCTGATTCGCTTTCGAGATCGTTTTCCACGGCTGATCTATTGTTCCTGCGTTTTGGTCATTGGCACTTGGATGGTTTTGATTCACATAATAATCAATTGCCTGTGCCTGTAACGGAATGGCAAATGTGAACATGAGGACCAGAGAAACAGGATTTAGCAAATGCGTTTTGCTCTTCATTGGGCATTCCTCTTTTTTATCAGATCATCATTAAATCCAGCGACGAAATATTAGACCCCTATTATCCAAAGCGCGAATTTCTCACACTAGCAAAGCAAGGGTCGGGATGTTACGCAGTTCCGTATCTCTAAAGGGTAGCGAACACCACCAAGATTCGTTATGGTATGATTGTCAATCCGGTTGGCGCGCCGGGCGTTGTCCGCAAGGGGTGGGGATAGGTGTAGGGATCGTAAATCTTGACCCAGGCCCCGCCTTGCACCTCATACAGTGCCCCGGTAATCGTCCCTCGTGTGGGGTTGTTGACAATATCCCCGACCAGTCCGGCCACGCTGGAGCAGCTCTGGCTCGTTAACCAGAATCCGACCCGATTCGCATATCCTGTAGGGGTCGGAAGCGAACTCCCGCATCCAGTGCCCGCCGTGCCGTTAAAACTGGGCTTGAAATTAAAAATCTGCTTATTCTCTGCTGGATAGGCGTTCGTAGCCCCATCGCAGGTGAAATTACATTCGCCAGGCCCGCAGGACGGAGAGGCGTCATTGATATTGGTCGTGGTGTTCTTCCGGTTGTTCCACATATAGTATCGAATCCACTGGTGCGTACTGCCATAGGTCGCCGCGCAGTAGCCGCCGGTCGAGTAGTATAGGCCGCCGCTCACCGCTCCCGTCGTGATGACATCATTGTAAAACACGAAACTCTTCCCGCCTCGCGCGGCGAGCCAACTGGCGTATCCATTGTTGGTCAGGGTGAGCTTGTTGCCGTAGATTTCATCCCCGAAACAGGACGTCATGGCTGCGTCGTCGGCCTCATGGACATCAATAAATCCGCTCCCCCCCATATTATTGTTGGTGGTGAAGGTGTTGTATCTCCACACCCGCTTGACGCCGCCAAACTGGCAATCGGCGATGTAGGAATCCGATGGCGTGTTGATCGTGAACACATTGTCTTCAATATAGAGCGCGTTTGCTGTTCCGCTATGGAGCGGGACAAGCCCGAAGATGGCATCGTACCCATAGCCGAGGGAGCGGATCTGTTGGTCCCGGCCCGTGAAGGTGTTCTTCCACACCACGCCGCCCATGTTGTAATTGAAAATGTACTGGTAATCACTATTGGCCGTGGTGGTGCCGGAGAAGGCGTTGTCGTGGATGTTCACCTTGGTCTGGAAGGTCGTGGGCTGGTAGTTATACTCGCCCAGTGCGATCGCGATGGCCTGGTTCGCGGTGTTGAAGGCGAACCCCGAGACCTCGAACTCCGAGTTGAGCGCATCGCTCGTTGGGAGAATCCGCAGCATGGGGTTCGCGCCACTACTGGTAATAATAGTGGAGCTAGATCCAGCGCCGATGAGATGGATGCCCTTGGTGATAGTTACCGTGGAGGACCAGGACCCAGACCCGGCGCCAAAGGTGATCGTCGCCCCTTCGCTGGCACTTCCTATGGCAGTGTTAATTTGTGCCGCGGTGCTGTTTGCGGTACACGTCCATGTCATACCTGAACCGGTGCAGCTAGCCCAAGAAACACCAGGCAGAAATACGAAGAAAGTTAGGAAGACTAGGTGCCTAAAACGCATTTTCGTAGCCTCCACTTTAGCACTTGTTGTCCACCCGCGTCCTCCTCCCCGCCTCTTGCACAATAAGAACGCTTAGCCGAGCCTACGTCCATAGTATGTCACCACCTCTCTGCCCGCCGGATGCGGGCGGTCATCCTGCCCGGAGCATCGCCGCTGGCTGTGGTATGATTGTAAACCCGGTTGGCGCTCCGGGCGCCTGTCCTCAATGGATGGGGATACGTATAGGGAGTGTACAGCTCTACCCAGGAATTGCTTTGGCATACATAGAGGGTGCCGGAGATGTTGCTGCGATTCGGGTAGGAGACAATATCGCCGGTCAGATTTGATAGGTTCGAACACCCTTGGGTGGTGACCCAAAACGCCGTCCTGTCGGTACAGGTGCTGATGGCTTGCATTTGAGCAAGCGTGCCGCACCCCACCCCGCTCGTCCCATTGAACGAAGGCTTAAAGTTGAAGACCTGGCGATCATCGATGGGATACTGGCCCCCGTCGCAGGTCGTCCTGTAGGGTGGTGGAGAAAACCGCGAGTCACCGGCCCAACTCGAATTGTTTTTCCGGTTCGCCCAGATATAGGTCCGCATGTATTGATGATCGGCATATTTCGGGGGGCAGATGGAATACTGCGTGCCGCCCTGGTAGTAGATACCCCCGCTGACATTGCCGCTCGTCGTGACATCATTGTAAAAGATAAGGCCCTTTCCACCGCGTGCGGCGGCCCATCCCCAGTTCTCGTTCGTGTTGGAGATGCCCTTGTTGCCGTAGATGATGTCCCCGATGCAGGACGTGTAGTTCTCGGCGTTGTACCCATGCCAGTCGATGAATCCGCTCCAACTCACATCGTTGTTCACCGTGATCGTGTTGTAGCGCCAGACTCGCCGGACGCCGCCATACTGGCAGTCCGCGATATAGCTACCATCCGGCGCGGACATCGTGAATACATTGTCCTCGATGTAGAGAGCCTGCGGGTAAGAATAGCCGGTTTTGTTGTACCAGCTTGGCACTATCCTGAAGATATCCTGATCGCCGTATCCCACCGACCGGATGTGCTGGTCCCGTCCGGCGAACATGTTCCGGTAGACGACGCCCCCCATGTTGTAATTCATGATATACTGAAAATCCGAGTTAGCGCTGGTCGTGCCGGAGAAGCTGTTGTCGTGGATCTTCACGTTGGTCTGGAGGGTCGTCGGCTGGTAGTTATATTTACCCAGGGCAATAGCGATGGCTCGGTTCGCTGTATTAAAGGCAAAACCAGAAATCTCAAATTTGGAATTGAGGGATTGATTCGCCGGGAAAATCCGCAGCATGGGGTTCGCGCCACTACTGGTAATAATAGTGGAGCTAGATCCAGCGCCGATAAGATGGATGCCCTTGGTGATAGTTACCGTGGAGGACCAGGACCCAGACCCGGCGCCAAAGGTGATCGTCGCCCCTTCGCTGGCACTTCCTATGGCAGTGTTAATTTGTGCCGCGGTGCTGTTTGCGGTACACGTCCATGTCATACCTGAACCGGTGCAGCTAGCCCAAGAAACACCAGGCAGAAATACGAAGAAAGTTAGGAAGACTAGGTGCCTAAAACGCATATTCCTACCCTCCATCAGATGAGCAGCCCCAAGTCCCCGTCAAATTCGATAACCCGGCCGGCCACGCCCCAGTGGTCCATGGCGTCCACTTTTTTAAAACCCTTATCATACGCACCGGAAGCTGTCAACAAGTGAGACACTCCCGGTCACAGTCTAGTGTGCAGCAGCCAGCTCTGGCTCCTTTTCGCACAGAGGGCACTTCACAGCGTGTTTCTTTTCTGCACGGTAAAACTTTCATAAGTCATAAGTATTGTCCCCATATTCTCAGACTAGGTGCAATATCCAGCAGGCAGAAGTATCATATCCCCGGAAGAAGGGTGTCCTAGTTGCTTGAAATGCTATTCTCGATAGATCATAGGGCTTGGACGATCAAGCTGGTAAGACGCAAGTTACGTGCCTATTCGAAATTCTCAGGAATGATGGGAAAGGCACCCAGGTTAAATTGGTTTTCGATCCTTCCTTCAATAGATTCTGACAACATGAATCCTTTAGCCAAGTCAACCCCAATGTTTCATTTATCCTATTATGCCTATTGACTTAGCTCATAACACCCCTGTACTCTCTGGTCGAGGGTACAGAGAGGATGAAACGGTACAGCGAGCGGAGTCTGTTGGAGTTCCAGAAAGCGTTCGCCACCGAGGAAGGCTGCGCCCAGCACCCGCAGGCGATGCGCTGGCCGGAGGGGTTTGTCTGTCCCCATTGTGGCCACCCCGAGGCATGGTACATCCGGACCCGGAAGCTCCTGGACTGTAAGGCCTGCCGAAGCAAGGTGAGCCTGACAGCGGGCACGATCTTCCACAAGACCCGGACGCCCCTGGTCAAGAGGTACTGGCTCCTCTACCGGATGGCCACGGATAAAGTGGGGGTCTCGATCTCGCAGATCCAGCGGGTGCTGGCGATCAAGGACTACAAGACGGCCTGGCTCATGGCCCACAAGGTCCGGAAGGCCATGGCCGACCGGGATGCTCGCTACCGCCTGGCCGGGTTGATCGAAATGGATGACGCCTTCTTCGGCCCCCGGGGGACGCGGCGCCGGCGCGGGAGCGAGCGCAAACGCACGGTCTTGTGCGCGGTGTCGCTGTACCGCGACCAGCGTGGGGAAGAACGACCGGGCTTTGCCCACCTGCGGGTCGTGGACGATGCCTCCGCGAAGAGCATTGAGGCCTTCTTGGATCGGCTGGGCTGCGGTGTGACAACGGCGGAAGGCCAGTAGTTGCTGGAAGCCATCCGGAGCGATGGCTGGCGCGCCTATGGCCGCGCGGCGAAGGGGAAGGAACTGACCCATTGCAAAGTCGTCCTCCGCGACCCCAAGGCGGCGGGGAAGCTCCTCCCCTGGGTCCACCGCGTCATCTCCAACACGAAGGCCGTAATCCGCGGCGCGCATCGTGGGGTCTCCGAAAAGCATCTGCAGGCGTACCTCTCGGAAATCGCCTACCGGTTCAACCGACGCTACATCGATTATTCAGCAGTCTCTTTGAACATTAATGTCAGAAAGAATCTAGATTAACCTGAATCCGGCGTGATTGTGCCAACGAGGGACACGATGCTGTCGATTCTGCCCTTGCGTAGTCCGGCCGTAAAGCATGTGGCGACCCGAAAACCCCTCTTCCCGCTAACCTCATTAAAAATGAGGTTTCCGGGAGATGGGAAGAATCGGGGTCCCACGCCGAAAATGCAAGTCTAGGAAGACGGGCCTTACTCGACTCACGCCGGATCCAGGTTAAGTAAACAACAATTACTGTCTATTTGTCAAAGGCCAGGACATCCTTGACACCGGCTACAGGGTTGACAAGAAACCGCTTTTCACCTGCTGCCCTGTTTGTTGTCGGACCCGCTTTGATCAAGGGCGTCGTTACTGATGGCGGCACGAGCGGGCGTCGATCGTGCTCACCAGCAACCGCGACCGCGCCGAGTGGACCGAATTCTTCGGGGAGCCGCTCCTCGCCTCGGCGGCGCTAGACCGCCTGACGCACCGGGCACATTTCGTGGTGATCACCGGCGCGATCAGCGAGGTCGGCTGTATCAGGCACGGCGGCGCCGTGGGGATCGTGGTTCGCCCAGCGGAGATCCGGGTCTCGCCACGGGTACCCTTTCTCTGTTAACGCCCGCGTGCCATCCACCGAAAAGATCACTGGGCCAAAAGGCACGGGATACCCGCTGGTGAAGCTGGCCTCGGATGGTTTGCGGCGCGTCCGGCGGAGGGGTGGGGCCTGGGGGTTGAGCGCGCCGCACCCAAAAACAGATTCACCGACAACAAAAAATGGTGGCTCTTCCCGATCGTCATCGTGCTGCTCTCCTTTGGATTGCTCATCACCCTCGGAGCTACGGGAGGGGCACCCTTCAGATACACCTTGCTCTGACCGAAGTTCGTGCGGTGTGACGGTGGGGACGGCCATTGTCCGACCCGCATCTGGGCTTTCTCTCACCGTACGTCTGAGGAGCAGGCTTTTCAGCGGACCCGAAGCTTTCGCGACTTTCACAAATGAGAGTGATCGACCTCTCATCTCAAATAGCAGAGCAAATCCATATGAACAAAGGGTATGCCTGTCAAGAATTAACCCACCGGAAGAAAGTCCTTTTTACTCTTCTTACTCTCTTCGTCGTTTGGCTGATTTCGGACACTATTGCGTACGTCACCCTGCGGTACCTTCGGGAGACGAAGAACGTTTTTATTACGATCCGTCCGGCTACGAGCGACGAACAGGTATGGAGATGGTACGAGCGCTCGCCATTTCACGCACGATGGGGTTGGGATATTCCGGAAGACCGTAAGGGCAAGTTCGGCAACCGGAAGGGCCGAGAGTATGGGATCAGATACCGGTATGCGATCAAGGTATTTGGCGACTCCTTTGCGTATGGAGCGGGCGTGAAAGATTCCGAAACGTTCGAGTACCTGATTGAGGAAAAAACAGGCTGGGATTTCCTGAATTACGGTGTTACAGGGTTCGGGACGGATCAGGCGCTGCTTAAATACGCTGATAATGGAATCAAGACCAGATACACCGTTCTAAGCATATTGGACGAGAATATTGAACGAATCCTGGATAATTGCAGGGGCCTGTTGGATCCTCGTCAGGCAAAGAAACCCAAGCCTAGATTTTGGATCAGGCCGGACGGCTCTATAACGTTGTTAGAAAATCCGTTAAAGAGTCCTTCCGATCTGCACAAGCTGAAAGATATTTCCTTCCTCGAATCCCTGAAAGAACACCAATATTGGTCTAAATATTACGAGAAGCTGCATGCCCCGTCTGAACTCAGGTGGCCGGCGACATTAACCATTATCCCGCATTTCGATTATTTCTTGGGCACTGTCGCCAGGCAGGCAGGCCACGCCGCATGGCCGACATATGAGAGTCACGTCTCGCGGTTGCCTTACAACCATCTATATGAAGAGGGCTCTGAAGGTTTGAAGATAATGCGCCATATTATCAAACAATTCGGGGCGACTGCCGCGGCGAGAGACGAAATCCCCGTGATTGTTGTCTTTCCAAAACGGGAAGCCTTGAAAATCATTCGAAAATACGGTAAGAAGCCGTATCAATCAATGGTTGATTTTTTGAAAGCCGAAGGTCATGGTTTCATTGACTTCGGCGACGTGTTCACCGACAAGGATATTTCCAAGTACTACATAGCGGATGGCCATTACTCTTTGGCAGGGAACGAGGTTATCGCAAACGAGCTGATTCGATTCATCCAGCGTCTTAATGGGTGACCGGAGATTCAATGACTATTCACGTCTCCGGGCCCAGGCAGCGTCCTCCGCAATCGTTAGTGCTCACGGGATCGACGGACGGATCTCTTACTCGGAACGGGATATAGGCTGGAGCGAGCCATGATCATAAAGTGTATCAAGAACGGCGTCCTGCCTGCGGTTTTCGCGCGGCTTCCGTTCATTTGAGAAGGCGTATCCCACCCGGTTCCAAGAGCAGTACGCCTTCTACCGGCCGGTCATCGGCCGGGTCGTAGAGAACTTTCTCGGGTGTGGGGATTTGACGAAAGGTTCCGCCCGGGTTCGGCGTAATACCTGGCAGCACGAGTAGCTTCCGGCCTTCTCCTGTAAAGGGCAGTACCTCTTCCCTTCCTGCCACCAGAAGCGGGTCCTCCGGTTCGGGAACCGGGTGGCCGATGACGTCTTCGCCCCGGTGCCCCATCGCCAGTACGTCTTCACCGTGCCGAAGATGCTCCGGGCGTACTTCCGGAAGGATCGCCGCCTTCTGGGGAAGTTGAGCCCGTGCGCCCTTGACGCCCCCCAAGACCCTCTTCCGGGCGGCGAGCAAGGACAAAACAAACGTCCCCGGGATCATCATCGCCATCCACACTTACGGGGACCTCGCAAACTTCCACCCCCATCTGCACGCCCTGGTGACCGACGGCGTGTTCACACCGACCGGCTGGTTCATGGCCTTTCCGAAGATTGACCTGTACGCCTTGGAGCACCTTTTCCGCCACCACGTACTCCACATGCTGTCCCGCGAGCAGCGGATTGACGAGGCGGTGATTCCCAAGCTGCTCGGCTGGCGCCAATCCGGCTTCAGCCTGCACGACGTTGTCCGTATCGGCGCGGTGGACGCCGATGGGCGCCAGGCGGTGGCCGAATACATCCTGCGCTCCCCATTCTCGCTGGAGAAGATGCAGTACCACGTGAAGATCGGGACCATCATCTACCACTCGAAGGTGCATCCGGTGCTCAAGCGGAATTTCGAGGTGTTCTCACCCACAGACTGCCTGGCCGGCCTGACGGCGCACATCCGAACGCGGGGGGGCATCTGGTGCGGTACTACGGGTGGTACAGTAATGTCAGTCGGGGAAGCGCCGGAAGACGCAGGGAGAGATGCCGACGGCGATCGTGGATTAAACGTGCATCTCGGCAAGCATCTTAAAACAATCGCTGCGGCAGTGTCCGTTCGTATTGATTTGGAGACTTGACATGCGTCCAACGTATATCCTCGGCATCTCCGCCTATTATCACGACAGCGCGGCATGCCTTCTCCGCGACGGCGAAATCGTCGCCGCTGCTCAAGAAGAGCGGTTCACGCGAAAGAAGCATTACGCAGATTTCCCGGCCTTTGCGGTCCAGTACTGCCTGAAAGAGGGTGGCATCGCCCTCTCCAATCTCCAATCAATCGTGTTTTACGACAAGCCCCTCCTGAAATTCGAGCGCCTCCTCGAAACCTACCTGGCGTTCGCACCCAAGGGAATCGGCTCCTTCGTGACTGCCATGCCCGTCTGGTTAAAGCAGAAACTGCTCCTCAAATCTCTCCTCCTGCAACACTTGTATTCCGTTCCCGGTGTCGACAAGCGGCTACCCTTCCCTCCCATCCTCTTCACCGAGCATCACGAAGCCCACGCCGCATCCGCGTTCTTCCCGTCTCCCTTCGAGAAGGCCGCTGTGCTCTGCATGGACGGAGTCGGCGAGTGGGTCACAACGTCCGCATGGCTCGGGGACGGGAATAGCGTCACGCCCCTGTGGGAGATCCCCTTCCCTCACTCGGTGGGCCTCCTGTACTCTGCCTTCACCTACTACACGGGGTTCAAGGTCAACTCCGGAGAGTACAAGGTCATGGGGCTGGCTCCCTACGGCGAGCCGAAGTACGTGAAGGCCATCTACGATCACCTCATCGACGTGAAGCCGGACGGTACTTTCCGCCTCAACATGGAGTACTTCAACTACTGCACCGGCCTCACCATGACGAACGGAAGGTTCAACGCTCTCTTCGGAGGCCCGCCCCGAAAACCGGAGTCTCGGTTGACCCAACGCGAGATGGACTTGGCCCGTTCCATCCAAGAGGTCACCGAAGATGTCATGCTGCGCTTGGCCAGGACCGTCCACACGGAAACCGGAATGGAGAACCTCTGCCTCGCCGGCGGTGTGGCGCTGAACTGTGTCGGGAATGGCAAGATCCTCCGCGAGGGCGTCTTCAAGGAGATGTGGGTCCAGCCGGCGGCGGGAGACGCCGGGGGGGCGGTAGGCGCTGCGCTCACCGCATGGCACCATCTCGAAGGCAAGCCGCGCACGCCGAAGGCGGGTGGCGACTCGATGCGCGGGGCGTTCCTCGGTCCCGCGTTCTCGAACGACGAGATCGAGGCATTCCTCACCGCGCAGGCCATCCCGTACAGTCGACTTGAGGACGACCTGCTCTTCGCGCGCATCGCCGAGGAATTGACGGCGGGCAAAATCATCGGGTGGCTCCAGGGGCGCATGGAGTTCGGCCCCCGGGCGCTGGGGGCCCGAAGCATCCTGGGGGACCCCCGAAACCCCCGCATGCAATCGGTGATGAACTTCAAGATCAAGTTCCGCGAGTCGTTCCGCCCTTTTGCTCCGTCGGTTCTTCGCGAGCGCCTCTCCGACTACTTCGAACTCGACGCCGACAGCCCGTACATGCTGCTGGTCGCGCCGGTGCGAGAGGAGCGGCGACAGCCTATGCCGCCCGACCGCGGAGATCTCTGGGGAATCGAACTCCTGAACGTCCCGCGCTCCGACATTCCGGCCGTCACCCACCTCGACTACTCGGCGCGAGTGCAGACCGTTCATCGAGAGACGAACCCCCGGTATCATGCACTCCTCAAGGCCTTTGAAGCCAAGTCGGGCTGCGGCGTCCTGGTCAACACCTCGTTCAATGTGCGGGGCGAGCCGATCGTCTGCACTCCGGCCGACGCGTATCGATGCTTCATGAGGACCGAGATGGACTTCCTGGTGCTGGAGAACTGTCTGCTCGACAAGCGTGATCAGCAACCGTTGACGGACGATTCCGACTGGAAGAAGGAATTCGAGCTCGATTAACGAGGAAGCATCGGCGATGGTTCATCGCGTCGGCGTGAAGCAATTGCGCTCTTTCGGCCTCCTCGTCGGAGGCGTCTTCGGCATCATCGGGCTGTGGCCGCCCCTCATCCGGGGGGAGCCGCCGCGGCCCTGGGCGCTCATCCTCGCCGTTTTTCTGGTGGGTCTGGGCCTGGTCTTCCCCTTCGGCCTTCGCCGCGTTCATCACGTCTGGATGCTGGCGGGGCACGCGCTGGGTTGGATCAACACCAGGATCCTCCTTGGGATCATGTACTATGCGCTGTTGACCCCCATCGGAGTGGTCATGCGACTCCGGGGAAAGGACCCCATGCGTCGCGCCTTTTCCCCGGAAGCGGACACGTATCGCGTACCCCGCTCGCCCCGATCGCCCCGACATCTGACCAGGCAGTTCTGAGACCGTGAGGAGTCGTTGCATGTTTGAGTTCGTATTGGAGCTGTGGGCGTTCATGAGGGAGCGGAAGAAGTTCTGGCTTCTGCCGATCATCCTCGTCCTGACGCTGCTGGGCGGATTGATCGTCCTGACGCAGGGGTCGGCCGTGGCGCCCTTCATCTACACGCTGTTCTAACGCCGAACCCGGACCCCTCGCCGCCCCGGTGCCCCGCGCGAACACGAGACGGCGATGGATGGGCGGCTTTACCGAAGACCGAAGGAGCGGTGCGCCGTCGGTCTCGGGCGGGTCCGAGGGCACCGGTTTCCTTGGAGCGCGCCGGACGCGTGCGACCACGCGTCTGGATCAGCTCCCTGGAAAAGGTCTGCCGGCGTCCACCTCTATATCCAGCCCTTCAATCGGGAACAGACGACTTCCCCGTATTCGTGCAACGCGGCGACGAACTTCCCGAGGCGGTGATGCTGAGACTCCCAGCCTCTCGTTCACGGGTCTGCTGCCATCGGAAGACCGCAACCGCTCGTCGCGTGTGCACCGCATCGGTCACCAGCATCCACGTCCACCACGCCTGACTCCAGGGCGATCCCGTGGGACACCGGAGCACCTGGCATAGGAGGCACTTGGTCAGTCGGTGCTTCGCCCGGAGGAGATCCGCGACGCAGGCCCCCCGGCACCGGAGGAGGTCCCGCCGCGCTTCCTCCGCCGGCGTGGGGACGCGAATCGTCGTCAGCTCTCCAGCGCGGTAGAGGCGGACCAGCTTCACCGCGTCCCGGCGGTCGGTCTTGATCCGGACCCCTGGCTGTCAGCGGGGTCAGCGCCAGCGCGCTGGTGAGAGTTGCCGCACGAGCCGGGGCAAGGTCGCGCTCGGGAGCAGCCAAGCGGCGGTAATGGAATCTAGGTGCATGTCAAACGCAACGTCTGTGATATGCTTTTCCATGGCCCGCTCCTCCGTGTGCGGCTCTCGCCGCTCTTGGGTTGGGCGATGAACTCGCAATATACCACGCAGGTACTCGGCCGTTCCATATTAACTGTCACCGAGAGGTTCAAAGAAACCGCTTGTGACGTCTGTTGTGCTTCGACACTGTTTTTGGTTATCCAATTTGAAGCGTATCATAACTGAGTCATTTTGCCTGCTCGAAGTTTACCGCATTGAGAGGGGGAAGACTATTTATGTTTGGGCTTTTGAAACAGAGATGGGCTCCCAGGATTTGTTCTTGGGTCTCTCTCGATATTTGGCATAGAATGCTTGAAATTGAGCTTTTGCTCCCGTACTACCACGTGGTAAGCGACGATCAGTTGGCGCACTTCAGTTGGATCTACAAGTTTCGAAGCATTTCCCAATTCATAGCGGACGTGGAGTTCTTTCTCCAGTCTTACATTCCGGTCGGGCTGCAGGATATTGTAAAACATCTGGAAGGTGGCCGTCGGTTGCCCAAACGGAGCTTTCTTTTGACGTTCGATGATGGATTTCGTGAGATCTACGATGTCGTTGCACCCCTGCTTTATTCAAAGGGCATCCCCGCAGTCTTCTTTTTGACCACATCGGTTATTGATAATCGCGATATGATGAGTCCTCAGAAGAAGAGCTTGCTTATTCGCAGCCTTGCCTCAATAAGGGATTCCCCTATAAAGAGGGAGGTTTCGAACCATCTGACAAACTCTGGCGTCGAAGGCTCTGACCTGCCCTCGCGTATTCGCAGCATCACCTATCGTCAGCGACACCTACTGGACGAGTTGGGTGTTCTCTTGAACTGTGACTTCGCAACGTATGCCTATTCGGCACGACCCTACTTGACTTCCGAGCAGATACGGGGCCTTATGAGAAGGGGTTTTATCATTGGGGCACACAGTGTTGATCACCCCCCTTACTCAGAGATGAGCCTGGATGAACAGTTGCTTCAGACGCGGGAAAGTCTTGGTTGGCTTTCGAGTCGTTATCAGTATGATTGCGAGACCTTCGCATTTCCCTACAATGACGCCGGGGTTTGCCGTGAGTTTTTTCACACGGCCTTCTCTGACGGGCACCTCAAGGTCTCGTTTGGCACCGGTGGTGTCTGCCCTCATTTCTTCCCGAGAAACCTGGAGCGATTAAGTATGGAAGGAACCGACTGGCCGGCGAAGCAGATTTTAGCGCGCCAGTTTGGGAAGGCTTTTTTGGGTAGGCCATGAAAAGGGAAGCCAGAACGCTGTGCTCAGCGGGATGAAGTCAGAAGCGCTGAGTGCAGACTGTGGTTACCAGATTCTCCTGCCCATTCATTATTCCCTCACCCCCAAAAAGTCAATCATGCTATTCGCAAAGGTTGCTTTAAAGGGTCCAGGATCGTCCAATGGTTGTAGGGGACGAGTCCAAGGGTACTCCTTCACGAAGTTGCGGACCTCCGGAACAAATGACGCGGCGGTACGCGGCGGATCGAGCAGTAGATACCCACGGGCTTACGCCCGTGGCACTTTGGATCAGAACCCGAAATCCAACTGGAGCTTCAACTGCCCCCTGTCGACCTTCTCTTGGAACTCGACGTAGCGCTTGATCACGGCTTCATCG
>Ga0214473_10002286_pt1 | contig 23652 bp, 19 predicted proteins | sample RVTome_7_FD_203509 | JGI IMG/M metagenome (GOLD analysis project Ga0214473, IMG submission 203509) | Soil microbial communities from uranium-contaminated site in the Upper Colorado River Basin, Wyoming, United States - RVT98D197 | ecosystem: Environmental > Terrestrial > Soil > Contaminated >... | reverse complement strand
GGCGTGCGGGTCCTGCTGCGAGTGGCAGCCGGTGCAGTCGCGCGGGATGCCCGACCACTGCCGCTCCACGTGACAGCCCAGACAGTCGGCCGTGGCGTGGCTGCCCAGCAGTGGAAAGCCGGTGAGCCGGTGATCCAGGGTCGCGCCTTCCCAGGTCTGTGGCGTGTGGCAGCTCTCACAGACCTGGCCCAGGCGGCCGCCGTGGACATCGTCGGAGGCATGGCACTCGGAGCAGCGGGTGGGCGCCCCTCGTAGAGCCTGCACGGTGCGGGCCCCGGTGTGGCAGGAGGAGCATTCCAGGCTCAGGTGCTGGCCTTCCAGTGGGAAGGCCAGCACCTGGTGGTCGAAGTGGACCCCGTAGCGATCGACCCCGTCGTGGCACTCCACGCATCCCGTGCCGAAGTCGCTCAGGTGCTGCACGGTGTAGGCCGGATCCAGCTGGCGGTGGCAGCCTTCGCACGAATCGGTGGAGAACTCTCGCAGGCTGGCCGGGTGGCAATCCATGCAGCGAAAGGCCCCTCCTGCACCGGTGGGTGGGTGGGCCAACAGAGCAAAGCCGGAGCGATCGTGGGGGTAGTTGACGATCTCCTGCAAGGTGAGAGCGGACTTGGCGCCCTGGTGCTCGGTGTGGCAATCGCGGCAGTTGCCGGCGCCGGCAAAGCCGTAGTGGAAACCGGAAACCATCGCCAGCTCGGAGGCCACCTCCTGATGACAAGCCAGGCAGCGGTCGCCCATGTGCTGGTCGCCCCAGAAGGGCGCGTGGCATTGGCCGCAGTCCTTGCCCAGATCGGCGTGGCTGTCGACCCCACCCACCGGGGCCTCGGCGGAGACCGCGTTGAGGTCGCCGGGGCTGAACAGCGCGTTTCCGCCAAAGGCGGCTGCCGCGCCGATGGTCAGGGCGGTCAGCAGGCCGGCGATCAATCCGGCTCCGGTCAGGCATCCCAGCGGTCGGGTCAACGGGCCATCCGTCCGGTCCTCAACGCAGCAGCGTGGCGTAGTACAGGGCGCCGGCGGCGTGCACGATGGCAGCCACAAAGAGGGCCATGCCCAGCGGGATGTGCACGCTGTGCCACAGAGACAGCATTCGGCGAGCCGAGGCCAGCGAGGTGATCTGCCGTTCCAGCCGGCGACGGCGGCGCTCTGCATCCGCCCGCTGCGCCAGTTGCCTGCGGTCCGTCTCGGCCGGGTCGGCAGCCTCCAGCTCGGCGTTGAGGCCGGCGATCTCCGCCTGGATTGCCTCAACCTCCAGCACGATGCCGTCGGCGGTGCGGGGCACCGCGGTGTAGATATAGCGGCCGGTGAATCCGCTCAGCACCACGATCACGGTCAGGAGCGTGACCACGCCCGCCAGACCGCGGAACTCCCAGGCACTGTGCAGCAGCACCAGGTAGGGACCGACGATCCCGGTGAAGATGTGGAAACGCAGCCAGTCGCGCATGCGGCCCCACGGCCTGCGGATGGCCCGCTTGCGCAGCGAGTACAGGGTCTCGGTGGATAGCATGAGCAGGAAGCCCAGCACGCCCAGGCTGTGTCCCAAGAATCCGCTGGCGGCCGGGACCCCGGCCAGGGAGGTGGCTCCGGCATACAGGCCGGTGATCAGGGCGACGGCCAGCCCGGCCAGCCAGAGCTCACGCGATCCCTGCACCGGCGCTCCACTCCTTCCAAAACGAGAGAATCGTGCTTCCCAGCACGGCCGGTTCGGCCAGCAGGCGCTGGCGTACCGGTCGGATGTCCGCCTGGCGGTTGATCAGGTGCTGCAGGGGGCGGGAGAGGGTCTGATCGCCCATCACCACTGCCCCGACGATGGACTGCGGTCCCAACAACAGGCGCGTGCGGCTGTGAGCCTCGCCGGTTTCCACCGCCAGCGCATCGGCCTGCACCCGCCACCCTTCGCTGTCGCCGCGGGCGATGGCCACCAGATCCTCGTCAACCCGGCCTTGCCCGACGGCGCCCAGGATGGTGGTGGTGATCCCTCCGATGCGGGTGACGTTGAATGCCGGGGGGCGCCGGTAGGCAACCCCGGCCCCGGCCATGTTCAGACCAGCGCAACGCCCCTGCTCCAGCGCCAGCCACCAGAGCGAATCCAGCACAGTCTTGCCGGTGGTGGGGTCGTACACCTCGGCCACATCCCCGGCGGCGAAGACTCCCGGGAGAGTCGTCTGCATGAACGAATCGACCAGGATCCCGCGCCCCACCTTGGCGCCGCACTCACGGGCCAGCTCGGTGCGCGGGGTGATCCCGATTGCCACCGCCAGCAGATCGGCCCGGATTTCCCCAGTGCTGGTCTCCACCGCACCCAGCTTGCCCCGCCGGCCGACGACCCGCAGCAACTCGGTGTGCCGGTGCAGCCGAATGCCCTCGTGCTCCAACTGGGCCTCCACCAACGCCGACTCCTGCTCATCCAGCACGTTGCCCCAGTAGCGATCCTTTCGGAGCAGATAGTGGGTCTGCACGCCGCGGGAGGCCAGGCCCTCGGCCAACTCCAGGGCGGTGATCCCGCCCCCGACCACCACCCCCCGGCGGCCCCGGCGGGCCAGGCGCAGGATCTGCCGGGCATCCGCCAGCGTGTCCAGCGTGACCACCCCCGGCAGATCGATGCCCTCCACCTTGGGGCGCAGGGCCCGCGCCCCGGTGGCCAGCAGCAGCGCGTCGTACGGCAGCGATTGGCCGTCGTGAAGCCGGAGGCGGCGCTGGGTCGGATCGATGCCCACGACCCGGGCGGCCCGCCGCTGCACCTTCAGCCTTCGATAGTCGGCATCGGTACGGGCGAACAATTGCTTCTCCGGGATCGCTCCGGTGAGCAGGTAGGCCAGGCCGGGCCGGGAATAAAATGCGGTGCCTTCGTGGCTGAGAATCGTGATCTGGCCGTGCGGATCGCGCTGGCGGATCGCCTCGGCCGCAGCCCACCCCGCCGGACCGTTGCCGACCAGCAGGTACTGCTTAGCGGGCATGGAGGTCCCTCGGGGCCGACCGGCCGGCATTCAGGAGCCGGCTGTTGCGTTCGAGCCGATCAACCCTCATCGGCCGCCTGCTCCTGCCAGCGGAAGATCGAGCTGGACTCAAAGCGCAGCACCCCGCGCGGGCAGCGGGCGACACATTCTCCGCAGCTCAGGCAGTAGCTCTCGGTCACCGGCCGCCCTTGCCAGGCATGGGCGCGCACGTCGATCCCCAGCGGGCAGTTGAACGAGCAGATGCCGCACTGCACGCAGCGCACCGCCTCCGGCACAACATAGGCGGCCGCCAGAGCTTGATGTCGTCGGGCATCACGGGACAATAGGGAAGGCACGGCGTTGTTCGCGCGCTGAGAAATCATTCTACGTTTTCGTTACGAACTTCACAAGCAGGTCTGATTTCCTGGTGCCCTTTGTCTATGACGCAGGATAAGGGGGTTGGATACGGGCGGCTGGGGGCGCGGCGGTGAACCGCAGGCCACTTAAACGAAAAGAGCCCCCGCAGCTTAGGGGCTCTTGGTTTGGGTGTGGTGTGGGGTTAGACAGGCACGACGTCGGCGGCCTGCAGACCCTTGGGGCCTTGCTGGATGGAAAACTCCACCTTCTGGCCCTCCTGCAGGCTGCGGAAGCCTACACCCTGGATGGCGGTGTAGTGGACAAAGACGTCATCGCCGTCTTCCCGCTCGATGAAGCCATAGCCCTTGTCGGCGTTGAACCACTTGACTGTACCGAGAACTCGGTCCGACATGTTGCATTGCCTCCTTATGGCAATCGGTAAATGTGTGGTGCCTGCCTCGTTCTCGGTCGTCGTGACTGCTTAACCAAAGCGGCCCGAGCAGCTGCAGCTCAGGCCCAAGTCGATCGACTTCCAGACAGAACTACTCGCATGCAACCTACAAGAATGCATATTACCACATTCCGAACCGCTCGAATAGCACCAGTTTCGCGGGAGCAGGTCGCCCACCCCGCCATGGGGCTTCTCCCTTGGCTGCGGTTATGATAGAAACGCGCGGGGGTAAACCGGCCCACGCGCCGTCCTTCCAGGGATCATGCCCACCAACCTCCCTCCACAGTACTTCGAGGTCGAGAAACGCTACAAGGCGGCCGTCGAGCCTCAGGAGAAGGCCCAGCTGCTGGAGGAGCTGCTGGGCACCATCCCCAAACACAAGGGCACCGACCATCTGCGGGCTGACCTGCGGCGCAAGCTGTCCAAACTCAAGGCCGCCGCGCAGCAGTCCGCCCGCAAGAGCGGCCGGCGCGAGCCGGCCTACCAGATCGAACGGGAGGGCGCCGGGCAGGCGTCGCTGGTGGGGACCAGCAACGTCGGCAAGTCGACCTTGGTGACCGCCCTGACCAATGCCTCGCCGGAGGTCTCGGAGGCGCCCTTCACCACCTGGACCCCCACCCCGGGCATGATGGCCTTCGAGAACGTGCAGATCCAGCTGCTGGATACGCCTTCGCTGGACCGCGAGTACGTGGAGGCGGGTCTGATGGATCTGATCCGCCGCACCGACGTACTGCTGCTGATGGTGGATGTGCAGGCCGACCCGCTGCGGCAGCTGGAAGCCAGCGCGGCCATCCTGGAGCAGTATCGGATCCTCCCGCTGCATCGGGCCGACCGCCGTCAGGACGAGCAACGCTGGGCGGTGCTCCCCACCCTGGTGCTGGCCAACAAGTGCGATGACCTGGAGGCGCTGGAGAACTTCGAGATCTTCCAGCGGCTGATCGAGGAACCGTGGGTGCTGCTCCCGGTCTCTGCTCGGACCGGGCACAACCTGGACCAGCTCAGACAGGAGGTCTTCGACCGTCTGGAGATCATCCGGGTCTACTCCCGGGCGCCCGGCCGGGAGCCGGACCGCAATTCGCCGTTCGTGATGAAGTGCGGCGGCACGGTGCAGGAGTTCGCTCTCAAGATCCACCACGACTTCTACAACAAACTCAAGGGTGCTCGGGTGTGGGGACAGGGTGTCTACGACGGCCAGTTGGTCTCGCGTGATCATGTACTGCACGACGGGGACGTGATCGAGCTGCGCGCCTAGGCCGACATGGCCTGACCTGCGCGCCGGATCCGAGACGGCTCAGGCCGCGTCACCAGGCCCGAATCCTTGACATCCTCTGCCGGCCCCGGCTACAATCCCGCCCTCATAGCTGCCCATCCCGGAGATTTTTGGCCCGCATAGTCTCCACTGGATCGGCGCGAGGGTCGATGTGCGTGGTATCCGCGCCGAGCCTTCGGCGGTCCCGCCTGCACAGCCAATTCGGCAGTTCGCACCGCTCGCTGCGCCGACGCGGCAACTTCCCCAGGTACACACACAGCAGAGATCGGTTCCGCCCTTGAGGCGCGCCGAGCAGTGCCCATGTCTGAGCTGGAAAGGCAGGTGATGCCCGGCAACCCCGGTCGACCGAGGTGACCTCCGCGACCCTATCGGGGTCGAGCAGCACCAGACGCCAATGGAGGAGACACGTGTGGAAGCATGTGAGCTTTGAACGCCCGGCAGGGCTGTCGCTGGTGATCGCCCTGCTGATGGCGGCCTGCGCCCCGGCGGCTCAGCCGGCCGCTGAAGGTGGTCCGATGACCGAGATCGGCGCGGGCGAAGGTTCGGTCTCAATCGTGGCCTGGGCAGGCTACATCGAGAGCGGCGAGACCGATCCTAACTACGACTGGGTGACGGCCTTCGAGGCCGAGACCAGCTGTCAGGTGGACGTCAAGGTGGCCGCCACCTCGGACGAGATGGTAGCGCTGATGACCGAGGGCGGGTTCGATCTGGTGACCGCCTCCGGCGATGCCAGCAACCGCCTGATCTCGGCCGGGCTGGTGCAAGAGGTCAACACCGACCTGATCCCCAGCTTTAGTGCGGTGGATGAACGCCTGCAGAACGCCCCCTGGCACACCGTCGATACCGACGGCGACGGAACCGCCGAGCACTACGGCGTGCCCTATCAGTGGGGCTCCAACGTGTTGATGTACAACACGGAGGTCTTCGGCGAAGCCCCCACCAGCTGGAGCGTTGTGTTCGAGGAGACCACCCTCGGCGACGGCCAATCCAATGCTGGGCGCATCGAGGCCTACGATGGCCCGATCTACATCGCCGACGCGGCGATGTACCTGATGTACCACAACCCGGAGCTGGGCATCGTGGACCCCTACGAGCTCACCCGGGACCAGTTCAACGCCGCCCTGGATCTGCTGCGCCAGCAGCGCGAGCTGGTCAACCGCTACTGGCACGACGCCTTCATCCAGATCGACGACTTCACCAATGAGGGCGTGGTGGCGGCCAGCTCCTGGCCGTTCCAGGTCAACCTGCTGGCCTTCGACGGGCAGCCCATCTCCAGCGTGATCCCGGTCGAGGGGGCCACCGGCTGGGCGGACACGACCATGCTGCACCGGGATGCCCCCCATCCGAACTGCGCCTACATGTGGCTGGAGCACTCGATCAATCCCAAGCTGCAGGGCGATCTGGCCTCCTGGTTCGGATCGGTGCCGGTAGTGCTGTCGGCCTGCCAGGGCAATGCCCTGCTCACCGACGAGGGCTGTGACGTCAACGGGCTGGGCAACTTCGACCAGATCCGCTTCTGGAAGACCCCCTCGGCCAACTGCGGCTTCGAGGGCCGCACCGACTGCGTCCCCTACCACGAGTGGGTGACCAGTCTGATCGCGGTGATCGGAGGCCGCTAGGCCAGCACGAACCCAAGGCGAGCACGCGTGAGGTGCTTCGCCAGCAGTCTCTCCCCACGGCCTGCGGGCCGTGGGGCGGGAGTGAGGGCGAGGAGTCCCGGACACTCGGCGGAGGAGGAGCAGATGCAATCGCACCGTCTGTGGATCGACGGTCAGTGGGTGGACAGCCAGGGCGGGGGCCGTATGGCGATCGAGAACCCCGCCAGTGAGCAAACCGTGGCCGAAGTGGCCGATGCCAGCCGGGCCGACGTGGACCGGGCGGTGCAGGCGGCTAAGGTGGCCTTTTACGACGGCCGCTGGTCCCGGAAGACCCGCGGCGAGCGCTCGCGGGTGCTGCTGAAAATGGCCGACCTGTTGGAGGCCCGCCAGCAGGAGTTCGGCCGGGTCGAGTCGGAGAACACCGGCAAGCCCTACCAGTTCGTGACCATGGGCGCCGACATGCCCTTCATCATCGACAACCTGCGCTTCTTCGCGGCCGCGGCCCGCGATGTGCACGGCTCCCACGCCGGCGAGTACCTGAGCGGCTACACCTCGATCTTCCGCCGCGAACCGGTCGGCGTGGTCGGCCAGATCGCGCCCTGGAACTACCCGCTCATGATGGCGGTGTGGAAGTTCGGACCGGCGCTGGCGGCCGGCTGCACGGTGGTCTTCAAGCCGGCCCCCGCCACCCCGCTCACCGCGCTGATGCTGGCCGAGCTCACCCGGGAGGCCGGCTTGCCGCCCGGCGTGCTGAATATCGTCACCGGCGGCAACCAGACCGGCCAGGCGCTGGTGGAGCATCCTGACGTGCGCATGGTGAGCCTGACCGGCTCGCCCGGCACCGGCAAGCGGGTGATGGAGACGGCCGCCAAGACCCTGAAGCGTGTGCATCTGGAGTTGGGGGGCAAAGCGCCGTTACTGGTCTTCGACGACGCCGACCTGGATCTGGTGAGCAGCAAAGCCACCCTGGGCGCGATCTTCAACACCGGGCAGGACTGCACCGCCGCCACCCGGGTCTACGTGGAGAAGGGCCGGCTGAAGCCGCTGCAGGAGGCGCTGGTAGAGGGCATGCGCCAGATCAAAGTAGGCGAGCCCTTCGAGGAAGGGGTGCAGATGGGGCCGCTGGTTTCCCGGGCGCAGTTGGAGCGCGTGCAGGGCTTCCTGGAGCGGGCCACTGCCGCCGGCGCCAACGTGCTCACCGGAGGGGGAAAGCCTTCGGACCGGCCCACCGGCTATTACATCGAGCCCACCGTGGTGGCCGGCGCGGCCCAGGATTCGGAGATCATCCAGAGCGAGGTCTTCGGCCCGGTGCTCACCATCAGCCCCTTCAAGGACACCGCCGAGGCGGTGGCCCTGGCCAACGACGTGGTTTACGGCCTGGCGGCCTCGCTCTTCACCCGGGACGTGGGACGAGCCATGAAGCTGGCCGCCGAGCTGGAGTTCGGGACAGTGTGGATCAACGACCACATCCCGCTGACCTCCGAGACGCCCCACGGCGGGTTCAAGCACTCCGGCTTCGGCAAGGACCTGTCCTCCGAGGCGGTGGGCGACTACCAGGTTTCCAAGCACGTGATGGTCAACCTGGCCTCATGAACCACGGCGCAATCCCCGCCATCCGGCTGGACCGAGTCTCCCGCCACTTTGGAGAACTGCGGGCGGTGGACGAGGTCAGCCTGGACATCCTGGATGGTGAGTTCTTCACCCTCTTGGGTCCCTCGGGGTCGGGCAAGACCACCTGTTTGCGGTTGATCGCCGGCTTCGACCAACCCGACGCCGGCCGGATCCTGCTGCATGGGCAGGACGTGACCCGCCAGCCGCCTTACGAGCGGGAGGTCAACACCGTTTTCCAGGACTACGCCCTGTTTCCGCACATGAGCGTGGGCGAGAACATCGCCTATGGGTTGATGATCCGGCGGGTGCCCAGGCCCGAGCGACAGCAGCGGGTGGCCGAGATGCTGCAGTTGGTGCGCATGCCCGGTTTGGACGACCGCCGCCCCTCACAGCTCTCCGGTGGGCAGCGCCAGCGGGTGGCCCTGGCCCGGGCCCTGATCCTGCGGCCGCGGGTGCTGCTGCTGGACGAACCGCTGGGCGCGCTGGATCTCAAACTGCGCCAGCAGATGCAGGTGGAGCTGAAGGCCATCCAGGAGCAAGTCGGAATCACCTTCATCTACGTCACCCACGACCAGGAAGAGGCGCTCACCATGAGCGACCGCGTGGCGGTGTTCAACCTGGGGAAGGTGGTCCAGGTCGGCTCGCCGGCGGACCTATACGAGCATCCCCGCTCCTCGTTCGTGGCCGGGTTCGTCGGCGTGTCCAACTTGATCAGCGGCCCACTGGCCCAGCGGCTGACCGGCTCGGCGGAGACGTTCTCGGTGCGCCCGGAAAAGATCAGCCTGCACCCGCAGGAGCACAGCACGCCGGACGGGCTGTGTTCGGTGGAAGGCCGCGTGCGGGATGTCATCTACCTGGGGGTGCACACCCGCTATCTGGTCGAGCTGGACAGCGGGGAAGACCTGACCGTGGTGGAGCAGAACCGGGAGACCACCTCCATGGACGTGCTGGTCGCCCGCGGCCGGCCAGTGCGGCTGGAGTGGCATCCCACCCACAACCGCCGGATTGGCGCGGCCGAGTGAGATCGAAGCAAGCCCGACCCCTTGGGCTATCAGGGCAGCCCGCCCGATGAGCACCGCCTCGAGCGCGCTGGCTGAGCGGCGCCCTGCGCTGCACCGGCTGGCCACCTTCCTTTACTTACGCCCCACGCTGGTGCTGGCCCTCCTGCTCGGGCCGCCGTTGCTCTGGATGGTGGTGGTTTACCTGGGTTCGCTGACGGCCCTAGTGGTGCAGAGCTTCTTTGCGGTCGACTCCTCCGGCCAGGTGGTCCGCAGTCTGACCCTGGCCACCTACGCGGATTTGCTCACCCAGGCCAACCTCGACATCTTCGTGCGCACCGCGGTCATGGCCGCCGCGGTCACCCTGGCGACGGCGCTGCTGGCCTTCCCATGGGCCTACTACATGGCCCGCTTCGCCTCACCCCGGGCCAAGGCGGCCCTGTACCTGGCGGTGCTCCTGCCGCTGTGGTCCTCCTACCTCGTGCGGGTCTATGCCTGGCGGCTGATTCTGGCCAAGGAGGGCATCGTCAACTGGTTCGTGCACCAGGCGCACCTGGACCTGGTCCTGGATTGGGTGCTGGGGCTGCCGGTGGTGGGCGGACCTTCGCTGTCGGTCTCGTTCCTGGGGATGTTCATCGTGTTCACCTATGTCTGGCTGCCCTACATGATCCTGCCGATCCAGGCCGCCCTGGAGCGGGTCCCCCGCTCGCTGCTGGAAGCCTCCGGCGATCTGGGGGCCCGTCCGGCCGCCACCCTGCGGCACGTCACCCTGCCGCTGGCCTTCCCGGGCGTGGTGGCCGGTTCGATCTTCACCTTCTCGCTGACCCTGGGCGACTTCGTAGTGCCCTACTCCCTGGGCAACTCCAGCTTCTTCATCGGCCAGGCGGTGCTGTCCTTCACCGGAACCGCCTTCAATATCCCCCTGGCGGCGGCCTTCACCGTGGTCCCCATGCTGATCATGGGGTTGTACCTCACCGGCGCCAGGCAGATGGGAGCTTTCGATGCCCTCTAGTTCTCCCGCCGGACGAGCGCCCCTGGGCCTGCGCCTGACCACACTGGGCGCCATCCTCTTCCTGCATGTGCCGATGTTGGTCGTCCTACTGTACGCCTTCACCACCGACGAAGCCACGTTCAGCTTCCCGCCTCCCGGGCTCACGCTGAACTGGTTCCAGGTCGCCCTCAACCGGGCGGATGTCTGGGATGCGCTGGGGCTGTCGCTGCGGGTCGCCCTGGTATCCACGCTGGTGGCGTTGGGGCTCGGCACACTGGCCGCCGCGGCGGTATACCGCAGCCGGTTCTTCGGCCGGGAGGCGATCTCCTTCATGCTGGTGTTGCCGATCGCTTTGCCGGGGATCGTCAGCGGCATCGCGCTGCGCTCGGCCATCGGCATCACCAACCTGCCGTTCAGCTTCTGGACTATCGTGGTGGGCCACGCCACCTTCTGTATGGTGGTGGTGTACAACAACGTGCTGGCCCGCTTCCGCCGCACCTCCGGATCGCTGATCGAGGCCTCCATGGATCTGGGGGCCAACGCCTTCCAGACGTTCCGGTATGTGGTGCTGCCGGCCATCGCCACCGCGCTGCTGGCGGGCGGGATGCTGGCCTTCGCGCTGTCCTTCGACGAGCTGGTGGTGACCACTTTTACCGCCGGTCAACAGCAGACTCTGCCCATCTGGATGTTCAGCCAGCTCACCAAGCCGCGGCAGCGCCCGGTCACCAACGTGGTGGCAGTCTTCGTGGTGGCCCTCACCACCATCCCCATCCTGTTGGCCAACCGGCTCACCGAGCGCACCGTCGAGTAGGCCGCCGGCAGCCCCGTCCGGGAACTTCCAACGGTAGAATGGCGTCTTGAGTGTGGCCGCAGACCCGTTTCACGGGCCGCGGTACATCGCATGGCGGCTTCGGCCGCGGGAGGTTTCTGGCGCTATGGGTGCCAATCGTTCTGTAATGCGAGTCTCCTTGCTCTTGCCATTGACTGTGATCGCCGGGCTGCTGCTGGGCGCCTGCAGTACGTTCGGTCTCACACCCGGTTCATACGGCGGCACACTGGTCGACACCATCAGCGTGTCGGGCGTGGGTGAAGCCTTCGGCAGTCCCGACATCGCCACGGTGCAGCTGGGCGTGAATGTGACCAACGCAGACATCGGCGATGCGGTCGCCGAATCGAATGCAATGATGGAGGCCATCACGGCCGCCCTGGTCGAAATGGGCGTCACGGCAGGAGACATCCAATCCACCAATTTCAGCGTCTGGCCGGAAGACCGTTATGATCCGCAGACCGGCCAGCCGACCGGCGAGCGGGTCTACCATGTAGACAGCACCGTGATCGCCAAGATACGCGAGATCGAGCGGGCCGGCGAGGCGATCGAGGTGGCGCTGGACGCCGGAGCCAACAATGTGTACGGCCTGAACTTCAGCATCGACGACACGGCCGCGCTGGAATCCGAGGCGCGGGCCCTGGCCATCGACGACGCCCATGAGCGGGCCGCACAACTGGCCGAGCAATTCGGCGTCGGGCTGGGCGAGGTGGTGACCATCAGTGAGACCACCTACGGACCGCCCTCGACCTACTCGGCGGTCTTCCAAGGCGTTGGCGGCGGCGAAGGTGCGCCGCCGATCAGCGAAGGCACTCTGGGGCTCAACGTCATGGTGAACGTCACCTACGCCATCGAGCGCTAGGCGAGAGCGGCAGCAAGCGGCCCAAAAGGTTCATTGCGCCGGCCATGCCCACGGCATAAACTCGGACCGTGAGCCTGCCGAGCCGTGGATACCGGAGCAAGCCAACCCTATGGCTGGCGCCGGCTATCGGCCTCGCCGCGTTCTCCGCAGCCGCCTGCAATGCGCCCGTGGGCCTGCTGGCCACTCCCACCCCCACCCCCAGCAGCACCCCCACCCGCACACTTACGCCGACCCTCACCGCCACCCCCACCGCCACGGACACCCTCACGCCCACTCCGACCTTCACGCCCAGCGTCACCCCGACCCCCACCATTACCCTGACGCCTTCCATCACCCCCACCCCGACCTTCGACTTCCCCGACGCGCAGGTCAACGTCCCCGCCGCGCACTGCCGCTACGGGCCGAATAGCGAATACCTGCACGCCGGCGATCTGTACCAGGGCGATCACGGGCTGGTGTGGAACCGCAACTTCAACGGGGCCTGGCTGTGGGTGCGCTTCGACAAGCTGAACTACGCCTGCTGGGTGGCCGCCTCGGTCCTGGAGATCGATGGCGACGTGTTCAGCGTGGTGGTCCATCACACCGCCCTGCCCCAGTCGGTGCTGTACGATCCGCCCAATTGGGTGGAGGCCGAACGCCAGGGCGACGAAGTGGTCGTCACCTGGGAGGACGTGTGGATGACCAGTGATGACGACCGCGGATACATGCTTGAGGCCCGGATCTGCGTGGAGGCCGGCCTGATCGACGTCGTGGTCGCCACCGAGAAGCCCTCCCACACCTTCACCGATCTGGAGTCCTGCGAGGGCGACTCCGGCGGGAGGCTGTATGCGGTGGAGAAACACGGCTACACCGATCCCGTCAGCATCGAATGGCCGTAGTCAGTCGCCCCGCTGGCGTGACCACCGTTCGACCTGTATCATCCGCACCTCCTTCGCCATGAGGAGCACCGCCCATGTCTGTGAGCCCATCCCTCCGTAAGCCGCTGCTGGCGCTGGCCTGCCTGGGGTTGGCGGCCCTGGCCTGCATCAGCAGCGAGATCAGCGTGGTGTTCAACCAGGATGGCAGCGGCTCGGGGGAGGCCCGAATGGACATCCTGCTGCCGGCCGACCTTTCCGGCGAAGGCGCCACCGATTTCAGCGACATCACCAGCGGGCTGAGCGCCGAGGGCTGGCGGGAAGTCAAGGCGGAACCGGTCGGCTCCGGGCAGGTCCGCATCACCGGGATGTATCCCTTCGGCGACCAACCCGGCGAGGGAGCCCTGAGCAACGCCCTGCCTGGATTCAGCTACAAGGTCGAAACGGCGGAGAACGAGTACAAGTACTACACCCTGGAGGGGACCGCCGACTTCAGCGAACTGGACGCCTTCTGGAATGAGGCCAAGAACGATTGGGCGGTGAATGGTATTCGCTTCGACGAGGAAGACTTCCTGTTCGAGCCGGGTCAGGAGTTGATCACTGCCGAGGAAGTGCGCAGCGCCATGGACGCCTACGGCGCGCCGAAGGGCGTCATCCGCGTCACGCTGCCCGGGCAGACCCCCGTCGACGCCAATCCCTTCTGGGACAACGAAGAGCTGTACTTGGCCGGGCAGACCGACACCGTGGTCTTCACCTGGCAGCCCGGGGTGCGGGCCCAGACCCCGCTCAAAGTCGTCCGCCGGCTGGAGCCGCTTGCGCCGGTGAGCGCCGATCAGGCCGCCGCCAACCTGCAGCAGATCCTGAGCGCCTTCCCGGCGGCCATTCCCAAAGGCTCCATCAACTGGACCGGCGGGATCTCGGGGAACATCAACAACCGGTTGCTCTCGATCTTCCACGGCGGAGCCTACACCTGCTCGGACTACCAGGGCCGGGTTCTGCGCTGGCTGGACGGGCTGCGCACCAGCCCTGACGAAAACGTGCGCGGGATGCTGGCGGGGCTGGACTACGGGCCGATCCAGACCAACGGCGGCGGCCACCGGGCGGTAGTGATCTTCCCGCGCGGCACCGATTGGCGGGCGACAGGCACGGTGTTGGATCCCTGGCCGCAGCAGCAGCCGGCCTCCTTCCCGATCGGCCAGTGGGCCGACAAGCTGTGGTTCGTCTCCGGCGCCAGCCAACCGGCGCCCGATGAAGACGCCGGCCAGCTCTATCCCCAGTTGACGGGGGGCACCTCCTCCTACCCAGCCAGCGTGGAACTCCAGGGCGATCTGTCCCGTGGGCTGGCCCGGCCCACCCGGGTGCTGATGGTGCGCTCCCCGGTGACGACCCTGATCACTTTTGCCGACGGTCGCCGCCTGGGCGGCCTTCCCGACGGGACCATCGTCAACGACCTGCCGGGCGAGGCCGACATGTATGGCTTCCCCAGCCCGGACGTTCCGGGCGAGATCCACTGGATGTTCTTCTTGCCAGAGGCTGAGTACCGGGTGGAATTGACCGGCAGTGGCGAGGGGGAGTTCCACGCTCTGGTGGCCACGCCGGAGGAGGTTTACGGCTACGGCGGTCAGCCGATTGCCCCGGGGGACGCGGCCGGGTTCGCGGTGGACCCTGGTGGCCAGCCCTCCGACCTGACCCTGCCCGGCGGGACCATGGCACCCCCGCGTAAACTGGCCCCCGATGAGGTCGATGCAGCGATGGGGATCGTGGGCGAGGCGCAGACCGCCGACCAACAGTCTGGCCCGCAGTCGGGATCGGCCGCTGAGGGACTGCCCGTTACACTGCCCAACCTGCCGACCCTGCTGGGCATCACCTGCCTGTGTATCGGGGGCGGCGCGCTCGGCTTCGGCCTGCTTTACCTGGGCCTGCGACGGGGCCGGCGAGCGGCCACGGGCTAGCCCACGATTCCGGACTATTCAACTCCCCAAGGACCGGGGCCCGGCAAGGATTTGAGAGATTCGCTCCGCCTACCCATACATCCGGGCGGATTCATCTTATAATCAGCTAACCACGCGTGAACCCCCACAGGAGGTGAAGCCAAAGAACGCGATCCGAGCCCCGTATGACCGGGAGCTGCGGCTCTTTCGCCGCGCACAAGCAATCCAAGGAGAAGAGGAGATGTCACCCAAACACTGGCGTTGGATCTCGGCGTTGGCTGTCGGAGGGTTGCTCTTGGCGGCTTGCGCCGGGCCGGCTCAACCAATCGAAATACCTACGGAGGAGCCGGGCGCCCAACCGGCCCAGCCCACCGCACCGCCGGCGGAACCGAAAGTGGCGGTGTTCATCTTCACCCAGGAATTCGACACCCTCAATCCCTACTACACCAACATGTTCTTCTCCCAGATCACCCATCAGATCTGGGATGTATGGGCGTGGCAGTTCGACGACTCCAACGAGGTGTATCCGGTGATGCTGACCGAGATGCCCACGGTGGAGAACGGCGGGATCACCGATGGCGGCAAGGTGCTCAGCCTCACGCTGCGGGACGACCTGACCTGGTCGGACGGCGAGCCGCTGACGGCCAACGACTTCGTCTTCACCTACGAGATGATCGTGGACCCCAACAACGCGGTGGCCAGCGCCTATCCCTATGCCGATGAGGTGGCCAGCGTCGAGGCCCCCGATGACCGGACGGTGGTGATCACCTTCAACGCGCCCTTTATCCCCTGGGCCTCGGCGCTGTGGAAGGGCCTGTTGCCCGAGCACGTGCTGCGGCCGGTGTACGAGGCCGAGGGAACCCTCGACAACGCCGAGTGGAACCACGCGCCCACCGTGGGGGCGGGCCCCTACGTGTTCGCCGAGTGGGAGTCGGGCAGTTTTACCCGCTTCGTGGCCAACGAGAACTACTGGCTTGGCCGCCCCAAGCTGGATGAGATCTTCATCCGCTTTGTGCCCGATGACGCCTCCCAGATCAACGCCCTGGTGGCCGGCGACGGCGACCTGGGGACCTTCTTTGCCTACTCGGACGTGCCCACCCTGCGGGAGGCGGGCGTGAATGTGCTTACCGCTCAATCCGGCTACAACGAGGGCTGGTTCTTCTACCTGGGCGAAGGCAGTCACGCCGCTCTGCAGGACGTGCGGGTGCGGCAAGCCATCGCCATGGGCTTCGACCGGGCCTCGCTGGTGGAGGATCTCCTGCTGGGGATGACCAAGCCGGCCACCACCTACTGGGACAACACTCCCTACGCCGACCCGGCGCTGGAACCATGGGCCTATGATCCGTTGGTCGCCGCCACCCTGCTGGACGACGCCGGCTGGATCGACAGCAACGGCGACGGCACCCGGGACAAGGACGGAGTGGAGCTGGTGCTGACCTACGGCACCACCACCCGCGAGATCCGCCAGGACACCCAGGCGGTGGCGCAGCAGCAGCTGGCCGAGATCGGCGTGGGGCTGGAACTGATCAACTACGACTCGGACCTGTTCTTCGCCAGCTACGGGGAAGGCGGACCGGCCGCCACCGGCGAGCTGGACATCATGCAGTACTCCGACACCACCAACTTCCCCGATCCGGACATCTACTACTGGCTGTGCGCGGAGATCCCCTCGGCCGACTATCCGGATGGGGGCAACTGGCAGTCGCTGTGCGACGACCAGCTGGATGGGCTCTTCCAGCAGGAAATCGCACAGCCCGACCCGGCCGAGCGGCAGCAGACCTTCTATGACATCAGCCGCATGATGTACGAGCAGGTGTACTGGCTGGGTTTGTGGCAGGATCCCGATCTGTGGGGCGTGAACGAACGGCTGACCAACGTGAAGGTCAGCGGCACGACGCCGTTCTTCAACATCGCCGAATGGGACCTGCAGTCCTGAACTGAGCTCTGCAACCTGCAGGAGGGGCATCCCGGGGATGCCCCTCCTGCTCTGGGAGGCAAGGTGGGGCGGTACATCCTGCGGCGCGTTCTGCAGGCCATCCCGCTGCTGTTCATCATCAGCGTGGTGATCTTCGCCCTGATGATGAGCGCCGGCGACCCGTTGGCCACCATGGGGGGGCGGCGGGCCACCCGTCCCTCCGACCGTGAGCGCCTCACCCGCCAATTGGGGCTGGACAAACCCCTGCACGTCCAGTACCTGTACTGGTTGATCGGCAACGACTGGGACAAACTCGATCTGGACGGGGACGGCATCCCCGAGACCGCCGGCCGCCGCCTGGGGGTGCTGCGGGGCGACTTCGGCACCTCCCTGGTCAACCGCGGCCGGCCGGCGCTGGAGGTGATCTGGGAGCGCCTGCCCAATACGCTGCTGCTGATGGTCCCGGCCGAAATCGTGATCATCCTGGGCGCTCTGCTGGTGGGCATCTACTCCGCCTTGCGGCAGTATTCCTGGCTGGACCACGCCATGACCACCCTCTCCTTCATCGGCTACTCCATGCCGATCTTCTTCATCGCCCTGATCTCCATGTACATCTTCGCAGTGCTGTTCAAACGCTGGGGCCTGCCGTACCTGCCCACGATCGGCATGTTCGACCCGACCGTGGGAAGATCGACCTTGGAGGTGATGCGGCACATGGTCCTGCCGGTCTTCAGCATCGCCACCATCAGCCTGGCGGGATACAGCCGCTACATCCGCAGCACCATGCTGGAGGTGCTCAGCCAGGACTACATCCGCACCGCCAAGGCCAAGGGCCTGCCCCGGCGCGAGGTGGTGCTCATTCACGCGCTGAAGAATGCCTCGCTGCCCATCGTGACGGTAGTCGGCCTGGATCTGCCCTTCCTGCTGGCCGGGGCACTGGTCACCGAGAGCATCTTCGCCTGGCCGGGGATGGGGCGGCTGTTCATCGATCACCTGGAGCGGACTGACCTCTCGGTGGTGATGGGCATTCTGCTGCTGATCTCGCTGGCGGTGGTGACCTTCCAATTGCTGACCGACATTGCCTACGCCTGGCTGGATCCGCGGATCCGCTTCGACTGAGAGCACGATGGACACCGCAGCCGGATTGAGCCTGCCCCGTCTGGAAGAACTCGAAGCCCCGCCGCTATCGCTGGCCCAACTGTTCTGGCGTCGCTTCCGCCGCCACAATATGGCGCTGGTCGGCGTCGTGGTCCTGGCCCTGCTCAGCCTGTACGCGGTGTTCGGCAGCTTCTTGCAGACCGAAGCCTACGCCAACCTCACCGAGACCGGTCTGCGGCTGCAGTCGCCCTCGGCGGCCCATCCCTTCGGAACCGACACCGTGGGGCGCGACATCCTGGCCCGCACCATCTACGGCGGTCAGATCTCGCTGCTCATCGGGTTATCGGCCATGCTGGTGGAGCTGGTGATCGGCGTCAGCGTGGGGGCCCTGGCCGGCTACTACGGCAAGGCCCTCGACAGCCTGCTGATGCGCATCACCGAGGCCTGGCTCAACATTCCGGCGCTCTTCCTGCTGCTGATCATGGCCAAGACGTTCGGCGGGCGCATCCCCGACATCCAGCTGTTGGGACGGAGCTTCAGCGGCAGCGTGGTGGTCATCATCTTGATCATCGGCCTCACCAGCTGGATGTACCTGGCCCGCATCGTGCGGGCCGAGTTCCTCTCGCTCAAGGAGCAGGACTTCGTGCTGGCGGCCCGCGCCACGGGGACCCGGAACCTGGCCATCATCCTGCAGCACATTCTGCCCAACAGCGTGGCTCCGATCGTCGTGGCGGCCACCCTGAGCGTGGGCAACGCCATCCTGACCGAGTCCTACATCAGCTTCCTGGGGCTGGGGGTGCAGCCGCCCACCGCCACCTGGGGCAACATGCTGCAGGGGGCCCATGGCTATATCGAGCAGGCACCCTGGCTGTGGATATTCCCGGGCACGCTGATCTTGCTCACCGTGTTGAGCATCAACTTCATCGGCGACGGACTGCGGGACGCGCTGGACCCCCGCAGCCGGGCGGTCTAGATGGGGACCCTGCTGGAAGTCGAGGGCCTGCGGGTGCGCTTCCACACCACCGAGGGGGTGGTGCACGCGGTCAATGGCATCTCCTACTCCATGCAGGAGGGCGAGACCGTGGCACTGGTGGGTGAGAGCGGCTGCGGCAAGTCGGTCAGCATGATGTCGATCCTGCGCCTGATCCCCTGCCCGCCCGGGGAGGTGGCCGAGGGCCGGGCGCTGTTCGGGCGGCGCGATCTGCTGCAGCTGGAGGAGGCCGAACTGGAGCGCATCCGCGGCGGACAGATCGGCATGGTGTTCCAGGATCCCATGACCTCCCTGAACCCGGTGCTGACCATCGGCCGGCAGATCACTGAGACGCTCCGGGCGCACACCAGCTCAGACGCTGCCAGCGCCCGGACCCGGGCGCTCGAATTGCTGGACATGGTGGGGCTTCCGGCGGCCGAGGATCGCCTGCAGGATTACCCTCACCAATTCTCCGGCGGAATGCGGCAGCGAGCGATGATCGCCATGGCGCTGGCCTGCAGTCCCAAGCTGCTCATCGCCGATGAACCCACCACCGCACTGGACGTCACCATCCAGGCCCAGATCGTCGAGCTGGCTCTGCAGCTGCGGGAACGCCTGGGGATGGCCATCATCTGGATCACCCACGATCTGGGGGTGGTGGCCGGGTTGGCGGACCGGGTGCTGGTGATGTACGCCGGTTATCTGGTGGAGGAGGCGCCGGTGCACGAGCTCTTCGCCCGGCCGTGGCACCCCTACACCCTATCGCTGCTGGCGGCGCTGCCGCGGGTCGACCGCCCGCGCAGCAGCCGGCTGAAGCCCATTCCGGGCTCGCCGCCCAACCTGCTGGCCGAAGCCCACGGCTGTCCCTTCGCGCCGCGCTGCGACTTCGTCATGGATCGCTGCCGCACCGAGAATCCGCCCCTGGTGCAGATCGAGGCGGGCCGCAAGCTGGCCTGCTGGGCGAACGTCGAGACGGGCCAGCCCCGATGAGTGCGAGCGCGGATCCGCTGGTCCGGGTGGAGGGGCTCAAGAAGCACTTCCCCATCCAGCGCGGCGTGATCATCCAGCGCACCGTGGGCCACGTTCGGGCGGTGGACGGCATCTCGTTCGACATCGCCCCGGGCGAGACCCTGGGCCTGGTGGGTGAGAGCGGCTGCGGAAAAACCACCGCCGGCCGCACCATCCTGGGCCTGTATCCACCCAGCGACGGAGAGGTCTGGATCGAAGGCGTGGGCGTCCGGGAGGCGGAAGGTGAGGCGATGCGCAGGCTGCGCCGCCGCACCCAGATGATCTTCCAGGACCCGTACGCCTCATTGAACCCGCGCTGGACGGTGGGCTCCATCGTGGGCGAGCCGCTGCGCGTTCACCGGCTGCGGCCGCGCGGGTCGGCCCGGACCGAGCGGGTGAAGGAGCTATTGGCCCTGGTCGGGCTGAGCCCGCGCTATGTCAATCGTTTCCCCCACGAGTTCTCCGGCGGCCAGCGGCAGCGCATCGGGATCGCCCGGGCCCTGGCTTCCGAGCCGGCCTTCGTAGTGTGCGATGAACCCATCTCGGCCCTGGACGTGTCCATCCAGGCCCAGATCGTCAACCTGCTGGAGGATCTGCAGGACCGGCTGGGGCTGACCTACCTGTTCATCGCCCACGATCTGGCGATGGTCCGGCACCTGTGCGACCGGGTGGCGGTGATGTACCTGGGGATCATGGTAGAGCTAGCAGCCCGGGATGAGCTCTACGAGAATCCGCTGCACCCCTACACCCAGGCGCTGCTCTCGGCCGTCCCCATCCCCGACCCGGAGCTGGACCGGAAGCGCCGGCGCACGATCCTGAGCGGCGACGTGCCCAGCCCGATCAACACCCCCAGCGGCTGTCGCTTCCACCCGCGCTGCCCGATCGCCAAGGAGCACTGCGCCAGGCTGGTCCCCGAATGGCGCCAGGTGGGCCCGGGTCATTGGGTGGCCTGCCACGAAGTGGAGCCGAAGACTCTCCCCTCCACCTGAGGACTACATTGCTTGAGAGGTGCAATCAGCCGGGGAGACGCCGGGAGGCGCGGCGCGCCTGCCGGCGGTCTTGTTGCTCGTGGATCTCCTCGACGTGGGAGATCTTCTCCTGGATCGCCGCCTGCAGCCAGCGGGCGCCGTTCTCGGCAGTTGCCAGGCTCCCTGCCCCGTAGGCGCCGGTTTGGGTGTCGTCGGTCCAGGGCGGATTGGCGATCAGCTCGCCGGCCTCGATCCAATCCATATAGTAGGACGGGGTGGCGATGAAGTCGGTTTCGTCCACAGCCCGCTCCATGCGGCACAGGTCCGGCCGCAGATGGAGCAGCATAGAGGTTTCCAGTTCGCAGGCGTGACCCATGCCGCCCCGCCCGGAACGCCGGTGCTGCTCCAGCGCCTGGGCGCCGATGCGGCCGGAAGTGTGCAGAAAGGCGGTGGCGGTGAAAGCCTGCGGGTGACGCTCCCCGGCGTACTTCACCGCGTTCACCAGGAAGGACATGTTGCCCCCGTGTCCGCTGAGTAGATAGATCCGGTCCGCACCAGCGCTCACCAACGCCTGGACCACCCCCAGCATGAAATCCTCGAAGGTCCGGCCGCCCATATTAAAGGTCCCAGCAAACTGCTGGCGGTGGGTGCTGGCGCCATAGGGAAAGACCGGCAGGGTCTCCACCCGATCCGGCGCGCCGGAGGCCGCGCCGAGGGCGACGGCTTCGATGATCACCGTATCGGTGTTCATGGGCAGGTGCAGGGCATGCTGCTCGGTGTGCCCGACCGGCACCAGGACCACCCGCTGGGGGGTCAGTTCGGGGGCGGACGGCAGGTCCCCGGCGGCCGGGTCCGTTGGCTGGGCCAGCACCTCAGCGCCGACCTCCCCAAGCGGTACACCCGGTGGCGCCAGGATCACCAGCCGGCGGAAACCCTCATCCAGCGGAGCGCTCAGGATGCCCTGGATGACCCGCCCCCAGAGTCCCGGCTCGAGCGGCACCAGGCTGCCGACCCATCCATACGGGATCCGGGGCAACAGGCAGAGCTCATCCACTCCCAGCTCCTGCGCTGCCCGGGACAGGTCGTAGCCGAAACCGAGCGGCAGCACCAGCGTCAGGTCGCGCCGCAGCGCGGCGACCTCCGGCCAGGTGAGATCGCCGTAGCGGACTACGCGAGGTTGTCCAGCCTTCACATCAGGTACCAGTCGAGGAAGATCTCAAGCCGTCGATTGAAGTCGAGCTGGTTGGCCAGCCAGTGGATACCGTGGCCTTCGTCGGCGTAGGTCTTGTACTCGTAGGTCTTGCCGGCTCGGTCCAGGGCTTCCACCAGTTCCTCGGACTGGTAGGGATGCACGGTCCGGTCCTCCAAACCGTGCACGATCAACAGCGGCTGCCGGATGTTCTCCACATCCCAGATCGGAGACCCGGCCCGATAGGCTTCCCGGCTGGCCGAGGGGGTGGACATCATACGTTCCTGATCCTCGCGCACCGAGCGGGAGACCTGCGCCCAGGAGGTCTGGATATTGATGTCGCCGTACTTGGCCACCCCGCAGGCAAAGCGGTGCTGCGGATCGCGGGCCAGGGAGCAGTACACCAGGTAGGCGCCATAGCTGGCCCCGAAAATGGCGATGCGGCCGGGCTGCACGCCCTCCAGGCCAGCCAGGTAGTCCGCGCCGGCCAGGCAGTCCTGGGTGTCGCCCACCCCCCAGGTGCCGTGATTGAGTCGCTCGAACTCCACGCCGTAGCCGCTGCTTCCCCGGAAGTCCGGTGCCAACCAGGTGTAGCCCTTGGCCAGGAAGTACTGGATCAGAGGCCAGAACTCCTTCATGAACTGGCTGGTGGGGCCCCCGTGCGGCTGCACCACCGCCGCGCCGTTGGGTCGGACCGGGCGGAAGAGCAGCGCCGGCACCTGCAGGCCGTCACTGCTCGGATAGGTCACCCGCTCCGGCTCGACCAGCGGCAGGCGGCACAGCGCCGGCGGGGAGCTGAAGGTGAGCTGCTGCGTGTTGCCGCTCTCGATATCCATCCGGAAAATGTCGGCCGGGTGGGTCGAAGTCTCAAAGCTGAAGATGACCGATCGCCCGTCGGGGTGAACCCGGGGAAGACTATGCACCCCTTCCAGACGGCGCAGCACGCTGACCTGGCCCGACTCGACCTCCACGCTGATAAGGTCCAGAGCGCCGCCGCGGTTGGTGGTGCACAGGATGCGCGAGCCGTCCGCCGACCAGGTCAGCCCGGACACGTCTTGACCGAGGTGAGTGAGCTGACGCGCGTCACCGGACTGGGGATCCACGACGAAGAGCTCGTGGAATCCCGGACGCTCCCAGACGAACGCGATCAGGCGGCCGTCGGGCGACCAGGTGGGCGCCGCCAGCCACCTTTGGGGCGTCCCGGCCAACCGGCGGGTCTCGCCGCACTCCAGTTCCGCCAGCATCAGCTCGGAACAGTTCAGATCATCCGGGGGTGTATGCAGATACACGGCCCGGAGGCCATCCGGGGAGGGTTTGGCCCCTCGATCGTGCCCGGGCCCCCGGCTGACCAGCTTCGGCCAGGCCCCCTCCCGGTCGGTCAGCATGATCCGGCTGTAGCCGTTCCGGCGCACGGTGGCCAGCAGACGCTGGTTGTCGGGCAGCCAGCGCGGGGTGCCGGCGTTCGTGGTGAAGTCGCTGATGCGGACCGGTTGGCCGCCTTCGACGGGCACCACCCAGACGTGATCTTCTTGGGTGAAGGCCAGCCTCTGGCCGTCGGGGGACCACTGGGGAGGATCATCCATCCAGTAGGAGACCGGCGGCCGGTCGAAGGTCAGCCGCTGCGGCCAGCCGCCGGAGCTTGGCATGCGGTACAGGTCGGACGACTCCTCCCGGTCCCAGAAGAAGGCGATGCTGGAACCGTCCGTCGACAGGCTGGCACTGCGCGGCCGGCTGATGGATACCAGGAGCGCATGGCTCCAGCCTTCGGGCGGGGCGAGGTCGGGGCGCGGTTGCGCCGGCCAGCCGCGGCGAAGGTATTTCTCGG
>Ga0214473_10002285_pt1 | contig 23655 bp, 23 predicted proteins | sample RVTome_7_FD_203509 | JGI IMG/M metagenome (GOLD analysis project Ga0214473, IMG submission 203509) | Soil microbial communities from uranium-contaminated site in the Upper Colorado River Basin, Wyoming, United States - RVT98D197 | ecosystem: Environmental > Terrestrial > Soil > Contaminated >... | reverse complement strand
TCGCCAGCTCCAGGGTGACGTCCTCCGCCCGGACGCCCATGCCGGCGGGCAGGCCTTCCACGATGACGATAAGCGCCGGCCCGTGGGTCTCTCCGGCGGTATGGAAATTCAGCCGTCCGATGGAAATACCTCCTCCAAAAACAAGGAGCACCCGGTCCCCTTTAGACCAGGTGCTCCGGCAAAAATCCGGTTATGCTCCGATCAGGACGCCTTCGACTGCGCGACCTCCTGCTTCAGTATCTTCGGCGTAATGAATATCAACAGCTCCCTGTTGGTGGACTGGTTGGTGTCGGCCCGGAAGAGATACCCAAGGATCGGGATCCTGGAAAGCCACGGGACGCCGGACTCGGTCTCCCTGCGGCTGATCTGGAGGATTCCGCCGATTACCGCGGTCTCGCCGTCGCGGACCAGGACCTCGGTCGTGGCCTTCTTCTTGTTGATAGCAGGCTGCCCGGAAACCCCGACCTCGCCCTGCGAATCGTTTTTCGCCTCCAGCTTCATGATCACGCCCCCGTCCGGCGTTATGTGGGGGGTCACCTTCAGGCTCAAGGTGGCGTCCACGAACTGCGTGTTGGTGCCGGAGGCCGAGACCGTCGAGTACGGGATCTGGGTCCCCTGCTCGATCGTCGCTTCCTTGTTGTCGATGGTGATGACCTTCGGGGATGATATCACCCTCCCCTTGTTTGAAGCTTCCAGCGCCGACAGCGACAGGTCCAGCCGCAGGTTGTCCCTCAATATGCCGAAGCTGATTCCCCCGCCGGCGCCCAACCCGATCCTGGCGGGAAGGTTCACGGCGAAGTTGGGAGGAGGAAGCGTCGGAGAGAACGGAACCAGACCAGTATTCGTCACCGGAGCCCCGGGCAGGAAAATTCCCGTCGAATCCTGGATCCCCGAAATCCCCACATTCGACCTGCCGGATTTGCCGCTGTACGAGCCGCCCCACTGCACTCCGAGCTCCCTCGAGAACGAGGTGTCCACTTCCACGATCCTCGCCTCTATCAGGACCTGCGGCGTTGCGGTGTCGAGCTTTGCGATCAGCGCCCTTGCCTCTTCGATGTTCTTGGCGAGATCGCGGACCACGATCGTGTTGGTCCGTTCGTCGACCTGGACCTTCCCGCCTTCGGACAGGAGGTCCTTTATTTTCGCCTGCAGATCCGAGGCCTTGGTATAGCTGACGGGGATGGTCACCGTCACCGATTCGAGCGTCGCCTTAAGCTTGTCCACCTCTTTCTTGGCGTCAAGGCGGGCTCTTTCCTCCGTCCGCAACGAGGCGAGGGGGGCGATCCGGATCACGTTGCCTTCCTGCCTCGCTCCCAGCGACTTCGCCTGAAGAACCAGGTCCAGGGCCTGGTCCCATGGCACGTTGACCAGCCGGAGCGTGACCTTGCCCTTGACGTCGTCCGAGGTGATTATGTTGAGATTGCTCACTTCCGCAATGATTCGGAAAACGTTCTGGAGGTCCGCATCCTTGAAGTCCAGCGAGATCCTCTGCCCGATGTATTTCACCCGGGATTCCGTGCTGCTCATCAGGAATCCCAGCTGATGCGCATTGTCGGACGGGCCGGCCGGGGTCCCGCCTTCCGCCGGTCCGGCGGCCTGGGCCGGTTTCGCCTCCGCCACCCTGGCCACGACTTCGCCCTGCGCCGCGCCGGACGCTTTCTTCGGGAACGAGACAAGGACGGCGTCTCCGCGCTTTTCCACCGTATACTGTGAATCGCCGGCGAAAGTGACGGCGACCGTCACCCCCTTCTTGTCCGCCGCAGGGGCGATCCTGGTTACCGGTATTCCGAGCTTGCGGGCGTCGATCGCCCTAAGCAGCCCCTTCTCCGCAGTCGCCCCCGGGAACGCCAGCGTGACCCCACCCTGCTTCTTCCGGACCTGATGGGTTGCGCCGCCGGCGGTCGTTATCACCACGTTGGAAACGTCAGGCAGATCCTCCAGGTCTATGCCTACAACGGCCGTCCCCTTCGCGTCCGGCTTCCCCTCCTCGCCGCGGTCAAGGCTTGTCACCTTCTCTTCCTGGCCGCCTCCCACCGACACCACGAGCTTCCCCCCCTCCGCCGTCACAAGGAACGGCAAAGGGCGGTCCTCCGGGGTTTCCACCAGGATCCGCAGCTTGTTGTCCTGCTGGGAAAGCTTGACCGCCTTGACCTGCGGCGTGTCGACCGGTATATCCGATGCCGCGGCTCCCTGGGATACGCCCCACACGTCGACTACGATCCTGAACGGATCGTTGAGCTTGAAGGAGTTGTAGTTCTCTATTTTCCCCTCGACGCTGGCTTCTATGTTGGTGTAGTACGGCGTCTTGGAGACCGTCAGTTCCTTGATGCTCCCGCCGGGGACGACGGGCGGCTCCTTCTCGGCGGCCGGAAGCAAGGACGGGACCGCCGCCGCAATCGCCAGCAGGAGCATGGCGGCCGGCCAGGCCGGGTTACGCTTGTGTGCCCGCATCCCCCGGGACAGGTTCATCGTCATTTTCCTCCCGCATTCTGTAACTTCATTGAGGTTTCCCGCACTACCTTCGCTCCAGAGTAGTCCCGAAAGTCTTCCTTTATGAATATTTCGTCGTCGGTCACGCGCGTGACGGTTCCTCCCCCGCGCCCTATTTTCGTTCCTTTCGTCACCGTGTACCCTTTCCCTTCCGCGTCCTCGACGAGGGCAAATGCCCCCTTAGGCCCCCATATGGCTCCCACGAACTTGAGCTCTCCCAGATCGTAACGCTGCAGGGGCGGCACGGAGTCCAACTCGGCGCGCAACGCCCTCGGCTCGACCTTGAGGAAGCGTATGAAGGGGTCCCGTTTCCCCGCCGGGTTGTAGAAGGCGACTGCCGGCGCCTTTGCCGCCTGGGCATCCGCGGGTTTTGCGGCTTCCGCAGCTGTCGCCTGCGCCTTCGGAACGACTTTCTTCACCACCGGCTGTGGAGGTGGCTCATCCTTTGCGCAGCCGGCAATCCCTGCGACCAGCGGCGCGACCGCCGCCAGCAGGACCATCAACGACCTCCTGATCGTCCGCTTCATTTCGCGGTTCCTTTTCCGGCCGCAGCGCCCTTTCCGGCTCCGGCGGGCTCCTGCTTCGCCTGCTCCATGAACCGGTAAGTGGTCGCCGTGCAGCTCACTTTCACCTGCATGCGGTCTTCCCCGCCGGACTTCGGCCCCGAGAAGGAGATATCCGAAATGTTCACGATGCGCGGAAGGTGGCTCACCTTGTCGGCGAAGAGAACGAAGCTGTGGTATTCCCCGTCGACGATGATCGAAACGGGAATCTCAGCGTAGAAATCCTTCTTGATCTCCGCCGATGGGGCGAATTTCAGGAAATCAAGTCCGGACTCCTTGCCCAGGTCCGAAATGTTCTTGAGCAGGCTGGGGATTTCGGCGGAGTTGGGCAGCTGCTCCAGCAGCAGGGCAAGCTGCTCCTCCAGCCTGCGGACTTCGGCCTTGAATGCCGGCAGGTTCTGGGCTATCGCCGCCTGCGTCTTTATTTCGTGCTCGAGCTCGCCCAGCTTCTTCTCCAGGTCCGCCATCTGGACGGCCGCCGCGCTGTAATACAGATAGTAGTACCCGACCCCCATCAGGAGGCACGTCAGCACCACCAGGAACAACTTCTGCTTAGGCGGGACCCGGCCCAGGTCTCCGAGTTTCAGCGCCATCCCGTCACCTCGCTCACGCGCCCTTTCCTTGGGAAACCGTCTGGAACGTCAGGTTGAACTTCATCAGCTTGACGCCCATCACCGTAGTCTGTTCCGCCGCTCCCAGCTCCACGCCCTGGAAGCGCCCGGTCTGGCCCAGGGCCGTCATGAAATTTGCGATCGTATGGTTGTTCAAGGCGATCCCCGAAAGGGTGATCTTGCCGCCCTTGACGGCAAGCTGGTCGACCCAGCACTTCTCGGGAATCGAGGCCGAAATCGACTCGAACACCTTCACGGGGGCGGTCCTGTCCGTCTGCAGGTTCGATATGATGTCCACCTTCTGCTGGAGCTCGGCCTTCCGCAGCTTGAACTTCTCGACCTCCCCGATCTCTTTCTTCAGGCGCGCGATCTCGGTGGTGGCATTCTGTATGTTCGCCTGGAGCGTCTCTATCCGGTTGGAGATCATATGGTGGTACGCGAACAACCCGGCCAGGGTCAGCAGCGGGACGATCAGGTACACGAAATTGAGATTAAGCTCCCTGCGCTTCTTCCTCTTTCCCCGGATCAGGTTTATCCGGATCATCGGCGATCCTCCAGGTTCCGCAGCGCAAGGCCGACGGCTACCGTCCCGGCCGTGGTGAACTTGGAAACCACGGCCGGATCCACGAGCCGATCATCGACCGTAAGACCTTCGAAGGGATTGAAGAGCTCCACCTCGACCCCGATCTTCTCCCCCATCATCTCCTTGAGGAACGTGGACTTGGCGGCTCCGCCGGTGAGGTAAACCTTGGTGACGAGCCGGTCGGGGTAGGTGGCCGAGAAGAAATTGTAGGACCGCTGCGCTTCCGTGGCGAGAATGTTCGACACCGTCTTCATGACCTCGGCGAGCTTCTCTGCGCGGTCGCCGGCATCCTTCGCGCCGATCTTCAGCGACTCCGCGGTCTCGAAGCTGACGGCCAGCTGTTTCTGGATCTCCGAGGTGTACATCCCCCCACCCATCGGCACGTCGCGCGTGAAGAGCGGCACGCCGGTGTGGAGGATGTTGACGTTCATGAACGAGGACCCGACGTTTATCACCATGGGCACCTGCTCGTCGGAAACCGGGTGGCAGAATTCGAAGGCGTTCCCCGCGGCGATGGAATCGATGTCGACTATCTCGGGAGAGAGGCCGGCGTCCTTGACCACCGATATGTAGTCGTTGACCAGGTCGGACTTCACCGCCACAAGGAGGACGTCCATCTTGGATGGATCCTCCTTCAGCGGTCCGATCACCTGGAAATCTATTTTCACGTCCTTGATGTCGAACGGAATGTACTGCTCGACTTCCCACTGGATCGATTCCTCCAGCTCTTCGGGGGTCGTCGTGGGAAGGACGACCTTCTTGATAATGACCGAATGGCCCGAGAGGGAGGTGGCCACCTCCTTTTCCTTGACCTTCAATTCGCGGAGGGCGGTCTTGATTCCCTCGATCACCGAGGCGTGGTCCATTATGGCCCCGTCGACAATGGCGTCCGGCGGAAGGGGGTACACCCCGAACTTCTTGAGACCGTATTCGCTGCCCGACGACTTGATGTGAGCCAGCTTGATCGAACTGGACCCGATGTCGAGGCCGATCAGCTCTTTAGATCCGAAGAGTCCCATCGCCGCACCCGGCCTTTCAGTCTTCTTTGATGAACACCTTGTCCCGGTCGGAAAGCTGCAAGCCCAGGGAAAGGATGATTTTCCGTTTCGTGTCCATCCGGCACGCCATCCCCTTTTCCACGCGGTCTATCGTCAGGACCGAAAGCCCCGCGCGCCGCGCCAGCTCCGCCTTGCTCATGAGGAGCCCTTCCCTTATCTTTCGGACATTGTTCGCTTCTACTTTAATCTTCGTGGCCTTCCGCTCCTTAATGGCGCCCACATGATCCCCCGTCCGAAAAACCACGTTATCAAATCAACAATTCTCCACCTGGAGCAAATAATACCGTCCCGTAAATTTATGTCAAGCTATTTTTAACTGAATGTTAAAGTAACATAATTATACTAAATTATGGTCAATTCAGGCCGTATGCTTTCGCCTTGTACAGGAGCGCGGGATGGCTGATGCCGAGCAGTTCAGCCGCCTTCGGCCTGCTCCCGCCCGCCTTGTCCAGGGCGATCCGGATCATCTGTTTTTCCACCTCTTTCACCGCTTCTCTCAAGTCTGGCCGTTCAGGGGAGACCGGGATCCGGACAAGAATCGTGGAAGGATCCCGCAGCCCTTTCCCCTCCTTCGCCCCTTCGCCTGATTTCCCCTCCCCCGTCGTGCCATGCCTCCAGACGGAGAGAAGTCCTTCCCTGGATATCTCCGGCCCTCCTCCCAGGAGGACGCATCGTTCGATAAGGTTCTCGAGCTCCCTCACGTTCCCGCGCCAGTCATGAGCCGTCAGGGCTTCCTGCGCGGATGGCAGCAGACGCATTTCCGGCTTGCGGAATTTCCTGCAGAACCCGTCCAGGAAATGCTGCGAGAGCAATGGAATGTCCTCCCGCCGATCCCGCAGTGGGGGCACGTGTATCCGGATCACGTTCAACCGGTAAAACAGGTCCTCGCGGAACCTCCCGCCCGCCGCCTCCTCCTCCAGCTCCCGCGCCGTGGCGGCTACGATGCGCACGTTTACCCTCCTGGTTTCGGTGTCTCCCAGCCGGCGCACCTCTCCCTCCTGCAGGAAGCGAAGCAGCTTGGTTTGCAGCAATACCGGGAGCTCGCCGATCTCGTCGAGAAACAAAGTGCCTCCCTCCGCCTCCTCGAGCAGACCCGCACGGTCCGATTTCGCCTCCGTGAACGCCCCTTTCCTGTAGCCGAAAAGCTCGCTCTCCAGCAGGGATTCCGGGATCGCCCCGCAGTTTACGGCGACGAACGGCTTTCCCCTGCGACGCCCGCCGTAGTGAAGCATGCGGGCAACCAGCTCCTTGCCCGTGCCGCTTTCCCCGGTGACGAGGACCGTCGAATCGTAATCCTTGACCTTCTCCACCATCCGTACGACCTCCTCCATGGCCGGGCTGGCGTAAAGGAGATCTTCCGGGCGGAACGCCTTTTCGACCTCGCTGCGGAGGTACTCGTTCTCCTTCCTCAAGGCCTCCCGCTCCTGCGCCTTCCTGAGGGTAAGCAGGATTTCGTCGCTCATGAAAGGCTTGGAGATGTAGTCGTACGCCCCCAGCTTCATCGCCTCGACGGCCGTCTCGACCGTGCCGAACGCCGACATCATTATCACGGTCCCCGGGGTTTTGCGCGCGGAGATCTCCTTGAGCATCTCGAGCCCGCCCATCTCCGGCATCCGGATGTCGCACAGGATGAAGTCGTACCGGTTCTTTTCGAGCGCCTTCAGCGCTTCGACGCCGCTTCGCGCCTGCGCCACGACGTACCCTTCGGCCGAAAGAATCTTGCCGAGAACGTCGCGCATGCCGGCTTCGTCGTCGACCACCAGGATCCGCTCAGCCATCCGCTCCCTCCCCCCCCTTTTCGCCCCCGGGGGCTTCCCGGCGGGATGGGACTATTACCGTGAAGGTCGACCCCTTCCCCTCCTGGCTCTCGGCCAGGATCTCTCCGCCGGCGCCCTCGACGATCGCGCGCGAAACCGAAAGGCCGAGGCCGGTCCCCTTCCCGGGCTCCTTGGTGGTGAAGAACGGATCGAAGATGTTCTCCATGTCCACCTGCCGTATCCCGCAGCCCGTATCCGTTACGGAAACCGCCGCTCCAACGGGCGGGATCCTTCCAACCCCTCCGCGGAGAGGGGCGACGTCCACCCACGGCGGATCGGATGCGCGCCTTCGAACGGCCCTTACGGGCGGCGGGATCCAGGGATCCGCCGGGAAGGTGCGGACCTTGATGGTCCCGCCGTTTCCCATGGAATCCACCGCGTTGATCAAAAGGTTCAGAAGCACCTGCTGAAGGCGGCCCGACGAAAGGCGGGCCCTTCCCGCGCCGCCATACTCGACGCGAACGTCCACGTCGCGGAAAATTCGCCGGAAAGAAAGAAGCTCGACGGTTTCGCGGACGACGGCGTCGACGTCGGCGTCGGCGTCTTCCCCCTCCCTGCCCCCCGGCGCCGCAACGGACAACAACCCGCGAACGATATTCTCGATCTTCTGCGTTTCCCCCACGATCCTGTCGAGGCACTCGTCCTGTTCGGCGCGCGACGGAGGAGTCTTGCGCAGGTATTCCGCGTATCCGCGGACCGCCATGAGCGGGTTGCCCACCTCGTGCGCAACACCCGCGGCCAACCGGCCTACGGTCGCAAGCTTTTCGGACCGGAAAGTGTCGTGTTCCGCCTGGCGGGCCTTCTCCTGCGCGGATTGGATCGCCGCCACCATCCGGTTGAAAGACGCGCCCAGCTGTCCCAGCTCGTTTTCCGGCGACTCGTCCGCCCGAAGGAGATTGTCCCCCGCTGCGATCTTTTCGGAAACGGCCGCCAGACGGCGTATGGGCCGCACGACCGAACGGTCCATAAGGAAGGCCCCGAACAGGACCATGACGATGACGTCGATCCCCACAAGGACGCCGGCGACCTGCACGAGGTGCCGGGCCTCCTCCTCGATCCCCGGAGAGAAATACCGGACCCTGATCCCCCGCGATCCGGGCTTCCCCCCGGCAAGCGGAAGCGTCACGTCGACCGCCGGATGGAGGGACAGGATGCCGCCGGACTTTTCACCCGCCGGCACCACAATCGGACCGCCTGCGGGCGGAGCCTCGGCCAAAAGCTCTATTTCCCGGATGTAAGGGGAGATGCGGGCGACCCCTCCCCCCTCCACCGCACCCCGCACGGCGTACGCGACGGAGACGGCCGCCTCGACGTGGCGGCGCTCCATGCTCAGCTCGATGGCTTTCAGGGCGAAGACGGCAAGGAGGGAAAGGGAGGCGACGGCGATCATCGTCAGCTGGACGACGACCCCCGCACGGACCGAGATATCCCTTTTCAACCGGCCCGCCGGAAGATAAAGTAAATCGAAACCGGGTCCACGGCTAATAGAATAGCAAAAACAGCCGGAGGAGGCGAACTTGGCTAGCCCCGTGAATCGAAGGAAGCCCCGCCTGGTCGACAGAAAATTCCAGCTCGGACTGGCCTGGCGGGTGATGATCGCGTTTTTCATGTTTTTCATCGCGTGGCTGGTCATCGTGTTCGCGCCCTCGATGTACATCCTGGCCACGGGGCGAAGCCTGGCGGAGCTGGAACCTGCCGCGCGCGAGTTCCTCGTTCTGCACTACAGGGTATGGCCGGCCGCCCTTCTCGTTTTCGCAGGCGTGTTCGTCTACACGCTCCTGCTGAGCCGGCGGATCGCCGGCCCGATCTACAGGATCAACGCTGTCATCAAGGGAATGATCGAGGGGGAATACCCGGAAAAGGTGTCGCTGCGGTCCGGGGACTATTTCCGCGACACCGCCGAACTCCTGGAGCTGCTGTCGCGAAAGGTCTCCGGCGGGCAGGCGAAAACAGGGACCGGTGGAAACGGACCCAGTGGGCCCGATGTAAAATGAGCGGAATCCTCCCTCGCCGCGGACCCCGCGGGTTCACCATCATCGAGCTGTCGATCGTGCTGGTCATCGTCGCGATACTCGCGTCGCTGGCGGTCGTGACCTACAACAAGTACGCCAACAAGGCCCGCATGACACAGGCCCAGACCGCTCTCAAGCACCTGCAGAAAACCGAGATCATCTATTTCACGGAACACGAGCGGTTTATCGACAACCTGGTCCTGCTCGACTTCGATCCGACGAAATACAATTATTACAACGTCTCCATCGTCATCGACAATACCGGATACGACTTCACGGGATACGCCACAGGCGTCAGCGCCATGACGGGCGACCTCTGGACAATCCACAGGGAAGGGGATCCGAAGCAGGACAACACTTCTATTTTCCGGTAAGCAGCAGCGACCAGAGCGCTTCCCCCGCAAACCGCGCGACAAGCGCGGCGGCGCACAGATAAGGCCCGAAGGGGATCGCGGTCTTGAGCCCGTCCTTCCCTTTCCGCATCGCGAACAGGCCTCCGGCCACCCCCAGGATCGAGCCGATGAAGATAGTGAACAGAGCGCCTTTCCAGCCGATGAACGCTCCTATCATGGCGATAAGCTTGACGTCGCCTCCCCCCATCCCCTCCCTCCCGGTGATTTTTTCATAGGCGGCCGCGGTCGCGTAAAGTATTCCGCCGCCGAGAACGCCCCCGACGACGCTGCCTTTCCAGTCGCCACCGGGAAGGAACGACAGCAGAAGCCCGGCCGCCAGCCCGCCGATCGAGAGTTCGTCCGGGATGATCCGGTGATCGATGTCGATGAAGGTGATGGGCACCAGGAGGGAGAAGAAGGCGACATCCCGGAAAAGCGTATAACCGGGTCCGTCCGCCACGGCCAGCAGGAGGTAGCCGATTCCGGTCAGGAGTTCCACGGCGGGATAACGCAGGGAGATCTTCCCGCCGCACCCGCTGCATTTTCCGCCGAGAAACACGAAGCTTGCGAGCGGGATGTTCTCCCACGGGGGTATGGACCTGCCGCAGGCGGGACAACGCGAACCGGGCCGCACGATCGATTCTTCACGGGGGAGCCTGTGGATGAGCACGTTGAAGAAACTGCCCATGCAGATTCCGACGAGGAACGCGGCGACCGGAAGGGCGGCGGTCATCTTCGGGCCTTCCCCGCGAGCAGCTCCTCGTACAGCCGCTCCTGGGCGCGCACCATCTCCTCCTGGTCGAACTCCCGCAGGAGCCGGTCCCGCTTGAAAAGAGGATCCAGCGCCGCGTCCCCCGAAAGGAGGTCCGCCACCCGCCGCGCGAGTGCCTCGACGTCCCCGGCGGGCGCCAGGAAGCCGTCCACGCCGTCGTCCACGATCTCGCGCGTGCCGTCCACGGCGGTCGCCACAACCGGGACGCCCGAAAGCAACGCCTGGGGGACGACCTTCGGAAGCCCTTCCCAGCGGGAGGTCAGCAGGAAGACGTCGAAGGCCCGCAGCAGGTCCGGGATCTCCTCTCTCCATCCAGCTAAAATTATATTTCCGTCAAGCGATCCGGCCGCCGCCCTCTCGACCTCCGCCCTGAGCTCGCCGTCGCCGATAATCACGAAACAGGCGGCCGGAATGCGCTCGCGCACCCTGCGTGCAACCTCGACGAAATCCAGGGGCGCTTTCTGGGGCTTGAGCACCGCGATCGTTCCCACGACCGGCACGCCATCGGGAATCCCCAGCAGGCGTCTCCCCCGCTCCCGCGACCCGGCAAGGAACCGGGCCGTGTCGAAGCCGCTGCGGATCAGCCGCACCCGATCGGCGGACAAGATCTTCTCGCGGACGCCTTGCCTTATGTTTTCCTCGGAGACCGCGATGAACGCGTCCGTCCAGCGGGAGGCCGACCGTTCAAGGCCGACCAGCAATCTTCGAAGCGGTCGTGGCTGGGAATCGTGGAATCCGAAACCGTGAATGGAATGGACGACGACTTCCGCGCCCACCGCCCTTGCGGCCGCCCGGCCAAGTATCCCGGCCTTGGAGCTGTGCGTATGAACGACGAGAGGAAGGCCCCCCGCCCGTTTCTTTTCCTCCGTGAGGATCGAGCGCAACGAAAGGAAGGCGCGCGCGTCCAGGGCGGGCCGTATCTCCCGCACAAGGGATTCGACCTGGCGGAAGCCGCAGCCCTGGATCGCCGCAGCCCGGGAATCGAGCATCCCCCCCTTCCCCGCTATAAGGACGCGCTCGAATCTCCGCGGATCGAGGGCGCCCACGGTGAACAGGGTGTTCTCCTGGGCCCCTCCCCACTCGAGAAGGGTTATTATGTGCACAACGACCGCGCGGCGTTCCCCAGACGCATGCATGGCGATTCTATCGCCCGCCGATGCGCGCGGCTTCATGGGCGGCGCGCAGGCCGTCCGAAATCGATTTTTCCATTCCGTAATAGTCCCAGGCGCCGTATCTGCCGGCCGGGAATACGCGGCGGCGCCTGAGTTCCCCCGTGAGGAGATTGACCGCCTTCCCGCGGTGGCCGTCGAAAAGGACGTAGGCGGGGTCCAGCATCACGGGGTGAAGCTCCTCGATGCGGCTGCCGCGCCGCAGCACGCCGATCCTTTTCAATCCCCGGACGGCCGACTCGATCTCACGGTCCATATTCACCCGGGCGCCCGACGGGAAGCTCTTCTCGACGAAAAGCGATGCGCATCCCGCGGGCGCGGAAGACCGGGCGACGTTGGAAAGGAACCCTACCCGGAAGAAAGGATAGTCGCTCTCCGGCACGTAGACCCAGTGGCCGGGGGTTGGACCGGGGCCGCGTACGCCCATGTTGATCGCGAGGACCTTGACCCACGAAAGGAGGCCTGCGGCTCTACGGGCAGCCGTCCCAAGCCCGTCGGAACAAGCCGCAAGGCGCGGCAGCGGGATGGTGGAGATCACGGCCCGGTATGGCAGCGTTTCGCCGCCGGCGGTGAGCACCACTTTTTTCCCCAGGTCTATGCGGACGACCTCCTCGCCTGTGCGCAGCCGCGCTCCCAGGGTGCGTGACATGGCGCCGGCAAGCGAACCTATGCCCCCCCGCGCCGGATAGTAAAAGGTGGAGTTGTACCCCATTCCCTGCCTTGTTTCCCCCGATGCTCCCGCAAGCAGGTCGTCGAACCGGGGGACGGGGACGGACCAGCCTGTCCACTCGTATCCCAGCTTCGAGAGCGGCGTGCGCCACATTTTCCTGTTGTATGGAAAGAAAAAGGCTTCGCACATCGACTTCCCGAACCTTTGCAGGAGCCAATCGGCGAAGTGCTCGGGCGGGCGCTCACCGCGAACGGCGGCCTGTATCCGTTCCGCGGCGAAATCGTCCAAACACCGCGAGACGAACGAGGGGGCGTGCCCTTTCAGGTGAACCTGGAAGGGATACGGGGTCAGCCTTCCCCGGAGCCAGATTCGCGCATCCCTCGCGATATTCCGCCAGCGCACCCCGGGGACGCCGAGGATCCATTCGCGCACATCGGGGTCCGAGGAATGCAGAAAGTGGCCGCTCAGGTCGAAGGTGTACCGCCCGGCGAAGATTGAACGGCACCATCCCCCCGGCTCGGACTCGCGCTCGAGCACAAGATAATCCTCTCCAGCCGCTTCCAGGGCCCGCGCCGCGGCGAGACCCGTCAGCCCTCCGCCCAGTATCAGGATCATCCGGTCAAACCGCCCTACAAGCTCATGTCGATGGCTTTGAGCCACACTGCAACCGCCAGGAACAGCGCAGCGACGATCCCGTACACGACCAGGGAGGCGACGGGCAGCATCCGCATCGCGGCCAGGCCCATCCCTGAAGTCAGGGCGGCCGCCGCGCAGCTGCAAATCACCGTCTGGCCGGTGGTGAGCCTCCATTTCCGGAGGCGAAGGCTGAAATGGTCGCGGCTGCCGGCTAGAATGGAAGCGCCTCTCCGGAAGCGCAAGTACGAAACGAACACGATCTCGAAGAGGGGGACCGCGAATATGGCGACCGCGGTGAGCCACCCCATGGGGTTCCAGGCGGTGTAGTCCCCTTCGATGGCGAGTCCTCCGAGCAGGAACCCGAGGAGGAGAGAGCCGGTGTCGCCCAGGTAGATCTGGGCGGGATAACGGTTGTAGCGGAGAAAGCCCAGCAGGGCGCCGATCAGGGAGACGCAAACCACGAACCCGATCTGTTTTCCCTGCAGCAGGAATATCACGGCAAGTGCGGCCGCGGACACGCATGCGACGCCTCCCGCAAGGCCGTCCATGACGTCGATCAGGTTGAAGCCGTTCGTCATGACCACCATCCAGAGGAAGGTGAGCGCAACGCAGGCAAGCGGGGGAAGCATGCCTATCCGGATCCGGATCCCGGACTTGATAAGCAGGAACACGGCAATGATCTGCACCAGCAGCTTGATGCGCGGCGAGAGCCTGCCTATGTCGTCGATCAATCCCAGCAGGACTATTATGCAGGAGGCCAGAAGCAGCCCCATGAGCTCGTCGCTTAACCGCAGGAAGATGGAAACGGGGAACAGCACGGCGCTGAAGACGGCCAGGCCCCCGAAGTAGGGAACGGGGGCCTTCTGATTCTTGAGCGCCCCGTCGGGCCTGTCGACGACCCCGAATCGGCGGGCGGAATCCCTGAATATAGGCGTCAGGTAGAACGAAAGCAGCAACGAAGCGACGAAGACGGCGCCGCCGGAAATCCCAAGGGGGATGATTCCGCTCCCCGTCACTTGAAGTCCTTCCTGGAGAAAAGCAGGCAGGCCGCGCACAGAACGGCTGCGCAATAGCAGACAAGATATCCTATCGCGGCGCCCATGATTCCGGCGGACCGCACTCCGCCGTATGCCACCTCGTTCTTCCAGTTGAAATTCTCCAGGCCGGGAAGGGCGTAATAGAGGAGCTTCGAAGTCCATCGCACGGCGGACGATGCGGCGCGCCCGCCGAAGACGAGCAGGTCCCCCGATACGTGGCCGATAAGGAACATGGAGAGCGTGAAGATCGCGCTCAGCACGGGCGTGGTGAACGTCGAAAAGAACGTGGCCAGGCAGATGAGCAGGATGAGCTCCATGTAGATCCCCGCCGAGGCTATGAATATGCCTGGCTCCGGCGCCCCCCCGTAGCCGGCATGGACGAGAAACAGCGTCGCAGCCATGACGACGGTGGTCAACGCCAGAGTCACGCTCAAGCCCAACGCCTTCCCGACGATGAATTCCCACCGGGGCACCGGTTTCGAGAGGATGAGGTAGACGGTTTTCCGTTCGACTTCCTGGCTTATCAGGTTTATTCCGATGAACACCGCCATGATGACGCCGAAGATGTGAATGCACGCCAGGCCGACGTCGACGATGATCCGGGTCAGATCCCCGACGGACAGGTCGGCAAGGAAGAAGGAGATCCCGATGACGAAAAGGGCGAAGGCCAGGATCGCGTACAGGATCTTGTTCCTGATCGTCTCGCGGAAGGTGTTCAGGCCGATGGACAGGATCCTAATCCCCATGACGATCCCCCCCCGGGCGCCCCCCTCCCACCTGCTCCACGTAGATTTCCTCCAGGCGCTTCTTGACCGGAACGCACGAGACGACCAACGATCCCGCCTGGCGGAATTCGGAGATGCGGCGGCTGGCTTCCTCTTGGCCCGCGGCTCTCAGCACGAACGTGTTCCCCTGGATGAAACCCGCCCCCCCGGAAATGCCCGCCACGGAAATCCACTCCGGCGGAGGGGGAGGGGAAAAGACGATCTCCACGTACTGGACCTCCCGCCCCATCAGCGCCTCCACTGAACCTTCGGCGACCTTCCTGCCCCGGTGTATGATGATCACCCGGTCGCATAACGCCTCGACGTCCGAAATGATGTGGGAGCTGAAGAACACCGTCTTCCCTGCCGCCTTCAGTTCGCGGATGATGTCCCTGACCTCCATCCGTCCCATGGGATCCAGCCCGGACATCGGCTCGTCGAGAATAACAAGCTCCGGATCGTGCAGCAGCGCCTGCGCCAGTCCGAGGCGCTGCATCATCCCCTTGGAGTACTTCCTTATCGCGGTCCGCCCCGCTTCCCCGATGCCGACGCGGCCGAGCATGGCCCGGGAGCGGTCCGTGATTTCCCTGCGGTCGAGCCCGTTCAGATGACCGCAAAGGCCCAGGAACTCCTCCCCGGTCAAATACTCGTAGAAGTACGGTTGTTCGGGCATGAACCCGATCCGTCGGCGAAACTCGGGCTTGAGGCCGGCTTCCTGCCCGAAAATGGTTACCTGACCGGCGTCCGGGAAGGCAAGCCGGTTGATGATCTTGATCGTCGTGGTCTTGCCGGCGCCGTTGGGCCCCAGAAAACCGACGATCTCGTTCCTGCGGACTTCAAGTGAAAGGTCCGTCAGGACCTTCACGCGCTTCCGCCAGAATCCCATCGGATACGATTTCGAAACTCCCGACACTTCGATCATGGAGCCGTTCCCGTTCATTTCGCCCGAAATACCTTCAGACGCCCGGTCACCCGGCTGCTCCTCACGCCGCCGTCGGCTGAAAGAATGTACTCCCCCCCGTGCGGCTCCGCCGGCAATCTCCGCAAAATGCCGGAACGGACAAGGTCGGATGCCTGCGCCGGGTATTCGCCGAACCGCTCCCGGTAGGCTGCCGCCGCGCGTTCCAGGTGCTGGATGTCCCGCTCGGCGATCACCTCGAGCAGCCGCTTCCGGAGAACTTCCCGGCGGGCGGGGTCCGTCTCCTGCTTCTCCATTTCCGCCAGGAAGGCCAGCGCCGTCTCCGGTTCCCTCCCCTCCGAGAACATCCGGGTCGCCAGCATCGGAAGATACGGAGGGCTTCCCGGGAGGCGTGAAGCCGCCTCCAGGGCCCTTCCCCCTTCGGAAGGATCACCCATGGAAAAGTATCGGATATATCCGACATAAAAAGGGAACTGCCAGTCGCGCGGATAGGCCTTCATTCCGCGCTCGAGAGTCGCAAGCGCCGCCTGGGCATGGTCCGGGGAATCCCCCAGGACCAGGCCTCCCAGGAGATAAGGAACCGTGAATCTCGGATCGAAGCGGTTTACCGTCTGGATCAGGACGTCGAGCCGATCGTAGTCTGCGCGGACCATGCGAAGGGAACCCGCCACCTGGACCGCTTCCAGCCATTCCAGGTCGGCGAGCAGGTTCCGGAAACCGAATGCGAGCGCAGGCCTGCGGCTGATCTCCAGGAGCAGCCCCGCGCTTCGCGCTCCCCGTTCGATCTTCCGCGCGACGGGAGATCGTTGCCGGACGATGTGTGCGGAGAGGAGAGCGGACAGGACCAGGAAAAGCAGGGGAAGAAACCAGAGCGCCGCTCTTGCTTGGGCTGTCATTTGCCGAGCTTCGACCTCAAAGCGTGGACTCGTTCCTGCACCATCTTATCATCCAGCTCCACGAATTCCTTTTCATAAGATTCGACCGCCCGGTCCCGGAAGACGGAGTTCACGTGGACGGCCTTCTCGTAAGCGGCAAGCGCTGCGTCGGCATCCTCGTTCTCCAGCAGCTCCGCGAGAAGGAGCCATCCCTTCACGAATCTCGGCTCGTCCCGCAGGACGGCCTCGATCACCGGACGGGACATGTCCGGTCGGCCCGCCATCTTGAGCAGGGTCGCTTTGAGGTACCGAAGGTTGGCGGAGTGAGGAATCCATTCGATGGCCCGGTCGTAATGACGCAGCGACGACGCCAGCATGATTCCGCGTGCCTCGGCCGGAACATGGTCGACTGCCTTGGAAAGCAGGAATCCGAGCCTGGCGAGGTACCGGTAGTCCAGGGGATTCCTGACGTTGGCCTCCTGCTCCAGCGCGATGGAGCGGAACAGCCGCTCCTTGTCTCCGCCCTCCTCGAACAGGCGGTACTCGGCCGCCGATGCGGAGTCCGGATACGTTGCGCGCCATGGGTCCGCCGCAGCGGCGCGGACGAACCACCTCCCGGCCTCCTCCATTCGCCCCTCCCGGAACGCTCCGGTGCCGAAACTTTCCATGACCGTCCCCGCGACCGTCATGCCGGAATAGACCGCCATCGGGAGAAGGAGCACTGCTGTCGCACCCTTGATGAGTCCGGTGGTCCGGATCTCGCCCTCACGTAACGGCGGCCAGAGCCTCTCCGAGACGATCGCAAGGGCTACCGCGTTGATGAGGAGCAGTCCCAGGATGTGGTAGTTGTACTCGATGAACGCATGCAGGAAGGAGACGAGCAGGACAAGGACCGCTCCCATCGAGGCGTGATCGCGTTTCCGGAAGGCGCGGCGCAGCGAAACGAGGCCCACCGCCGCCAGCCCGAGGAACCCGGCCGCGCCGGGAACGCCCAGTTCGGAGAGAACGGACATGAATTCATTGTGCGGGGTCTGGGTGTACTTCGCGTACCTGACGATGGATTCCTCGATCGGACCGCGGAATGCATGCCAGTAATATTTGAAATGCCCCACCCCCACCCCAAGGGGATTTTCGACGAAGATCTTCCAGGCGGCTTTCCACATCCCGATCCGTTGGTACGCGAAGGGATCTCCAACCCCGAGGAACCGTTCCCGGAGGGGATTGGGGACTACGACCACCAGGCCGATCAGAACCGTCGCAATCCCCACGGCCCATTTCCAGCCAATCCGTTCCGCCAGGAGCAATCCCCCCAGGATAACGACCAGCACGAACCCCCCGCGCGACTTCGTCAAGAAGATCCCGACGAGGCAGAGCAGGATAACCAGCAGCGGCCATTTCCGCTCCGGCCGGTCGGCGGCGTCCCTTTCAACCAGGTTCCACGACCATGCGACTGCGATGGCGTAAACGAGAAACTCGGCGAGAAAATTCGGATTCTCAAGCGACCCGTGGGGACGTGGGTCGCCAAGCGCCAACCATTGGAATGCGACTATAACCATCTGGGCCGCGGCCGACCACAGTATGAGCCGAGCGGTCGCGCGCGGGAGGGAGTTCCACCGGGAGAGTCCCGACCGGACGAGAAGGTAGAGCAGGAACGCCACGGTATGGTGGAGGAACCATTGGTAGGAAACCCACCGGTACCCGCTGCGGGCGAGCGAGAATCCGCCAAGAAGCCAGAGGGCAAGGAGAACCGCATCCACCGCATTGAAGCGGACGCGGAACGATGCGGAACGGAAGACGGCGAGGAGGAACGCGACCAGGACCGTCGCGCGGATCAGGAATGTCGCCGGGGGTTCGTCTCCCCCGTTAGCGAATATCCCCAGCGTGAGGACAAAAAGGATGGGGGGTGCCGGGACACCCCCCAACCACTTCATTATCCGCAACCCGGGAGATTACACGTCGTTCTGCGTGTTGACGAGGGTATTGCCGTCCGTGATGATCCAGCAGTCGGTGACCGGGTCGCTGTCGACGTTCCCGACAGCGCCCGCCGTGAACGATGTGGCCACAACGGCCGGTGTGAACGTCCCCAACGAGGGGTGAACCCAGTTGGCGGCGCCGGTGCCTGCCGGCTGTGTGACGAGCCCTTCCTCGAGAGATGACGGACCGCCGGAGGAGTTAGCGGCCAGCGTATAGTGATACCGCGCGGTGCCCACGGGCTGCCAGTTTACGGTCGGGAAGCCGGAATACGAGTTGTTCTCGCCGAAGTAGCCGGTCTCGGCGGTGTAGATCCCCTTCAGGTTGGTCTTCGCCTCGGACTGCTTCGACTTCGCCTGGAACTTGAGGAAGTTCGGGATGGCGATAGCAGCCAGGATGCCGATGATCGCGACGACGATCATCAACTCGATCAGGGTAAATCCCTTTTTCCCTTTCAACATGAATTTCTCCTTTCCCTTCGGGTTAAAAAAATTTTTCCTGACGATACTAACAGCAATCTGCATGCCACTTTCACAGAGACAGGTCATCCACATCGTTGTCCAGGGTTTTCCGGTCATTGATGTGCCATACGTCTATAGTTCCATCGGAGTCGATATTTCCCCATCCGAAGGCGGAAAACCCCGAATCTGTTGCGGAAGGAACCGCCGCAGCCGGCATCGGGTTCGAGGCGATGGCCAAGCCCTCCGTGGCTGACCCGACGGAAAACGTGTAGAAATAGATCGTTCCGGCTGGCTTCCACCGAATCACCGTGAAATCATTATTAAAAGCATTGTATTCTCCGAACCAGGATATCTCGGCCTTGTAGATCGCCTCGAGGTTGTATTTCACCTCGGACCGACGGGTTTTTCCGACGAATTTCAGGAAGTTGGGGATCGCTATGGCCGCCAGTATAGCGATGATGGCAACCACGATCATGAGCTCTATAAGCGTAAATCCTTTATTTTTCCTCATTATTCGCCTGTCCTTTCAGAAATCCGGCGATTCACGGAACAATAGTCAAGCAGGATCCGTGCCTTCACTCGATTCCATGTTTGTCCAGGCGATATCGCATCGAACGGAAAGAGATATTAAGGAGTTTCGCAGCCTCGGTCTTGTTCCCTCCGGCGCGCTCAAGGGCCTTTAGAAGGAGATCTTTTTCCAGTCTGTCCACTACGGCATCCAGTGAGGCACCCTCCACGTCGAATATCTCCGGGTAGGCCGGAGCAATCAACTCGCGGGAACTGTCAATTTTTGTCACATTCGGGGGGAGGGAAGCCATGGATATGACGTCTTTTGTCTCTATGATCGTCGCCCGCTCCATCACGTTTTCCAGTTCCCGCACGTTCCCCGGGTAGTCATAGGCCATCAGCGCCCGCAAGGCTTCGCCGTCAATCCTTGCGACCGGCTTCCCCATCTGTTTCGCGAATTTTCCCAGGAAGTGCATGGCCAGGACGGGCACGTCCTCCCTCCTCTCGCGCAGGGGGGGCACGGTGATCTGTATGACGTGGAGCCGGAAGTAGAGGTCGTCCCGGAAACGCCCTGCCTTCATTTCCTCCTCGAGGTCCCGCTTGGATGCGGATACTATCCTCACGTCGATGTTGACGTCCTCGTTTCCGCCGATCCTCCGGAACGAACGCTCCTGGATCGCCCTCAGCAGCTTGCTTTGCATGCTCGACGGGATTTCGCCGACCTCGTCCAGGAACAGCGTCCCATGGTGGGCGGCTTCGAAAAGACCACGCTTGGTCTGCACCGCGCCGGTGAACGCCCCCCGCATGTGCCCGAACAGCTCGCTCTCCATGAGCGTCTCGGGTATGGCTGCGCAGTTGATGGCTACGAACGGGGCTTCTTTCCGCTCGCTGCGGCAGTGAAGCGCCGACGCGATCAGCTCCTTGCCGGTCCCGCTTTCTCCCAGGATCATCACGTTGGCGTTTGTGGGAGCGACCCTGTCGACCAGCTCGTAGATCCTCAACATCGGATCGCTGCGCCCGACGATCCCCTCGAAAGACGATTTCCCCTGGACCTCCTCGCGAATGGCCCTGCGCCTCTCCACGGCGACATCCCTGGTGGCCAGAGCCCCCTGGATCAGGCTGCGCAGGTCCTGGTTGCTGAACGGCTTGACAATGTAGTTGTAGGCTCCCTGCTTGATGGCCTCGACCGCCCCCCCGATCGTGGCGTAGGCGGTCATCACTATCACCTGGGTGGAAGGAGTCCTCTGGATCGCCGAGCGGATTACCTTGAGCCCGTCGTCCTCTGCGGTCATCCGCATGTCGGTGAGGACCAGGTCGTAGACGTTTTCGCCTATCGCCTTCACGGCCTCCGCCAGCGATGCGGCGACGTCGACCTCGTATCCTTCCTTTTGAAGGAAGAGCTTGAGAAACTTCCGTAGGCTCTGCTCGTCGTCGACGACGAGGACGTATGCTTTCAACCCGTTACCCCGCGGCGTTCAGCGTGTCGTCCGGCATCTTCCCCTTGCACCCCTTGCGCGCGCACACTATTTCGCTCTTTCCTCCCTTTCTCACTTTCTCCGCCATCGCAGTGTAGCCGCATTCGGGGCACGTCAATGCCAGGAGACGGTTCCACGAGGCGAACCTGCACTCGGGAAAGCGGGAACAGCTGTAAAAGAGCTTTCCCATGCGTGACGCCCTCTCCGCTATCTCCCCCTCCCGGCACTCCGGGCACGTCACGCCGATCGCGTACGGCCGGCTGTTCCTGCACTCGGGATACCCCGAACAGGCGATATACCGCGCCCCCTTCCATTTCCGGACCACCATGGGCTTGCCGCACTTGTCGCACGCGACTCCGGCCTCTTCGTCGGGGAGCATCTCGATCTTCCCCTCGGCGGTTTCACGGAAATTCGCCGTGTTCCGGCATTCAGGGTAGTTCCGGCAGGCGAGGAACCTCCCCGCGCGGCCGAACCGTATCACCATCTCCCCGCCGCAGGCCGAGCATGGAATGCCGGTGGCGATAAGCTCGTCCTTCACCGTCGGCATCGAGAGCCTGGCCCGCTCCAGCTCCTCCGAAAACGGCTGGTAGAAATCGTTGAGGGCCAGTGAAAGGTCGCGCTCGCCTTCCTCTATCTGGTCCAGCTCTTCCTCCATCCTGGCGGTGAACGCCACGTCCATGACCCTGGGGAAGCTCTCCTCCAGGAGCCCGGTTACGATGCGTCCAAGCTCCGTCGGCTGGAACTTTCCCTCATCGAGCCGTACGTAACCGCGGTCCTTGATGGTCTTGACTATGGCGGCGTACGTGGAGGGCCGTCCGATCCCCTGCTCCTCCAGCTCCTTGATCAGCGAACTCTCCGAGAAGCGGGGAGGAGGCTGGGTGAAATGCTGCGCACCGATCATCTCGTTCAGCTCCAGACGCTCCCCCTCCGAAAGCGCGGGAAGCAGATTCCCGTCCCCCTTCTCCTCGCCGTCTCCGTTCTCGCCTTCCTTCCGGCCAGGCGCTTCTTCGCCGGCGGCACCGGCCCCGCCCAGTCGCCCTTCTCCGTTGGACCCGTCCTGGTACACCTCAAGGTATCCCGGGAATTTGGGAACCGAGCCCGTGGCGCGGAAGAGGTAACCTTGCGCAGGACCGCCTGGAGGATCGCAGAGTATATCGATCGCCGTCTGCTCGAATTCCGCCGGAGTCATCTGGGAGGCCGTGAAACGGTTCCAGATCAGGGTGTAGAGCCGGTGCTGGTCACGGGACAGGATCGGCTTGAGCTTCTCCGGCGTGAGCTCCATGGACGTCGGGCGGACCGCCTCGTGAGCGTCCTGCGAGGTTTTCCGGTTCTTGTACGTGTTGGGCGCCTCCGGAAGGTAGGCCTCCCCGTGGACCGCGAGTATGTAACCTCTCACGGCTTCGAGCGCCTCGTCCGCCACGCGGACGGAGTCGGTACGCATGTAGGTGATGAGCCCGACCAGGCCGGCCCCCGGTATGTCGACGCCCTCGTACAGGGACTGGGCCACCATCATCGTCTTGTAAGGCGGCATCCGCAGGGCCCTTGCCGCCTCCTGCTGAAGCTTGGAGGTGGTGAACGGCGCCGGGGCTGACCGCCGCCGGAGTTTTTTCCTTATCTCCCGCACGGTGAACGGCCCGCTTTCCACGGCCTTGCGCAGGGAGAGCGTCTCCTGCTCGGTCTTGAGACGCACCTTCTCGCCGCCGGCTTCCATCAGCTTCGCGACGAAGGGCGGCGGAGCGGCCCCCGCAAGGCGGGCGGAGAGCGACCAGTATTCCTCCGGGACGAAGGACTCGATTCCCCGTTCCCTTTCGCACACGATCTTCACTGCAACCGACTGAACCCGTCCCGCCGAAAGCCCGCGGCGGACCTTGGTCCACAGAAGCGGACTCAGCGTATAGCCCACGAGGCGGTCCAGGATGCGCCGGGCCTGCTGGGAATCGAACTTGCTCCTGTCCAGGGGATGGGGATTCTCCATCCCCTGCGTGATGCCCTTCCGCGTGATTTCGTGGAAGAGGACGCGGTGGATCTCCGGATGCGGCTCGGGCGTTGCCTTCGCTTTCGTCTTCCCCTTTCCCTTCGCCTTCGCCTTTGCCTTGGCCTCGGCCTTCTCCTTCGCCTTTTTCTTTTTTCCGTTGCCGGATTGAATCGCGTCGGCGATATGCCAGGCGATCGCCTCCCCTTCGCGGTCCGGGTCCGGAGCGAGGTAAACGGTCTTGGATGCGCGGGCAGCTTCGACGATCTCGCCCAGCACCTTTTTCCTCTCCTTTATTACGACATAGGTGGGAGCGAACCCGCCCTCGACATCCACGCCCAGGCGGCTTTTAGGCAGGTCCTTCACGTGGCCCATGGAAGACAGGACCTGGAATCCCTTACCCAGTATCTTCTGTATCGTCTTGGCCTTGGCGGGCGACTCGACGACGACAAGCGACTTGGCCATCCTTCCTCCAAAACCGAAATTGCGGGCAATGCCCTAGGTAGCGGACATTTTTTTATAATAGTCCCCCGCCCTTCTTTCAAGCAATTTCCTGAACTCCATTTCAAGGAGGCAGGGCAGAAGCTCGGAAGCCGGGATGTCGAGAGCCTCGGCGATCTCGCCTGCGTGGCGCGGCCTCGAAAGGAAATCCAGGATCCGCCTCTCCCTGCCGTCCTCCTGCGGACGGCGGCGCGCCCACCCCAGCGCAGCGGCGACGTCCCCTGCGCAGGTCACGGGTTCCGCCCCTTCCCGGATCAGCCGGTTGCTGCCGGCCGTATGGGGGAACAGGGGATTTCCGGGCACGGCCATGACCTCCCTGCCCTGGTCCAGTGCAAGCCCGGCGGTTATAAGGGCTCCGCTGCGGGATGGAGCCTCCACCACCACTACCCCCCGTGAGATC
>Ga0214473_10002284_pt1 | contig 23668 bp, 22 predicted proteins | sample RVTome_7_FD_203509 | JGI IMG/M metagenome (GOLD analysis project Ga0214473, IMG submission 203509) | Soil microbial communities from uranium-contaminated site in the Upper Colorado River Basin, Wyoming, United States - RVT98D197 | ecosystem: Environmental > Terrestrial > Soil > Contaminated >... | reverse complement strand
ATCCTATCGCGGCGCCGCGCCGTGTGCTAGTTTTTCGCTCGTGGCAAGAAAACGCGCGGCGTTCATCACCATCGGCCAGTCGCCGCGTCCCGACATCATGGACGAGATGCGGCCCTGGTGGGACGGGCTGAGCCTCGACATCGAGGAGCACGGCGTCCTCGACGGCCTCACACTCGAGCAAATCGGGCGCCTCGCGCCCGGAGACGGGGACCTGCCTCTAGTCTCCCGGCTTCACGACGGGACCGAAGTCCTCCTCGGCGCCGATTCGGCCCATCGCCGGGTCGAGGAGATCGTCCGCGAGCTCGACGGCGGAAGAATCGACGTCGTCGTTCTCCTCTGCACCGGGCGGTTCCATGGCCTGACCTCGAAGGGGATCCTCGTCGCCGCCGGTCCGGTCGTCGATTACGGGCTTGCCGCTCTCGCCAATTCCGTTAATTCGATCGGAGTGCTCCTCCCGAACGAAGGCCAGAAGGCAAGTTTTCGGTGCGAGCCCGCGGAGAACCGGCGATTCGTCCTGAGCCACGCGTCGCCGTACTCGGGAGATCGGTGGGAGACGGCCGCGCGAGAGCTCGAGGAGGCGGACCTCGTGGTCATGCACTGCATGGGCTACACCGAGCCCATGCGCCGGAGGCTCGCGCAGAAGACGGGAAAGCCCGTCCTTCTTGCCCGGAGGATGGTGGCCGCCGCCGTCGCTCAGGTTCTGTAGTCAGGGCGGAAAACCGGTTCGGCCTCATCTTGTCCCAGGCGTCGCCGCCCTCGATCGCGAGCGCCTCGCTCGTCTGCATGTAGCTCAGGTACTCCTCACCCCCATTCGTGCCGAACCCGCGGAGGAGCTCGTCCTCCTGGAGGCGCCCCGACTTGGAGATCGCTCGCGGAGAACGCGGCCGCGAGGCCGCCGGCGACGCCTCCCGGCACGCCGCTGGCGCGGAGATTCTCCTCGTTCACCTCGGCGTCCTCGGGAAGATCCCTTTGAGCTCCTCCAGTAAAGCCATAGAGAATCGCCATGCTATCCTCACTTAAAGCATGAGAAAGACGCTCGTCGTTCTCTTGGGCACGGTCGTTCTGCCGAGCATTCTGCTGGGCGTTCTCGCCCTCAGAAAAACGAGCGAGCAACAGATCGTGCTCGAGCGACAGACCGCCTCGCTCTATCAGCGACACACCGACGCTCTGGCGGAAGAAGCGCGCCGGATCGTAGCCGGGGAGCAGCAGAGTTTCATCGAAGCGGTCGACTCCATTCTCGCTCCTGACGATTCGATGGAGGCCGCTCGTGACTTTGCCGGAAGGCTCGCCTCTCGGTGGCCGCGCGCGCGAGTGGGCTTTGCCGTTAGCACGGCTGGAGTGGTCTTGAGCCCCCGCTCCGACGCGCCGACCACGCCTCCCGAGTGGGTAGGCTTTCTCGCGGCAAATCGCGCTTTTCTTTCGAGCCGCCAGCCGACGGAGCTCTTCCAGACACCACCCGGCTCCCTGCCGCAGCCGAACGCACTCAAGGCGGCCCGCAACGTCCGTCCGCAGGAAGCATTCAGTCCCAAAAGCTTCGCTCGTCAGGACTCGAAGCTGAACGTCATGAAGTCGGATTTCGCCTCCGCCGTGTCCCGAGGCTCCTCGGGAACGGTGGCTCGCACGGCTCAGAGCGGAGTGGAAATCTTCTTCTGGCAGCGTTCCCCGCGCGCTCCGGACATCGTTTTCGGCGCCATGCTCACCCCAGGCGAGCTCGAGCACCTGTGGCGGGAGCGGCTTCCCGGTCGGGTCCCGTCCGTCCCCGACATCTTACTCGCTCTTCTCAACGAGCGGGGCGAGCCGGTATGGGTCTCACGGCCCGGATTCTCCGCGAATTGGAAGCTGCCTTTCGTAGCTACCGAAGTGGGCGAGGCGCTTCCCTACTGGGAAGCCGCGCTTTATCTCGTCCACCCCGAGCGTTTCACCGAATCGGCCCGCTCGCTGACTCTCTCGGTGGGACTCCTCATCGCGCTCTCGCTCGGGGCCATCGCCTGGGGCGGAATCGCCGTCGTGCGGGAGACGCGCCAGCAAATGACCCTCGTCCAGAAGAAAACGGACTTCGTCTCCAACGTCTCTCACGAGCTCAAGACCCCCCTGACCTCAATCCGGCTCTTCGCCGACCTCCTCCACCAGAACCGGGTGGCCGAGCCGGAGAAACGCGCCGAGTACCTCCACATCATCGCCCGGGAGGCGGAACGGCTGACCCGCCTCATCAACAACGTCCTCGACTTCTCGCGGCTCGAGCGAGAGAAGCCGCCCGCCCGCCGCGAAGTGGTCGATCTGTCTCCCGTCGTCGAACGCATTTGGAGCTCTGAGGCGGAGCGGCTCCGCTCCCTGGGATTCCAGGTGCGGTGGGAGGCGGCCGAGGGGCCGTACCGAGCTCCCGCCGACCCGGACGCGGTAGCTCAGATTCTGGTGAACCTCCTCTCGAACGCCGAGAAGTACTCGCCAGGCGTGAGGGAGGTCACGTTGAAGACTTTCTTCGACCGTTCCCGTCTGTACCTGAGCGTTTCCGATCGCGGCCTGGGAGTTCCGCCGGGCCAGGAAGAGGCGATTTTCGAAGCCTTCCATCGCGCGCACGATTCGCTTTCGAGCGGGATCAGCGGCTCCGGGCTGGGGCTCGCCCTTTCGCGGCGCCTCGCGGAGAGCGAGGGTGGCTCGCTTACGTTCGAGCGCCGTCCCGATGGCGGAAGCCAGTTCCTCCTGATGCTTCCAACCGGCGAAAGCGGGGCCGAGCCGTGAAAGAGCACGTTCTGGTGGTGGAGGATGACCCCCACATTCGCGTGGGTCTGGTCGAGCTTCTGAAGAGCGAGTCCTATCGTGTTACCGAGTGCGGAAACGGGGCCGAAGTCCTTCACGTGGTCGCGCGGGTGAAGCCCGATCTGGTGCTTCTCGACATCATGCTTCCGGGAACGAGCGGGTACGACCTTTGCCGCGAGCTTCGTCAGGCGGCGCCGCGACTCCCCGTCATCTTTCTCAGCGCCAAGGGGCAGGAGATCGATAAAGTCGTGGGGCTCAAGCTCGGAGCCGACGACTACGTGACCAAGCCCTTCGCCGTCCAGGAACTATTGGCGCGCATCGAGGTCGTCCTGAGGCGGAGCCGCCCGGCCGCTTCTGCCGATGCGCTTCCCGAGGAGATCGCCTTCGGCCCAGTCCGGATCGAGACCCGCGCTCTCCGCGGCGTTAACGGCCGCCGCCGGTTCGACCTGACGCCCCGGGAGCTCAGGGTGCTATGGGTTTTGATCCGGGAAGCGGAGAACGCCGTGGACCGCAACCAGCTCCTGAACGAGGTGTGGGGCCAGGAGTACTTTGGAACGACTCGCACTCTGGACCAGGTGATCGCGAAGCTTCGCAGGAAGGTCGAACCCGACCCCAAGGAGCCGCGCTACGTCCTCACGGTGCACGGAGTGGGCTACCGCTTCCAGAAGGAGGGCCGATAACACAAATCTTTTACAAACGAATCACGCCGCCATCACCAACCTCCCGTTGCATTTCACTATCCTGGGAATCACGGAGGTGGACCCATGCGGATCGAAAAGCGTGCTGTGGTGATGGCGCTCGCCCTGGGAGCGGCGGCGGTAGGTGCGGGCATAGCGAAAACAATGGCCGACTCAGCCGCGACTTTGGAAGAGCTGGCGCGGAGCGCCGTTTCCTCCGGGCGTGATGCGCAGACGGCGATTGCCGATCTTCGAGCCCGAGGGTCTGAGGGTCTCGAGGCCTTCCTGCGGGTGCACGAGGCCACTCTCGAGCGAGGGCGGCCCGAGAATAGGGCCCCGGTAGCGTCGGCCCTCGATGCCCTCTGTCAACAATACGATTGCGCCTCATCGCGGCTGTTCTGGCACACCGATTTCGACGCCGCGCGCGAGGAGGCCCGAAAGAGCGGGAAGCCCATCCTCTCTCTGCGCCTCCTGGGGAAGCTGAGCGAGGAGCTGAGCTGCGCGAACAGCCGCTTCTTTCGGAGATTGCTGTATGCGGATCCGTCGGTCGCGAGCTACATGAGGCGGAACTTCGTGCTTCACTGGGAGTCCGTACGACCGGTCCCCGAGGTGACGATCGACTTCGGCGACGGCCGGGTCTTGAAGCGCACGCTCACGGGGAACAGCATTCACTACGTTCTCGATGCGGAGGGCCGCGTGGTGGATGGCTTGCCGGGACTCTACTCCGCGACCCCGTTTCTGGCCGCGCTCGGGCGCGCGGTGCCCGTGGCCCGCCGGTCGTCCGCTCTCGACGGCCCGGAGCGTCTCGCGCTCCTGACCGCCTACCACAGCGATCAACTGACCACATCCCTACAACTCATCGGGTCTCGTCCGGAGCGGCTTAATGTCGCGCTGGTCGAGAGTCAATACCCCACCGCCCTCGAGGCCTCCGAGGTCGCCATTACCAAGATGGCGACCGAAGTCCCGATCCTGCGTATGCTGAACCGGCTCGAGCGATCCGTCGCCAAAGACACGGAATTCAACGAGCGAGTGCTTCATCGACAGATTCATGAATGGCTCTCTCGCGAAGCCGAACCCGACTTGGAGACGTTCAACGAGCGCGTTTACGCCGAGCTCTTCCTGACTCCCAGCTCCGATCCATGGCTGGGCCTCGTATCGACCGACGTCTACGACGCCATCACCGAGCACGGTGTGATTCGAGGAGGTGCGCGTCATGAATAGGAACAAAACCTCCGCGCTGCTGGCCGCGCCGGCGCTCCTCGCGGCCGTGGTGGTGGCCGATCGCCTCCCGACCCACCCCGACCGACTGGTGGTTCACGAGTGGGGCACGTTCACGTCGCTCCAGGATGAAGAGGGTCAGGCATTGCCGATCCTCTACGGTGAGGACGAGCCTCTCCCCGACTTCGTCCACGGGGTTGGTAGTGGCGGATGCGGAAGGCCTGCGGTAGCCGACGCTTCCGATCCTCTGATAACCGTGCGGCTCGAAACGCCTGTCATTTACTTCTATCCCGCGAGCTCCGAGGACTCGTTGCGCCTCGATGTCGAAGTCGATTTCCCCGGCGGCTGGCTGAACCAGTTCTACCCCGACGCCGAGACCGAAGCGCCGGGCATCGAGGAAGGCATCCTCGCGCCGGAAACGGTGGGACGGCTCGCCTGGCGCGGCCTTCAGATTGGGGGCGAAGCCAACGGCCCCTTCACCACCTCGAGAGTGTGGACCGCGCCGCGGGCCGTTGAGGCTGCGTCGGTGACCACCTCCGGGGGCGAGAGCGAGCGCTACCTCTTCTACCGGGGTCTCGGGCGCTTCGAATCTCCGCTCCGCGTACGTCGAGACGCGCCCGGGAGTCGGCTGCTGGTCGACCCCCAGGGTGACGGCCCTTCAGACCTCGTGATCCCGGCCCTCTGGTTGGTCGAGGTTCGGCGGGATGGCCGGTCCGGGTTCATGACGTTCGGCCCCTTGCCGCTCGGCGACGGGCAAGGGCTCGCCGATCTGCCCGCGCGCTTCGACGAGGACTCGCTCTCCATGGGCAACTTCACCGCACTGCGGGGCTCGATGCACACCGCGCTCGTCGAGTCCGGGCTCTATCCGGCGGAGGCCGATGCGATGCTCAACACCTGGGAGACTTCTTACTTCAGGAGTCCCGGACTCAGGCTGTTTTTCGTCCTTCCGAGAGCCTGGACCGACCAAAGGCTTCCGCTGCGGCTTTCGGTGCCAGAAGATCGAAGGGAGCTCGAGCGAGTCATGATCGGACGCCTCGAGCTGGTGACCCTCGAGCAGCGCCAGCTCGTCCATCGAGTGACCGACGAAGGCCTGGCTCGAGCCGAGCGGTGGGGGGCATACCAAAATCTCGGCCGCTTCAGAGACGCCATCCTGCTCGATGAGATTTCCCGAGGCTCCTGGGAACCGCCGCACGATGCGATATGGAACGGGCTGGGTCCTCGCGTCAAATGCGGCGCATCTCGTTAACCTCGATGACGACCCTTTGGTCTGTAAACGGCAACCATCCGGGGGGTGAGAGTCGGCCTCGTCGATGGCGGTGGCCATCCACTCACGGTCACTTCGCCGAGGAAGTGATGCCGACTATGAGCATACTCGAGCGCTCCGCCGGAGGCCGCTATGATAAACGCTCTGCCTTGCAGTCCTTGAGGGTTCGCGCGCCTTTGCCGCCGGGCGCCCCAACCACGACGAAATCTACACCAGCGGGCCCGGCCTCTTCAGGTATTGCTGGACGATGGCGTCGGCAGCCCAGTAGGCGAGGGCGCCGACGGTTCCCGTCGGGTTGTAGCCGGCGTTTTGAGGGAATGCGCTCGCGCCGACGACGAATACATTCGAAACGTCCCAGTTCTGCAAGTACCGGTTGACCGCACTGGTGGACCGGTCGGCGCCCATGACCGCGCCCCCGCAGTTATGCGTCGATTGATAGGGGACGATGCTGTAGTGGCTGCCCTTCTGCCCGCCGCGACCGAGGCCACCCGCGCTGATGTGGGTCGGGCCCAGGCTCTTTCCGATCCGCTCGCAGACCGCGGCGAGATACTGGGAAGCGTTGCGCTCGTTCGGTCCCCAATCGAACGTCATGCGCAGGAGGGGCTGGCCAATGGCGTCCTTGTAGATGGGATCGAGATCGAGATAGTGCTGTCGATAGGACAAGCACGCGTTTTGGCTGCCCAAGCCGAAAGAGCGGTTGTAGTAGCGCGCCACGGCCTTTTTCCACTCGGATCCCCAGCGGGGCGTTCCTGGAGGCGTCGGCCGGTAGGAGATGGGACGAGCGCCGGTGGTGCCCGCGCTGATGCTGCCGCCGTGGATGAAATCGAGGCCGGAGTGGTCGAAGTTGTCCCCGTTGAAGTCGTCGATCGCGACCCCCACGGCACCCGTGCCCATGAAAGTGTTGAACGTCTTGTCGTCGAAGAGAAGAGTCGCTCCCGCGCCGCCCTGGTACGAGTAGTTGCGGCCCACCACACCCCGGCCGGAGGACGGCTCGTAGGGCGGCCCGATACCCGAAAGCAGCATCAACCGGACGTTTCCGAACGTGTACGAGGTGAGGCACACCAGGTCGGCCCGTTGTTCGATCTCTTCGCCGGTTCCGAGATCGAGGTAGGTGACGCCGGTGGCGTGCCGGCCGCTCGAGTCCAGGTTCAAGCGCGTCACGTTGGCGCGCGTGCGCAAGTCGAATCGCCCGGTTCGCAGGGCGGTGGGGATGACGGTGATGTGCGGGCTCGACTTGGCATTCACCTCGCAGCCGAAGCGCTCGCAGTAGCCGCAGTAGATGCAGCGTCCAAGGCGCTCCCCGTCGGGGTTGGTGTAAGACTCGCTGAGGGTAGCCGCCGGTCTCGGAAAAGGATGATACCCGAGCCCGCGCGCCGCTTCGCCGAAGAGGTGCGCGGCGTGGGTGTCGGGAAGCGGCGGGGTGGGATAGTCCCGCCGGCGCATCCCTTCGAAGGGGTTTCCCCCTTCCTGAATCCGGCCCTGGAGGTTTCCTGCCTTTCCCGAGATTCCGCAGACGTACTCGAACTTGTCGTAGTAGGGCTCGAGCTCTGAGTAGGTGACGCCCCAATCCTGAACGAGACTCCCTTCGGGAAGCGCCTTCTCGCCGTAGCGCGCCGCGGTCTGGCTGCGTATCTCGAAGTCGTAGGGAAGGAAGCGCCAGGTGTGGCCTGCCCAGTGCACCCCCGCGCCCCCCACTCCGGTGCCAGGGAGAAAAGACCCGTACTGCCGTAGCGGCCGCGCCGTCTTCTGGTCGTCGTGGCGAAAGGTCACCGTCTCGCGGGACAGATCCTGCATCAGCTCGTAGCGAAGCGCGTAGCGGAGCTCATCGTGGATCGCGGGCATCGCGAAATGCGCGGTGGAGCGCGGCTCACCTCGCTCGAGACCGACCACGGAAAGTCCCGCGGCGGTCAGCTCGCGGGCGAGGATGCCCCCAGTCCAGCCAACGCCCACCAGAACCACGTCGACAGGGGGAAGGCTTCGGGACATGGAGGTCGTTACCCGCTCTTTCTCCCCGCGTCCCGACCGCCGGGAAGCGGCTCGTGCCGGACGTGACCATGCTCGTCTACCTTGGCGCGACGCTCGAGCACGTCCTCGATGCTCACCGGCTCGACGTCGTAGGGCTCGTTGAATCGCGCGATGAGGTCGCGGTACGACGCCCCCACGCCGGGAAAACCCACAAGACGCCAGCCCACCTTGTCGCGGTTTCCTCCATAGATCGGATCGGAGAAGAACCCCTCCATCGTGTTGGCAAGCAGCATGGAGAAGAATTCCTGGATCGGCACGTCGGGAAGCGGCAGCGAACCCTGTTCCATCTCCTTCAGCAGCGCCTCCTGCTCCTCGTGTGACAGCAGATCGAAGCGCTCGTCGTGTCGGTTCCGGGAGAGCTCGTTCAACCGGGCAATACAGAGCCGGTAGAGCTCACGCGGCGTGAGCGGGCGCTGATACCCCTGCTCGGGAACGCTTTCCCCCCACGGCCCCTGCATGTACCATTTGGCGGCGGAGCCATAGGCGCCCGAGAGTTGCCGGTCGATGAAGACGGTCACGCCCGCCTCGCGCGCGCCGGGGCCGAGCTCGTCCGCCGGTATCAGACGGTCGGCGGCGGCGTCCACGAAGGCCGCCTCCTCCGCCGTGAAGAACGTGTAGGCATCGAGGTGCCGGGCCGAAACCTTCGACTCGAGTTCCCGAGCCGGCTGAACGGTTTCGACCGGCGCCGTCACCGCCTCCAGCGAGGAACCGAGCGCCCCTCCCACACCCGCCGCACCGAGGATTCTCCCGAACTGCCGACGATCGATTCCATTCTCTGCCATGTTGACCGCTCTACTTCGAAGCGATTCTGGTCCAATTCATGCTTCCCTGTCGAGCGTATGCCGCGGTGAGCTCACGTCCAGTGGTCCGCGCTATTTCCTTCTTCATCGAGAGCTCCCGGGAGAGCTCGCACCACTCGCCTACGAAACCGTCCGCGAGATGATGGTCGCCGCCCTCGAGGAGCCCGACGCTCTTCCAGGCATGGTGGCGGTCATCCAGACCTTCGGCTCGTCGTTGAAGGGGAACCCCCGAATCTGGACGGCCGCGAGGTGAGATGATTCTACCGTGCCTCGGAGAGCCATCGATTTTATCAAGGTCTACGATGGACGTTCTGTACGCGTTCGGACGATAGTTCCGCGACTCCCGGGGGCCGAGACCCGAGCGGTCCCGACCGATGGAGCTCCGCGCGGAATCCACTTTCCTGCGGGTCTCGGTGACGCGGCACAGCCTGGAGACTCGCTCCACGAGCGCCTTCATTCTGTTCATTCTCGCAGGGGGCCTCCTCGCGCTCCGCTGGAAACGCGCGGCCTGCTTTCATCTTCCTGCAGCAGCCTGGGGGGTCCTCATCGAGCTTGCCGACTGGATTTGCCCTCTCACACCCCTCGAGAATCGCCTGAGACTGAAGGCCGGCGAGACGTATCAGCCGCGCCGTCGATCTTCACCCGACAATCCTCGATCCCGTCATTCGATCCAAAGATCGCGCTCGACGTCCTGCCAGAACTCCATCGTCATGCGGTCGTGGATGAAGACCCCCTTATAATAAGGATCGTTCACCTTGTACTCCGCGTAGGCACCCTCGTAGTTGGCCCGCTTCTTCTTGTAGGCCTCGAATGCCGTAAGGTTCTCGTACTCCCAGATCACGACGTGCCTCCCCGACTGCTCGCCCGCCACGTACTTGTTGAAGTAGCGGACGCTCTTCCACTGCTGGAAGAGCTCTCGGTGGTCCCGAACCCACGAGAGCCACTGGCGCATGGCCTCCTGGTGCTCTTTTTCCTTCCCCTCGACCACGAGCCAGCTCTCGACTTCGAAGATGGCCATGGTCATTACCTCCCTTCCACGCGCCGCAGATTTCCGAGCTCGCTTCCGTATTTCGCCAGAAGACTAGTGAGACGTTCCCGCTCGGGATCCGACGGCCCCGCGAGAGCAGGTTTCGCCGCCAGCGCTGCGGCGGCGGCGAGAGCGTTCGAGAGAAAGCGCCTTCGTGAGGGGCGCTTCGAGCGATCTTCCATGGTCTCCTCCGTTCGGATAGTCTACGCCGCGTGCCGCCTCAAGGAGAAGCCGGAGAAAGGCGGAGACGACATCCTTCGATCTTCGAGCCGACGAGCCTCTTCTTCGGCATTCTCTTCGCCCTTCTCGGCACCGTCATCGGCCTCGAGCTACTGACCCGCGTGGGCATCACTCCCAATAGCTCCATCATCGCCGTCGTCGCCGCCATCGCCCTTTCGCGGATACCGCTCGCCCCCTTGCGCCGCTTCCGGGACCTCGCGGAACAAAACCTGGCGCAGACCCTGATCTCGGGAGCGACGTTCGGAGGTGCCAACGGCGTCCTGCTCCCTGCGGGCATCCTGTGGCTCATGGGTCGGACGGATCTCGTGCCCGCGATGATGCTCGGCGCCGCCGCCGGCGTCCTCCTCGGCGCGATTCTCATGTACCGTCTCTTCGACTCGCGGCTCTTTCCCGCAACGGGAATCTGGCCTTCGGGAGTCGCGACGGCCGAGTGCATGATCGCGGGCGATCGCGGCGGGAGGCGCGCCGCCCTTCTCGCCGCTGGCGGCCTCGCGGGCGCCCTCGGATATCCGCTGGGGATCCCGATGGATGTCTTCGGGGTCTGCTGGATCGGCAATATCTGGGCGCTTTTCATGTTCGGCCTCGGGCTCCTGGTGCGCGGATACGGCGAGCGCGTTTTGGGAGTGGACGTCGAGGCGCGTTTTCTCCCGCACGGTTTCATGATTGGCGCGGGAGTCGTGGCGCTCGTGCAGATCGTGCTCGCGCTGCGCGGGCGCGAATTACCCTCCGAGTCTCTCGGTCCCGAGAGACCTGTGGGAGCGAGCCTCCTCGCAGGCTTCGGCGTCTACGTCGTCGCCGCCCTGGCGATGTCGTCTGCCGCCGGACTCCTTTCCGGAATGTCACCGGCGATGCTCGCCGGGTTCGTGGTCTTTGCCGCGGTCGCGGCCCTCGCGTCCGAGCTTCTGGTCGGGATCGCCGCGATGCACTCCGGGTGGTTTCCCGCGTTCGCCACCGCCTTCGTCTTCCTCCTGGTCGGCATGGCTCTCGGCTTTCCCCCGGTCCCGCTCGCGTTTCTCGTGGGATTCACCGCCTCGAGCTCCCCCGCTTTCGCCGACATGGGTTACGACCTGAAGGCAGGCTGGATTCTTCGTGGAAAAGGAGCGGATCCCGAGCTCGAGCGCGTGGGACGGTGGGCGCAGCTCGAGGCTGAGCTCCTCGGCATCGGCGTCGCGGCTCTCGCGGTCTACTTTCTTTACGCGAGCTATTTCGAGAGGAACCTGTTCCCGCCGTGGGATCGGGTCGCCGCGGCGACGATTTCCGCGGGAGCGAGCCCGGAGCTCGCGAAGGCACTCTTGATCTGGGCGATTCCCGGAGCACTCCTCCAGGCGCTGGGCGGTCCCGGGCGACAGCTTGGGGTCCTCTTCGCGACGGGACTCCTCATCAATTTCCCCGCCGCTGGTTGGACCGCGATGGCTTCCCTCACGATTCGATTCTTCTTGACGCGTCGCTACGGCGCTTCCGCCGAGGGTCCGATGTACATTCTCGCGGGAGGCTTTATCGCCGGGAGCGCGCTCACGAGCTTCGGGGCGGCGACCATCAAACTGTGGGGGAGAGACGGCCCGTCGTAGGGCCTTCCCCCCGTTTCTACGCCTTCCACGGGACCAAACGGTGGCACGAGTGTTGCACTCCTTACGAAGCCAAGTTGGAGGTGCCGACGATGCTACTCTCCATCGCCCCCATCGCTCACGTTCTCCTCGCCATCGCTTCCCTCTTTCCCGCCGGCCCCAAGCTCCACCCCGCGCTTTCGGCTCAGGTGGAAGCGCGGGTCTCGGTCGTGCAGCAGTGGGCCGCCGATCCCATCGTGGTCCAGGCTGTCCGTGAGGCCAACGCCAATCCGCGCTCGATGGACGAGATCGAGACCCTCAACCGCGAGTGGGAGGCGGCCAGCGGCGTCACCCAGTTCATGCGCACGCTCATCGATCATCCGGCGGCACGAAGGCTCAGAGAGCTACGCTCCTCGAGCCCCGAGATCCAGGAAGCCTTCCTCACGGACGCGCTCGGCGCGAACGTCGCCATCACCAACAAGACTTCCGATTTCTACCAGGGGGACGAGGAGCAGTACCTGGAGGCTTTCAACCAGGCGAAGGGCGGAGTCCACATCGGCGAGCTCTCCCTCGACGAGAGCATCCATTCGTACTCCATCCACGTGGGAGTGCCGGTCCTCGACCGCGGAAGGCCGATTGGAGTCTTGCTCGCCGCGGTCAACGTGGAGAAGCTCAAGCGCCTTGAGGGGAAGTGACGCGGGTTACCAGCACCTTGTCGACGCGTCTGCCGTCCATGTCCACCACTTCGAGACGCAGACCCGAAATCTCGAAAGCATCCCCCGCTCGGGGAACTCGGCGCAGGGCGGACATCACGAGACCGCCCACGGTGTGGAAGTGACCCTCTACCTCCTCCGGCAGGTCCTGGAGGCGAAACGCGTCCTTGAAGTCCGGAATCGGGAGCGAGCCGTCCACGAGCCACGAACCGTCGTCCCGCTTCACCAGGAGCGGCTCGGATTCCTCGTCGACCGGGGGTAGATCTCCCACCATCGCCTCGAGGATGTCGTGGAGGCTGACGATCCCGGCCGTGCCTCCGTGCTCATCGAGGACGATCGCGAGGTGCTGCCGGGACTTCTGGAACTGCATGAGAAGATCGAGCGCGTCCGTGGTTTCGGGAACGAACAGCGCCGGCTGCAGCTGCACCGCGTCGTCCCCTGGAGGCGTCTCCTCGGCCCGAAGCCAATCCTTGACGCGAAGGATACCCTGAACCGCGTCCAGGCTTCCCCGGGCCACAGGAAACTGCGACCTGCCGGATTCGCGGATGAGTCGTCGCCGGTCTTCAGGTTCCTCGTCCAGATCGATCCAGATCACCTCGTTGCGCGGGGTCATGACCGAGGCTACGTGGCGATCGGCGAGCCGGAAGACTCGCCCGACGATGTCGAGCTCCGCGGGCTCGAACATGCCCGACTCCGTGCCCTGCGCCATCAGGACCTTGATCTCCTCCTCCGTCACCGGCTGCTCCGCCGAGGGACGAACGCGAAGAAGCCGCAAGACGAACGACGTCGAGAAGGTGAGCAGGCGCACCACGGGAGAGCCGAGCCGCGCGAGCGCTTTCATCGGCAGGGCCACGGCGGAGGCGATGCGCTCGGGGCTGTTCAACGCGATGCGCTTGGGCACCAGCTCTCCGAGAATCAGGGAAAAGTAGGTGATCGCGAGGACCACCGCGCCGACTCCGACCGCTTCCCCGTAGGGCGCGAGCCGTGGGTAGGGCTGGAGCAGCTCCCCGATCTTCTCGGCAACGGTGGCGCCTCCGAAGGCCCCCGCGAGAACGCCGACGAGCGTGATCCCGATCTGTACCGTCGAGAGAAACGCGTCCGGAGAGCGTGCCAGCTCCAGAGCCGCGGCCGCCTTTCGGTCCCCTCGATCGGCTCGCTCTTTCAAGCGCGCCTTGCGAGCCGAGACCACCGCGATCTCCGACATCGCGAACACACCGTTCGCCAGGATCAAAACGAGGATGATCCCCCACTCCAACGCGACGGCGGCCATTGGCCAGGATTCTAGTCCCGTGAAAAGTACTTGCGAAACTCATCATCCTGTCGGCGGTGGTGCTTCTCGCTTCGTTCCCGCCGGCATCAAAAGCGTCCCGCATCGCTCCGGTGGAAGCTCTCCACTACGAGTGAGAGTCACGACCAAGCGGTTGATCACGTTCACCTGGTGCTCGACGGTGTGCCAGACGTCGAAATCGTGATTCCCGGGTACGTAGATGAGCTCCCGAGCGAGACCGTCCTTGGCGAGCCGCCGGAAGAAGCACCGCGCCTGTCGATAGGCATCAGCGTAGCTCGCGACCGAGAAATCGAGGATGTCCCCGAGGAGGACGAGGTAGTCCACCTTCCCCACCGCCCGCGCCAGCGGCTCGTAGGCCGGCCCGATGGAGGGCTCCTTTTCACGGGTTCCCGAGGAGACGAGGGTGCAAAGGGGATCGCCGAAGTGGGTGTCGGAGAGGACCGCGACCCGCATCGAGCGTCAGAGTAGACTGCGCAGGTGATCGTCGCGTGAATGCCGCGTTTACCGTAGATAAATTTCCTTGGTGTAATCTGAGAGTCGAATGCGAATCCTCTACGGGGTCGTGGGTGAAGGCATGGGTCACGCGACCCGGAGCGCCGTCGTGCTCGAGCACCTGGCCTCCTCCGGGCACGAGATCAGGGTCGTGGTCTCCGGCAAGGCCCATCAGTTCCTGAAGGACCGCTTCTCCGCTCGAGAGAACGTGGCCCTCGAGGAGATCCACGGGCTCACCCTGCGGTACTTCGGAAACCGGCTGGACCGCGCGGGAAGCCTCTTCTGGAACCTCAGGAACGCGCCCAAGGGCGTGAAGAAGAACGTCGCGGTCTACCGTAAGGTGGCGGAGGAAAGCTTCCGTCCCCAACTGGTGGTGAGCGACTTCGAGTCGTTTGCCGCCCTCTACGGATTGACTCACCGCATCCCGGTGGTGAGCATCGACAACATCCAGGCCGTGAACCGGTTGAAGCACGGCAAGTCCATCCGCAAGGGGAAGGGTTTCGACTTCGAGCTCGCGCGTCTCGCGGTGAAGATGAAAGTCCCGCGCGCCTACCACTACCTCGTCACCAGTTTCTTCTTCCCGCGCGTGCGCAAGAAGTACACCACCCTCGTGCCGCCGATCTTGAGAAAGGAAGTCCTCGAAGCCGCCCGGGACCCTGGAGAGCACGTGGTCGTCTACCAGCGCGCGATCCCGGAGAAAGACCTCGTTCCCATGCTCCGGAAACTGCCCCACGTTTTCCGGGTGTATGGGGCGTCGAAGGAAGAGGACCTGGGTAACGTCCGTCTTCGAGCGTTCTCGGGGGCGGGGTTCCTCGACGACCTCAGGACCGCGAAGGCGGTCATCTCCGGAGGAGGCTTCTCCCTCATGAGCGAGGCGGTGAGCCTCCGCGTCCCCATGCTCGCCATTCCCATCGAGAACCAGTACGAGCAGGAGCTCAACGCGCGCTACCTGAAGGAGCTCGGCTACGGGTCGTGGACGCGGAAGGTTGGTGTCGGCGCCATCTCCGAGTTTCTCGAGCGAACCGCCGAGTTCGAGAAGTCTCTTTCCGCGTACGAGCGGCGGGACAACCGGATCGTGCTCTCGTGCCTAGACGAGCTCGTCACCCGCGTCGGCTCGGGGAAGAAGCGGCCGAAGGGGCTCGAGACCAAGGCCCTGGGGAGCTTCGGGGTATAACCGCTTGCCGCTCTCCTTCCTCGCGTACACGCTCCTCGCGGCGCTGGTCTTCGCCAAGCTCGAGATCGAGATCGAAGGCGAGCACGGTTGGGCGGCGAAGCTCCCCACGTGGCGCGTCGAGAAGCACTTCCTCCTCGACCTCTTCTTCGGAAGCCGCCCCCTCACCGGCTACCACCTCTGGGCGTTCCTCTTCGTGTTCTTCACGTTCCACATGCCGTTTTTTTTCACTCCGGGCTCGTGGACGGTGCGCTACGAGCTCCACGCAGTCGGGGCCTATACGCTCTTCTGGATCGCCGAGGATGCGCTCTGGTTCGTGATGAACCCACACTACGGGTGGAAGAAGTTCACTCGGGAGCACGTGTGGTGGCACAAACGCTGGCTCCTCGGGCTTCCCGTCGATTACTGGGTGCTGGGAACGCTCTCCCTGGTTCTGCTGATCGCCTGAACCTCCCGGGAGTTTCCGCGGGATGGTAGCATTCAGTGGTGATCAAAGACATCGCCTCTCTTCTGAGCGAGCCCCGGACCACGGTGGCGGTCGTTGGCGCAACCGACAACCCATCGAAATACGGCTACGTCATCTATCGAGATCTGAAGCGTAAGGGATACCGCGTCTTCGCGGTGAACCCCGGCCGCTCGACCGTCGACTCCGACCCGGCCTACAGAGATCTCCGAAGCCTTCCCGAGAAGCCCACCATCGTGAACGTCGTGGTGCCCCCCCGGGTCGCCGCCTCGGTCCTGAAAGAGTGTCTCGATCTCGGGCTTCTGAACGTCTGGCTCCAGCCCGGCGCCGAAAGCCCGGAGAACCTCGCGTTTCTCCAGGAGAACGGCTTCAACTACCTCGCGAACGCCTGCATCATGGTCGAAAGCCGCGTCCAGAGGCGGAAATCCGAGGGGAAACCCCAACGGGCCCTATAATCGGAACCGTTACAAAAAGATATGTTGGTCAGCGATGTTACCTTGAGAAATTCCGTCTAATAAACTGTAAATAAATAACTTGCGGGCATCTATCTGTAGTTGGCGCGGGTTTTGCACCACACATTTTCTATGAGTCAGGCGAAGGCCGTCGTGGAAGCCCCAAGCCTCGAACGTGCCGTTTTCGTAGAGGCCTGCGACTCGGGCTGGGATCCCCAAACCGTCGTACGCCACCTCGTCTGGTACGAGGGGCGCGTCCACGAGGAGCTTTCGGTGTTTCCCTCGCTCCGGGAAGCACTCGCCTACGCGCAGAAAGCCTGCGCATCACCGAACGGGCCTCGGCTCTAGCGGACGATTCGGACCAGCCGGTCTAGGGGAATCCCATAGACCCGGTTGCCGCGAAAGCCGCTCGTCGTCTCCGCCATCGTGAGCGAGTTCACGATCGCCTCTTCCGTCGCCTCGGCGGCGGCGTCGAAAACCGGGTCGAGCTCGCGGGGGTCTATCGTGCGGATCTCCAGGATGGCGCCCCCCGTCCTCTCGAACGCCCTCGCCGTCGAGAACGCGATCGCGATGTCTCCACTCGAAGCGTGAGCGGTCGCGCCGGTGCGGGCGAGGCCCAGGGTCGCCCGGCGCGCGAGCCTCTGGAGTCCGCGTGAGGTGAGAGGCGCATCGGTCGCGACCACCATGATGATGGAGTTGCCGCCTCCTCCCGATCCTTCGTGAATCTCGGGAAGGAGGTCTTCGATCTCGCGGCCCACGGGAGCGCCTTTGATCACGAGCTGCTCGCGGGATCCATGATTCGTGAGCACGAGCGCCCCCACGGTGTAGCCTCCGTCCTCTCGCGGAAGCCTTCGTGACGACGTTCCGATGCCGCCCTTGAAGCCGTAGCTCACCATCCCGACTCCAGCGCCCACGGCGCCCTCGGCCACCGGTCCTCCCGAAGCGCCGTCGATCGCGCGGAACACGTGCTCGGGGCGAATGGCGCGACCGCGGATGTCGTTCAACGTCCCATCCCAGCATTCCGCGACCACCGCCTGGAGCCCGACGCGGCGCGTGGGGTCGCGCCGGAACAAATATTCGATCGTCGCGTCGTACGCCTGGCCCACGCTCGCGGAGTTCGTGAGCACGATGGGAAACCCGAGAAGCTCCGACTCCTCGATCCAGGGCATGCCGGTGAGCTGGCCGTTTCCGTTCAGAACGAAGGCCGAGGCGGGCACGAGCCGATCCCAGACGTCTTTACTCGGAAGAACGACCGTCACTCCGGTGCGCACGGAGTCCCCCTCGACGACAGTTTCGTGACCGACGAGGACCCCTTCGACGTCGGTGATGGCGTTCAGCGGGCCGGGCGTGAGGACGCCGATCTCGATCCCGAGATCGCGGGCGCGCTTGCGCATCTCTTCGCCGGCCGCGAGGGACGCGAGGCACAGAAGAAAAATCCAACTTCTGCTCAAAACACCTTCTCCCTCGCGACGAACTCCCCGCTTCCCCGCTCCACCTGGAGCTCGCCGCCTTGGACCACGACTCGTCCGCGGCTCAATACCGTGACCGGCCAGCCTTTGACCTTGCGCCCCTCGTACGGCGTGTAGCCCACGTTGTCGTGGAGCTTCGCGCTCTCGACCACGACCTCCCGGTCCTGGTCCCAAATCACGAGGTCGGCGTCAGCCCCGATCGAGAGACTTCCCTTCCGCGGGAACATCCCGTAGATCTTCGCCGCCCGGGTCGAGGTGAGCTCCACGAAGCGATGGATGTCGATCCGCCCCTTCAGAACGCCTTCGGAGAAGAGAAGCGGCATCCGGACCTCGAGTCCGGGAACGCCGTTCGCGATCTGGTTGAAGGGAGCGTCCGGCCCGTTCGCGAGCTTTCCCGTCCCGTCGAAGCGATAGGGCGCGTGATCGGAGGAAAAGACCTGAAACGTCCCGTCCGCGAGGCCGCGCCACAAAGTCTCCTGCGAATCGCGGTCTCGAGGCGGCGGGCTGCAGCAGAACATCGCGCCCGTCATGCCTTCGCGGTCGAGGTCGAAGGCGGTGAGAAAAAGGTACTGAGGGCAGGTCTCGGCAAAGACCTTGGCGCCCCGCCTTCGCGCCCGCTGGATCTCGGCCGTCGCCTCTTGAGAAGAAACGTGGACGATGAAGACGGGCGCATCGAGGAGCTCCGCGAGGGCGATCGCCCGAAAGGTCGCCTCGGCCTCGGCGAGGCGCGAGTGCGCGACCCCGTGGAACTTCGGCGCCCGGGCCCCGGTCGCGAGGAGCCGCTCGGTCGCAAAGCGAATCATGTCGTGGTTCTCGGCGTGAACCATGGTGAGGGCGCCCTCGTGCTTCGCGAGCTCGAGCACCTGGAGCACCTGATAGTCGTCGAGCCGGAGCCGCTCGTAGGTCATGTAGACCTTGAACGAGGTGTAGCCGTTGCGGATGAGCTCGGGGAGCTCGTCGTTCATCACCGACTCCGTGGGGTCGGAGAGAATCAAGTGGAAGGCATAGTCGACGACCGCCTTCGCCTTCGCGCGGCTGTGGTAGTCGGAGACCACCTGTCTCACCGAGTCGCCTCGGTGCTGGGCGGCGAAGGGAACGACGGTCGTCGTTCCGCCGAATGCGGCGGAGACCGTCCCCGAGTAGAAGTCGTCGGCGCACGTCAAACCGCTGGAGGAGAGCTGCTCGATATGGCAGTGGGCGTCGACGCCGCCGGGAAAGACGTAGTTTCCCTCGGCGTCTATGGAGCGCGCTCCCCCTTCGAGCCTCTTTCCCAGCGCCGCGATCCGGCCCTTGGCGATCCCGATGTCGCAAAAGACTTCCTCGGTAGCGGTGACGACGTTGCCGTTGCGGATGACGAGATCGAGCTCCATCGGCGCGCTATGGTAGCATCCCGCGCGTTCTCATGCCGCTCGCCCCCATCGACTGGATCCTCATCGCCTCGTACTTCGCACTTTCTCTCGCCATCGGCCTCGCGTACAGAAAGCGCGCCGGCTCGAGCCTCGAGGAGTACTTCCTCTCGGGCCGATCGCTCCCCTGGTGGATGGCGGGGACCTCCATGGTGGCGACGACCTTCGCCGCCGACACTCCGCTCGCGGTAACCGGGCTCGTCGCTCGCAATGGCGTCGCCGGAAACTGGTTTTGGTGGGCGTTCGCGCTGGGAGGAATGGTGACGGTCTTCGTCTACGCGCGTCTCTGGCGACGCGCGGGAGTCATGACCGACATCGAGCTCGTCGAGCTTCGATACGGCGGAAAGCCCGCCGCCTTCCTTCGCGGTTTCCGCTCCCTGTACATCGCTCTGCTCGTGAACTCCATCATCCTCGGCTGGGTGACGGCCGCGATGCTGAACATCCTGAAGTTCACCGTTCTCTCCGGGACGGAGGCGGCAAAGGGAGCGTGGGATCTACCGATCATCGTCGCACTCTTCGCCGTCGTCGCGATCTACAGCACCCTCTCCGGGCTTTGGGGAGTGGTGGTGACGGACTTCATCCAGTTCCTTCTCGCCATGGGGGGCTGCATCGTCTTCGCGTTCTTCGCCGTCGATCACGTCGGCGGGATGTCGGCGCTCCGAGAGCGCCTCGCCGCCGGACACGCCGGCGGAGAGCAGATCCTGAGCTTTCTTCCGGACTTCTCTGCCTCTGACCCCTGGATGCCTCTCGACATCTTCTTCATCATGATTTTCGTGCAGTGGTGGGCCTCGTGGTATCCGAGCGCCGAGCCCGGGGGCGGCGGATCCGTGGTGCAGCGGATGGCCTCCTGCCGCGACGAGAGACACGCCGTTCTCGCGACGCTCTGGTTCCAGCTCGCGCACTACTGCCTGAGGCCCTGGCCCTGGCTTCTGGTCGCGCTCGTGGCGCTCGCGGTCTACCCCGACCTTCGCTCCCTCCCCGATCCCGGAGTGGGCTATCCCATGCTCATCCGCGACATCGCCCCCCCTGGGCTCCTGGGCATCATGCTCGTCGCTTTTCTCGCCGCCTACATGTCCACCATCAGCACCCAGATCAACTGGGCGGCGTCCTATCTCGTCGGCGATCTCTATTTGAGGTTCATTAAGCCCACCGCGAACGAGAGTCGTCTAGCGTGGGTATCGAGATGGGCCTCGGTCCTGGTCACGGTTTTCGGGGTCGCGGCGTCTTGGCTCATGCGGGACATCGCCGTCGACGAGGCGTGGAAGCTTCTCGCCGCGCTCGGCGCCGGCACCGGCGCGGTTTTCATGCTGCGCTGGTTCTGGTGGCGCATCAACGCCTGGTCGGAGATCTCCGCGATGGCGGCATCCCTCGTCTATTTCCTTATCGTGAGCCGCTTCGTCGTGTCGAACGAGAGGCGCCTCGCGGTCGTGGCGCTCCTCACCATCGTCACCTGGCTCGCAGTGACTTTTCTAACGCGGCCGGAGAAGACCGAGGTCCTGGAAGAGTTCTACTCGCGCATCCGCCCCGGAGGAGGAGGCTTTGGGCCCATCGCCTCGATGCGGCCGGAGGTCGAGGTCGATCGAAACCTCGGGAAGTCCATAGCTGCGGCGTTCCTCGCGACCGGGGTCGTGTATCTGACGCTTCCGGGAATCGGATTACTTCTCTTCGGTGAGGCGAGGGTCGCCGCCTTGAGCCTCGGCGGCGCCTTCGCCTGTGGCGCCATGGCCTATGCTCTCGTGAGAAACGTCGGCTGGGACAAGATCGTTCGGTAGGCTAAGATGTCCGTGGAGCGCGGCGGTTTGTCACCCAAGGCGAAGGAAGTCGTGGAGTCGATCTCGCGCGATCGCGTCGGACTCCGTGAGTCCGTGAGAGACCTGGCGCCGGAGCAGATGGACTTCCGGCCGGCGCCCGGCTCCTGGTCCATTGACGATGTGCTCCATCACCTCGCTCTCGCCGAGGAAGCGTCGGCGAAGCTCATGGCGTTCCTCCACGAGAGGGCACTCAAGGAATCGGTCGGTCCCGATCCGGAGCCCGACGCGTCGGTCGTTCGGTCGATCGACTCTATCGTCGACGGCGCCGACGGGAAAGCCTCGGCGCCCGATCGCGTCACGCCTCGCTCCAAAGTCGAAGCGCCTCTGGCCCTCGCCCGGCTCGAATCCGCGAGGAGCCGAATCCTCGAAAGCCTCGAATCGCTCTCGCCCCTCGACGGCAGAAAGCTCACCTATCGCCACCCCTTCTTCGGCGAGCTCGATCTCTACCAATGGCTTCTCATCGGCGGCTGGCACGAGCGGCGGCACACCCTCCAGATCGAGCGGATCAAGGGCCACTCCGGTTTTCCCATCCCCTGATGCCGATCTCCTCCGGCTGTGATAGGTTTCCCCAAGAAGGGGGTCCCATGACCGAGGACGGGCTTCCGCACACTCTGTCTGTCTATCTCGTCAAACCTTCCAAATACGATGACCAGGGCTACGTCGTTCGCCACTGGCGCGGCGTTCTCCCGAGCAACACCCTCGCCTGTCTTCACGGCCTCACCGAGGACGTAAAGCGGCGGGGATCCTTGGGAGACGTGGACCTCCGGGTTCACCTGGTGGACGAAGCGGTCGCCAAAGTGCCCGTTCGAGCCATCGTCCGGTCCAACCGGCGGCAGGGCGAGAGGGCGGTGGTGGCGCTCGTGGGCGTGCAGACGAACCAGTTCTGCCGAGCGTCGGACCTCGCCCTCGAGCTCCGTCGCCAAGGAGTGACGGTGCTCCTCGGGGGCTTTCACGTGAGCGGCATGCTGTCGCTCTTCTCCGGAATCTCCCCCGAAATCCAGGAGCTGGTCGATGCCGGCGTCACGGTCGTCGCCGGCGAGGTCGAGGAGCACTGGGCGCAGCTCCTGCGGGCCGCCCACCAGGGATCGCTCCAGCCAATCTACCGCTACCTCGATCAGCTTCCCGACCTTCGCGACGCTCCCCGTCCCATCGTGGACAAGGGCTACCTCCGGAGGTTCGTCTCCTCGAACTTCGGGACGGTCGACACCAGCCGGGGCTGCCCCTTCAACTGCTCGTTCTGCACGATCATCAACGTCCAGGGGCGGAAGAGCCGCCATCGCTCTCCGGAGTGCATCGCCGAGACCCTCCGCCAGAACTATCGAGAGCGCGGGGTCGACTTCTATTTCTTCACCGACGACGACTTCGCGCGCAACCCGGCGTGGGAGGAGATTCTGGACGCCCTCATCGAGCTTCGGGAAAAGGAAGGCGTCCCCGTCGAGTTCATGATTCAGGTCGACGTCGCCTCCTACAAGATCCCCGGCTTCGTGGACAAGGCGGCCCGGGCCGGCTGCACCAACGTCTTCATCGGCATGGAGAGCATCAACCCGGAGAGCATCAAGGACGCGGGCAAGGCCCAGAACAAGGTGTCGGACTACCGGAACCTGATCGACGCCTGGCACGAGGCCAGGGTCTCGACCCACGTCGGTTACATCATCGGCTTTCCCCACGACAGCGAGGAGAGCGTCCGGTCCGACGTGGAGAAACTGATGGCGGAAGTCCGGCCGCATCGGGCGTCGTTCTTCATGCTGACTCCGCTACCGGGCTCGCGCGATCACAAGAACATGGTCGAGGCCGGCGCTCCGATGGATTCCGACTACAACACGTTCGATTCCTTCCACGAGAGCATGCCGCACCCTCTCATGAAGGACGGCGCATGGAGCCGCGCTTATCGCCGGGCCTGGGCCACGTTCTACAGCTTCGAGAACATGAAGACCGTTCTCGAGGGGGTCCATGCCGATCGGTACTGGGACGTGCTCAGGAACTTCTACTGGTACAAGAGCTCGGCGCTCAACGAGAGCGCTCATCCCATGATCACCGGCTTTTTCCGGATCAAGGATCGAAAGACTCGCCGTCCGACCTTTCGCCGGGAGGACCTCTTCGCTCACGCGAGGCGAAGGATTCCCGAGATCTATCGCTACACGCGGGAATCGATTCGGTTGACGCTCGAGTTCGAGGAGCTCTGGCTCCAGACCCGGAAGCGCAGCGAGACCGAGATGCGCGTCCATCAGGAGCTGCGGCGGATGAGAGAGGATCTGTCGCGGAGCCTCCGGGTATCGGAGCTCCGGACCGCTTATCTTCGGGCCAAGTCCGCGCTCCCGGGAATCGAGGTGCCGTCGCGATTGCGGCTCCTGAAAGCGAAGCTCTCGGTGCTCCACGCGAGCCGGCTACGGGAGACCCGGAGCGATCTGCACTGCTACTGGGATCGACTGCGCGCGCGCTTGCGCAAGGGGCGGGTCGACGCGCTTCTTCGCTTCGACCGGATCGCGCTGAATGCGCTCCGTGAGGTCCGGATCACCGCCGGCTTTTTCGTGGCGCTCGCCGCGGGAAACCGTTTGCCGTCCGCGGGCCGCTGAAAGCGCCAAGAAAACGAAGAGCCCCGGCCTCGCCTTTCGGGCAAGACCGGGGCTCGGTAGCTTCGCTTTGGTGGCGTTGGGTTCCCCGTTCGGAGCTCATCCGAGGGAGCACCTCACCCGCCTACGCCCGCTGGGCTTCGGCGGGTCCGCTGAAGCGCTTTCGCGCGAAGGCGGACGCTACGCGAAGTGCGTTGTCCCTAAGGGGACGCCACCTCCGCGGAAACTGTAAGGAAACTCACTGGACCACCTCCTTTCTGGGCGTTCCCAACATCGACGGG
>Ga0214473_10002283_pt1 | contig 23670 bp, 23 predicted proteins | sample RVTome_7_FD_203509 | JGI IMG/M metagenome (GOLD analysis project Ga0214473, IMG submission 203509) | Soil microbial communities from uranium-contaminated site in the Upper Colorado River Basin, Wyoming, United States - RVT98D197 | ecosystem: Environmental > Terrestrial > Soil > Contaminated >... | reverse complement strand
GTTCAAATGTGTCAGAACGGGGATGGAGGATTCGGCTTTTACCCTGAGACAAAGACCTCTTACATGGAGAACATATACTGTGCGCTTGCGATCTTGTCGAACCTCCAATCTTCGCCTTTGCGGATCGATGCCTGCAGGGAATATATCCTCGGTTGCCAGACCAGGAGCGGGGGATTTGGCAGGGCGCCCATTAGCTTTCCGTTTATCGAGAGCACCTTTCAGGCGGTTGCAGGCTTAATTATTTTAGATGAGATGGAGTGAGGAAGTGCACGATGTTTTATTCTCAGTGATAGACGGGATGTGGATTCGAAGGGAGAATTCGGATGGAAGGGCAATCAGGACAACAAAATAGTCAGGGCATTTCGAAGGGAAGGGCTCTAAAGTTCATTATCCTCTTAGGTGTTGTAAGCCTCTTTGCTGACATGACTTACGAAGGGGCCCGGAGCATCACCGGGCCGTATCTGGCCCTTCTCGGAGCAAGCGGAGCGGTAGTCGGAGTCGTTGCAGGGTTCGGAGAATTAATCGGGTATGCTTTGCGTCTTGTTTCCGGGTATATCAGCGACCGGACAGGGAAGTACTGGACCGTTACACTGCTTGGATATTTCGTCAACCTGCTGGCCGTTCCTCTTCTTGCCCTGGCAGGGCGCTGGGAGGTTGCGGCGGTTCTCATGATTGCGGAGCGGATGGGGAAAGCAATTCGTAATCCCGCGCGCGACGCCATGCTTTCGCATGCTACGCAGAGCATGGGACGCGGTTGGGGTTTCGGATTGCACGAGGCAATGGATCAGATCGGCGCCATCCTTGGCCCTCTCATCGTCACGCTCGTTCTCTACTTCAAGGATAGCTATCAGACGGGTTTTGCTATTCTTCTCGTGCCAGCCCTGATGGCGTTAATCGTCCTTCTCGCGGCACGGGCGCTCTATCCTCGCCCTCGCGATTTGGAGTCAGCTTCTGTGGAATTAAAAACAGGGGGATTCCCGCGCATCTTCTGGCTTTATCTTGCCGCGGTTTCATTGATTGCGGCAGGCTATGTGGACTTCCCGCTCATCTCCTTCCATTTTGAGAAAGTATCGCTCGTATCCAAACTCTGGATTCCTGTTTTTTACGCGGTTGCCATGGGGGTCGATGCCCTTTCAGCCCTTTTCTTTGGCCGTGTGTTTGACCGGGTAGGTCTTTCAATCTTGATTGTCGTTTCGTTGATCTCTTCCATTTTTGCCCCTTTTGTCTTTCTGGGGGGCTTCTATCTATCCCTAATTGGAATGGCTCTGTGGGGTGTGGGAATGGGAGCGCAGGAATCGATTATGAGGGCTGCGATTGCAGAAATGGCGCCGATGAACAAGCGGAGCACAGCCTACGGGATTTTCAACGCAGGCTTTGGGTTGTTCTGGTTTCTCGGGAGCGCTTTGATGGGAGTCCTTTATGATGTCTCAATTCCGTCTCTCATCATATTCTCTGTTGCGATGCAACTTGGTTCTATTCCGTTCTTCATTTTGATCGGGAAAAAGCCAAGGTAATTCCTGGGGATGGGCCGACTCGATAACAGACCGCCAGACGATTGTTCCCCTGCACAGGAGGCGGCATCTTGGTGCTTTTTAGCCAGAGCGTCTTCCCTCCCTACCGAGCAGAGACGGCCTGGCGGGCGATCACGAGGCGTGCTTTGGGAGGGATAGCTTTTGAAAGGGGACATGGCGGCGGCGGTCAGAAAAGGCATGATTGTCACGATCGCCGCAGACGACCTGCGAACGGGAGACCTGGTCCTGATACAAACAGGGGATATTGTTCCTGCGGATTTAAAACTACTGGAGGCATCGGACCTGGAGGTGGATGAGTTTGAAATGACTGGGGAACTCATGCCTGTTCCGAAATGTGTCAAACTGGAGGCGGACGTTCGGGTATTTCAAGGGAGCAACGTGCTTCGGGGCCACGGAAAAGGGGTTGTGATCGCTACGGGTGAGGATACGGAGTATGGTCGGATATCAAAGCAATTCGGCCAATATGACAAGGATGAAAAACTCCACTTGATCAAGAAGGGTCAGTTGGCGCTCTTATTCCTTCTCGCCCTTGCATTGCTGATAAGGCTAAGATTTTATAATGACTACGTTTGGGTTTACGTTACATATCCCTTGATGGCTTTTCTGCTTCTGCTGCTACAGAACCATAAATTGCTCAAGTCCCTCGTTCTGCGACGTCAGCAGAAAAAACTGTTGAAGCGCAACATTGTCCTGCGCGATGAGAGAGTATTTGATGATATAAGAAAGCTTGACGTATTCTGCTTTGATAAAACCGGCGTGTTAACGTCACGGGACATTCAGGTGAAAGAGATTTATCTTGACGGAGGAAATTCTTCTATCGATTCTGTCAGCGACCGCGAAACATGGGACATCATCCTAACCGGCTGCACACTCTGTCACGACCGTGCAGTTCGTCAGGCCATGACGCTCGCCAATCCCCTGGATCGCGCTTTGGTCTCCTTTGCAGAGGGAAATGGGGTCAACATTGACGAAATCCTGCGTCAGTATCAGAGAATATATCAAAAACCCTTCAATTCCGAAGAAAGATACATGGCCTGTGGTTTCGAGCACGATGCCGGTGGGAAGCGGATTTATTTTGCCAAGGGAGATCCTGAGGTTCTTTTGAAGAAATGCGATCGTTACGCGACGCCTTTGGGAGAAAGAAGATCCAAGGACTTCTCCTTCTTGTCGGCGGTTCGGATGAAGATGGAACAGATGAGCCATGACGGCAGTGTCATCATTGCCTTGGCTTGGAGCGAGAACTCATTTGCAAAGCCTCCTTCAACCTATACCTTCCTGTGTCTGCTCCGACTAGGAAACCCTATACGGCCGGATGCTAAAGCGGTTTTGCGCGGCCTGAGCGAAAAAGGGATCAGAAATGTGATCTTGACCGGCGACAGGACGGAGACGGCATTGAGAGTTGGTGCGGAAACCGGCATTGAGGATGCTGCGACATTCTACTTGACTGGGAGAGACATCGAGCGGATGCCGCTTTCCGAAGTTGCGAGACAGTCTGAATATGTTTCCGTATTTGCCAGGTTATCACCATCGCAAAAAGGGATCATCGCCAGGACTTTTCAACAGAGAGGCCACGGGGGCGCCGTGATCGGCGACGGAACGAATGACGTGATCGCTCTAAAATCAGCCGATGTGGGAATATCATTTGTCGAGCGGAGTTCCCCCATGGCCAAGAGAACAGCAAGAATTCTGATCAACGATTTAACGGATATTCTCCGCCTTGTCGAAGCGGCACATCATGCTCACCGGCAGGTTGGACTTATTGCCGGTTGCATAACGCTCATGTTTCTGATGTTGCTGTTTGGCGGCTATCTCTTTACAAAATGATGGGATTTCCCTTGTGATCTTTCTGGAGAAAGCGTGGCGCCAACCTCGTATCACTAAATGAGACATGCTATCCACGTGAGGAGTACAGGGATGAGCGGAAAAAGCAGTTTTCCTTACCGCAAGTTTGACCGGAGACCCCATCCACACATTGTGAAGCAGATTCTGGAAGACAGCGAAATGATCGAGATGATGAAAGAATTACTTATTCAGGAAGGGAAGCCCTGTCCCTTTTGTCACCGGAAATTGGGAGCGGGAAAGAAGGAGAGGGAAATCTGGTAATGCTGGCTCGGGGTTGAAATGCAAAAGTTTACCGCACAAATGCCTTTCGACCGGCAAAGATGGCCGAGTTCCCAAGTTCCTCTTCAATTCGCAGTAACTGATTATATTTTTCCACCCTCTCTCCTCGGCAGGGCGCTCCTGTCTTCAGATGCCCAGTACCCATCGCCACGGTGAAATCGGCGATGAAGCTGTCTACCGTTTCGCCGCTGCGGTGTGACACCATTGCGCCCCATCCCGCTTTGCGAGCCATCTTGATGGCAGCGATGGTCTCAGTCAGGGTCCCGATCTGATTGAGCTTGATAAGCACCGCGTTGGCGACATTTTCAGCGATCCCGCGCTCGATGCGCTTGACATTAGTGACGAACAGGTCGTCTCCCACGAGTTCTATCCTGTCACCCAGGGTTCGATTGAGAAGCTTCCATCCTCCCCAGTCATCCTCCGCCAGTCCGTCTTCCAGAACGACAATCGGGTACTTCCTGGCCCATTCGGCATACATTTCGACCATCTCGGGCGAAGATACCTTTCGGTTCTCTGTCCTCAAGTGATAGTATCCCGCCTCGTAGAAACTACTGGAGGCGGGGTCTAATGCGATAGCAATCTGGTCGCCCGCGCGATAGCCAGCCTTCTCAATAGCCTTGAGGATCAATTCTACTGCGTCAGCGTTCCTTTTCAGGGCTGGAGCAAAACCTCCTTCGTCCCCAACCCCGGTCGAGTAGCCAGCCTGCTTCAGAACGTTCTTCAGGGTATGATAAACCTCGCTCCCCCATCGCAGGGCCTCCCGGAAAGTGGGCGCGCCCACAGGAGCAATCATGAACTCTTGCAGGTCCGTTCCCTGCCAGTTGGCATGGACACCGCCATTCAAGATATTGAACATGGGCACAGGCAGAACCCTGGCTGTGACTCCTCCGAGATGGCGATAAAGAGGGAGCCCGGCCGCGTTCGCTGCCGCGCGGGCAACAGCCAGACTCACTCCGAGAATTGCATTTGCGCCGAGCTTGCTCTTGTTAGGTGCGCCGTCCAGCTCCAGCATGGCCTGGTCCACTGCCGATTGATCCAGGGCATTCATTCCGACTATGGCTTTGGCGATCTCGTTATTAACGTGGCTAACCGCTTGAATTACCCCCTTGCCGCTGTAACGCTTCATGTCTCCATCCCGGAGCTCGAGCGCTTCATGGACTCCTGTTGATGCGCCTGATGGGACAGCCGCCCGGCCACAGGCGCCCCCTTCCAGCCAGACTTCCACTTCAACCGTGGGGTTTCCCCGAGAATCCAGGATTTCCCTCGCCCGAACCGATTTGATATTTGTACTCATTGCTTTCCCTCCTAAAATCCATTTCCATTCCGGGTCATTTAATTTCCATGATACACAGGTTTTCGCGGTAACGCAATGCTCTTCAATTAGTGATGAAGAACTTGACACGAGTTCTTTCAAACTGTTAAAATTCCATTCAAAAGGGTGATGGAGTTCACCTGTCGACCGCCGTCAAGGCTGATGACTCCTGGTTCAGGGAATCTTCCTGACAGGAGCAAGGTAGAATGAGACTCCTCAGGGAAGACCTGAAGGAGTTTTTTTATGGAATTAGCGCTAACCAATGCAACCCTTGGCCCTACCATAGAAACCCCTGGATCTCTGCTGAGCATGATCCAGAAGGTCTGCGATCAGTTCCATATTGTCTCTCTGAACCGCCAGATCGAAGCCTGCAAGAATCTTCTCCGTCAGGACAAACTGATTGACGTAGCTATCCTTGGGCAATTCAAGGCCGGGAAAAGTTCCTTCCTCAATAGCCTGATTGGAAAACCCCTGCTTCCTGTTGGTGTCATTCCGGTCACCACCACGATCACCCGCCTCCAATATGGGAAAAGAGAAAGGGCCATCATCCGGTATTTTGACGGACAGGAGATCGTGGCGGATGTTGCCGCGGTTGGAGAATTTACCTCCGAGGCTCAAAATCGTGCCAACCAGAAGAATGTGGAAGTGGTTGACCTTGAACTCCCCTCGCTGGGAAAATACCCTGGACTGCGGTTGGTAGATACTCCCGGTCTTGGGAGCATTTTCAAATACCACAGGGAGACCTCGGAAAACTGGCTCCCGGAGGTCGGAACAGCTTTGCTTGCCATCAGCTCGGATCGCCCCTTGGCCGCAAATGACTTGCAGCTCATTCGGGATTTGCGAAAGCACACACCCAAGATTGTTGTCCTCCTTACCAAGGCTGACCTCCTATCCTCAGAGCAACAAAAAGAGGTCGTCCATTTTTTCCGGATTGCGCTTCAACGGGAGCTCCATGAGGAATTTCCCATTTTCCTTTACTCCACTCGCCGGGATACCGAACAATGGAAACAGAAGCTCGAAGACGAAGTCTTTGGGCCCTTGGTCACACACCGGGAGAAGGAATTTGAAAACATTTTGATCCACAAGATGCAGTCCGTCGGCAGGGGCTGCCTGAGTTACTTAGAGATCGCGCTCAAGACATCCCAGCAAGCGGACCTCGACCGGGAGTAGCTCCGGAAGCAGATTCTGGATGAAAAGGTCAATTACGAACTGGTCCGCCAGGAGATCAGCCTGATTTCCAGGGAACATTCTCTGGAAACCCGGGGACTCATCCAGTATTATCTGGAGAAATCTCATCAGGCTCATCTTAAGAAAAGACTGCTTGGGGCATTGCTCAAAGAGATGCCTTCATGGAAAGGCAATCTCTACAGGCTCACTTCTCAATATGAACATTGGCTCCAGGAAACCCTGGCCGGAGAGATCGGTCATATCTCCAAGACTGAGCATAAGCATTTTTGGGGAACGCTTAAAAAGGCCCATGCCAGCCTCTCCAGATCCCTGGAAGCCTTTAGGGCCCTTTTGAACCAAAATATCGAGAAGGTTCTCGGCTTACGGCTTGCGGAAGCCGAATGGAAGATCGAAGTATCAGAACCGTCCCAGCCTGATATCAGAATAAGCCGGACTTTTGATTTTCATCTGAATCTATTCTGGTTCCTGATCCCCATGTTTATTTTTCGCGGTCTCTTTGAAAGGCATTATTTAAACCAGGTTCCAAATATAGTGGTAGTAAACCTCTCGCGCCTGGCTGCACAATGGGAAGACCGGATCAACAAGGCCATCGACGAAATGAAAAGGCAGTCCCTAAAATATGTTCAGGATGAGCTGGCTACGATTGAATCCCTTTTGTCCAAGGCCCACGGACAGACCGATGAAATCCGCCAAACTATGAACGAAATAGAGGGAAAATTTAAGCAGCTGGTTCCCCATGGCCACGTGGACACCCACGAATCATGGAAATGAAACGAAGATGAGAAGTTGAGAAGCTCAGAACTTTCGCAACTTCTTAATTTCCAATCTTCGTAACTTCATTTTCTATTTAATGGATGGTGAAAGGAGTCATAACATTGGATGATCAGTATATTGCATTGATCATTGGTTTATTAATCTTTTTAGGAAGCCTCATTTCCGTTGAGACGGGCATTTCGGTTGCCCTTATTGAAATTACTCTCGGGGTGATCGGTGGGAATTTCCTCAAAATCTCACCAACCCCTTGGCTTACGTTCCTTGCAGGCTTTGGAGGGATCCTCCTGACCTTTTTAGCTGGTGCGGAAGTAGACCTGGTGATCCTGAGAGAAAAGGCAAAGGAAAGTCTCTTGATCGGTGTATTCTCATTTTTGGGCCCTTTCCTGGGCGCTATCGGTTATTGCTATTGGATCTCTGGTTGGAGTCTCAATGCATCTTTAATTGCGGGAATAGCCCTTTCCACCACCTCCCTGGCTGTGGTCTACGCCGTTTTAGTTGAAACCGGATTGACCAATTACGAGATCGGAAAGATTATCATGGCCTCTTGTTTTATCACTGACCTTGGGACGGCCTTGGCCTTAAGTCTCTTCTTTGCAGAGTTTAACCTTTTCACTCTGGTTTTCGCCGGGGTCTCGATCTTCGTTATCTTTTTCATACCGAAGATTTCACCTCTTATTTTCAAAAGATATGGCGAGCGCGTGATCGAGCCAGAGATCAAATTTCTCTTCTTTGTCCTTTTTCTCTTCATCTACGTCTCCAAATTGGGATCAAGCCATGCCATTCTCCCCGCCTTCGTGGCCGGCCTGGTCCTCTCAAACCAGTTCAACAAAAACCGGCTCCTCCAGAGAAAACTGAGGATCGTCGCATTTGCGATGATCACGCCCTTCTTTTTTATAAACGGCGGCATTAACATCTCGTTGAAAATGCTTTACCAGAATCTTGGTCTATTTGTTATACTCTTTGGTGTTAAGCAGGTAACCAAAATCGCCGGTATCTATCCTTTTGCCAGGCGATTTGTCAAAAAAGAAGCGATGTTTACCACCCTCCTCATGAGCACCGGTCTCACCATGGGGACCATCTCATCGATGTATGGTTTTTCTTCGGGTATCATCAATCGCGCGCAGTTTTCGGTTCTCGTTGCGGTTGTCGTCGCAAGCGCGGTGGTGCCGACCTTCATCGCCCAGAAATGGTTTTATCCATCCCATGTCATGAAGGGGGAGAATGATTCCACGGAGAATATGAAAACGGGAGGAGAAGATGTTTAAGAAAATCCTGGTAGGATACGACGGCTCCGAGGGAGCGAAGAAGGCGTTAAGAACAGCCATCGACATGGCCAAACATTATGGGGCTGGGCTTCATTCCATCTCGGTAGAGGAAGACCTTCCTCATTATGCGGCAACCGTCGGCGAGGTTCAGGAGGCCAAGGCAGAAAAAAATGGCTATTTTGCCAGGCTGGTTGAAGAAGCCAGGGAGATGGCGGCCCAGGAGAGTGTTACCCTTCACACGAAAGTGGTCGCGGGCCACGAAGTGCAGACGATCGTAGATTATGTGAGGGAACATCATTTCGATCTTGTCGTCATAGGGTTTATGGGCCACTCCAAAATCTACGATCGAGTATGGGGAAGCACGTCGCAAAATATTACCCGTTTGGTCCCATGCACGGTCATGGTGGTGAAGTAAAGACATTAGGGGGAAATAGTTTCAAAAGAATCTGTTCAGATAGCTGAATTGACACCGTTCGTCTAATCTCTCGTAACCGGAGCCTGCCTGTAAGGATTTGCCTTTTTGTTTTAGATCAAGGATAATTTTTTGTAGTGTCCAATACCCTATATTACACGCTGCCGTTCAAAATGGCTTCTGAGTTCCCTTGAAGTTGAGAAGAGGTTAAAGATGGAATCTCATGCAACGAGAAAGGAAATCCTCCAGCTCAAGGTCTCTGGAATTGACTGAGTGAACTGCGCGGCAAGCCTCCAGGAGGAGGTAAGAAAGCTCGAAGGAGTGGAGTCCGTGGAATACAATCTCGTTTCCTCTCGGCTCAAGGTCGTCGGAATGATGGAAAAGATCGATCGTCAGAGGGTCGTTAAGGTCATTGAGAAACTTGGCCACAAGGTGGAGGATGAGGACAAGATCAAGTCAGCGATCCTCCACATCGAAGGGATGGACTGTGAGGATGAAACAACTCTTATAGAGAAAAAGATGAAAAGCCTGAAGGGGCTTGAATCTTTCCAGGTCGATCTGATGTCCCAGACCCTCCGCGTCCAATATGATCCTGGTCTGCTTTCAGTTCAGGAGGTCATCAAGTCCATTGCCGAGACCGGAATGAAGGCGAGACTGGAAAGGGAGAAGATAAAAGGAAAGGCATGGTGGAGAGACTTGAGAATCCTTTCCCTCTTTACCTGCGGCATTTTCACGGCCGTAGCCTTCGTTCTGGAAAAGATTGGGGTCGCACTACCAAGTACCATCCTCTATGCCATTGCCGTGGCCGTAGGCGGGTACTACCCGGCACGAATGGGCCTCGCGGCACTCAGGACTCTTACGCTCAACATCAGGACGCTTATGGTCTCCGGAGCTATTGGCGCCATCGTCCTTGGATTATGGGAAGAAGCAGCCATTCTGGTTTTCATTTACTCGCTCGGAGATGTTCTCGAAGCCTACGCAGTAGACCGCGCCAGAGGAGCGCTCAGGGCTCTCATGGAATTGATGCCGAAAGAGGCTGTGGTCAGGCGAAATGGTGAAGAGCTAACCCTTCCCGTGGAAGAGGTTCGATTGGGAGAGGCCATCATCGTCAAACCCGGAGAAAAGATCCCATTGGATGGGCAAGTGATCTCAGGTTCGTCGCCAGTGGACGAAGCTCCTATTACGGGAGAACCGGTCCCCGTAGTCAAGGAGAAAGGGGCCGAGGTTTTCGCCGGAACAGTGAATCAACGGGGAGTTCTGGAGGTGGAGGTAACCAAGATCTCCGAAGACACGACCCTTGCCCGGATCATCCATTCCGTTGAAGAGGCCCAGGCCAAGAAGTCGAGCTTTCAGCGTTTTGGAGAGACCTTTGGAAAGATTTATACTCCAGCCATGTTTGCTCTGGCTCTTGGGGTGATGGCTATTCCCGTGGTGCTTTTCGGAGGACTCTGGTCTGCATGGTTTTACAGGGGCCTCGTGGTTCTGGTGGTTTCCTGCTCCTGCGGAATTGCCCTCTCCATTCCTGTCGCCGTCGTTGCGGCCATCGGAAATGCAGCCCGTCATGGAATCCTCTTTAAAGGAGGCGTTCATCTCGAGAGAGCCGCAACGATTCAGGCAGTCGCTTTCGACAAAACCGGAACCCTTACCATTGGCAGGCCCCAGGTCACGGATGTCCTGCCTGTCGGAAATCGCAATCGGAGCGAAATTCTCGGGTTAGCCGCCTCCCTTGAATCACGGTCCGAGCACCCATTGGGAGAGGCCATCGTTCGAAAAGCTCGCGAAGAAGAGATCCCCTTTGATTCACCTGAGGAATTTGAGGCCCTTGTTGGCCTTGGGGCAAAGGGTAAAGTGAACGGACTTCCCTTTTTTATAGGCGGCATGAGGCTTTTCCTTGATCGGAACACGCCGGCTGACACGGTTCAATCTTTCATCTCTTACCTTGAAAAACAGGGTAAGACAACGATCCTCCTCGGCGATGCAAAGGAAATCCTCGGGATCATTGCCATCGCGGATCGTCTCAGGTCTGAGGCAAAAGAAGCAGTTCAGAAGCTCAAAGAGATTGGAATTCAACAAGTGGTCATGCTCACGGGTGACAACGAAGGGACTGCCAGAGCCGTTGCAAAAGAGGCAGGAGTGGATACTTATTTTGCCCGGCTGCTTCCGGAGGACAAGGTTCAGAAAGTGAACCAGATGAGACGCCAGAATGGTCGAATTGCGATGGTGGGCGATGGGATCAATGATGCACCGGCCATGGCCGTGTCTGATCTGGGAATTGCCATGGGCGCTGCCGGAACTGATATTGCTCTTGAAACGGCCGATATTGCCCTGATGTCTGATGACCTCTCGAAGCTCCCTGTCGCATTCAATCTAAGCAGGCGAGCGGTCCGGAATATTCGTCAAAATATCATAATCTCCCTGGCCGTGATCGCTTTCCTTGTCCCTGCGGCCCTCTCAGGGTGGGTCGGAATGGTTCCGGGACTGCTGATCAATGAGGCAGGCGGTCTCGCCGTCATCCTCAACGCCCTTCGGTTGTTAAGAAAGTGAGCTTTTCGGCTCCCCGACCCCGAAGGCCAGGGTTTGTCTAAGGTTCAGCCTGAGCGGTGTAAACGGAAAAGCAATCCGGTCTCTCACTGTGCCGGCCTCTTCAATCTCAGGGTTTCGGGATCGATGGCAAGGATCGATTTCAGTTCCCCGACGAAGCTTTCAGCAGAGAAAATGAGTCCCACGTGGACGGATGCAACGACCCATTTCCCTTGTTTGTCTTTCCTGGCCGCCACGATGAAAGGAATTCTGCGGGTACCTATCGCATAATGGGCTTCAAATTCCGTGTCCGGTATGACCGGGTAAGGAATGGGATGGTTCTTCTTAAGGAAGTCCACCTCGGTCATTGTATCTCCGACGCCGATCCCGAGAATTTTAATCCTCTTTCGCAAATCGGCGTCCTGGTCAACGGTGCGATAGATTTCGTCGAAAATGGGAAGAAGTTTAATGCAGTAGACACAGTTCGTATTGAGGTATTTGATCACAATCAGGTCGGCCTGAATCTCCTCTACGGAGAAGATCTTCTTTTCTCCCACTCCAAGGTATTCTTTTTCTGCCTGGGACGCCGGACTGATAAGGGAAATGTGCGGCAAAAGATCTCCCGAGCGAAGGATGGGATCGGGATCTTTAATCGGCGCAGCGAGAAAGGAGGCCGGAATAAGCAAAAAGAAAGCAAGTATAGTCCCTGTGCTGCAAAAAAAGTAAGATCTTATTTTTTGCCTCATGTTTCCAACTCTATCAATGAAACGGAAGACTCCGGGCCGCGCCATGAGCGGGCCCGGAGTTCTCAAGACTTAATGCCAGCTATATTTAGTCACAGGGGTATTAGGATCCTTGCCCCACTCCTGCATGGAGCCGTCATACGATTTTACGCCTTTGTACCCGAGAACCTCTCGCAGGACATAACCCCACCCTTTGCAGAGTCTTCCTGTATCACAGTAGACAATAATCTCCTTTGATTTGTCGGCGCCGATCACCCCGGCTGCCATTGCCTCAAGTTCTTCTTTCGCTTTGAAGGTTCCCTCCTCGGTAAAGATCCAGGCAGAGGGCAGGCTTACCGCACCCTGGATATGCCCGGCCTTCCCGACAAAGGGAAGCTTTGAAACGCCAAAGAAGAAATCAGGCATCCTCACATCAACGATGATCGATTTCCCGATGCGGCTCAACACATAATCTTTGGTTGCAAAGATACCCTTATTCACTTTTCCTTTGTATTCGGTTGTTTTCGGTTTGACCATGTCGGTAGACACGGGCTTCTTGTCTTTCGTCCATTTGTTATAGGCTCCGTCAAGAACAGCAACATTATCGACTCCAGCGTAGATCAGGGTGTATGCGACTCGGGCAAGATTCACCCGATCAGTTACTGCATCCGTCTTTCCGATCACCACCACCAGGGAATCGGGCTTTATTCCCGCAGAACCGATGATGTCAAGAAGATCGTCGTCTTCCGGAAGTTCATTGTCGAGATCATTCTTCTTGATTGCCCAGCTCCCGTAAAAGACATTGATTGAGTTCGGAACGTGGCCTTCTTTATATTCCTCCACCTTCCGGATATCCACCATGACAAGTTTGGGATTGCTCAGGTTTTTCTCCAGCCAGTCCGTTGAAACAACCGGGGGAATCTCCCTTGCCAGAGCAGCAAAAGGCAAAATGAAGATCACCGCCACCATGAGAGAATAGATCCTTATTTTCTTCATAACACACCTCCTATTTATTGATGGGTTTGGGTTCATAGATCAACTCTTCGTTGGCTTTGGAGCCGTCCTTGAGAAGCATTTCGTTTGTGAGGAAGCCCTGCTTGTCCACATGGCAGACGTCACAGGAGCGGGTCCTCTCTGTTCTCTTTTTGATGTTGTGAGGAGCCGTATCCCAATAATTGGGCAGGGCATCGAATCTTTCCATCTTGATACCCGCCGCCTGAAAAGTATCCCTGACCGTCGGAATCACCCTCAAGGTCGTCACTGTTTTCTTGTCTCTTGGGCTGCGGCCAAGAATGAACCCCGGCTTTGCTGCAGCCCCTTTTCCCAGGTGACAGTCGTAACAATTCCTGTATTGCCCCGAAGCGTGACAGCTCACACAGCTCAGTTTTTCCTGGTGGGTCTCATGAGCCGATTTAGCTTTTTCACTCTTCTCTTTCCCGGCTGGATGGCATTGGATACAGGCAGGTCTGTCTTTTCTCTCCTGCCTCGAGTGATAGGTATTTCCATCCCCGTGGAATTCAGTCTTCTTGTGACAATCCATGCAAACCATTCCCTTCTGATAATGGACGTCCGGTGTCCCCCCATATTCGCCGGTAAACTCGGGATAGACTCTTCCTCCATGACAGAGGGCGCAGGTCCTCCCTTCGTCTCTCTTCACAAAACGATGCCCTTTCACCAGGCCGAGACTGACGCCGCTGATGACAGGGCTCTTTACGTGGCATTCGCCGCATGAGGAATGGCAGCTTCTACACGATTTCTCAAAAACCTTCTCGTCAAAGATCTTGAGTTCTTCCCCGGAGAACCGGCCCATGACGCCATGTCTCAACCCGGATGCCGTATAATGGAGGGCATTCTTATAGGTCTTTGCAATATCCTCATGGCATGGAGCACAGAGATTCAGGTCATCGGAGGGCCTCTTAACAAGCCCTTTGTGGGCGGCTGTTTTGTCCTGGGCCGTGTCGTTCCCTTTGTGACAGGCGCCGCATCCTTCTGCAAAATGGGGATCTTTGTCAAGGAGACTTTTGTCCACGATGAACCCCTTGTACATCTCTTCCGCCTTAACTGGCGGAGGGGCCCCTGCTCAGCCCTCCCCCTCCTCAGCGCTGATCTTGGGCGGTTTGAAGAGGGACTTCAATGCAGCTTCGTCGGTATGACACTTTACGCAAGTACTCTCCTTCGAAAAACCTTCCGACACCAAACCATACGAAAACAGAAATACAAGAATAAACCAAAATCCGATCTTCCTCATCTCGGCCCTCCTTGTTCCTCAAATACTGAAAACATCGATCTTAATTTCATTGTAAGTATCGAAGGCTTCCCTTTTCAACAAAATTCTCTGCCGTCGATTGACTACCTCTGCCTGCCATTAGACAGAGAGGGTACGGCCCGAGCACGAAAAAAGACCACCCCATCGAAATGGGTGGTCCGTAGCCGACATTCTGTTTTCGATGTCCGGTATGGCAACGAGGGTTGCTATTATTTCTCAGAAGGACCGTAGGTTTTGAAGACCTTGCAGTCCCGGCACTCCACTTTCAGATTAAGCATCCGCTTACATTCCGTACTGGCGCATTCCCAGCAGGGCTTGTGCCGCTGATGATAAGCAGGGCAAAGGGGAAAAACGTACTTCGAACAGCCCAGAAGCTTCCAGCAGGGATCTTTATCTTCCCAGAAGTCTGACACGGCCGACCCTTTCCGCCGAAATCCCCTAAGGAGTGCCTCCCGGGAATCAAGTGTGATGGTCAGATCGCATCCCATTTTCTGTTTCCAAAGGGGATGTAATAGACCGAGGGTTTTGTCTTAAGTTCAGGCTTCAGTTGCTTAGCCATTTTAATCTTCTTTTGCATTTCGGGATCGTTCATGTCCCCGAAGGTAAAAACCTTCCCCACACAATTGACCGTACAGGCGGGCATCTCCCCTTTCTGGATCCGGGGATAACAGAAATTGCAGGAGTCAGCCTTGTCGTTCACCTTGTTGTCCGTGTTAAGGTAGCGCACCTTAAACGGGCATGCGTCCACGCAGGCGCCGCACTGAATGCATAGTTTTTCATCGATAATCGTAACCCCCTCGGGTGTCTTACGGGTGGCCTTAACCGGCTCAACCGGGCAAGCCATCACGCAGGGGGCGTCGGCGCAATGCATGCAAGCTGTCCTCCGGAAGACCATCGCCACATTCGGAAACTTTCCACTTTCAATCTCTTTAATTCTGCTCCGGAACTCCCCCGGCGGAATCTTATCCGGCCATTGCTGCTTGCAGGCTACGGTGCAGGCATTGCAGCCCACGCATCGTTTAAGGTCAATTACCATTGCGTATCGCTTCGCCATGTCCAACCTCCTCTTGCATCGGATTCAATTTTTTTGAGGAATTCGTTTCTTCAGGAATTCCCAGGTAGTTCTTTTCCAGGCTAATAAATTCCCGTGTCAGATTGCCAAGCTTGCGATAGAACGGGGAACGGCTATGCTCCACGATCTTGTCACAAAGAAGAGGGACCCACGGAAGGATGAAACAGGACAAGAAGTTCATCTGCACCTCTTCCAGCTTCACCTTCTCGGTACCGGATGTCTGGGCTTCCTGGCCCGTAAGAATTCCCATGAACTCCAATTCATGGGCGATATGATCAGGCAGGTCTTTGAGGTCCTCTTTCAGGGTGAACCCGGCTTCGTGATAAAACCGTAGGACCTCTGAAGTGGTCTTGCCGAAAACAAGCCCCTCTTTCTCCAGGTAGATCGACCCGTAAGGAGGAGCAACCACATGGGGGAACCCGCTGATAAAGAGCCGTGTATATTCCCGGGCCAGATCGAGCGAAATCTCCTCACTCTTTCCGGACAGGAACTCTTTAAAGGGATCGAGATCTTTTTGAAGATTCCCTTCGGTTAACAGGCCTAAAGATTCCTCCACCTCCCCGATCCATTTCCCTTCCATGATCCAGGAACAAACCTTCTCATCCGGATAGGTATAACAGAGGGAGAGGATATTATAGACAGTGCATCGCGCCACGGACCGATTCATCCTTTCACCTTCTTTATGCTTTATGGACATTTACACAGAGATCATTCATATTGTCCGACATGGATGGGTCTTTGAGATCGAGCATATCCTGAACCGTGCGGGCAGGAATAAGATCCCCCTCATTGGACCCCTTGCCATAGGCCTTGGTCATCCCTTTGCTCCAGTGGCCAAAGCCGTGGTCGACACAGACGGTGTCGGGCCGGATGCCTTCGGTTACCTTTGCCTTGACCTTGATCTTGTTGACGGGCGACTCTACATAGACATAATCGCCATTCTTCACGCCCAGCTTTTTTGCGGTCTCTGTGTTGATGTAGCAGTTATTTTCAGGATAGACCTGAATGTTATATTCGAGATTCTGAAGCGTGGAGTGGATGAACACAGAGGGCCGGGTCGTCACAAAGTAGAAAGGGTATTCTATGGAAAGCTTCGTTCCTTTTTCCTTCCATTCGGGAAGGGGATCGTAGCCGTGCTTCCTCAGTTCCGAGGCATAAAGCTCGATCTTCTTTGAAGGAGTCCCGAATTCCGTCTTAGGAACAAAAGGCTTCGGTTCTCCCCAGAGCCCATTAGGCGACTTCTTTAATTCGTCCAGTGAAGATCCAAGGGTTTTCATGGCGGCATCATCATAACCACCTGGGGACACCCCTTTGAAATAGTCACCCAGTCCCATGGCATTTCCCAATTCAACCATAATATTTCTGAAACCACGGGTGTCGTACAGGGGCTTCACAACAGGCTGCTGGATAGCCACTTGGGGATAGAGCCCAAAGTATTCGCGGTAGACGATGGCGCTGCCTTCAAAATAATGATGGTCTGGAAGAACGATATCCGCCATTTGAATCATTTCGGAAGGGTGGATGTCAAGCGCCACCATGAACTCCAATTTCTTGAGGGCCTCAACCATTCTGGGCGCATCGGGGAAAGCAAAAACGTTGTGCTTTCTTACAATGGCTGCTTTGATTGGATAGGGCTTCCCTTCGAGCACAGCATTTGTAAACGTGCTGAAGGAGCCTTTTCCGGTTTTCAAAAGGAGGGGAAACTTTTCCATGCCATCGATTCGGTCGGGTCTCGCCTTTGGATAAGGAGGCGGAGGAACCACCGTATCAAGGGGTGGAAATGAGGGTTTTCTCTCCATGATAGGTCCGCCAAGGCGGTCAATGCTTCCTACCAGCGCCATGAGGATGACCTGGGCGTGTGAGAGACGCCAGGAATTGGCGTAGTTCGGGCCCGCCGCATCCCGTTTGTGTGTGGCTATGACCGCAGGTTTGTTTGTGGCAAACTCTTTGGCAACCTTTTCAATGGTCGCCGCAGGAACCTCTGTAATCTCAGAGGCCCACTTAGGAGTGTAAGGTTTGATAAACTCCTTTACCTGCTCAAATCCGGCGGTATAGTCATTGACGAACTGCTTGTCATAGAGGTTTTGCATGATGATGACGTTGATCATCGCGAGTGCGAAGGCCAGATCAGTCCCTGGTTTGATCGGGATCCAGAGATGGGCCTTGGAGGCTGTTACCGTGAAACGGGGGTCAAGAACAACGATTTTCGCCCCTTTATCCAGGGCGGCGATGAAATGCTGCGTCTGCATATTCTTGGCTTTGCCGGGCATATCCCATCCAAAAGAGAGGATATATTTCGAGTTGGCATAGTCCGTTGTCCAGGGCCTTCCTTTTCCTGTCACCGTGTTTCCCCATACCACTTCATGGGTCGTATAACAGGTGTTATGGTGTGAGATGTAATTGGGTGTCCCTATGGCTTTGGCAAGACGTTTCGCAAAGTCCTGGGGCCTCATGATAAAAGCAATGGATTCGGGGCCAAACTTCTCTTTGTATTCATTGAACTTCCTGGCAATCGTTCCGTAGGCTTCGTCCCAGGAGATCCTTACAAATTGCGGGTCCACGCCGATTCCTTTTTCCGGGTTCGTCCTCTTCATGGGAAATTTAAGGCGATCGGGATCATAGAGCCATTGAATTCCCGAGATCCCCTTGACGCAAAGAACGCCGCGGCTGATCTGGTCATCCGGGTTGCCCCTCAATTCCACCAGACGGCCATCTCTGATGTGAGCCTTCACCGCACATCCGCCACTGCAGACCTGGCAGACCGTGTGAATGATCTTGGTATCAAGCCCTTTCTCCTGTCCAAGCACTTCAAAGGCCCGGAACTGTTCTCCGAAGAGCAATGCGATGGCGCCCGCGCCACTTAACTTTATGAAACCCCTTCTGGTAACTCCCATACGATCCTCCTCTTTTATCGGTTTAAGATTTCAATGACAAAGTGAATTGGCCCATGAACGAAGAGCCAATCGACTGCAATAAAAAAGGGATGATCCCGGAAAATGGAAGGAAGGTGAACAAAAGGCCATCTTCCAGGATCATCTCTCGAATCTTGATTCTCTTACTAAGAGTATGGAATCGGATTTGCAAGATATATTCCATAAAAGATCTTTGAAAAGGTTCTGTAATATTGCTTCATTAGAAGGTTTCTCGAATAAGACTGATGGAGGCAAGGGTTACTTCCAGGTAACATTCCTGCGGCGACACATCGGAAGCTATTGATTTTGTTAGATGAATTGCTGACATTACGCACAGGTAACATGAATTACGGAAAGGAAACATTTTGTAATGTTCCAAACAGGAAAAATATGATAGGATGCCCAATAGAAAAAGACAGGAGGAGGAAAAGATGAAGAGAAGATCTCCAAAGATGGTTTTTTTGGTTATGTCTGTTTTCTTGGCTTGCGTCTTTTTATTCTCGTTTCCCGCCTTCGCAAAGGAAACGAAGCAGAAATGGGAGATTTTGAATCCTGAGGGAGTGGTAAAGATAGAACCTATGAAAATAAATCCCCATCCTTCCACTCTCGACGGAAAGACGGTGATGCTGCGGTGGAATGGAAAACATAATGGAGACCAGTTCCTGAACAGAGTAGGCGAACTGCTTAAAGAAAACGTCAAGGATGTCCGAATCATCAAGTCCTGGGAGGTTGCGCCTGAGACGGTCGACCCGATTGCGGGGAGCCACGAGAGAAGCCAGGAATTCGCCCGGGCCATTGCCAGGTTTAAGCCCGATATTGTGATTGGCGCCCAATCCGACTGAGGGGCCTGCACCTCATGGCTGGTCGTGGACCAGCTCAATCTTGAAAAACTCGGCATTCCGACGGTAACCATTTCTTCTTCGGAGTTTATCTCCTTGGCAAAAGATACGGCACTGGGTAACGGCGCAGCCGATTTCAGTGTTGTGGTTGTTCCCCATCCCATGGGAATGATTCCACAGGCGGAAATAAGGAAAAAGGCTGAGACGGCCTTTCCTGAGATTCTCAAGGCAGCGACAGATTGGAAACCCGTGGCGAAGCTTCCTCCTCAAACCCCTGTTTTTCCTGCGGGGAGGTTTCAGCTCGAAGGCACGATTGAAGAGGTTAATCGATTCTTCTTTGAAAAGGGACTATCCCTGGGCCTACCCGTCATTCCTCCCACCCCGGAACGGGTGGCAGGCATGCTGAAAGGAACGACCCGCAAACCTGATGACCTTCTGGGGATGGTGCCACCGAGGATGGGGGCGCTCACGGTTGAACTGGTCGCCATCCATGCGGCGATGGCGGGCTGCGAACCCGAGTACATGCCTGTCCTTATCGCCGCACTGGAGGCGCTCCTCGATCCCAGGGCAAACTGGCGGGGTTTGACCACGACGACCGCCACAAGCGCCGTGCTGGTGATAGTGAACGGACCTGTCATTTATGAGACCGGGATTGCCTCCCGGCAGGGAGCCGCAGGATCGGGCCATCATGCCAATGCGTCGATCGGCTACGCGATCAATCTGATTGCAGACATCGTTGGAGGCTCAAAAGCTCCGTCACCCGATAAATCGCTTCTCGGGGGACCAGGGGATTTTGTCTGCTGGGTTTTCGGAGAGAATCAATTAGCGCTTCCACAAGGATGGGACCCCTACCATGTGGACCGGGGCTTCAATAAGACCGATAGCACGGTGACGGTCATGGGCGTCTATCCGCCCGTGGACAATATAGACCACTGGAGTACTACACCCGACGAGCATGTCAACTGGTGGGCTCATCTGGTCACGCCACTCTTGAGCATTGGAGGCCCCTGTTGGGTCAGTCAGATGTATCAACCCCATATTGTTGCCCTTGGGCCCGAGCATGCGCAACTCGTATCGGGCGCCGGTTGGACCAAAGACCGGTTTAGAAAGGCTTTCTGGGAAAAGGCGCGCATTCCATTCTCCGCATGGCCGAAGGGTTGTCCGAACGTGGATCTCCTGGTTGAGAAACTCGGGCCGGTGAATGCAGACACCCCGATACCCATCACGTTAAGGTTCGAGGAATTGCATGTCGTCGTCGCGGGAGGGGCCGGGAAACATTCGCATTTTTTCCCGCCATTCCCCGGATGTTTTCCCGTGACCAGGACGATAAAAAAATGAACCCTTCGACTTCGCTCAGGGCAAGCCTTAGACTGCGGGGGAAAGAGCAACCTAACCGGAACAGCAACTCCCCGGAGTTCCGCATGAATTAGGCGTCCCGCAGCAGCCTCCAAGGTTGGGCTCGCCAGATCCCCGCGAGGGGCTGCTGAATGTATTGTGAGCTGAAAGCAGCTTCGTTAGGTCCCCGCTTCCACACTGCTTGCAGAGCAGCTGCTCCTGTTTTCCTATAATGAGAAATTCGTCCACCCGGCCGCATTTCTCACAGCGATACTCATAGATCGGCATGATCTTCTCCTTCATCACTTTGAAAAAGCTGTAATGTTGGAATACTGGAATAATGGGTAAAGGGAAAAACAGAACCTCTTATCTTTGATCTTTTCCCAACATTCCAATATTCCAGTATTCCATTATTCATATGTTCTCTTAATGTCCGCATTCACCCTGATGAGACCGGCAGGAATTATAGACTGAAAGTTCCTGGAGCTTATTTTCATCCAATAAGGCAATATTTTCTCTTACCGTCGGGGCCCCGGCGCCGAACACTTTTATCCCCATGGCGTTTAACTTGGTTAAGGCGCCTGCGCCGATGCCGCCGACAACCATTGCGTCCACACTCTTCCCGTCAAGGGCCATAATTGGATTGCACGCGCCGTGGACATGGTGCAAATCCTTGTTATTCACCGTCAGAACGTCTTTTCCCTCCGTGTCGACAATGATAAACGCCGGCGCCGAACCAAAATGGTCATACACTCTGCTCTCAACCCCTTCATTACCCTGAACTGCAAAACCTACTTTCATGAGACTCTCCTTTCTTGCTTCGCATGATTACACAGATTTAAACAACGAGATTACACCGATTACTTCTCTTCTTTTTTTCTGCCTACTGCCCCTTCGACTTCACTCAGGGCAGGCTTCTACCTTCCTTGTCTGTTTGGTATACTGATTACCTCCCCGTGTCTCCGTGTCTCCGTTTCCCCGTTTCATTCTTTTGGTGTGGCTGCGCGGCAACACCCGCCTTGCCTTCCCCCAGCTCTCCTGGCAAGTCCTCTGTCTTCCGCTGCTCTGTGGACGTTGCCACTCTTGCAGGAAGGACAATCTGCCGGCCTCCCCGTTCCGTAAGGCAGCTCCCAGGAATGCTTGCAATCGTGACACTTGAATTTTCTCATAGAAGCCATCTCAATCTCACCTCCTTCGATCTTCAGGGCTTTGCCCTTGACCACCGCTTCCGCCACCTTCCGGTGCGCTGATTCAATAATCCTCCCAAAGGTCTGACGGGAAATGTTCATCTTTTCCGCAGCCTGTTCCTGGTACAGACTTTCGAGGTCAGCAAGCCTGATGGCCTCGAACTCGTCAACCGTCAAAACGACTTCTTCCAACATAGAAAGAGGAATCCCCCTCGGTTTAAAATAATTGCTTTCAGGCATGGAACCGACGCGCCTGCACTGTCTCGGTCTTGCCATTCAGAATTTCTCCTCTCGTCTGGAAGTAATTATAAGCATATGCTCATAATTTGTCAAGAACCACCATTGAATATTTTGCCCCTTGACAAAAATAATATAATCCTATATATGTTTTTGTCATATAGAGGGTAAGCACATGTGCCATCAGGGAAAACAAGACTGCGGCAAACCAGCCTCGGATCAAGACGGGTGCGGGTGTTCGGAAAAACGGGTCCCGAGGCAGCTCCAACCCATCATCCTCCTTGTCCTCAAGGGGAAGGATTCTTATGGATACGAGCTGATTGAAAAAATATCGGAATTCCGGTTTCACGACAGTCCTCCGGATGTCGGCGCCATCTATAAGAACCTGCGGAATATGGAGAAGGAAGGCTGGGTGAAGTCGAAATGGGATACAAAAGGAGCCGGACCCGCAAAGAGGATCTATCGGATCACGCCCCAGGGAGAAGAGATCTTGCACGGATGGGCAATCACGCTTGAGAAAAGGAGGGAGGCCCTCGATCAATTCCTGAAACTCTACCAGAATCATTATGAAAAAGACTTAAAGTCGAAAAGGAAGTGATTTTGTGTGCTGTCAATCACTCATAGGCGTTAAACATCCCGGGAGCGGGGTTTTATGGAAGAGTTGAAGCATCCTCAACCTATTCAGGTACCCACGTTACTTCAGCTTTTTAGTTCTTTCTTGAGGTTGGGAACCACTGCATTCGGCGGCCCGGCGATGATTGCCTATATTCGCAAACTCGCCGTTGAAAAGAACCGCTGGATCGATGAAAAGACAGCACGCGACGGCATTGCTTTGTGCCAGACCATCCCCGGCGCAACGGCCATGCAGATGACAGCCTATGTGGGGTTAAGGGCAAAAGGGGTCGCAGGAGCTGCGGCAAGTTTTATTGGATTTGGCCTGCCCGCTTTTCTTTTCATGACGATCCTTTCGGCCCTTTATACCCAGGCGCATTCGTTACCGCAGGTGATATCGACCTTTAACGGGCTCCAGGCCATTGTCGTGGGTATCATCGCCAATGCGACACTCTCTTTCGGGAAGACTTCCATTAAAAACTGGAAGAACGTCCTCAGCGCCGGTGTGGCGGCAGTTATGTTCTGGTTTAAGATGAACCCCATCCTGGTTATCTTTTTGGCCGGTCTTTTCGGATGGGTCCTTTATGGAAAGCAGGCCCTCCCGCCGGGCATTGATTCAAATAAAAAGCTGTATCCGAAAAGGTCCCTTTATTTATTGTTGTTAGGCACAGGAGTTGGATTTGCCGCACTTTACCTCCTGCATCGGGGCCTTTTTGATCTTGCGACCCTCATGTCCATGATAGATTTATTTGCTTTCGGAGGCGGCTTTGCGTCTGTCCCTCTTATGTTCCACGAAGTCGTCGAGGTTCGTTCATGGTTGGATGCCGGCGCCCTGCTGAATGGAATCGCCCTTGGACAGGTGACTCCAGGGCCTATCGTCATTACAGCAACTTTCATAGGCTATTTGTTATACGGGTTCGGGGGCGGGCTCATTGCAACCATTTCAGTTTTTTTGCCTTCCTTCCTGATCGTTGTCGCAATTGTGCCATACTTTGATAAATTAAGAAGCTCCGTCCATTTCAGAAGCGTTGTCACAGGCGTATTATGTTCTTTTGTGGGACTTCTTCTTACGGTTACGGTCCGGTTTGCTTTCGATATTCCCTGGAATGTCCCCCGGGTCGTTCTTGCGAGCGGCGCCCTTATTGCTCTTCTCTTAAGGGTTGATATTCTCTGGGTAGTCGTTATTGGGACAGTCGTTTCTTTGATTGTTTTATGAACTTTTGAGCTTCGTAGAAGTAAAGAAAGGAGGGGAAGAAAATGTGTGACTGCAAATGTCAGGTTCCGGAGAAGTTAAAAGGAAAACCCGAGGAATGTACTCCTGAGCAGATCAAAGAATGCCATGGAGACGAAGCGCATCCTTGCGA
>Ga0214473_10002282_pt1 | contig 23680 bp, 23 predicted proteins | sample RVTome_7_FD_203509 | JGI IMG/M metagenome (GOLD analysis project Ga0214473, IMG submission 203509) | Soil microbial communities from uranium-contaminated site in the Upper Colorado River Basin, Wyoming, United States - RVT98D197 | ecosystem: Environmental > Terrestrial > Soil > Contaminated >... | reverse complement strand
CTTTGAAACCGTATGGCTGGGTGTCTTCGCTACTCCAGGTCCGCTCCTCGCTTATGCCGGCTCACTGCTTCAATCGAGAATCCGGGTTGAATTGGTTAGCCGAACTTGAGAAGACGAGCCGCGTTCGATCCAAGAATCCGCGCCTGGTCGGCTCGGGAGAGAGCCGCCAGCTTTGTCACCACCTCCACCGGCCGGTCATAGCCAATGGCGAAGCAATAATCACTGCCGATCATGACCCGCTCTGCGCCGACCAGGCGAATAAGATAAAGGAGCGTGCCGGGATCATGGCTGATCGTGTCGTAGGTGAACCGCTTGAGGTAAGCGGAAGGTTTATGTTTCATCTGCCGGCATTCTTCGGTAATTTTGTAGCCTCGGTCCATACGCCCTATGAGGGATAGAAGCGCGCCGCCCGCGTGCGGCAAACAGATGCTGAGACGTGGAAAGCGGTCCAGTATCCCGCTGAAGATAAGATTCGCGGCCGCGATCGCGGTATCCACGGGAAATCCAATCAGGTTATAAAAAAAATAGGGCTTGAAGCGCTCGGTAGGGATCACCTGGGTCGGGTGAAGAAATATCGGCAGCCGCAGCGCCTCGATGCGCTGAAACAAGGGGAGGAACCCGGGCTCTGAAAGATCTTTCCCGTTGACGTTGGTGCCGATGTAAACGCCGCGGATGCCCGCCAGCTTAGAGGCTCGCTCAAGTTCAGCGAGCGACGACGGGATGTCTTGCATGGGAAGCACGGCCAGACCGAGGAAGCGATCGGGGAACGCGGTATGTGCCTCGGCCATCGCATCATTCATCGCCTGGGAAAGTTTCAAGCCTAGTTCTGCATCCGCCCAGTAGACCATGGGCCGGGTAAGTGAAAGAGCGTGAACATCGACGCGCTGGCGCTTCATCTCCTTGAGCCGAACGTCGAGGTTCGTAAAAGCCGGCCCAAGGCTCAAGCGGCTCCCTTTGATGTCGATGACAACTTCCTTTGGCTGCTTTCGATCCAACTTGATCCCGAACCTTTCTCCCTCTTCGGCAAGCAACTTGAGGTAGGGTTCCGGGTAGAAATGCGCGTGAATGTCGATAGTCGGGTTAGAGGTCATTCCCTGAATTTCAGCAATCAGTATGCCACGGAGGCCAAATCCCCGTTTTTGACCGAGCCTCATAGGTGCGCGCTGTTTTTAAGCTTTAATAGGGCGACAATCCCGCTAGGGTTGAGAAAATAAACCCGCGAAATTACCAAATCCAAGAAACACGCGGCTCGCCTATAGTGCTAATCCCCTGATTGTTTTGGTCATAACCCTCGACCGCCCAAATACTTGTGCGGCATAGACTTTGTATGTCTCCACAGCGATAACCCTACCAACTCGGGAGGCTCCCATGAGTTACACAGAGAAATTCACTTGGGCCGGCAAGGAACTGATCATCAAGCGCGAGACTTCGCCGGTCCAAGTCATTTCCGCGGAGAGCGCCGATATCAAGCTCGAAAAGCTCAACATCAACGATTCGGCCTTGCGTCCCTCCAATTATGCGCGTGCCGAAGGCACCGTCCTGCCGCTGTTTCAAGCCGATGGCGTTCGCCTCGACCTTTCCAAGCGCACCAAGGAGCCGATGAATTTCTGGCATCGCAACATGGACTGCGACGAGTTGATCTTTTGTTACAAAGGCGCGATTCACTGGGAGACGGAGCTCGGTCCTATCACGCTCCAGTCGGGCGAGATGTTCGTCATTCCCAAGGGAGTCGCCCACCGCTCGCTCCCACCACCCGACTCCCAAGAGGAGAACATCATTATCGAGCTCAAGATCAACGGCGCGATCGCCAAGCTCGTCTAAGCTGGGGATATGGCGGTGACCTTCGCTCGCAACGTTAACGTAATCGTCGCCGTGAACGCGGCAGATAACTGACAGAAGGGGGTCGTCCGGGATTACTGTGAAAGACTATTCACCACTGAGACGCAGAGTTCGCAGAGGTTACTTTCTATTCCCCATTCTCCGCGACCTCAGCGCCTCCGCGGTGCAATTTCCGACTCCTTGCACTGAAATAGCTTTAGCCAGGTTAGACACACAGTAGCCTGAATATCCAGAGAAAAGGGATGCATAGGATCAAACTAAAGATCAACGGCAATGATCTCGATCATGAGGTGGATGCGCGGCTCTTGCTGGTTCATTACATCAGAGAGAAAGCGCGGCTCACCGGTACTCACGTCGGCTGCGACACGGGGAACTGCGGGGCATGCACCGTCATCTTCAACGGCAAGGCGGTCAAGTCATGCATGACCTTGGCGGCGCAAGCCGACGGCGCAGAAATCATGACGATCGAAGGGCTCGCCAAAAATGGGCTGCACCCGATTCAAAAAGCTTTCATGGAAAAATTTGCCATACAGTGCGGCTACTGTACGCCCGGCATGATCATGAGCGCATATGGCTTGCTAACCGCCAACCCATCGCCCGATGAGGCGGAGATCAGGGAGGCCCTCGAAGGAAACCTGTGCATGTGCACCGGTTACCAGCAGATCATTGAGGCCATTGCTCATGCAGCCGACGTCATGAGGGGAGCCGGGAAGAAATAGCCATGATGAAGTTGGACGAGATCCTGGTCACGCGCAATTGGGTGGGCAAGCCGGTTCAAAGGCAGGAGGACCTTCGATTTGTCAAAGGAGAGGGTTCTTATGTCGATGATCTGGACATGGATTGCCATCAAGCCGCGATCCTGAGAAGCCCCCACGCCCACGCGCGCATCAAAAAAATCGATGTCAGCCGGGCTCTGGCCTTGAAAGGGGTCATCGCAGTCCTCACCGGCCAAGAAGTAGCCGCTCAGACCAGTCCGATCTCGGCCCGAGCCATCACCCGGCCGGCTACGCAGTATGTCATGGCCGTCGATAAAGTCAGATACGTAGGCGAGCCGGTTGCAGCCGTGGCCGCCGAGGATCGCTACATCGCCGAGGACGCCCTGGAGCTTATCGAAGTCGATTATGAAGCGCTCCCGCCGGTTGTGACGCTCGAGGATGCGCTCAAGCCGGATGCCCCGCTGGTCTTCGAAGAGGCCGGCAGCAACGTGCTCATGCACGATCTGATGGAGCATGGAAACTTCGCTGAAGCCTGCCAGGAAGCCGACTTGATCTTAAAAGAAGCATTCAAGGTCCATCGCTACAGCTCCACCCCATTAGAACCCTGGGCGATCATCGCCGATTACCAAAAAGGCAGCGACGCTTTCCTCGTTTGGGCCAACGACCAGCAGCATGGCAGGAGCATCACCAACGTTTGCAACATGCTTGGCATCCCGACCCACAAGCTGCGTCTCATGGTCCCTGATAGCGGCGGCGGCTTCGGCATCAAATTGGCGTTATGGCCTTACATCGTCATCCTGTCCCTTTTGGCCAAGAAAGCGAACAAACCGGTCAAATGGATTCAAACCAGACGAGAGCACCTGATGGCGGGCAGCCACGCGCCGGATGCCAACGTCGAGATCGAGCTGGCGCTGAAAAAAGACGGCAGGCTGCTCGCTGTCGGCATCAAGGATATACAGAACGACGGCTCTTTCGTTCACACCGCCGGCATCTACGGACTGATCAAGTTCGCCACCATGGTCGGATGCTACAACATCAAGGCGACCAAGGCGGAATTGCTGAGCGTCGTGACCAACAAGGGGCCCACGGTGCAAAACCGCGGCGTCGGTAAACCCACGATGATCTTTGTCCTGGAACGCATGGTCGATCTGGCGGCCAAAAAGCTCGGCCTGGACCCGAGCGAGATCCGCTTCAGGAACTTCGTCAAACCGGAGCAGATGCCTTACACGACGCCGTCGGGCGAAATCTACGAGAGCGGAGACTATCCCGAATGTCTCAGACGGGCCTTGGAACTGGTCGGCTACGAGGAGCTGAAACGGCGACGCGACGCGGAAAGAAAAAACGGCAAGTATCTGGGCATCGGGATAAGCGCCGGCGTCGAGCCGGGAACTTCCAATCTCGGCTACTATTATACCGCCCGGGGCACCCCGGAATACACAGGAAACGCCGAGGGCGCCATCGTCAGCGTCGATTACGACGGCAATGTGAACGTGCTCTTAGGTTCCGCCGATACCGGCCAGGGGCATGCAACGACCACCGCTCAGGTGATCGCCGATATGCTCGCCATCACCCCGGACAACGTGTCGATGAACTCGCATGTCGACTCGCTGATTTCCCCGTTCCTGGGTCATTCCGGGGTCTACTCCAATAAATTCAACGACGTCGATCTTGGCGCCGTCGTCATGGCCACCAAGAAGATCCGCGACAAAATGCTCAGGCTCGCCGCCCATATGTTGCAGCTTGACGTAAACCAGCTCAAGCTCAAAGACGGAAAGATTTGCTCGGCAAAAGACGAAGCAAAAGCGGTATCGTTTAAGGAAATCGCGTCGCTGGCCTACAAAAAAATTGTTTTCCTGCCCGAGGGCGAAGAGCCCGGTCTGAAAGAGATCGCCTACTACCGAAACCCGATCGCCAAACTGCCTAACCGTAAGGACTTCAATATCCAGCTCACCCACGCCAATTCCGTCCATATCGCCGTTGTCGAAGTGGATGTGCAGTCCGGCATGATCGAGTTTCTCAAGTACGGCATCGTCCATGACTGCGGCAGGCAGATAAATCCGGGCATCGTCGAGGGCATGGCGATCGGCTCCACGGTGCACGGCGTCGGCGCCTCTCTCTTGGAGGAATTCGTCTACAACGAGGATGGCCAGCTGCTATCGACAACTTTCATGGACTATATGAAGCCGCTGGCGATGGGAGTGCCGAAGTTTGAGTTGGCCCATATGGAATCTCCCTGTCCTTATACTCTGCTCGGCACCAAAGCCGTGGGCGAGGGGGGCTCCTTACCTTCCCTTGCGGCAATCGCCAATGCCGTGGAGGATGCGCTTGCGCCGTTCGGAGTCAAAGTTACCTCCTTGCCGATCACGCCCGAGAAGGTCGTGCGAGCGGTAACCGAAAGCAAGCAAATTTAGCTCGGGACAAAACGGATGTTTTCTAACCAATTTGAATATTTCGCGCCGAAGTCACTCGAAGAAGCTTTGGCGCTACTGTCCACCTATCAGGACGACGCCAAACTTCTCGCCGGTGGACAGAGTCTTCTGTCCTTAATGAAGCTGCGCCTGGCAAATCCAAAGGTTCTAATCGACCTCGGGGGCATCGCCGATCTCGATTATCTCCGGGCCGACGGCGAAAAACTCAACATCGGAGCGCGGACCACCTACGCGCAGATCAAGGAATCCGAACTGCTACGAAATAAGTGCCCTCTCCTGCCCAAGACCGCGTCTGTCGTCGGCGATGCCCAGGTTCGAAACCGTGGAACCATTGGCGGCAGCCTGGCCCATGCGGACCCGCACGGCGACATGCCCGCGGCGGCCCTCGCGCTTGAGGCGGAACTAAAGGCGGTGGGCCCTAAAGGCGCGCGCTGGATCAAAGCGGAGGATTTTTTCGTCGCCATGTTCGGCACTTCCTTGGCGTCCGATGAGGTCTTGACCGAAATCCGCGTCCCGGTCCTGGACGGCGATCGAAGCGTTTACCTCAAGGCGGCGCGCAGACCCTCGGACTTCGCGATGGTAGGCGTCGCCTTGCGCCTAAGAGTCGACCCGGATCAAACATGCGAGCGGATAACCATCGGGATAACCGGAGTGATTGACAAGCCTTTCCGCGGCGTGGCGGTCGAAATGGCGCTGCGCGGGCAAAAGCTCAATGCGAAGATAATCGAAGATGCCGCGGCCCGCGTCACTGACGGAGTTGACGTGGCCGAGGATATCCACGCTTCGAAGAAATTCCGCTCGCATCTCGCTCGACTCTATACCGGGCGCGCCATCCAAGCGGCTATGACCAGCGCGGCCATCGGAGGGACTTAACCATGATGCCAGCCGTGGACGAAAGAACCGAAAAGATCTTTTCCTATTGCATTCACTGCGCGGCGCTATGCGGCGTCATCGCCCATGTGAAGGAGGGCCATCTGATCAAGGTGGAGGGAGACCCCGACTCCCTCAACAATGGCGGCACCCTTTGCCCGAAAGGGCTTTCGGCTAAGCAGGAGATCTATCATCCGGACCGGCTTAAATACCCCATGAAGCGCAGCAATCCCAAGACGGCTGCCGATCCCGGTTGGGTGAGGATTAGCTGGGATGAGGCCCTGGAAACGATCGCCGCCAAGATGAAAGAGATTCGCGACCAAGACGGCCCGGAGGCTTTTTTCTTTCAAAAGGGTTCCACGGGCGGCTCTTCGGGAACCGAATGGTACAGATTTTTTTATCGGCTTTCAGCCCTCTACGGCAGTCCCAACCATGGAGGCACAGGGCATATTTGCTGCTACAGCCGAAGTTGTCCCGGCCTGCCTACCCACCTGGGCGGCAAAGGGCAGCACCCGGCGATCGATTATGACAAGACGAATCTTATCCTTCTGGTTGGCTACAATATTCTCCACACGCATCCCCCGGTGGCCAGGAAAATCCTCGACGCGAAGCGGAGGGGAGCCAAGCTCGTCGTCGTCGATCCCATGCTTTCGCCGACCGCCGCTAAGGCGGATATCTGGCTTGCTTTACGTCCTGGAACCGACATGGCGCTTTTTCTGGCGATGCATCACGTGATTTTCCGTGAGCAGCTCTACGATTCTGAGTTCCTGGCTTCCTGGTCCAATGCCCCATTTTTGGTACGCGACGATAATGGCCTGTTTCTAAGGGAGGGCAAGGCGTACGTGGTTTGGGATAGCGACTCAGGAAAACCTCATCCCGCAGATCCATGGCTTCCGCCGCAGGTAAAGCCAGCCCTGACAGGCTCCATCTCCGTGAACGGTACCCGCTGCAGGCCGGCTTGGCAGCTCTTTTCCGAGATGGTCGACAAGTGCAGCCCCGAGTGGGCGGAAGAGATTACCTCGATCCCGGCAGAAGATATTCGGATGGTCGCTCGGCTCTTCGCTACCGCGAAGCCGGCCAGTACGGACTGGTATAACGGCTTACACAAAAGCTCCAACGGTTTTTCTACCGCCGTGGCTTTGGCTCTTCTGTCGGTTGTCACGGGGAACTGGGATGTCCCGGGAGGGCTCTCCTTTGAATCCGACCTCAAGTTCAAAGACGTCAAAGGAACTCAGTACCTGCCTGAAGGCTGGGTCCAGAAAAGTCTCGTGGCCGCGGCCGGATACAAGGTGCGAGAGTACTACAAAGAGTATGTGGGTCCGATGAACCTGGTGGCCGATGCGATTCTTACCGGCAAGCCCTACCCCATTAAAGGGATGCTCGCCCTCGCTTCCGGCGTCGCGACCTCAAACCCAAACTCCAAGAGGATGATCGAGGCCTTGAGAAAATTGGAGTTCCTGGCCGTGGGGGACATCTGGGAAACCCCCGCCGTGGCCGCGGCTGACATCGTTCTCCCCTGCGCCACACACTGGGAATCCGAATTTGTGAACTACAACGCGCCTTATCTCATGTACCGCCGCCCCGTTGTGCCACCCCAAAACGAAGCCTGGCCGGACATAAAAATCGTCTTCGAGCTGGCCAAAAGGCTCGGATACGAAAAAGAATTCTGGAACGGAGATATTAAAACTGCGTTCAACGAGATGCTTCAGCCGCTCAACGTGACCGTGGACGGACTCGCGGCCTCCCCGCGGGGGATTCGGCATCTGCCGCCGGAGCCGCATTACCGGAAATACGCGGCGAAAGATAACAAGACCGGAAAACCGAAAGGCGTTGCCACGCCAACGGGAAGACTCGAAATCTACTCGGAAACTCTCAAGACGCTCGGCTACGATCCCTTGCCTTATTGGCGGGAACCCGAGCCTGGGCCGATGGCTACACCCGAACTGTTTGAGAAGTTTCCATTGATTTTAAGCAGCGGGTTTAAACCCATGCATTGGCTTCATGGACAATTGAGAGCGATTCCCTGGCTGAGAGAGTGCGAAGAGGAGCCGCGCGTCTGGATCAACCGTCGAAGCGCGCGCGGCCTTGGCATTCGGGATGGGGATGTGGTCATGGTCGAAACGCCCAAGCGCGACGGAACCCTGCAAGGCTCGGTGCGGCTTAAAGCTCACCTCACCGAATCGGTCCAACCCCAGGTCATTTACATTCCCTATGGCTGGTGGCAGGGTTGCAGCGCGCTGGATATCGAAGAGCCCGGTCACCTCGACGGCTCCGCCAACGTCAATAATCTCTACGACGATTCGTTCTCCGATCCCGTAAGCGGAACCATCGGGATGGTTTCCTATCCTTGCCGGATCAGAAAGGAGTAGGCCATGGCGCGATATAGCTTAGTCATCGATCCTAGCCGGTGCACCGGTTGCTATGCTTGCCTGGTAGCCTGCAAATCGGAGAACTCCACAGCGCCGGGGGTCTCTTGGATCCGCATAGAAGAAAAAGAGGCGGGAGAATTTCCGAAAGTTTCTCGATGCTCTGCATGCAATGCGGCGAGATGCCCTGCGCGCAGGGTTGTCCCACCGAGGCGATCACTAAAGACGCGACCGGCGTCATCCTGATCGACCAGGGAAAATGCATCTGTGAGACAACCAAGCCGTGCATCAACGCCTGTCCCTTCGGCGTCCTCACGGTCAATAACAGCAAGAAGACTTACTTTCCTGATTTTCTCACGCCCTTCGAAAAGGAGGCGTACGAAAGTCATCCCCAGGGAGCCCTGGAGAAATGCGACCTTTGCTATCACAGGATCGTCAACGCTCAGCAGCCGGCCTGCGCGCAAAGCTGCCCCACCCAGGCGATCCTCTTTGGCGACCTCGAGGAACACGCGAGCAGGATCGCGCGACTGGTCGCCAGCGGTGATGCGGCGCCCTTAAATCCGGAGTTTAAGGTGGATCCGTCGGTCTTTTATCTGAAGTGACCGTGGCTGATTACCCGCCCGTCAAGATAGGATGCAAAGACGCCAAGGCCCCGGAGAATTCATCTTTGCTGAGTCCGGGCTAAGCGCCAGGCGGTGTACCACGAGATGAAGTCCGCACGGCCGCGACTGCGCATCATCTCGTTGCCAAAGCGTTCCAGCCAAAACGACAGCGGCCTGAGGTTCTCCAAATAATATGGCTTGAACTCGGACCAGCGGCGCGCGTGCTCTTCCGACCGGAAGAGGTTCATGTTCGCTCACCTATAGGCGCGGCCCGGCCCCTGCACGCCGATGGGCGTGATGGAGTAGCCAACGATAGATTCGGGCTCGACCGTCAGCACCTCCTCGTCGCGCATCACGATCGCCATGGGCTCGCCGCAGTCCAAACATGGCGCATCCATCCGCACCGTCTTTCCCGGAAAGAGCCAGCGCACCGCCAGCGCTTCGAACCCTCACTGGGCGAACCATTTCGGTTCCCCTTCTATGGTGATGCGATATTGGTTGGGCAAGTTGTTAAACTGAAGTTCCTTCTTGCTCGGAGCGTATTGTGCTTTAGTGGCATGGAGTTACGCCGTCGTTGGCGGTCGCGCCGCTGTCTACATGGTGATGGTAGCGAGCAATTCGAGTGCGCGCTTTTGTTTGGTGTTGGGGGTGGTTACGATCTGGAAAGCGGCCGCGTGGTTCTCGGTGCCAGGGGCGCGGCAGGTGTTGCGCACGATGGTAGAGAGTTCATCGAGGAGCGTACGAAAGCTGTGCGCCGCAGTGCCATCGGTCAGGGTGTGGGTGAGCGCCTTGCGTTGCGCGGACGCGGAGCGCGCTGCGGGGGCGACCGGATCGCGCTGGGTCTTAGCCTGTTGGTCTTCATCGGCGAACAGGAGCGAGCGCCAAGCCTCGCGCAGGTGCCATTCCACATAATAGGCAAGCATGCACAGGAAGATGTGACTGCGGACCCGTTCGGCGAGCCGATGGTGAATGGGACGCACCTTGAGGTCGACGCTTTTCAGGCAGCGAAAGGCGCGCTCAACGTCGCTTAGCGACTTGTAGCTACGCACCACCTCGGGCGCGTCCATTTTCGTCGTCGCCAGGGGTGTGCGCACGATATAGATGCCATCCAGGGCTGCTTCCTTGGCGACCTCGTCCTCGCGGATGCGAAAGGCCAAGCGCTGCGCTTCAATGGTCAGCTCGAAATGCTTCGCCACCTTGTACTTGTTGATGACGCGCCCCACCCGCACCCCGATCTGGTCGGCGCCGCGCAGCCGTTTGCGCTCCACCATCGCGCGTACCTGGTCCAGTTCGGCGACGGTGGCGTGCAGGAGCTCTTGCCGCTTGTGGGCGCGTAGCGCGGCCAGTTGCGGATTGCGGCACGCCACCAACCGCTCACCGGGGAAATCGGGGTGGGTGAGTTCGACGAGATTGCGCTGGTCGAACAACCCCAGTTGCAGGTTGCCTTGGTCGAGTAACAGGCGAATCTGCGCGCTCTTGAGCGCAGTAATCCAGGCCACGCCCTCCAGACCCCGAAGCTCGTCGATTGCCTTCTGCGAAATCATGCCCCGGTCGCCGACGATGACCAGCGTGTCGATGCCGAAATCGTCGCGCAGCCGCGTGACCTGGGGCAGCAGCGTCTTGGCATCGGCGGTGTTGCCCTCGTAAACCGAGACCGCCACCGGACAGCCACCCGGCGCACTCACCAGCCCGTAGTTGACCTGCAACTTGTTCTTCTTGCCATCACGGTTGTGGCCGATGCGGGCCAGCGGACAGCAACTACCTTCGAAATAGCTCGAAGACAGGTCATAGAGCACCAGCCCGCCGGCACGCAGATGCCGCGAAGCGAGCTTCTTCTCGATCCCCGCTTGCCGCTCGCGCAGCCAGTCCATCGCAGCATACAGTTCGTCCTCGGTCGCATCGGCTACGCCGAAGTCTTCGGCCAAGGTCGTGCTGTGCCACCAGCGCGTGGTCGCCAGCTTCGTATGCGGCGCCAGCACCCGCGCGGCCACCATCGCGCCCACCAGATCGCGCTGCCGGCTGGGACGCGAGCCAAGCAGGGACTCGAAACCCAACCGGCGCATGGCTACACGCACGGCTTGCACGTGGCCATGAGGTCGCGAGGCAATCGCCTCGAAGCGTTCGGCGACGGGGCCGAGCTGCTCGCCACGCAGCACCGCGCGGATGGCGAAGATCTGCTCGTCGGAGAGCGCGGATAGGTTGGCGAGGGTGCGCTTGTGGACCCGCGCTCCTTCGCGAAAGGACTCGCGCAGAAGATAGGCAGGGCGCGCGCCGCGGTTCGGAACGACGTCGATGTGCATGGCTACATAATACACATTGACGCAGCCAAGTCAAGCTATATACATGGCTACATAATGCACCATATCGAACTCCAATAACCCACTGAATACACTATGCTTCTGCCCTTCGGAAACGATCGAACGGGAAGGAACTTCAGGTTAGCTCACCGGGACACGCCAGGGCGGTCTTGGGTCCTGCCAAGCATGTCATAATTTGGCCGAGTCTCGCCGGTTTTTGCACATCTGCTATCTTCCAGAACCCATCCAGTTTTACCGCAAATGGCATTAATTCAGCAGGTTAGTTAAATGGCACCCTGATTGCTTATAAATCGGGTTAAAGCTGAATGGCTGAATTCCGACCATAAGTATAGAGGAACCGGACGAGCGATTTATGAGGAACCATCCTACTTCGATATCAGAACAAGAACGCGATCAGGAGTTCTTCGACAGCGTCACCGAAGACGAGATTATGTATCACTGGCGCGCGATCAGAAGCAAAGGCATGTCGGACGACGACGCTTGGCAAGCGATCGTTACCGGAATCGCGTTGGATATGGCCTTCGCCAAGAGCAAGATTTTTCGGCAGATCGAGCACTAAGGCCAATCTACTCATTTCTCCCGTCCTCGCGCCCGCGAGCGGGTTTTCATCGCCTCATTCGACCCTTCGACTCGAGCACCAGCTTTGGCCGGGGGCTCTCGCTCAGGATTCCGCCCGACGGGCGCAGTGGAACGTGCCACGGGCTTGCCCGCAGGCTCCACAGTTCGACGCGGGATAACAGTTACCCGAAGTTCCACTTCAACGCCGTTCTTATTGACTCCCCCTGGCAAATCTGTTTGAATCAGGCTTATAAAAGGAGAGTTTCCATGTCGCGCATTACCGTGGAAGATTGTCTGCAAAAAGTCGAGAACCGCTTTGAACTCGTGATCCTTGCTTCCAAACGGGCGAGACAATTGTTCAAAGGGGCGAAGCCCTCCATCGAATCGAATAATCGGGAAGTCGTCGTGGCTCTACGAGAAGTTGCGACCGGTAAAGTGCGTAAAGCAGCCACCCAGAACTGAACTTTCGCCATTTGCCACGCGCGGATCCATGCTTTACCCAAGCTGCTGAATTCTCAGGCGTTTCAGTCTCCGTATTCTTGAAAATATCACCGCGACCGGATAAATTTTTTCTTTGGTAGTGGGGGTCAGGTTACCGCTCATGGCCGAAGAAGAAAAAAGTTCAGAAAGCCAGCCTCTGTTCCCTGAGGTCGATCTTGCCGGCATGGCTGCGGATGATCGCGAGCAGAACTCCGCGACCAAGGCTCTCGTCCCGTTCGACCCGCTTCAGCGCTATCTGGCCGAAATTCGCCGCTTCTCGATATTGAACCGCGAAGAGGAGCATCGATTCGCGGTCGAGTACAAGGAATATGGCAACATCGAGGCCGCCTACAAGCTGGTCACCGCTAATCTCCGCTTGGTCGTGATGATCGCCAGAGAATACCAAAGGGCGTTCAAAAACATTCTTGACCTTGTTCAAGAAGGGAATATGGGGCTGATGGAAGCGGTCAAGAATTTTGACCCCTACCGCGGCGTGCGCTTTCCCTCCTACGCCGTCTGGTGGATTCGGGCTTATATGATCCGTTACATCATGAATGATTGGCGGATGGTCAAAATCGGTACGACCCAGGCGCAGCGCAAGTTGTTTTTCAATCTGCAAAAGGAAAAGGAGCGGCTCGAGGCCGAAGGATTGATCCCGGGGCCGAAACTCCTGGCCCAGCGGCTCAACGTCAAAGAAGATGAAGTGGTCGAGATGGAGCAACGGCTCGGCAGCCGCGACCTATCGGTGGATATGCCGATCGGAGTCGACGACGAGGCGACTCTGCTGCATTTCTTACCGGACGATAAGCAAAGTCCCGAGGAACAAGTTGCCGAGACGCAATATCAGCAACTCTTGCGCGAGAAAATGGAGCTTTTCGCTCAGGGCCTTAGGGATAAGGAACTGGTCATTTACCGCGAACGGTTGCTCAACGAAGAGCCGGCTACGCTCAGGGAAATCGGGAAAAAGTATGGTATTAGCCGCGAGCGCGTTCGGCAAATCGAAGAACGGGTGAAAAAGAAACTCAAGTCTTTTCTCACCAAGGAACTCAAGGATCAAAAGGACGCCGGCGGCGCAGATTAGTTGCGGTAGCGCGCTTGTTGAGATTTCCAATTCTCCGATGACCGCCCACGCCTGTGGCAACGCTCTATGACGCGCGGCGCATGCCCTTTCGCTTGCGCCTCCTGCACACTTCTGATAGCAAAAAAAGAAACAAGCTGAGGGGAGAAAGTCTTGCAATTTCAAAAGGACGTTGAGATCCGCGCGCCGCGGGAAAAAGTTTGGAATTTTATCTGGGACGTAGACCGTTTTATTTCCTGCCTGCCCGGCTGCAAGGATGCGAAAACCATTGAGGCCGGCAAGCGCTACAGCGCGACCATGGTCGAAAAGGTCGGCCCGTTTAAAGTGGAATTCCCCACGACGATCGAGGTTCTCGAAACAGAAAAGCTGACGCGCATCAAGGCTCAAGCTGCTGGCACCGACAACAAGATCAGCAGCCGGTTGAAGGTCGAGCTGGAAGTGAATCTCAAAGGAGAGGGCGAATCGACGTCCTTGAGTTTCGTCGCCGGCGTCGATATCGTGGGGAAGCTGGCGGCCTTGGGGCACGGCATCATCAAAAGAAAAGCCGACCAGGCGCTCGATGAGTTTGTGCAGGCCGTAAAGCAGCGCTTGGAAGGAGATTCGTAAGATGCTCAAACGTTTCCGCTTGGAGGAGCCGGAAAGCGCAAATGAAGCCTGCGAATTGCTCGGGCGATTCGGGGAGAGCGCGAAAGTCTACGCCGGCGGCACGGAATTGCTCCTGGCGATGAAAGAAGGACTTGTCCACTACGAGCGGCTGGTCAACATCAAAAAGCTTGGACTGAATCAGATTAAGCGGGATAACGGGACGATCCATATCGGCGCGCTCTGTACGCACCGGCAGCTCGAAACCGCGCCGGACTTGCAGCGATCCTTGCCGGCGTTGGTGAAGTTGGAACGGAACGTCGCCAACGTGCGTGTGCGACAGGTCGGCACGCTGGGTGGCAATCTCTGTTTCGCCGAACCCCACGCCGATCCGGGAACGCTCCTGATCGCCCTCGGCGCAAAGCTGATCGCGGAAAAGGGCACGTCGCAGCGAGAGATCGCGGCCGAGGATTTTTTTGTCGACGCTTATGAGACCCAGTTGGCGGCCGATGAGCTGCTGACGGAGATCCAAGTGCCGGTGCCGCCAGCGCATTGCGGCGTCGAGTATCTCAAATTCGGATATCTGGAAAGACCCAGCGTAGGGGTGGCTATAGCACTCACCGCGCGGGACGGAAAGAAATCCGTCGGCGATATCAGGATCGCCGTGAGTTGCGCCGGACCGGCGCCGAAGCGGGTGGCGGAAGCCGAAGCGCTGCTCAAGGGAAAGAGCACCGAGGAAGCGATCCGCAGTTTGCCCAGGGCGGGTGAAGTCGCCGGGCGGGCGGCGCAGGCGATCAGTGATCTGCACGGCTCGCAAGAGTATAAAGAACATATCGTCGGGGTTTTGCTGAAGCGGGCATTTCAGAGCGCGCTGAGCCAATGTTGAAGGTCTGGAGGGGTTAGGGAGGATTCATGTCCAAAGCGATGGCTAGACGGTCGGACGCTCAAACGATACCGCTTTCATTTACTCTCAACGGGCGGCTTCAAGAGCTGGAGGTGGAGCCGCACGAGCTGTTGCTCGATGTGGTCCGCGATCGGTTCGGTTTGACCGGCGTCAAGCTTTCTTGCGACGTTCAAGTCTGCGGCGCTTGCACCTTACTCGTCGACGGGCGGCCGGTGAGCGCGTGCACGACGCTCGCATTCGAAGTCAGGGGGCGTTCGGTTCTGACCATCGAAGGTTTGGCGGAGAATGGGAAGCTGCACCCATTGCAGGAGGCGTTCATCGCGCATGGCGGGTTCCAATGCGGATATTGCACGCCGGGAATGATCTTGGCGGCCAAAGCGCTCTTGGATGAAAATCCCAATCCCAGTGAAGAAGAGCTAAAACATTTCATGCATGGCAACCTTTGCCGTTGCACGGGCTACAAAAAAATCATCGAGTCGATCATGGCGGCGGCGAAGCTTATGCGCGGACGCGCATAAGCGTTCAATTCGTTCCAAACGTTCCAAACGTTCCAACCGTTCCAGCCCCTTCCTCTTTCCTCCCCCGCGTCGCGGGGGAGGATGAAGGAGGGGGATTGAGCGGCTTGAACAATTTGAACGGCTTGAACGAGTTCAGTAATTTAATCTTCGATCCCATACTCCTTCCATCGGCTTGCCACGATATCGAGGTGCTCTTTGGGCGGTAGGGACAACGCCGGATACTCATGTTTTCTTGTGGCGTCGATGGCGACGCGCGAGCCGATGTAACGGCTCGGGTGGTGTTGCGGTACCGAGGCCGGCGCCTGCGAGGGGTCGAGACCGACGGCTTGAACGTTAGTTTCAATATGGATGTCGCGATCGGCTCTCACATGCCAGCTAAGCGCCCAGTCCACGGCGAAGTCGTCCCACACATCGACGTCGTCATCCACGACCACAGTAATCTTGCCGAAGCCGGTCCGGAGCGACCAGGCGCCGTACATGAGCTGGTTCACTTGCCCTTCAAACTGCTTTTTTAGCGATATGACCAGATAGGCGCCGCTGCCCCCGGCCTCTTTCAGGCGCAAATCTTTGATCGGTATGTGTAGCGTGTCTTTGAGGTGCTTGAAGAGCGGCCACTCCCGCCCCACGCCGCGAATGCAGCTCGACTCCGACGGCGGCATCTGGCTGATAAATGCCTGGTAGAGCGGCCGGTTGCGGAAGGTCATGCACTTGATGTTGAAAAAAGGCTCATTGCCGGCCGGTCCCATGTAACCCGTGTACTCGCCGAACGGACCTTCATGCTCCAGAGCGTTGGGAGGAATTTCCCCTTCCAGGACGATCTCGGCGGTGGCCGGTACTTCCAAGGGAACGGTTTCGCAGGGCACCAGATCGACCGGCGCGCCGCGCAGCGCGCCCGCCACGGCGAACTCATCCAGCGCTTCCGACATTTTCGAAACCGAGACGTAGCCGATGGACGGATCAGCGCCGATGACGACGGCCACTGGAGTCGGTTTGTCTTGCGCGTTGTTTTTCCTAAGATGCCATGAGGCGTCCTGGTGCTTGCCGATGAGAAAGCCGGTCTTGTTCGGACCCTTGACCTCCATGCGGTAAGTGCCCACGTTGCGCACGCCGGTTTCCGGATCTTTGGTTATGACATAGGGCGAAGTAAAAAATGGGCCGGGGTCTTCGCCTACGGTCCAGATTGGGATCGGCAGCTTGGTGATATCGACGTCCTTGCCGTGGAGAATATTTTCTTTGCACGGCGCCTCCTTGACCATGCGCGGTGCAATCGGATGGCCGAGGGCGTGATCCCATTTGCGGTTGATCCCTTCCACCGAGTCGGTCTCCAAGCCGATGGCATACACCTCTCTGGACGCGCCGAGCACTCCGGCAACCACGGGAATCGAAAAGCCCTTGACGTTTTCAAAAATCAGCGCCGGTCGCCTTTGCGGCGGAATTTTCTTGAACAGTTGCCGGCACACGGCCGCCAATTCCCAGTCCTTGTCGACTTCCTTTTTGACTCTCTTGAGCTTGCCTTTCTTTTCAAGCGCCGCGACATATTCACGCAGGTCCGCGTAAGCCATTGAACCTCCTCATGCACACTCCAGCGAAAGTTTTCGTATCTTAAGCACAATTAGTTTGTATATCAACGATTCATCCAAAAACGACCGTTGGGATGTCGAAGCGAACTATCGAGGTGTTCACGTCGGTCGAATTCCGACCGGCAGGATATCCCACCACGAAAGTCACGAAGAGCACGAAGTTCAGAACAATAGAAAACCGAATCCTTCGTGACCTTCGTGGTGGGAAAGTGTTTGGTCGAGCGGACGGTGCGTAAAGGCGCGGTGAATCACCGCGCCTTTTTAGGCGCGGATTTCAGCGCGCATGAAAATGATGTACGAGATGCCGAAGCAAACGGCCACCAATCCGAAGAGAGTGGTGATGTGAGGCCAGATCAGGATCAGACTCTGATCCAGCGCGAGTGGTGTCGGCAGAATTCCTTGGGCCTGGCTTTGAAGCGCTAAGCCGAATACCCGGGCCGCGGGATTGAGCAGGATGCTGACGCTTTCAGAAAAAAGCGTGCTCGGAGAGATGCGATTGATAATGTTGACGATATCGGTCTGGTAAGCAAGCTGCTCAGGCGTCGAAGGGTCGGGGACGACGATTCCGGCGATGGCCTGGCTAAAAATGGAAACGAACAGAGACATAAACAGCCAGACGGCCATGGAGGCGAGCGCCGCAGTTACCGTTTTTTGGAAAAGCAGGGAGAAAAGCAGCGCGAGCGCGAGCCAGAAGCCGACGTAGAAGACGCCCACCGCCGTGAAGATCAACATGCGCCAAAGTTCCTCGGCGTTCGGAGGGAAGCCGAGAAGCGTGATCCCTAAACCGATCACGAGCAATAAGATCGATCCCCAAAGAACCGCGACCGTGGCCAGGCCGGCGAAAAACTTGCCGTTGATCAAGCCGTCGCGGTAAATCGGCTGGGACAGCACTCGGCTCAAGGTTCCACGCGCATATTCCCCGCTGATCGAATCGAATCCCAGCGTGATGCCTACCAGAGGCCCAAAAAATCCCAGAAACGTTGCCAGAGAAAACACCGTCTCGCTGGAGGTCAACAGCAGCAGAAAAACATACTGCGCCGGTATCGTGTCGGTATTCTGGCGGATCGCCTGGCCCGAGGCATAGGTGGCCCATAGACCGATGAGGAGGATGAGGAGCAATAAAATCAGGAAGCGCCAGCTGCGAAAGTGGTCTGCCAATTCTTTCCAAAATACGACGCTCATCTTTAGGCCTCGCGGAAATATTTAAGATAGATCTCTTCAAGGGTGGGGTCTTCGGAGCGCAACTGCAACAAAGGCAAATTCTTGCGCGCGATCAGCGCCATGACCTCGGCACGAACATCGCGCGTGCAACGGAGAAATAGACCGTGACGCCGTTTCTCGATTTCATCGATGCCGTTGATGCCGCGCAGGTCGTTCTCGAGACCGTTGGCGCCGCCGCCGACTTCCAGGAGAAAGTTCCACTGGCGCTCTTTGAGAATCGCCCGCCCCAATTCGTCCATTTTCCCCTGTACGATCAGCCGGCCTTTGACGATAATCCCGACGCGGCTGCAGAACTCTTGAACTTGTTGTAGGTGGTGAGAGGAAAGCATGACGGTCAGGTTGTGATCGCGATTGAGGCTCTTGATCATTTCCAGGATTCGTATCGCCCCGTCCGGATCGATGCCCAGGGTTGGCTCATCGAGGATGACGGCCACTGGATTTTTGACCAGAACTTCGGCGATGCCGAGGCGCTGCTTCATGCCGCGGGAATATTCCTTTACCAAGCGCCGGCCATCCTCGCCCAAACCGACCTGGTCCAAGACTTCCGCTGTTCGACGCCGCGCTTCTTCCTCGGGAATGCGATTTAGGCGGGCCATGTATAGGAGATTTTCCCTGGCGCTCAAGTCTTCGTAAAAACCTGGGTTCTCCGGCAGATAGCCGACACGTCGCTTTACCTCCAGGGGTTCAAGCGTGGGGTCGAAGCCGCATACCGACGCTTTCCCCGAAGTAGGCTCAGTGAGACCCAAGAGCATGAGGATCGTCGTCGTCTTCCCAGCGCCATTTGGACCGAGGAAGCCGAATATTTCACCCTCTTCAATGGTGAGATTGAGCGCGTTGACGGCGAGCTTTTCGTGGTAGCGCTTCGTGAGACTATTGGTTTCGACGACGGCGCTCATCTGCGTCCCAGACGGAAAAAGACCGCCGCCAATCCGATCACCACCAAACCGACGATACCGAAACCGACCCAGCCCCAGATCGTCGGGGTGGAAACGGTAATCCTGAACTCCGCCGACTTGGTGATATCAGCGGAATTGGCGGTTACCGTCAGCGCGTAATCCCCCGCGATGGTTCGATCCGGCGCGAGAATTTCCATCTTGATCTCGCGTGCTTCCCCCGGGTTTATAGCATCCAGCTTATCCGGCTTAAACTCTATCGTCCATTTATCGCTTGGCTTTTTGGTGATGAAGGAAAGGTTGCGAATGGCCGCGGTGCCGGCGTTTAAGACGACGAAATCAACCGGAGTTTTCTTGCCCGCGGTAACCGACGTGCTCAACGTCCCGGCGGTGGTGCCCATTCTAAGATCTTGTTGTCCCTTGAGAGTCACCTTCAAATTAGTCGCGGCTTCGAAGGCGCCGGCGCGGGCGCGAACGGTTATCGGGTGCTCCGCCGCCTCCGCGCGCGCCGGCGAGTCGATCTCGACGCTCAGGGTCTCGGAGGCGTTTTCCTTGAGTTGAATCGACGAGATCTGTGTGTCGCCGAACTGCGGCTTGAAGCGCACGGTCCAACCGGCGGGGGCCTGGGTGCTCAACGACGTCGTAAGCGGCTTGTTGGTTTCATTCTTGAGGTCGATGGTAAATTTCAGGGTTTGGCCGGAAGGCGTGCTCAGCACCGGGTACTGGCTCGTGAGCTTCAGTCCGCCGGTTTCGACTTTTTTCGAGGTCACGCGGAGATTTAGAGTTTCCACGGATTGGGTCGGGCCCGCGGCATCCTTTGCCGTAACTTTAATTTGGTAGTTTCCAGGCTTCGTCTTGTCGGGAACTTTGGCTTTGAATTCAATCGTTGTGGATTTCGTCGTATTTTGGTCGCCCCCCGCAACGGTGACGGAACGAATCGGATAGCTCGGATACCTCGAGTTGAAGTTCACATCCCAACCTTGGGGAATTCCCTCGAGGGCCAGGCTGACCTCCACGGGAAACCGCCGTCGATTGACGATCTCGGCGTCCATGGTGACTTCCTGTCCCTGTCCGACGGTGAGATCCTTGAATGGCAGAATCAGGTTGAAGGTCTCTTTCGATTCGGGAGCGGGTGTCGATTCCGCGCCGAGTCCAACGGAAACAGACGCGCTGGAGAACAACAAAAACCACAGGAACAAATAGGATAAAATCCGTGGCCGACTTCGCGAAGCCCCGATCCTCATAACTACCCCCTCAGGCTAAAGTATTAGGTAGGTGATTAATAACCACAATCATTTTCAGCGTCAAGGCCCGTAATAGAATTATGCCTTGCCCAGTTGGCGGAGGCCTTCGTAGAGGACGATGGATACGGCATTGGAGAGGTTTAGGCTTCTTACACCTTTTCCAATCATTGGAATACAATACGCGCGGTCCTCGTTGGCCTCCAGCCACCCCTGGGGCAGGCCGCGAGTTTCTGGGCCGAAGATGAGATAGTCATTTTCCTGGAACCGGGCCTGGGTGTAAGAACGCTTCGCCCGTTTGGAAAAATAAAGCAGGTTGTTATATCGGTTCTCGGCTAAGAACGCCTCCCATGATCTATGCACTCGCAGATCGACAAATTCCCAGTAATCGAGCCCGGCGCGCTTGAGGTGCTTATCGTCGATCTCAAAGCCCAGCGGCTCGATCAGGTGCAGAGGCGTCAGCGTGGCGGCGCAGAGCCGCGCTATGCTGCCGGTGTTCGGCGGGATCTCCGGTTCGAAAAGGACGATGTGCATGGGTCATGCTTCCAAGATGAAAGTGACCGGCCCGTCATTGGTCAGTGATACAGCCATCTTTGCCTGGAATCGCCCGTTGGAGACGCGCAGGCCGAGCGCTTTCAGCTGAGCGACGAAGATTTCGTAAAGCCGTTGCGCTTCGGCGGCGGGGGCCGCCTCGGTGAATGAAGGGCGGTTGCCTTTCGTGCAGTCGCCGTAGAGCGTGAACTGCGAGACGACGAGGATCTCCCCGCCGACATCCCTCACGGAGCGATTCATCTTGCCCTGATCGTCTTCAAAGATACGCAGGTTGCCCATTTTCTCGGCCAGAAGACCCGCCTTGCTTTTGTCATCCGCCTTGGCGATGCCAAGAAAGACGCAGAGGCCGGTGCCGATCTGGCCGACAATTTCATCGGCACTTGTAACCCGGGCATTAGAGACTCTTTGGATAACCAGACGCATGGCCTATTATCTTGTGGCCGGTGAAGTGAAACCATTTTTAACTAACAGAGAAGGGCGGGGGAGACAAGAATGAAAGCGCGCGGCGTGAATTCCGCCCTTCATTCTGTTAGGGTTGGGTCACTGGCCAGAGGAGTTTTCTGCGAGCGATGTACCCGATTATTCTCCAATTCGGACCGATTACGATCTATAGCTTCGGGGCGTTCATGGCGCTGGCGGCGCTTACGGGAGCCTGGGTTGTCCAACTGGAGCTCAAACGAAATGGCTACAATCCCGAGTTGACTTCGTCGATTGTCTTCACCGCCGTCTTGGCCGGACTGGTCGGCGCCCGCGTGCTGTTTATTTTCGAGGAATGGTCTAACTTCTTGCGCTCGCCGTGGGACTATATATTCACCGGCGCCGGTTTCACCTGGTACGGCGGCTTCTTCGGCGGCGCCCTGGGGGCTAGTTGGGTGGTCGTCAAAAACAAGATCCCCTGGTATAGGGCGGCGGATATCATTGCGCCCGCAGCCGCGATTGCCTACGGAGTCGGACGGATCGGCTGCCATGTGGCGGGCGACGGCGACTGGGGCAGAGTGACGAACGTACCCTGGGGCGTGGCTTACACCAAAGCGATCATCGGCTGGGTCGATCCAACGACCGGTATCCCGTATCCGCCCGGAGTGCGCGTCCATCCGACGCCGATCTATGAGTTCATTGGGTCGGTAATTATTTTTGCAGTTCTCTGGTCGCTCAGAAAGAAGGACTATCGCGCCGGGACGATGTTTTGGCTCTGTTTAATTCTTACCGGGCTGGCGCGCTTCGTGGTGGAATTCTGGCGCATCAATCCGGCGATAGGTTTCGGTTTGACGGAAGCGCAATGGTTCGGGTTGGCCTTTGCAGCCGTGGGGTTGATTCAATTGGCGCGAAGGGGGATCACGAGTTCCAAACGGGCGTCTTGAGACCACGCTCCAGCCTACACGATCACGAACGGCCTCCTAATCCTCGCGTCTTCCGCCTCTTCGGTCCACGCCTTCTTGTTCCTCCGGCAAGAAGCGCCGACAGGAGCCGTACGCCCATTCGTAAAGCTTACCAGCTTGCCAGCCGGATGAGAGAAGAGGCGGTTGGGGTTTTGTGTTGTGAGGGTAAACAAAGTAACCTAAGAAACGAATAGACGGGCGACCGGCCTGTGACGAAATATTTAGCCGGTCTTAGGTCTTGCAGAGAGCGTAAATGCGAAAGGGAATGACTATGGATGGAATGCCGCGAATCGATTACAACAAAACCCCTTTCGTTCTCATCTGGGAGACGACCCAGGCTTGCGACCTGACCTGTCGGCACTGCCGTGCCGCGGCGCAGCCGAATCACCATCCGGGCGAGCTGACCACCCAAGAAGGGGAAGATTTGCTCCGCCAAGCCGCCGAGCTTGGCACGCCGATTTTTATCCTGAGCGGGGGCGACCCGCTCAAGCGCGCCGATTTATTTCATCTGATCCGCTATGGCGCTGATCTGAAAATGCGCATGGCGACGGTTCCGGCGGCCACCCCTCTGCTCACTGAAGACGTGGTACGCAGACTCAAGGAGTCCGGCTTGAGCCAGATGGCCCAGAGCGTTGACTTCCCGCGGGCCGAGTTGCACGACAGTTTTCGCGGCGTTCCCGGCGCCTTTGCCAAGAGCATGCAAGCCATCGAATGGGCCCAAAAGTACAATCTGCCGGCGCAGATCAATACCACGCTGTGCGGCCAATCGGCGCCCTATTTGGAAGAGATGGTGGATTTGGTGCAGCGCCTGGGCATTGTTTTCTGGGAGGTATTTTTTCTCGTACCGATGGGACGCGGTGTCGATCTCGGCGGCTTGACCGGGGCGCAGTGCGAGGAAATTTTCGCAGTGCTCTACCGCGTGCAGAAGAACTCGCGCTTTTTGGTCAAGATAACCGAAGCGCCGCACTACCGCCGCTATGTGGCGCAATGCGAGATGGAAGAAAGAGCAGAGCCGCGGCGGCCGCAAGGGCCGGTTGATGATCTGCCGAGCCAGCTCATCCGCACGGAAGGACCGGGCCACAGCATCGGACTGGCGGTGCAAGGGGTTAATTCCGGCCAGGGGTTCGCCTTTGTCTCCCACACCGGAGATGTCTATCCGAGCGGCTTTCTACCCGCGAGCGCCGGAAATCTGCGCGAACACCGTCTGAAGTCGATGTATCAGGATTCGGAGCTGTTTAGACAACTGCGCCGACCGCATGAATTCAAAGGAGTGTGCGGCATTTGCGAGTTCAACAAGATCTGCGGCGGATCGCGTTCGCGGGCGTTTGCCTTGACGGGTGATTATCTCGAAAGCGATCCCTGGTGCGTCTACCGCCCAGCAGCCAAGAGCGTCGCGGACAAAGGAGCAGCGAGTTCCGCGGTCGGATGACTAGTATATCGTTTCATTGAAATATATCCAATCACGCGGACAGAGCTTCAAACTTTTTCCAGCGATGCACTACTGGCGCCTCGTTAATTTCAGCAATGCCTTTCAGGATGCGATCGCGCAGTTCC
>Ga0214473_10002281_pt1 | contig 23681 bp, 16 predicted proteins | sample RVTome_7_FD_203509 | JGI IMG/M metagenome (GOLD analysis project Ga0214473, IMG submission 203509) | Soil microbial communities from uranium-contaminated site in the Upper Colorado River Basin, Wyoming, United States - RVT98D197 | ecosystem: Environmental > Terrestrial > Soil > Contaminated >... | reverse complement strand
GCACTCATGGACTATGAGTCGGGCACGCTGCTGTTCCACAAGAACGCGGACGAGCCGCTCGAGCCGGCCAGCATGGCCAAGCTGATGACCGTCGCGGTGGTGTTCGACCAATTGCAGCGCAAGCGGCTGTCGCTGGACGACGAGTTCTTCATCTCCGAGCATGCCTGGCGCGATGGCGGGGCATCTTCCGGCGGGTCGACCATGTTCGCCGAGCTCAACTCCAAGGTCAAAGTGTCGGACCTGCTGCGGTCGGTGATCATCCAGTCGGGGAACGATGCGGCGATCGCCCTGGCGGAGGGAATCGGCGGCACCGAAGAGACCTTCGCCAAGATGATGAACCAATTGGGCGAGGAAATCGGGCTCAAGGGTTCCAACTTCACCAACGCCGCGGGCCTGCCGGACCCGAACCAGTATTCGACGGCGCGTGACCTCGCGACGCTGGCGCGGTTCATCATCGCCCAATTCCCCGAGTACTACCCGATCTTCTCCGAGCCCGAGTTCACCTGGAACAAGATCCGCCAGATGAACCGCAATTCGCTGGTCGAGATGGGGATTGGGGTCGATGGCCTAAAGACCGGGCACACCGAAGCTGCCGGCTACGGCACGGTCGTTTCCACGGCGGCCGGCGGGCGGCGGCTGATCGCGGTGCTGCATGGGCTCAAATCGATGACCGAGCGTGCCGAAGAGGCGCGGAAGCTGGTGACCTGGGGTACGCGGGGCTTCGAACTCGTGCCGGTCTTCCCCGAAGGCAAGATCGTGGCCTATGCCAACGTCTATGGCGGCAAGGAGCCGCAGGTGGGGCTGGTCGGCAAGGGCAATATAGACCTCTTCCTCCCCAAAGGAGCGAAGGACTGCCCTCAGGCGACCGTCACCTACCGCGGCCCGCTGCGGCCGCCGGTTGAAAAGGGCGCCGAGGTGGGCCAACTCAACGTCATGTGCAATGACGTGGTAGTGCAGGTGACGCCGCTTTTTGCCGCTGAAACCGTCGAAGAGGGCGACATCGTGCGCAAGGCGATGGATGCGCTGAAGCAGTTGGCGCTCGGCTGGCTCTAGAGCGATGTTCGATTCAGACGGTATAGGCACGTCCCCGTTTCGGTACCGGTGTTACAGTCGTCTCCCTCCCCCTTGCGGGGAGGGATCAAGGGTGGGGGGCGGCCAGCACCGGGGCCGTACTGACCCCCACCCCCGACCCCTCCCCCTACAGGGGAGGGAGACGACTGCAATGACAGCTTCAGGAAGGATAATCCGGCTCAATGCTCGATGTGCCTGCACCCAGCGCGGCCCGTTTCATAACCTTTGAAGGTGGGGAAGGCGTCGGCAAGTCCACGCAGGTCAAGCGCCTGCTGGTAAAGCTCGGCCGCGCCTCGATTTCCGCGATTCGCACCCGGGAACCCGGCGGCACGCCGAAGGCCGAGGCCATCCGCGCATTCATATTGCAGGGACGCTCCGAAAGCTGGGGGCCGGGAGCAGAAGCGGTGTTGTTCGCCGCGGCGCGGCTCGATCACGTCAACCAGCTGATCGCGCCGAACCTGGCGGCCGGCAAGTGGGTGATCTCGGACCGCTTCCATGATTCGACCCGCGCCTATCAGGGTTTGACCGGCGGCGTGGACGACAAGCTTATCCGCGGGCTGGAGGAGCTGGCGCTCAACGGTCACCGGCCCGATCTCACGATCATCCTCGACATGGACCCGCAGGTGGCATTTCGGCGGGTCGAGGGACGGGAACTCGAGGGTGCCCTGACGGCCACCGGCGATCGCTTCGAGAAGGAAGACCTGGAGTGGCACCGCAGGCTGCGCGAGGCGTTTCTCGCCATCGCCGAGAGCAATCGCGACCGCTGCGTCGTCATTCCCGCCAACCAGAGCGAGGACGCCCTCGAACAAGAGATCTGGGATACGCTGGTGCGGCGGTTCCCCGAGCTTGGCGAGCAGCGGTGACCGACGAACTCGAGCAACGCGAGCCCGACCAGCTCGAGGGCGTAAGGCTGCCCGAGTACCAGACCGGGCTGGTCGGCCATGCCGCAGCGCGCGCCGGCCTCCTGGCCCAGCTCGTGGAAGACCGACTGCCGGGCGGCATCATGATCCATGGGCCGCGAGGGATCGGCAAGGCGACCCTGGCTTTCGACATAGCGCGGGAGATCTTCCGGCGTACCGGCGACGAGGAACCATCCCACATTCGCGACCAGGTCGCTGCCGGCAGCTATCCAAACCTGCGCGTGCTGCGAAAGGCCGCCAGAGAGACTGGCAAGGGCTTCTATACGGTCATCCGCGTCGAGGAAGTGCGCGAGCTGATCGAGCGGCTGCATCGGACGCGGGGACGGGCAGGCCATCGGGTGGTGATCGTGGACGCGATCGACGACTGCAATGCGTCGTCGGCCAACGCGCTGCTCAAAATCCTCGAGGAGCCGCCTGCCGATACCCTGTTCTTGCTGGTCTCGCACCGGCCGGGACAATTGCTGCCGACGATCCGATCGCGCTGTCATCAGCTCGCGCTTCGGCCGCTGAGCGATGCCGATGTCCGCGCGGTACTTGCCGACGGAATGCCGGACGCAGATGACGGGGCCCTGGATCGCGCGGTGGCACTGGCCGGGGGGAGGCCAAGGCGAGGGTTCGAGGCGCTGCTGATGGGCGACAGCGGCAGCCTCACGGCACTGCAGGCCTGGCTCGATAATCCGGCCAAGCCTCCGGTCAGCGCGCATCTGGGCCTCGCCGACGTGCTGGGTGCAGATCGCGGCAGTGCCGCGGCGCATTTCGCGCGAGATATCATCCTCGATTGGCTGGCGGCCGAAGCCAGGGGCGCCGCTGGCGCAGGACCTTCGGCGCGCAGGCGTCTTGCCTCTGCCAACGAGCTGTGGGACAAGGCCCACGCCCTGTTTGCCGATGCGGACGAATATAATCTCGACGCCCGGCAGACCCTGATTGTCATCTTCGATGCGATCCGGAAGCACGTCCAGCGCCAAGCGTTCCTCACCGAGCTCTCATGACCCGCAACGCCTTCTACGTCACGACCGCAATCGCATATCCCAACGGCGAGCCTCACATCGGGCACGCCTACGAAATGATTGCGACCGATGCCATCGCGCGCTGGAAGCGCCTTGAGGGTCGCGAGGTCTTCTTTCTCACCGGGACGGACGAGCACGGCATCAAGATGGTGCAGACCGCGCAGGCCGCAGGTATTCCGGTGCGTGAGCTGGCTGACCGCAACGCGGGCAGGTTCAAGGCGCTTGCGGCCGCGCTGGCTGTCTCGAACGACGATTTTATTCGCACCACCGAGCCGCGCCACTATGCCTCGAGCCAGGAAATCTGGCGGCGCATGCTTGCCAATGGCGATATCTATCAATCGACCTACGAAGGCTGGTATTCGGTTCGCGACGAGGCCTATTTCGACGACAGCGAACTCAGCGAGGGCGAGGGAGGCAAGAAGTTCGCGCCGTCCGGCGCGCCGGTCGAATGGGTCAAGGAGCCGAGCTATTTCTTCCGGCTTTCGGCCTATCAGGACCGGCTGCTCAAGCTCTATGAGGAGCAACCCGATTTCATTGCCCCCAAGGAACGCCGCAACGAAGTGATCTCGTTCGTCCGAGGCGGGCTGCAGGACCTTTCGATCTCACGGACGACCTTCGACTGGGGCATCCCGGTGCCCGATGCCCCTGGGCATGTGATGTATGTGTGGATCGACGCGCTCACCAACTACCTGACCGGCGTCGGCTTTCCCGACGAGAAGAGCGCCCAGTTCCAGAAATTCTGGCCGGCCGATCTGCATGTGATCGGCAAGGACATCATTCGCTTCCACACGGTCTATTGGCCGGCGTTCCTGCTCAGCGCCGGTATTCCGGTGCAAAGGCGCGTCTTTGCTCACGGCTTCCTCACAGTCGAGGGCAAGAAGATGAGCAAGTCGCTGGGCAACGTCATCGATCCCTTCGCGCTGATCGAGGAGTTCGGCGCTGATCCGCTGCGCTTCTACTGCCTGCGCGAAGTCAGCTTCGGCCAGGACGGCGACTATGGCCGGGACAAGTTCGTCAACCGCAACAACGCCGATCTCGCCAACAATTTCGGCAATCTGGCGCAGCGCTCGCTGTCGATGATCCAGAAGAATTTTGGCGGCGTCCTGCCGGCGCAGGATACCACCGGCGCCGACCGGGAACTGGTCGAAAAGACCGTCGCCGGCATCCGCAAGATGGCCGAGGCCATGGATGCGCAACTGATCCATGAGGCCACGGGTGAATTCGTCGACATTCTCAACGCGGCGAACCTGTACTTTGCCGAGCAGGCGCCCTGGGGTCTGAAGGCCGATCTGCCGCGCATGGGCACGATCCTTCACACCACGGCCGACGTCGTTCGGCGGGCCGCGATCGCTGCCCTGCCGTTCACGCCCGCCGCCGCGGCCAAAATGCTCGACCTGCTGGCGGTGCCAGCCGGGAAGCGGCTGCTCGAGGATGCGCTCGGCAAGCCGTCCGGGCTGGCCGCAGGCACGGCGCTGCCGCCGCCGGAGCCGATCTTCAGGAAGTTCGAGCACGCAAAATAAGATGCTGATCGACAGCCACTGCCATCTCGATTTCGACGCGCTGTCGGCAGATCTCGACGGCGTTCTGGCACGCGCCGCCGCGGCCGGCGTCGACGGGATGGTGACGATCTCCACCTGGGTGGACAAGTTCGCCTCGATCGCGGCAATTGCGGATGCGCACGACAACGTCTGGTGCTCGGTCGGCACGCACCCGCACAATGCCGACCAGGAACTGCATATCCAGACCGAAGACCTGGTGCGGCTCGCCGAGCACCCAAAATGCGTCGCGATCGGCGAGGCGGGGCTGGACTATTTCTACGACAACGCGCCCCGCGAGGCACAGGCGACCGGCTTCCGCCGGCATATCGCGGCGGCGCGCACTACCGGATTGCCGCTCGTGATCCACACCCGCCGCGCCGATGAGGACACGATCACAATCCTCGAGGCGGAAACGGAGCAGGGGAGTTTTCCGTTCGTGCTCCATTGCTTTACCGCCGGCGCCGAATTGGCCAAACGCGGGCTGGCGCTGGGCGGCTACGTGTCGTTCTCCGGCATCATCACGTTCAGGAATGCCGAGGAAATCCGGGAGATCGCCAAAATGGTCCCCGCCGACCGCTATCTGGTCGAAACCGATGCGCCATACCTGGCGCCTATCCCGCATCGCGGGCAATCCAATGAACCGAGCTTTGTGCGCCATACCGCAGAAAAGCTGGCAGAAGTCCGCGGCATCAGTCTCGATCGCCTGGCAGGGGAAACCACCGCCAATTTCGGCCGGCTGTTCTCCAAAACCGGGATTGCGTGATGGCCGCCGCGGAGCGGATCGTCGCTACCATCCTGGGCTGCGGCTCATCGGGCGGGGTGCCGCGCATCGGCGGTCACTGGGGCGCCTGCGATTCCGACAACCCGAAAAACCGGCGCCGCCGCTGTTCGCTGCTGCTTGAAGGCTATTCCGGGGACGATCCGCAGCCAACCCGCATTCTCATCGACACCGGGTGCGACGTGCGCGAGCAATTGCTCGATGCCGAAGTCGATCGGGTCGAGGCGGTGCTCTACACCCACGAGCATGCCGACCACACCCATGGGATCGACGATCTGCGCGTGCTGGCGCTGAACAGCCGGCGGCGGGTCGACGTCTATTTCAGCCAGGAAGCCGCGAACCGGATCGTGCCCAGCTTCGCCTATTGCTTTACGGCGCCGCCACATAGCGGCTACCCGCCGATCCTCAGCCAGCACATCATCGCTGCCGGTCATGATCTCACCGTGGACGGCCCGGGCGGCGCGATCCGGGTGCTGCCGTTCCGGCAGGACCACGGCGAAATCTCGACGCTGGGCTTCCGCGTTGGCAATTTTGCCTATTCCTGCGATCTCAGCGGCATTCCGGAGGAGTCGCTGGCGACGGTCTCCAGCCTTGACGTCTGGGTGCTGGATGCGCTGCGGCCGACGCCGCATCCCAGCCATCTGAGTCTGCCCGAATCGCTGGAGCTGATCGAGCGGATGAAACCGCGGCATGCGGTGCTCACCAACCTCCACATCGATCTCGACTATGTGCAGACCGACGTGATGACGCCCGAGCACGTCCGCCCGGCGTTCGATGGGCTGCAGATCGACGTGACCGCGGGCGAGATCATCAGCCCCCGCTAGCGTCAGCGCGAGAGGTCGCGGGTGTCGAGCCAGGCCGAAGCGCCGCTTTCGAGCACGACGCGTAGCCACCGTCCTCTGGTCTCGGCCACAGCGATGCGCTCTCCCCGCCTGAGGACGAAGAGCTTGGGAGCGAACCGGGAAGGGCCGGCGCGCAGCACCACCGTGGTGCCGACGCGGGCGAACTCGCGTTTGACCTCCTGCTTGACCTCGCGCGCCGGCTCGTTGGCCGTGGCCGCAACGGCGGCGGCGGGAGAATCCGAAAGGAGGCGGGAATGGACCCAGCCGCTTTCGCCGCTTGGGCCGGCCACGAAGGCCCAGTCACCGGTGCTTTGGGTTATCGTGACTTTGGCGCCGCGCTGCAGGACGAAGAGCTTGGCCGTGGAGGTCGAAGGGCCGGCGCGCACATTGGCCCCGCTGGCGCGGACCCATGCTGGTTTGGGCTCGACGCGCGTCGTGTCCGCGGGGGCAAGCGAGGCGACCACGGTGGCCTTCGGGGCAGCCGCGGGGGTGGATGGCGCCGGCGAGGGCTCATTGGCGAGCAGCACGGGAGTTACGGCTGTTTCTCTCGGCGCGGGAGCAGCATTGGCTGCCGCCGGCGCGGCATCGCCGATCGCCAGGCCAGAGCGCGTGGGTTTGCCAGGATCGGCGGGGGCGAGCAGCAGGACGGCAAGTCCCGCAGCTGCGATGAGAAAGAGACCCGAGGGGAAGCGGCTCGACATGATGCACCTTCCTTTTGCACAAGAAAGCGCATGCAGGGGCCTCCGGTTCCCTGGGCCGGTGTGATGTGATGCGACCCTAGCTCTTGATCATCAGGCGCAAGCCGCCGCGCCTCTGCACGGCATTTACGGCAACCTCCCCGTCGCTGCGCTTGATCGCCACATCGATGCGTTCCTCCCCGATCGCCAGGTTCCGCAGCACGACCTGGTCGAGGAAGCCGGGCAGCACCGGATGATCGAAGGTGATCTGCAGCGCGCCGGGATCAAAGCTGATGCCCAGGCACGAGCGCAGCAGGGAGAGCGGGGTTACCGCGGCCCAGGCCTGGGGCGAGCAGGCGACCGGATAGGAGGTCGGGGTCTGGCTGCGTTTGCGCGGGAAACCGCAGAAGAGCTCGGGCAGGCGCCTCAGATCGACGTGGAGCGCCGCGTCGGCCAGGCCCTCGAAGATGCGCATGGCCTGGCTGCCATAGCCGTAGCGCGCGAGGCCAGCGGCGATCATGGCGTTGTCGTGGGGCCAGACTGAGCCGTTGTGATAGCTCATCGGGTTGTAGCGGGCCTCGGTCGAGGCCAACGTGCGGATACCCCAACCGGTGAACGAGGTCGGGCTCATCAGCGTCTCCACCACAGCGGCGGTTCGCTCGGGGTAGGCGATGCCGGTGTAGAGAGCATGGCCGGCATTGGAGGTCCGCACGCGGCACGGCCGCTTCTCTCCATCCAGCGCCAGCACGTAGGTGCCGAGCTTCGCATCGAAGAAGGCCTCGTCGAAGTGGCGTCGAAGCCCATCGGCGCGCCGGGTGAGGCCGGCGGCGCGGGGGGCGTCGCCCAGCTCCGCAGCAAGCGCCGCTGCCGCGCGCCAGGCCCCGTAGACATAGGCCTGCACCTCGACCAGAGCGATGGGACCTGTGGCCAGGGTTCCGTCGGCATGCGGCACCGAATCATGGCTGTCCTTCCAGCCCTGATTGACCAATCCGCCCGAACGGGTGCCGCCATACTCGACGAAACCGTCGCCGTCGCGGTCGCCGAACTCGTCGATCCAGCGCAGCGCCGCGTCCAGGTTGGGCCAGAGGCTCCTGATGGTGGCGATGTCGCCAGTGCGGTCGAAATAGGCGCCTGCGAGCATGATGAAGAGGGGGGTGGAATCGACGCTGCCGTAGTAGCGGCGGAACGGCACCTCACCGAGTTCGGCCATTTCGCCACTACGGACCTCATGGAGGATCTTTCCCGGTTCGGCATCGGCCGCAGCATCGAGCTCCTGCGCCTGGTTGGCGGCCAGATAGTTGAGTACGCCACGCGCGATGGCAGGATCGAGCCATAGCGCCTCCATCGCGGTGATCAGCGCATCGCGGCCGAAGACCGTGCTGAACCAGGGAATGCCGGCGTAAGGGTAGGGGCCGTGCGGAGTGTCGGTGATCAGCATGTAGAGATCGGCGGTGCAACGGCGTGCCGTTTCGTTGAAGATCTCGTTGGAGCTCCGGACGATGGCGGCGCGCGAGGACGAGGCCCGCAGGGCGCGGCGCGCATCCCGCATGGCGCGGAAGAAGTTCCCCGGGCCGGCGGGGCTTTCGTCGTCGCCGCTGCAGTGGACTTCGACAAAGAGCGACACCACCTCGCCGGCCGCCAGGTTGAGATCGAACTCGGCCCGGTTGGCGGTCAGCCGGCTCGGCTGGGGGTGAAAGCGAAGTCTGGCCTCCCGGCGGCGGCTATCAAGGCCGGTATAGGCCAAGTGCACGTGGTCGGCCCCGAGCACAGGCGGATGGAGCGTGCCGCGTATGGGGCGCTTGCTGCCCCGCACTTCGAACAGGTCGGCAAAATCGGAGGCGAACCAGACTTCGAGCGTGATCTGGTGCGGCTTTTGGTCGAAGTTGCGGACAGCGAGACGCTCGTAGCAGCTGGCCTGCCAGAGAAAGCGGGAACGCCGGATATGGACAAGATCGTGCTCGAGTTCGAACGAATCCTGGCCCTCGAAGAAGTCCGGATTGGTCAAATCGCAGGTCAGCACCGCATTGTCGTCGCGTAGCGCCGAGCTCAGCAGCAGCGGCCGCTTCCCGCCAATCGTGAGATAGAGCTGCGAAAGGTGGCGGGTATCGCGATAGAAGATGCCCTCCGGCCGTCCTTCCGCCGAGAGGGCATCGCCGTTGTGATCGAACACGGCGAAGGTATCGCCGTGCTTGAGGGTCCTCGTTCGGCGCTCCGGCAGGGAGACCAAGGCCGGGATGACTCCCGCCGCCGGTGCGTCCTCGACGGCGGCAGCTGACGCGGTCTGCATGGCTTTTCTCCTTCAGGCGACTACACGCACATCTGATCCGCCCTTGCTGGTCGGCTGTGGCTGCCGCTCTTTTGCGTTCAGCAGGCGGCGGTAGATCTCGAGGTAGCCTTCGGCCATATGTTCCGCGGTGAAACGGCGCTCAAATGCCCGGCGCACCACCGTCCGGTCGAACCGGTGAAGGGTTTTGACCGCAGCGACAGCCGCGTCGATGCTGTCGACGACATGGCCCGAGATGCCTTCCTCGATCACCTCGGGGACCGCGCCCTCGGGCCAGGCAATCACCGGCGTGCCGCAGGCCATCGCCTCGATCATGACCAGGCCGAAGGGCTCCCGCCAATGGATCGGGAAGAGCAGGCCCAGGGCCTCGCCCAGGAACTTGGCCTTCTGCTGCTCGTTCACCTCGCCGATGTACTCGATGTTGGCATGGGCGCGGACCAAAGGTTCGATGACCTGCTCCCAATAGGTGCGGTCGGCGGGATCGACCTTGGCAGCGATCCTGAGGGGCAAGCCGGTCCGCACAGCGATCTCGATGGCGCGCTCCGGTCCCTTGTCGGGAGAAACACGCCCGAGGAATGCGAGGTAAGACCCGGGTTGGCGGTGCTTGAACGGCAGCAGGTTCCGGGGCAGGCCATTGTAGACGATGCCAGCGAGGCTGGATGCCGGCAGGGCCGTGCCCTGGTCCTCGGAAATGGCGACGAGCGGTGTGCCGGCGAAAGTCTCGAAGAAATGCATGACGTCGGCCCCGTCGACGCGGCCGTGCAGCGTGGTGACGGTTCGCTGGCTCAAGCTTCGGATGAACGGGAAATGCAGCAGTTCGATATGGAAGTGCAGCACGTCGAATTCGTCGGCGCGCTGCATGACCTGGTCCAGCGCTATCAGTTGGTAAGGCAAGGCGTACTGGATTGTCTGGTTGAGCCGCAGCGACTGGTCACAGCCCGAAACCAGCTCTGCTGACGTCACCGAGTCTCCACTGGCAAACAGCGTCACTTCGTGACCGCGCCGGACCAGTTCCTCGGTGAGATATGAGACGACGCGCTCGGTTCCACCATAGAGCTTGGGCGGCACGCTTTCATAAAGCGGAGCGACTTGAGCGATCTTCATGGGGGTTCTCCTGGACCATCCAATTGTCAGGCAACGCGGATTGTGCCCAACTGGTTCGCCACCCATCGGAAGTTCGTCGGCTCGTCGAACACATTCCTCCAGGGTCCATCAGTTCCATAATATATCTTATGCGAACGATGGATATGGCAAAGCGGGTTCACCGGGCTTTGGATGTGTTTCCACATTCGGAGTCCAACCACGGACATGGGAATCAACAGCAGCGCGGCGATCGCACCCCCCCGCCTTCCGGTCTGGGCGCCGATTCAGCCTAACTTCAGCTGTTTGGAAAGCGCGCCAATGTGCCTGTATCCAAACACATAAGCGATTTCTGGAGTTCCAAACCGTTCTGGCGCAGATGGCGCATCGGGAAAACGCGGATCAAGCCAGACGCCACTGTCCGCTGGGTGGTGACCAAAGTCGTGTTGCCGATCCGCTGATTCGCCGAGAGGACGTTCGAAAGATCCGCTTCGGACTTGAAGTGGACGGCTCAGTTGATGGTCGGAAGCTTGAGGTTCGGCCTGATGGTTGGGAGCTCGAGGGTCGGCGCTCTCGTGCATGCCCCTGGCTTGCCCTGCAGCGGCAGGTTGCAGACGCAGCCATTCTGGCGCGTGTCGAAGTGACTGTCGTCCGGACAGGTCGGGGCGGTCGGCTCGGTCGGCTGGGTCGGCTCGGTGATAATCTCCAACTCACAGCGGCCCGGCTTGCCCACTAGCGGCGCATTGCAGACACACACCCCACGGCGCAAGTGACTGTCGTCCGGACAGGTTGGCTCCTCGATGATGATCTCCAACTCACATTGGCCCGGCTCGCCCACTAGCGGCGCGTTGCAGACACAGACGCCACGGCGCAGGTGACTGTCGTCCGGACAAGTCGGAGCCTCCTCCTCTTCCTCGACGACGTCCGGCCTGCACTTGCCGGGGTTGCCGTGCGTGCCCTGCAGGCAGACGCACTCACCACGGCGCAAGCGACTGTCGTCCGGACAAGTCGGAGCCTCCTCCTCCTCCTCGACGACGTCCGGCCTGCACTGACCCGACTCGCCGCGGGTGCCCTCGTCGCAGACGCAGTCGCCGGCCGCGGTCACGTGGCTGTCCGCGGGGCACTTGGGACGCGGCTTCGCGCATTGCTTGCCGTTCCATACCAGTCCCTCGTCGCAGCAGCCGCCGTCCGGCGTGACCTGCTTGACCGGGCACTGCGCCGGCTCCCGGCACAGGCTCGCCGGCAGCTCCGCCGTCGCCGAGGCGGTGTACTGGACGCCTTCGTCGCTGTGGAGCACTTCGGCCGAGATCGACGCGTTGACCGTGTTGACGACGCTGCACTGGCTCGCGATCGCCACGTCCCTGGGGATGTGGATAGTGATCGTCATCTGCGTGTACTTGCCCACCGGAATGGTCTTGAAGGACGACGAGCAATGGACATCGTTGCCGGTGGTCGGTACGCAGCTCCAGTTGCTGCTGCTCACAAAGCTCGTGCCGTCCGGGAGCACTTCGTCGACCTCGACCGTGCCGATATAGGGGTCGGGTCCGGTCGAGGTGGCCCTCACCGTGAACTTGGCGTCATAGCCATCGCCCGATTGCACCGTACTCACGGCCGTCTTGGTGAGCGCAAGGCTCGGCGGGTCGCAATAAACGGCAACCGGGCCGGGGCCGACATTGATGAACAGTTGCGGCACCTTCTGAGAGGCCTGCGACAGATGGCCCGGGTCGCCCGATAGAGGGTTCGTGATTAATACGGTGTCGACCACATTGCAGTCCGCGAGCGTCACACTATTGGGATTGACGTGGGACGTAGCCTGGAAGGACCAGTTCGTCCCCGCATTCAGCGGCGCCGGCCTGACGCACAGATACTGGTTCACACCCGCGGGCGCACACGCCGCACCCGAGAAGGTCGTCGGCTTGTCGTTGAAGTCCCTGACGTGGATCGGGCCCGGCTGTGGGCCGCCGCCATAATTGAAGACGGTGATGTCGAAGTCGCAGAGCCAGTCCGTGCTGGCCGGATCGGACGCACATCCCGTCGCCGTCTTCTGGATGTTGAGCTTGGGCATCCCGGGCGCAAAGCACGCGGGATTGGGCAGCGCCAGCCCGACCGTGTCGGAGTCGTTGCCGGCCGGATTCTCGGCCGAACCCGGATTGGGGGCGAGGATCGAGACATTGTTGGTTGCCGAGCAGACGGCCGGGCCGTCCGGATAGAATGTGTGGAAGGTGACCGAATGCGGCACGCCCGGAGCCAGCAACACGGCGCCGGGGGTGGTGCAGGTCACCTGGACCGGTGGTCCGGCGCAGAACGGCACCAGCAGCGGCAGCGAGTTGGCGGTCGCCCCCGCGGAGGTATCGACGAACGAGATCGGACCGACATAGGGATCCGGTCCGACATTGGTGATCGTCAGCTGCCAGCCGCAGATGTAGCCGTTGGTCCCCAAATAAACGAAGGGCGCGCAGCCGAGCCCGCTCTTTTGGATCTGGGGATCGGTGTCGGGCTTGGGCAGCAGGCACGCCGGCTCGAGTATATGCGCCGTCGCCTGATCGAAGTCGTTGCCGGCCACAAGGTTCATCGGCGAGCCCGCCACGGGCGCGGCGATGTTGGCCTTGTTGTCGAGATCGCACAGCGGCGCCCCGACGTTCTTGGGGACGTGCGCCGTCACCAGGAACCCTGACGACCAGCCGGGCGCCACGTTGACCGGTGGCGCCAGAATGTTGCAGGTCAGGACCGGTCCGGCCTGGGCGCACGCCCACGGACCGAGGATGGTGGCGGGCGCGTTGACCCCGAGCGTATCGGTGACCGTGATCGGCCCGGTGAAGTTGCCCGGACCGGCGTTCTGCACGAACACCGCGTACGAGCAGGCCCAATCCACCCCGGCGTCGAAGCAGTTCGCCGGGAAGGTGATCTTTTGGAGCAAGAGGTCCGTACCGCCGCCCGGCGGCACGCAGCCCGGCGCATTGATCCCGGCGACGCCTACGCCGAAATCGTCGCTCGGATCGTCGTCGTTCCCCCAGAACCAGTTGAGTCCCGCCACATTGGCGATGTGACAATAGTCGACCAAGGCCTTGGGCAGTTGCACGACCTCGTGCAGCACAATGCCGTCGCCGGGATAGAGCAGCACCGGCCCGGTGACGCATTGATAGGCGGCTGGTCCGGTCGGATCGCAATCCCAGGGAGGTTGCGGCCAGAAGTGCATGGCGGCGCCGGGATTGTTGGCCGGCAGGTAGTCATCGACGACCACAGGTCCCCAATAGGGCACCGTGCCGGTGTTCTCGACCCGGATGGTGTAGCTGCACCACCAATCGGCTCCGCCGTCGAAGCAGAAGTGCGGCTGGGCCCATTTTTCAAGCGTCAGGTTGAATTCCTCGTCTGGCCCGTACGCCGGCGGCTCATAGTCCTCTGGCGGGAAGAACGGCGGCGGGACATAGGTCTCGGGCGTGCCCTCGCAGGTCTGCCAGATCGCAACGGCGCCGACATGCCCCTGTGCCGTCGCCTGCTCGTCGTCGGTATTGCCGTCATAGTCGGCGAAGAACGACAGCGTCGGCGGGTCGTTCTGGGGCCTGACCAGGAAGTGGGCGTTGCCTTGGAGGCCATGCACCTGAGCCGGCGGGTCCAGAGGCGAATCGAGGTCCGGATCGTCGCGCAGCGAATCGCCGGTCGACCACAGATAGGCGTCGCAGGCGCCATCGAACGCGCCCGTCTCCTCGTCGAAGTCGGGGCCCAGTGCGATGCCGCCCGATGCGTTGGCGCCGTCCAGCGGAAGGCCGATCGCATAGCTGTCGGGGGTTTCCACCCAGGTGCCCGGGGTCGCGGGGTCGTCGGGAAACTCGCGCTCGTAGCGCACGACGGACGACGTCTGGGGCTCGGCGAACACCGAATAGTCGTAGCTGCCGACCTGCGGTCCGCGCTGTGCAAGGATCATCCGGCCTTGCGGATCGAAGATGATGCCGGCGACCTCATTGCTCGAGGTCAGATCGGCAACGTCAAGCTCCCACCGCGCAGGGCCGAAACTGCCGTCGGCCTGGAGGCGGACCGACCAGATCTGCGGGCCGTCCGCGACGGCGTAGTACAGACGCCCGCCATGGACCGCGAGGCCGAAAACCTTGCGCTCCGGCTGGGTGAAGCCCCAGGTTGCGGGGGCCTCGGAATTGAACGCCGGATCGGTGACGTCCATTTGGGTGCCGTCGTCGTCGACGGAATCGAGGCCATGCTCCGGCCGGCCGGTCACGCCGTGGTCGAAGGTGTCGATGATGATCCCGTCCGGCGCCAGCCGATAGATCAGGCCGGTGTCGAGATCGGAGACGAAGAACTGCGAACTCGCCGGATCGAAGACAATGTCGCCCAGACCCGCGCCGCTATTGGCTGCGATGGTCGAAAAGAGCGAGATCTCTCCGGTCTCGCCGTCGACCTTCCAGATGCTGCCCGGATACCCCTGCGCGCCGCCGGCGCTGCCCCATTGGCCAGCCATGAACGTCGCGTCAGGGTCGCCGAGCTTGCTGCGCACGAGGTTGCCTTCGGGCCCCGGCACGACGATGTTGAGGCCGAAAGCGGACGTGGCGGAGAGATAGATATTGGGCGCAGCGGCGCCGGTGAGTTCGGGAGCGTTGTCGAGCGTTACCCCGAAGGCCTGCCCCACATCCCCCGCCGTCGCCGAGAATATGGAGGGCGAAGGGATCAGTTGCCCCGACGGCGGCCCGTCCGGCTGCAACTGCTGGATGACCATCGACTGGCCATCGAGATCGATGAAGGTGTAGTCAAGCGGATCGCTGCCGGGCGGCAGCGCTGCCGGTGGCACGACGCCCGAAAAGCCGGTGACGATCGGCTCGCCTGGTGCGTAGATCGCGTCGTCCGCCGCATGGGCGCTCGATGACGCAGAAACAGCGACGGCTGCAAGCAATGCAGCGGCGAACGCAGTTCGGGTGACCCTCAGACAGCAAAGCGACGCCATGGCCTCTCCTGCCGTACGCCCCTAAGCTCACGCGGCCCGCCCGCGTGAACCCACACCGCCCTGATACCATAACGCCGCTCCGACATCACCCCCAATCTTGTCAAGCCGTGATGAACCAGGCGAAACCCGTGAAAAAAGCTCACGTTCGCTTCGCCTGCGATCCGCATCCGGCTTTGACCCGTTCTACTATTGAGACACAGCTTGGCTTTTGTACCCCCTGCGCTACGGTACATCCCAATTCCTCCTCGCCCCATGAGCCATGCCATGCAGCCTTCGCGCGATCTTTCCCGTCTCATCGAGATCATGGCCGCCCTGCGCGACAAGCAGACGGGCTGCCCGTGGGATCTCGAGCAGGATTTTTCCACCATCCGGCACTATACGATCGAGGAAGCGTACGAAGTTGCCGATGCGATCGAGCGCGAGGATTTCGACGATCTGCGCGACGAGCTCGGCGATCTCATCCTGCAGCCGGTCTACCACGCCCAGATGGCATCCGAACTGGGACGGTTCGACATTGGCGACGTCATCTACGCCATCACCGAGAAGCTGATCCGGCGTCATCCGCATGTCTTCGGACCCGACGTCGCCGCTGATGCCCATGGCGCGAAAACCCGCTGGGAAGCTATCAAGGCGGACGAGCGGGCGCGGAAGGCGGAACGCCGCGGTGCCCATGCAGCGCCCCCCTCGCTGCTGGACGACGTCCCGCATGTCCTCCCCGCATTGGCCCGTGCGGAAAAGCTGGCAAAGCGCGCCGCGAGCGTCGGCTTCGACTGGCCCGACAAGGATGCGGTGCTGGCAAAGGTACGCGAGGAACTCGATGAGACCGCCGAGGCGCTCGAAACCGGCGACAAGTCCGCGGTGCACGAGGAGATCGGCGATCTGCTGTTCGCCGTGGCCAATCTCGCCCGGCACGTAGGGCTCGACGCCGAAGCGGCGCTGCGCGATGCAAACCTCAAGTTCACGCGGCGTTTCGAATATGTCGAAGCCCGCGCCCGCGAGGACGAGGTTCCCATCGATCGGGCGGGACTTGAGCGGCTGGACGGCTACTGGAACGAGATCCGCGCCCGCGACAAGTCAGGCGGCGTCTGAACCGGCAATTCGGCCGCCGAAGCGTTGGGCGAAGGCCGCCTTGTGACGCGGCTCGACCCGGACCTCGAACACCTGCCCCTCGTCGTCCGCCTCTTCCCGGCCGATGATTTCGGCGTGATTGTAAAGCCAACCGACATCGGCGCCGGCGGCATGGGGGATTCGCACCCGATAGGTGCGGCTCTGCGAGGCGAGCGCCGCCTCGATGGCGGATCGCAAGGCATCCAGGCCCTCGCCCGTCTGCGCGGAAACCGGAACCGTCGCCGCCACCTTCCCGAGTGGACTCGCCGCGGCCAGGGCTGGCGCATGCCCATCGGCGTCGCGTGGCAGCAGGTCGATCTTGTTCCAGACCTCGATGATGGGGACCTTGTCGGCGGAAACGCCGAGTTCGCCCAGGACCTTGAGCACGTCGGCGGCCTGCGCCGAATGGTCGGGATTGGCGATATCGCGCACATGGAGGATCACGTCGGCCTCGACCACCTCCTCCAGTGTGGCGCGGAATGCCGCCACGAGGTCGGTGGGCAGATCAGCCACGAAGCCGACCGTATCGGACAGCATGACCTCGCGTCCGTGCGGCAGCTCGATCTTGCGCACGGTGGTATCGAGGGTCGCGAACAGCAGGTTCTCGGCAAACACCTTGGCACCGGTCAGTGAATTGAAAAGACTGGATTTTCCGGCGTTGGTGTAGCCTACCAGCGCGACCACCTGGAAGGGGGCCGCGTCCCGCCTGCCCTTTTGCTGTTCACGGGTCTGTCGGACCTTGTCGATCCGCTCTTCCAGCAGCTTGATCCGTTCCTGCAACAACCGCCGGTCGCTCTCAATCTGGGTTTCGCCCGGGCCGCCGAGGAAACCGAAGCCGCCGCGTTGGCGCTCGAGGTGAGTCCAGGAGCGGACCAGCCGGCTTTTCTGGTAGTTGAGATGGGCGAGTTCGACCTGCAGCACACCCTCGCGGGTCGCGGCGCGCTCGCCGAAGATTTCGAGGATCAGCGCGGTGCGGTCCAGCACCTTGGCGCCGGTCTCCTTTTCGAGGTTGCGCTGCTGGATCGGCGAGAGCGCCGAATCCACGATCAACAGCTCGATCTCCTCAGCCTTGACCCGGCGGGTGATATCCTCGACATGGCCGCCGCCGATGAAAGTGGCGGGTTTGATTTCGCGCACCTTGACGATCTCGGAGAAGACGATCTCGAGGTTGATGGCGCCTGCCAGCCCCTCGAATTCGGCCTTGCGCGCTTCGACGCTGTGCAAGCTGATCTGGCCACGCACGTCCGGGACGATCAACCCTACCCGCGTTGGCGCAAGGCGTTGATCGACAAAGGCCTGCGGGCCGCCCTTGCGGCCATGATCGTCATCGTCCTCTTCAGTCATGACCGCCGTCAGTCGTCGCTCACGTGCTCGGGATCGAAGAGCTGGATCGGGGCACCGGGCATGATGGTCGATATCGCATGCTTGTAGACGAGCTGGGACTGAGCATCCCGCCGCAGCAGCAAGCAGAAATTGTCGAACCAGGTGATAACGCCCTGCAGCTTGACTCCGTTCACCAGGAAGATCGTGACGGGCACCTTCTGCTTGCGGACGTGATTGAGGAACGCATCCTGTAGGTTTTGTGTCTTTTCGCCGGGCATTTTTGGCCTCTTTTGCGGGTAACTTGCCATGGATGGCCCCTGGGTCATCCGATTTCTTCTTGTTTTGAGCAGGCCACCGTCGGTCCCTGCCCTTCAAACTCGCAATCTGCTTTCCACGTGTTACAACTATGGCACAGAACGGGTTTGCTGCCTACCCGGCGGCGGCGCACCGGATTCAGAGCCCCAGGGATTTGATCTTGCGGTGCAAGGCACTGCGCTCCATGCCCACGAACTCGGCCGTCTTGGAGATATTGCCACCGAAACGCTCGATCTGGGCCAATAGGTATTGGCGCTCGAACACTTCGCGTGCCTCGCGTAGCGGCAGGCTCATCAGGTGTGCAGAAGCATCGGTGTCGCCCACGGTCGGCAGGACCTCGCCGATGTCGGAGGGCAACAGCGCGGCGGTGATGATTCCATCTGCTGGCGCCTGATCCTTCACCAGAATCAGCAGCCGCTCGATCGAATTGCGCAGCTGGCGAGCGTTGCCCGGCCAATCCTGTGCCTGCAGCACCGCGACGGCGTCCTCGCCCACCGAGAGGCTGCGCAGGCTATGCGTGCGGCAGATTTGTTCGATGAACACCTCGACCAACGGCGGGACGTCCTCGCGCCGCTCCTTGAGCGGGCTGAGGTGGATGGGAACGATCGAAAGGCGATGGAAGAGATCGGAGCGGAACTGGCCCTCCTCGATCAGTTGCGCGACGTTTTGCGAACTCGAGGAGATGATGCGCACATCGATCGGTACACCCACCACACCGCCGACGCGGTTGAACTTGTTTTCGACCAGGGTGCGCAGCAGCGCCGCCTGTGCTGCGAGGGGCAGCGTTGCCACTTCCGAAAGGTAGAGCGTTCCGCCATGGGCGCGTTCCAATGCCCCCACTTCGACACGCAATGTGCCGGTCTTTTCCCGCGTTTCGCGGCCGAACAGCACGACCTGAACCTCGTCGGGCGAGTAGAGCGAGCAATTGATCTCGACGCACGGTGCTTCCGCCCGCGGGCTCTTCTGGTGGATCAGCCGGGCGCAGAGCCCCTTGCCCGTGCCCGAGGCGCCGGAGATGAAGATACGCGAATTGGTGGGCGCCGATTTCTCGATGACCGCCTTGACCTGCTGCAGCGCCGGCGACGAGCCGGCCATGTCCACGGTCTTGTTGGTCGAGCGTTCGCGCAGGTCGGCGACCTCGGTCTTGAGGCGTGCCGATTCCATGGCGCGCTGGGTGATCAGCAGCAGCCGGTCGATCTTGAACGGCTTCTCGATGTAGTCGTAGGCGCCGCGGCGAATGGCGGACACCGCAGTCTCGACGTTGCCGTGGCCCGAGATCATGACCACCGGCATGTCCGGATGCTGGGTCTGGAACACGTCGAGCAGCTGCAGCCCGTCGAGCCGCGAGCCCTGCATCCAGATGTCGAGAAATACCAGGCTCGGCCGGCGCCGGGCGATCTCATTGAGGCCGGAGTCGGCATCGTGGGCCTGCCGGGTTTCGTAGCCCTCGTCCTCCAGGATTCCAGCGATCAGGTCGCGGATATCGTCTTCATCGTCGATGATCAGGATATCAAGCGCCATCAGATGTTCTCGACCGCATGCTTTTGCGGCTCCTCTTGTTTGGTTTCGGGTTTCGCCCCACCCGCTTCAGTCGTCGTGTCGTGTGCTTCTGCTGCTGCCGTCCCCTCAGCCGTTCCCTCCGGCGACGTCGTCTCTATCGCCTCCGCCTCGTCCCGCTCAGGCGGGCGCAAGGGTAGCGTAAAGGTGAAGCATGCGCCCACCCTGCCGCTCGCATCGGGTTCGGCGTCAATCAGTTCGACCTTGCCGCCGTGCTGTTCGATGATCTTGGCGACGATGGCAAGCCCCAGCCCCGTGCCTTTCTCGCGCGTCGTAATGTAGGGCTCGAGGAGCCGGTTGCGATTCTCCTTCGGCCAGCCCTTGCCATTGTCCGAGATCGACACCCGGGCACAGTCGCCCTCGATCCGCGCAGCCGCGATGATCACCGGGTCGCGGATCGCCTCGAGGCCGGCGCCTTCGATGGCCTCGACCGCGTTCTTGATGAGGTTGGTCAGGCACTGCGAAATCAGCCGGCTGTCGAAATGCGCAATGATCGGCTCGTCGGGCAGGTCGACTTTGATCTGCACCTCGGGCAGGCGCACGCTCTCGAGGAAAACCGCCTGGCGGACGGCATCGGAGAGGTCGCCCCTTTCCAGCGTCGCGGCAGGCATGCGCGCAAAGGACGAGAACTCGTCGACCATGCGCCCGATATCGCCCACCTGCCGGATGATGGTGCTGACGCACTTGTCGAAAACCTCGAAATCGTCGCTGAGCTTGCTGGCGTAGCGCCGGCGCAGGCGCTCGGCGGACAGCTGGATCGGGGTCAGCGGGTTCTTGATTTCGTGGGCGATGCGCCGCGCGACGTCGGCCCAGGCGCCGGTGCGCTGGGCCGAGAGCAGGTCGGTGATGTCGTCGAGGGTGACCACGAAGCCCTTGCTCTCGGTCATCGAGCCTTCGCGGGTGAGCTGGACCTGGTAGGTGCGGTAGTCCGGCCCGGAGCCGATCTCGATCTGATCGCGGATCTGGCCGCGGCGGGAGGATTTGGCGCGCTCGATGATCGGACCGAGCGCGGGGACTACTTCCTCGATGCTCTCCCCGATGAGGGAGATTTCGTCGCGCCCCACCATTTCGGCAGCCCGCGCGTTGACCAGAGTGATCGCGCCGAACGGGTCGAGGCCGACGATACCAGCCGAAACACCCTCCACCACAGCTTCGGTGAACTGGCGCCGCTTCTCGTTGGTTTCATTAGCATCGACAAGAGCTTCACGCTGCGTCTTCAACTGCTGCGTCATGGTGTTGAAGCGGTTGAGCAGATCGCGCAGATCGCCGCGCCCCCGTTGCACCGGGACTTGAACATCGAGATCGCCGTCACTCACCCGGCTCGAGGCGATCATCAGGTTCCGGATCGGGTTGACGAAGCGATTGGCCAGCGCGATGCCGATCCAGAGCGCCGCCAGCAGCAACACCAGGGCGAGGCCGATATACATGATGGTGAAGGTGATCTGGAACACCAGCCGGTTGGACGCATACTCGCGGTACTCGGTGATGTTCTCGTCGGTCAGCCGCATGAATTCGAGCACTTCGGGGTCCACCGGCCGCGCCACGAACAGGTAGGTGTCGCTGTAGCCCCGCAGCTTGACGACGGCGCCGACCAGGTTGGTGCGGCCGGGCGCGATGAGCGTCGGCGTCCCCTCCTCCACCCCGGAGGTCAATCCGTCCGGGACTTTCGGGACAGTTCCCTGCGCATTGATCTGGGCCCGCATCAGCGCATCGCCGTCAGCCGAAATCAGCGAAGTGAACGGCAGCGATCGGGTCACGGCGAGCGCGGTCAGGATGCGCTGATACTTGTCGCGGTCGGTTTCAAACGTGCCGCGTGCCTGCTCGAGTTCGGTCGCGACCCAGATGATATCGTCTCGCAAGACCTGGGCATGCTCGAGCATGTAGGAGCGAGCGACCAGCCGCGAGCTCTCCACCATGGTTCGCGTTCGCTCGGAAAACCACTGGTCGAGCCCCTGGTTCAGCGAGATGGTGGCAACCACCGCAACAAGTGCAGCCGGGACGGCCGCGACCGCGGCGAACATGGTGACCATGCGCACCTGCAGCCCGGCGCCCGCCTCGCCGCGCAGGCGGGCCTGCAGCAGGAGGGTTGCCTCGGTCAGCACCAGGGCGATGACCAGCAGTACCAGCAGGCCGTTGACGACCCAGATGATCGTCCACACCTCCGGCGTCGGCTCGATGTCGGTCGCCCCGGTCATGATCAGGAACGAGCCTGAGGAGACGAACACCGACAACAGGACGATTACGAAGCCGATGGTGCGGATCGCCTGTTTGCTGCCGCCCCCGAACGACGCCGGACGCGGCACTACCGGTGCTGCCCCTGCGGCGGCGTCGGGCTTGCTGGTGATCGCAGCGTCGTTCATGCAACTACCGGTTTTGAGGCAAGTCGCGGACCCAGAGCTTGACCCACTCGAGCCCACCCTTCAAGAGAATTGTTGCCAAAATGTGACACACATTCCGAGGGCACAGCACACAGAAATCTGCAGTTGCACGATTGCAACAAGCTTTGCAAGTCATTGAGTGCAAATAGAAATATTCGGCTCACCGTCGTCGCTAGGGTTTATCCCTGACGGCGCGACTGCTTCACGATTTCGATGCTGTGAGCACGGATCTTCTTGCGAAGCGTGTTCCGATTTAACCCGAGCAGATCGGCTGCCTTGATCTGATTGCCGCCGCAGGCGTTGAGCGCCATGGCGATCAGCGGGGCTTCGACGCGGTCGAGCACACGCTGATACAGACCCGCCGGCGGCAGGTTCGGCTCGTGATCGCGAAGCAGTTGCGCCACGTGCGATTCGACTGCGGTGGAGACATCGACCGGGCCGGCGGCGATACCCATTGGCTGCCGGTCGGCGATGTTGAGCTCGCTCTGCACGATTTCGACCGAGATCATCTCATCGGCGTAGAGTGCCGAGAGGCGGCGGACGAGGTTTTCGAGTTCGCGGACGTTGCCGGGCCAGGAATAGTTCTGCATCAGGCGGATGGCTTCGGGCGAGATGGTCTTGATCGCCTCGCCGTCGCGCTGCGCCGTGCGCAGGAAGTGCTGCACCAGGTCGCCAATGTCGTCGACGCGCTCGCGCAGCGGCGGCAGGCGGATCGGAACGACGTTGAGGCGGTAGTACAGATCCTCGCGGAACAGCCCCTGGCGGATCATCTGGCCAAGATCGCGGTGCGTGGCGGCAACGATGCGGACGTTGCTCTTGATGGCGGTGCGACCGCCCACCATGGTGTATTCGCCCTCCTGCAGCACGCGCAGCAGCCGGGTTTGGGCGTCCATCGGCATGTCGCCGATCTCGTCGAGGAACAGCGTGCCGCCCTCGGCCTGCTCGAAACGGCCGGACGAACGAGCCGTGGCGCCGGTGAAGGCGCCCTTCTCGTGGCCGAAGAGCTCCGCCTCGATGAGGTCGCGCGGGATGGCCGCCATGTTGATGGCGACAAACGGGCCGTTCCGGCGCTTGCCGAAATTGTGCAGCGCGCGCGCCACCAGTTCCTTGCCGGTCCCGCTCTCGCCGGTGATCATCACCGTGAGGTCGGTCTGCATCAGGCGGGCAAGAGCCCGGTAGATATCCTGCATCGCGGTGGAGCGGCCCACCAGCGGCATGGTTTCGCCAGGCTCCTCTGCCCGCCGCTCGCCCGGTGATGGCTTCTTCGCATCGGCCAGGGCCCGTGAGACCACCGACAGCACTTCGGCGATGTCGAAGGGCTTGGGCAGGTATTCGTAGGCGCCGACCTCGTTGGCCCGGATCGCGGTCATGAAGGTGTTCTGGGCGCTCATCACCACGATGGGCAGGTCGGGGCGCAGCTTCTTGATCTTGGGCATGATCTCGAAGGCATTGCCGTCCGGCATCGCCACATCGGTGATCAGGATGTCCCCCTCGCCCCGCGAGACCCAGTTCCACATGGTGGAGAGGTTGCCCGTCGGGCGCACCTCGTAGCCGGCCCGGGTCAGGGCCTGGTTGAGCACCATGCGAATGGCGGCATCGTCATCGGCCAAGAGAACTGTGTGGCTCATTTGGCCAGAACCTCTTCACTTTCTGGAACAAAAGTCTCGCTGGCAACCGGCAGCAGGATGCGGAACCTGGTGCGGCCGGGCCGGCTGTCGCTGTCGATCACCCCGCCATGATCACCCACGATCTTGGCGACGAGGGCCAGCCCGAGCCCGGAGCCATTGGCCTTGGTGGTAACGAAGGGATCAAAGAGAATGGGCAGGAGTTCAGGCGGGACGCCAGGGCCATTGTCC
>Ga0214473_10002280_pt1 | contig 23683 bp, 18 predicted proteins | sample RVTome_7_FD_203509 | JGI IMG/M metagenome (GOLD analysis project Ga0214473, IMG submission 203509) | Soil microbial communities from uranium-contaminated site in the Upper Colorado River Basin, Wyoming, United States - RVT98D197 | ecosystem: Environmental > Terrestrial > Soil > Contaminated >... | reverse complement strand
ACGCCTTCCAGGTGGACCTTGCCAACCCGCTCCGCCTGCAGGAGTACGATCGCTCGCGCCACCGCCGCTCGGGCAACGCGGAGTCCTCGCGCCACCTGGCCTACCACTTCACCCTGTCCACGCGGGACATGGCCCGCATCGGCTACCTGATGCTGCGTGAGGGCCGCTGGGAGAACCAGCGGATCGTGCCGGCTGACTGGGTGCGCGAGAGCACGTCGGCGCTCACGCCGCTCGAGGAGATGAATCCGCCCGGCCGTCGCGAGGGGCGCCAGGGCTATGGATACCTGTGGTGGGTCTTCGACGGCCCCAACGTGAGCGGCGCCTGGGAGGGGGCCTTCACCGGCAACGGCGCCTACGGCCAGTACATAGCCGTCTTCCCCGCGCTGGATATGGTGGTGGTCAACAAGACCGCCGTGCCGCCCTACGAGCGGCAGACCTCCTACGGGGAGATCAACAGCGTCATCCAGCGCGTCATGGACGCCCGCTGTCCGGGCGGCGCCTGCGGCCGCTGAGCATGCTCGAGGCGGTGCCGAAGAGCCTGTTCTCGCCCGACTTCCGCATGCTGGAGGACGGGCGGGAGGTGACGGTGCTGGACGCGTCCGCCTGGCGCGAGCGCGCGGAGATCGAGATCGCCGGAGCCGCCTGCCGGCTCTATCGTCGGGGCCACATGAGCGGGGCTTTCGTCATCGAGTACCAGGAGGTGGTGCTGGCCAGCGCCACCAAGCCGAGCGCCTTCCGCAGCGCGTTCGACGTGGACGTCCGCGGCCGCCGCTTCACGCTGCGCAAGCCCTCCATGTGGAAGCGCGGCTTCGGCCTCTACGAGGGTGGCGTGCCGGTGGGGACCATCGAGCCACAGAAGGGGTACTCGAAGCGCTCGACCCTGGATCTGCCCACCACGCTGCCCCTGCCCGCCCGGGTCTTCATCTTCTGGCTGGTGACCATCATCTGGCGGCGGGACGACGCGGCGGCGGCGGGCTCATAGGGGGCGGCTGACGGGCCGGGCCGCACGCATCGTGGGGCCGGACGGCCGCGGAGCGCGCGGCTGACGAGCGGGGCCGCGCGTCGCGAGCGCAGGGCGCCCTCATCGGGCGCGGCTCGTAGCAGGCCGCGTGGCCCACGCCCCGGCTACGCGGTAGCCCTCAGCGGCCCTGCCAGTAGATCAGCCCGCCCGATAGTCCACCTGACACCACCTCCGGGCGCCCGTCCCCGTCCAGGTCCCCGAACACCGGCGTGCCGTAGGGCGGGAGCGGCAGCGCGGCCCAGGGCTCGGGCGGCGCCCAGGCGGGCTCCCGCGCCGTACCCGTGTTGCGCACCAGCAGGGCGCCGGGCTCCTCGCGGCCGATCACCACGTCCAGATCCCCGTCACCGTCCACGTCCGAGAAGGCGGGCGCGCTGCGGCGCCCCGCGTCCAGCGCCCCGAACGCCTCCGGGTCCGCCTCGAAGCGCGCCTCCCGCGGGCTGCCCACGTTGCGGAAGAAGTTCACGTTGCCCGAGGCCTCACCCACCAGCAGGTCCAGGTCACCGTCGCCATCCACGTCACCGAGCGCCGGGACGGTGTTGCTGCCGCGCGTGAGCTGCACGCTGCGGGAGGTGTCGGCCACGAAGCGGCCGCCCTCGTTGCGGTAGTACTGGACGCCTTCCCGCCAGGTGCCCAGGAGCAGGTCGGGCAGCCCGTCACCGTCCAGGTCCCCGAGCGCGGGCGCCGCGTGATAGTAGGGGCCCAGGTTCAGCGTATCCGTGAGCACCAGCCGTGGCGCCGTGGCGCTGCCCTCATTGCGGTAGAGGTAGACGCGCGCCGAGTCCGCGCGCGCGGGATCCAGCTTGTTGCCCACCAGCAGGTCCAGGTCCCCGTCCCCGTCCACGTCGGCCAGCGCCGGTACGCTCTCGGAGCCCACGTCCACGGCGTCCAGCAGGCGGCGCGTGCGCGGTGTGAGCACGCCGTCCTCCCGGCGCGTCCAGAGGTGCAGGTTGTCGGCGGCCGTGAGGTTGGGGTTGAAGGCGCCGCCGAGCACGCCTACCAGCAGGTCCATGCGGCCGTCGCCATCCCAGTCCACCGGGTAGGGGGCGTTGTAGCCGCTCGTGGTGAGCGGCTCGGTGGCGGGCACCGGCGCCGGCTCCGAGCGCAGCGACGGCCGCGCGCACGAGCCCCGGTTCTCGATCAGCAGCACGCTGGGCTCGAAGAAGTCCCCCCACAGCAGGTCCTGGTCCCCGTCCCCGTCCCAGTCCGTGAAGGCCATGCTGTTGGCGCCGTGCAGCGAGCCGATCTGGGCCACGATCTCGATGTCCTCGAAGCGCTCCGAGCGCAGCTCGAAGCGCGGCGCCCCCCGCGCGTCCGTGCCCGGCACCTCCTCGTAGTGCCATAGGGTGCCGTCCACGCGACCCACGAACATGTCCAGCAGCCCGTCGCAATCCAGGTCCGTGAAGCTGGGGATGTTCTGCCGATCGGCAAAGATGGGGCGGCCGGACAGGTCCAGGAGCGTGTCCGTGGCCAGGACGAAGCGCGCATCCGCGGGGGTGCCACGGTTCTCGAAGTAGCGGACGTGGCTGTAGCGCTCCTCGGCGAAGAGGTCCAGGTCCCCGTCCCCGTCCGCGTCGGCGAAGCGGCTCCACTCGCCCACGTCGAGGCCGCCGTAGGCGTCGGTGCGCCAGGTGAAGACGGGCTCCCGCCGCGTGCCCGTGTTCTCCAGGAAGATCAGCTCCCCCGTCCGCTCCTGGATGAACAGGTCCAGGTCCCCGTCCCCGTCGATGTCCACCGCCTGCGGCCGCGGCACGTTGAAGCCGCCCAGGAACGGGTGGGCATGCGCGTTTCCGCTGGCGTCCAGTACGGGGAACGGCGCGATACGCCGTTCGAAAGCGACGTCCCCGGATCCTGATCCGGGCGCAACGCCAGGCTGCCCGGCGGGGCCGGCTCCGGGGGCGCAGCCCGCCGCCGCGAGGATGATGAGCGCGGGGATGCCCCCGCGGGGACGTCGCTTAATAGAACTCATGCCGGCGCGTGCCCGCTCAGTAAGCCCGGCGCGCGCCCACGCCCGTGGGATTCCGCTCCACCTCCAGGACCTTGAGCACCGCGAAGCTCTGCGTGTCGATGATCGTGACCGTGCCGGGCGGCGGGCCCGGCAGGGGATGGCGCGGGGTATAGCTGCCGCCCGTGTTGCTGCCGGAGACGAAGGCGCGCCGGCCGTCGCGGCTCAGCGCGATGCCGTAGGGCTCGGCCAGGCCGGGATGACGGATGGTGGCCACCACCTGCCGGGTCTCCATGTCCACCACGGCCACGCTGTTGTTGCCGTTGTTGGTCACGAAGACGTGCCTGCCGTCGGGCGTGTACGCGGGCGTCCACGGCATGCCGCCGAGGGCAATCGAGCCGGTGAGCTGCGGGCGCATGGGATCGGCCAGGGAGAAGAGCAGCAGCTCCCCGGTGTGCGTGGTGGCCACCAGCGTGTGGCCGTCGGGCGAGACGTCGAAGTGCATGAAGGAGTAGGGCGAGCCGGGCACGTCCACCACCTCCACGCGATCCTGGCCCGCCACCGCCGCCAGCTGGTTCACGCTCATGCTGCCGGTATAGAAGGCGGTGCCGCCGGGGGCAATGGCCACGGCGTGCGGGCGCGGGAAGAAGACCTCCACCTCCTCGATGGTCATGTCCGAGGGGCGGATGACGCCGATGCGCGGCGGCGCGTTCACCGCCGACATGGAGCGGCCCACGTAGAGCAGGTCCGCGCGGGGATGCACCGCGAGCAGGCCCGGCGTCTCGAAGGGCGCGCTGCCGATCACACGGCCCAGCCGGTTCAGCTCGAGCACCAGGTTGGCGCCGATCAACGTGGTGTACCACTGGCCGCCGTCCGGCTGCACGGCCACGTGATGCGGCCGCGCGCTGGGGCCGTAGCCCAGCTCGGCCAGGTCCACGGTGCGCATCACCACGCCGGCGCTGACCTCGATCACCGAGATGACGTCCGAGCCCTGGTTGGTGACGTAGACCAGATCCCGGCTGTCGGCGTAGGGCACCTCCCCCACGGCGCTCGGCGCGCCGCCCTCGATCCAGCGCGCCACCGTGGCCAGCTCCTCAGCCGTGAGCGGCGCGGCGTCCTCCAGCTCGGCGGGGTGGTCGAGTTCCCGCACCAGTTCCACCAGGAGAGAGCGCTCGGCGTCCCCGGCAATGACCGCCTCACCGTGCGTGGAGCCCTCCATGAGCGCGGTCCAGTCGTCCAGCCTTAGGCCCGCGGCGGCGTCCGTGCCCGTGTGGCAGCGGACGCATCTGTCGTGGAAGAGCGTCTCCACCTCCGCCCACGCCACCGGCCCGGCCGGCACGGGGACCGCGAGCGCGCCGCCGCCGCACGCACCCAGGATGGGTAGCAGGAACCACAGGCCGCGGAGCATAGTGCGCACGCTCAGAACACCACCGCGTCGGACTTCTTCACCATGAAGAGCCCCTCGGAGCCGCTGGTCACCGCGATCACACCGCTCGCGAAAAAGGGGAAGTTGCTCCACGAGCCGCCGAAGCCCGGCTCGTTGTCCCCGTAGGGCACGGTGTCGAAGTAGCCCACCTCGCGCGGGTTGGCCGGGTCACTGATGTCCAGCACCCGCAGCCCCGACTGGTAGTTGGACTGGTACATCAGGTTGCCCACGATGTAGAGGTTGTGATCCGTGGCGCCCGTCTCCCCGTAATGCTCTCTGACCAGCTGCGGATCCTCCAGGTCACTGATGTCCCAGATCAGCGTGCGGGTGCCGGGCATCTCGTGGTTCAGCTCGTCCAGCTCGTCATCCAGATAGAACCACCGGTGGTCCTCACTGACCCACCCCTGGTGGGAATACGCCACGTTGGGATAGGAGGCGCGGGAGAGTGCGCGCGGGTTCGCCTTGTCCGTGACGTCGGCAATGGAGAGCGCCGTCTCGTTGGCGCCGAAGCAGATCTCGTTGCCCTGGTACTCCTCGTCGGGGCCCCGGTAGACGACGCACTGCGCGTCGTGCGAGTACCCGGTGCTGGCCCGCCCCGTCTGGGCATCGGCGAAGCACCCCGCGAAGGTGGGCGTCTGCGGGTCCCGGATGTCGATCATGTGCAGCCCGCCGCCGCACGTCTCGCCGCCGGAGCGGGCGCCCACGGCGTAGGCAAAGCCCGTCTCCTCATTGATGACGATGTTGTGTACGCTGTTGACCCGGTCGTAGGTGGTGACCGGATCGAGTGTCAGCGGGACGTTCCGCGCGTTCCGGAGCACACGCAGATCGAAGACCTGCATGCCGTGCGCGTTGGCCCCATCAGCCACCACATACGCGTGGTCCTGGTAGACCTTGATGTCCCGCCACGTGGCCACGGGTGGTGTATCCTCGGTCTTGGGTAGGTCGGCCACGAAGACGGGGTTCGCGGGATCGCTGATGTCCACCACGCCAACGCCGTCCGTGCGCCCGGCCAGGACATATTCCCGGCCCGTCTGGCTGTCCGTCCAGCCCCACACGTCGTTCATGCCGATGCCCCGCTTCCCACCCACGGCGCTCACCGGCAGGAAGGAGACCAGGTCGAAGCTGCCGCACTCGAAGCTGGCGGCCTGCCCGCCCGCGCAGGTGGCGGGCTCGCCGGTCACGACCGGGAAGCTTTCCATCTCGCCGGCCAGCTCGGCCGCCAGCGCCCATCGCCCGGTGGCCGGATCGCGCTCGTACAGGGCGGCGGTGCCCTCGCCGTGATCGCCGCCGGCGATGCCCACCACCGCCACGTCACCCATGGCCGCCACGTTGGCGCCGAAGCGCGCGCGGTTCTCCTCGGCGGCAAAGCGGCTGACATCGGTCCAGGCGCCCTCGGGAGCCCGTTCGAAGACGTAGGCCGCGCCGCCGATGCCGGCCCCTCGGGCGCCGACCCAGAGCGAGCGCTCGGCCACGGCCAGAGCGCTGCCGAAGGCGCTGTTGGTGGGCGTGTCGTACGCCGCCAGGCGGGCGGTCTGGCGCCACTCGCCCTCGCCGGCATGGACGAAGGTGAAGACCGCGCCGGTGTTGGCGCCGTACTCGGGCGCGCCCACGAAGGCGGTGCCGTCATCCAGCGCCACGCTGGTACCGAACCTGTCAGCGGCACCGGCGTCACGGGGGCTCAGGCGGCCCTCCGGCAGCCAGGTGGCCCCCGAGCGGCGGAAGGCGTAGACGCTGCCCGCGCCGCCGCCCTGGTTGGGCGCGCCGACCAGCGCCAGGTCACCGCGGATGGCCACCGCCGCGCCGAAGCGGTCGTTCGCGGCGCCGTCGGTGGCGCGCAGGATGCCCGTCTGGTCCCAGGAGCCGTCGGCCTGGCGGCTGAAGACGTAGACCGCGCCGGCGCCCTCGTCACGCAGCGGCGCGCCGATGAGCGCCACGCTGCCGTTCAGCGCCACCGCGGAGCCGAATCCCTCACCGGGCGAAACGTCCTCGGGCACCGCCCGCGCCGCCTCGGTCCACGCCTCGTCCGCTCCTGTGAAGACGTAGAAGGCGCCGCGGCCCTGGCCGGTGCCCGGCGCGCTCACCAGCAGCGTGGAGCCCTGCAGCGCCAGCGCGGCGCCGAAGCCGTCCCGCCGGACGGCGTCGGAGGCCGTGAGGCGGGTGGTCTCGGACCAGCCATCCTGGCCGCGGGCGTAGACGTAGACCAGTCCCGGATTGATGACGTTGTCGGCCTCGCCGATGAAAACGGCGTCCGGACCCACGGCCAGCGCGTCCGCATAGCCGGCCAGGGCCGGCGCGGCGGCCGTGCCGCCGCCGGGCACGGTCTGGGCGGCCGCAGGCAGCGCGACCGCAAGCGCGGCGGGGCCCAGCAGGCCCCGCAGAAGGGAGTGCGTCATTCCGTCACCTCGAGAGGGAGATGTTCAACAGCCGAGCAGGCGGCCATAGTAACGGGCACCGCGGCGGCGCCGAAAGATCCGCGCCACGGGCCCGTGCATGGTCCGGCAGAACGTACCACGCGCCCGCGCCGGAGGTTCCGACCTCCGCTCAGCGCCCGCGCGCGTTCGACGGATCGGCGCCGCGGGCCACGTTGCGGTCCACCACGAGCGTCACGCCCCCCCAGCTCTCCGCCACGTCCAGCACACCCTGCCACACGTCGGCGCCCGGCACGCCGGAGGCGGCGGGCGCCCACCGCAGGTCGAAATCCGCGCGCGGCCGCACCACCCAGAGCGGTGGATCGCCGCCGCCCGCGCGCGCCGCGGCCAACGACATCAAGGCGTGCACTTCCGGGGCGTTGGACGCGTGGGCGTAGAGCCCCGGCCGGTAGCGTCCCGCCGCGAGTAGATCCTCGGTCCACGCGCGCACGTAAGCCAGCAGCTCGGCGGACACGTCACCCACCGGCTCCACGTCCAGGAAGATCACGGTGCCGGCGGGAAAGCCCTCCGCGGCGGTGATGCTGTGGGCCTCGGCGGCGTGGGCGCGGCCATGCTCCGCCGTCAGGTTGGCGCGCGTGCAGCGCTCTCCGGCGCCAGCCGCCGCCGCGTCGGTCTCGGCCCAGTCCTGCTCGCCCACGAAGAGGACGGCCATCCCCCAGCCACCCGCGGCCAGGGCCGCGCGCTGGCCGAGCCAGCTGGTGCCCGTGTGGCACGGCGCGGGCAGGTAGTAACCCACCCAGCGATAGGGAGACGCGGCGCGCCATGAGGCCATGGCCTCGGCACCCGGGTAGATGCGCAGGTCGAAGCCCGGCACACCCGCGGCGCCGAGCTGCGGGCCGGAGGGCGCCCCCGGCGCTCCGGCGGCGCAGCCGCTCGCGGCCACCAGCGCCGCCAGCACGACGGGGATCGGGAAGTATGGATTCCGCATGGGCATGCTCTCTCCGGTGGCGTCTCGGGCGCGCCATCCCCCTGTGGGAGCGCTGCCGCCCGGCTCCCGTGCATGCCCCGTACCCGCCGCTACGGACCGGTCCCGCCGTTGCCCGGACGCAGCCGCGGCGCGTGATCCGTCATGCCCCCATTGCCGGCTGCCGCCTGCATCTGTAAGCGACGTCCCCGCGTACCTCCCCCGTGCTTCCCTGCCCTTGCCGCCTCGTCAGATCCAGCCCCGATCCCGGCACGCCTGCGCCACGCGTTCCACGGCAATGACGTACGCGGCGTCCCGCATGTACAGCTCGCGCCCCGCGGCCAGCGTGCTCACCGCGTTGAAGGCGGCCGTCATCTTCAAGTCCAGCTTGGAGAGCACCTCATCGCGCTCCCAGTAGTAGTTCATGTTGCTCTGCACCTGCTCGAAATAGCTACACGTCACGCCGCCCGCGTTGGCCAGCAGATCCGGAATCACGAAGATGCCGCGCTCGTGGATGACCCGGTCGGCAGCCGGCGATGTGGGGCCATTGGCTCCCTCCGCGATGATACGCACCCGCGCGGAGATGCGGTCCACGTTCTCCGCGTGGATCTGGTTCTCCAGGGCGCACGGAATGAGCACGTCCACCTCCTGATCCAGCCAATCCTCACCCGGCAGGATCTCGTAGCCCAGGTCGCGGGCACGGTCATGGTCGATGCCGCCGAAGCCATCGGTGATGCCCAGCAGTTCGTCCAGATCGATGCCCGTTACCTTGCGGTACGCGTAGCTTTGCGTGTCCTGCTGGTCCCAGCAGGACACGCACAGCACCGTGCCGCCCAGCTCCGTGTAGAGGCGGATGGCGTGCTGAGCCACGTTGCCGAACCCCTGCACGGAGGCCGTGGTTTCCATAGCGCTCAGCTCCATGGCCCGGAGAGCCTCCCGGATGGTGAAGACCACGCCGTAGCCGGTGGCCTCCTTGCGGCCCAGGGAACCACCCATACCGACCGGCTTGCCCGTGATGAAGCCGGGCAGCCGCGTGCGGTTCAGGGCCTCGAACTCGTCCAGCATCCACAGCATGTGCTGCGGCGTGGTCATCACGTCGGGCGCCGGCACGTCGCGCAGCGGCCCCACGTCATTGACCACCTGGCGCACCCAACCGCGGCAGATCTGCTCCTGCTCCCGGGCACCCAGATCGTGGGGATCACACACCACGCCGCCCTTGGCGCCGCCCAGGGGGATGTCCACCACCGCGCACTTCCAGGTCATCCACATGGCCAGCGCGCGCACGGTGTCCAGGCTCTCCTCCGGATGGAAGCGGATGCCGCCCTTGCTCGGCCCGCGCGCGTCATTGTGCTGCACGCGGAAGCCGCGGAAGACGCGGGTGGTGCCGTCATCCATCCGCACGGGGATGGCAAAGGAATACTCACGCAGCGGATTCCGCAGCAGCTCGCGCGCGCCGGTGTCCAGCTCCAGACGGTCGGCGATGCTGTCGAACTGGGCCTGCGCGACCTCGAACGAATTGTAGGCCTTGTTGATCTTCTTGCGCACAATTGTCAATCCAGGAAGTGGTCGGGCGGCGGCGCCCATCCGGACGCCACCGTGGGAATGTGCGGGAGGGAGGAGAATCGGGCGGAGATTGCCGGCAGTGCGCGGCGCGCCCGTAGTTTGAGGAGCATCGTCGCTTAGACGTAGTCCCGGCCGTCCGGCAGCTTTCCGGTGGCGCCCAGGAGCCAGCGGAAACAGCGATGGGCCGGGTCCACGGGATCCAGAAACATCATGGGACAGCCGCCCGCGAGCACGGCCATACCGTGCCTGCGCGCCAGTTTCACGGCCGCCGGATCCACGCTGCCGGTGCCGAAGGACCTGTGCAGCCAGACGCGGCGCACGCCCGCGCGCGCGCAGGCGGCCACCACCTCCGCCGCCGCGTCCGGCGGCGTCCCCACGACCACCGTCTCCACGCCGTCGGGCAGGGCGTCGAGCGCGAGCCAGCACGGGTCGCCCTCCACCTCGGTGGCGTTGGGATTGATGGCGAACACCTCGTAACCGTCGCGGCGCATACGCCTGTAGATGACGTTGGCGGCCGTGTCCCCACCCCGCGACACCCCCACCACCGCTACGCGCCGATGCGCCAGGAAATCCCTGGCCGCCTCCCGCAGGCTTTCCATCCCCAGTCCTCCGGCTCGGGTCCAGCGGAGAATAGCCATGGGCCAGACGGGACGCCGTCGGGAAACGGCTGAAAAATGATGGGAGAATTCAGCGCAGGGCGCGCGGTGCTGCCGCGGCCATGGCAAGAGTGCCCCACGCCAGAGCGGCGGCCACGGCAAAGTCCACGATGCCGCGCCAGGGGTCCGGGAAGGCCCGCACCAGCAGGACGACCAGCACGATGGCGCTCACCCCCAACCATGCGCGCAGGAGGGTACGCCGCGGCGCCCCCACCAACGCCATGGCGTAGAGAGGCGCGGCCAGGCGGAGGAGGACGCTGCGCTCGGTGCGGAGCTCGCGCACGCGCCCGAGGAGGCGCGGGATGTAGACGCGCTGCAGCGCCCGCACCCCCTCGCCATAGACGAAGATGACCGTGAGCACCGCCAGGATGCCCCATTCCAGGGGAGTCAGGCCCGTGCGCATGACGCTCACGCCGCGCGCGCCCAGGCGCACGGCCGCGTTCGTGAAGAGGGCCCCCACGCCGATGAGGGCCCACAGGGCGGTCGCGGTGCTCCATGGCCTTCGCTGCATGCGTGAATGTAGGGTGCGCGTGCGGCGTGGGAAGGCCCGCGGCGCAACCGGGTCACGGACGGATTCTTCGACGGCGCCGCGTAGGGTGCTATGGTATGGGGCGCAGCGCCCGTAGATTTGCCCTCTGCGGGTACGTCTCCTGCACCGGACCTCGGATCATGAATCGCAACAGCGGCAGCGTGGCCTCTATGGAGCGCCCTGAGAGGGCGGTCGACCCTTTGAAGGACGGCACACACCCGTGAAGCTGATGGCCACCCGCAAGGACGAGCAGAACCTGGCCGCCCTCGACCCGTGGACGTTGGTCCACCTGGGTGCCGGCCTGGCGCTCGGCCTCATGGCCGTGCCGCGGAGCACGGCGCTCGGCGCGGCCATCGGTTACGAAGTGGTGGAGCAGTTCGTGGAACGCAGCCAGCCGGGCCGGGAGTTCTTCAACACGAAGCACGCGGAGCGCCCCGCCAACGCCATCGTGGACGTGGCGGTGTTCGCCGTGGGCTACTGGTTGGGCGGCGTATGGAACCGCACGGGATGAGCACGCCCACGACGCGGCGGCCGGACAGCGCAGCCGTTTCGACGCGCTATGCCGTGGAGGGGCTGTGCTGCGCCGCGGAGGCCCGGCAGATCGAGGTCCGCCTGGGCCGCGACCCGCGGGTGGAGTCCCTGCGCATCGACCCGGTGCACCACACCGTGGACGTGCGCGGGGCCATCCCCGCCACGGACGTCTGCCGGGCCATCGGCGAACTGGGGATGGAAGCCCGTCCAGCGGAGGCGCCGGCGCGCCCCAGAAGCTGGTGGGAGCGGCGCGGCCGGACGCTGCTGGCCGCCGTGGCCGGCATCCTCTTCGTGGCCACCCTCGCCGCCGAGCGCCTGTTCGGTGCCGCCGGCCTGGCGGCCGTCCTGGCCGTGGGAGCCGTGGCGGCGGGCGGCTGGTACGTCTTCCCGCGCGGCGTGCTGGCGGCGCGGAACCTGGCGCTGGACATGAACTTCCTGATGGCCGTGGCGGCCACCGGGGCGCTCCTGATCGGCGAATTCGGCGAGGCGGCAGCGGTCATGTCCCTGTTCGCGCTGGCCCAGCTGCTGGAGGCCCGCTCCATGGATCGGGCCAGGAACGCCATCCGCTCGCTCATGCAACTCACGCCCGCCGAGGCCACGCTGCTGCGCGATGGGCGTGAGGTGCGGGTGCCGGCCGCCGACGTACCGATCGGCGCGCGGGTGGTGGTGCGGCCGGGCGAACGCATCACGGTGGACGGGACGGTGCTGGTGGGCCATTCGGCGGTGGACCAGGCGCCCATCACCGGGGAGTCCATTCCAGCCGAGAAGGAGCCCGGCGCGCAGGTCTTCGCGGGCACGGTGAACGGGCCGGGCGCGCTGGAAATCCGCTCCTCCCGGGCCGCCGCGGACACCACGCTCGCGCGCATCATCCACGCGGTGGAGGAAGCGCAGGCCACCCGGGCGCCCAGCCAGGCCTTCGTGGAGCGTTTTGCCCGCGTCTACACGCCGGCGGTGGTGGCCGCCGCGGTGGCCCTGGCGCTCGTGCCTCCGCTCGCGGGATTCGGGCCCTGGGGGGAATGGATCTACCGCGCCCTGGCCCTGCTGGTCGTGGCCTGCCCGTGCGCACTGGTCATTTCCACCCCCGTCACGGTGGTGAGCGCGCTGGCGGGCGGGGCGCGCCGGGGGCTGCTGATCAAGGGTGGTCTCCACCTGGAGAACGCGGGGCGGGTACGCGTGGTGGCGCTGGACAAGACGGGAACGCTCAGCCAGGGCAGCCCCGAAGTGGTTGCGGTGGTGGCGCTGAACGGCACTGCGCGGGCACGGGTGCTGGCGCTGGCGGCGGCCGTCGAGGCCCGCAGCGAGCATCCGCTGGCGGCCGCCGTGCGGCGGCATGCGGACGCCGAAGGGGCGGCGGTGCCCAGCTCGACTGCCATGCGGGCGCTCACCGGACTCGGCGTGGAGGCGCGCGTGGACGGGCGGCGCATGGTCGTGGGCAGTGCCCGCCTGCTGGCGGATCTCGGGGCATCCGCCGCTGACCTGGACGCGGCGCGTGGTCTCGAGGAGGGCGCGCACACGGTCATGCTGGTGGCCGAGCTGGAGGAGGGCGCGGCGCCACGCGTCCTGGGTGCCCTTACGCTGGCGGACCGCGTGCGCCCGGCGGCGGCCGGCGCGCTGGCGGACCTGCGCGCGGCGGGCATCCGCCACATCGCCATGCTGACCGGTGACAACGAGCCCACCGCGCGCGCCATCGCGGCGGCGCTCGACGGCGGTGTGGACAGCGTGCACGCGGGGCTCCTGCCCCAGGACAAGGTGGCGGCCGTGCACGCGCTGCGCGCCGCGCACGGCGGCGTCCTCATGGTGGGGGACGGCATCAACGACACGCCCGCCATGGCCGCGGCCGACGTGAGCGTGGCCATGGGCGCCGCCGGCACGGACGCCGCCCTGGAGACCGCGGACATCGCGCTCATGGCCGACGACCTGACCCAGCTGCCGGTGCTGATCCGCCTGGCCCGCAAGGCCGAGGGTATCATCCGCATCAACATCGGCCTGGCGCTGCTCCTCAAGGCCGTCTTCGTGGTGCTGGCGGCCGCGGGCGTGGCCACGCTCTGGATGGCGGTACTGGCCGACATGGGAGCCAGCCTGCTCGTCATCGGCAACGGGCTGCGGGCGCTGCGGGTCTGACGCGCTGGCGCCGGTGGTTCGCAACTTGCCTCGCCGCCTCCTGATCGCCACCCGTTCCCGACCACCCGGCACCAACGCGGCAGCCCATGCACTATGCGGATTGGATCGTCCTGGCGCTCTACATCGTTACCATGGTGGCGATCGGCTTCTGGGCGAATCGGCGCCAGACGGACACCGAGGCGTACTTCGTGGGCAACCGCTCCATGCCCTGGTGGGCGGCGGGCCTGTCGATCATAGCCACGTCCTTCTCGGCCGCCTCGATTCTGGGCGTTCCCGGTTACGCGTTCGCCGACGACATGTGGTACCTGCAGTATCAGCTCGGGGACTTCCTGGGCGTCATCGTTGTGGCCCTCCTCTTCATCCCGTTCTTTCACAAGGTTCCCGGGCTGACCACGGCCTACGAATATCTCGAGGCACGCTTCGACCTGAAGACGCGCGTGCTCGGCTCCACGCTCTTCGTGCTGACCGTGCTGCTGCGCGCCGGCACGCTGCTGTTCGGCGCGGCGCTGCTCTTCTCCGCCGTTGCCCCCACCGACCTGATGCCGGCGCTCACGGACGTGGAGGAAGCGGTGGTGATCTTCGGGATGGTTGCCATCCTCTACACGGTGATGGGCGGCATCTCGGCCGTGATCTGGACGGACGTCATCCAGTTCTCGATCATGAGCCTGGGCATCATCGGGGCGATGGCGGTGGTGGTGCTCGGCACGCCGGGTGGCTGGGACGTGGCCTTCATGGAGGCCGGGCAGCTGGGCAAGCTGGACGTGATCCACACGGAGGAGCCCATGGCCGGCAAGGGACTCATCACGGCCATCTTCGGCTACGGTTTGCTGGCGCTCTCGCTGTTCGGCACGAACCAGCAGCCGGTGCAACGCTACATGACCGTAAAGAACCCCCGTGAGGCGCAGGGCGCCCTCATCCTGGGCGTGGGGGCCGGCGCGTTCGGCGTCCTGCTCTCGCTGCTGCTGGGCGCCTTCCTGTTCATCTTCTATCAGCACTATCCCGGGCTGCTGCCCGAGGGGCTCACGCCCGACCAGGTGATGCCCCATTTCGTGAACACCCAGGTCCCCCCGATCCTTACCGGCGGACTGGTGGCGGCCGTCTTCGCCGCGGCCATGTCCAGCCTGGACTCGGCGCTTAACTCCATGGCCGCGGCGCTCACCGTTGACTTCCTCAAGCGCTTCAAGCCCGGCGTGTCGGAGCAGGGCCAGCTCAACTTCGCCAAGATGGTGGTAGTGGCGGCGGGCGTCATCGGCATCGGCGTGGGCATCTACTCGTCGCGCACCGAAGCGCCGCTGATCGACCTCATCCTGACCTTCATGGGCTACTTCGCGGGTGGGCTGCTTGGCCTCTTCCTGCTGGGCATGCTGACCCGCCGCGCGAACGGCAATGGCGCGTTCACCGGCGCCATCGTGGGCACGCTGGTGGTGCTGATGGTCACCGAGAACGACTTCCCGCTACCGCGGCTCTACGAGTGGTTCGGCTTCGAGCCGATCCCGTTCATCTGGTCCACCGCCGTGGGCCTGGTGATCACGCTGCTGGTCGGCTACCTGACCTCACTCCTCTCGGCGCGCGTACCGCCGGAGCAGCTGGAGCATACCACCCTCCGGCAGGTGGCGGCCTGACCTGTCGAAGGGCGCGCCGCCCGAGACCGCGCTATGCGGTCCCGGCCGGCAGGAAGCGAGCGACGGTGGCCAGGAAATCCTTGTACGCCATCGGCTTGCCTATGTAGCCGTCGCACCCTGCGGACTGGATGCGCTCAGCGTCCCCCTTCATGGCCAGCGCCGTGAGCGCGATCACCGGAATATTGCGCGTCGCCACCGCCGCCTTGAGGAGGGCGGTGGCCTGCAGTCCGTCCATGCCCGGTAGCTGGACGTCCATGAGCACCAGGTCGGGCCGTTCCGCGACCGCCATGGCAAGGCCCGCCTCGGCGTTGATAGCGGTCAGGACGGTGTGGCCCACCGATTCCAGCAGGAACGTGGCCAGTTTCATGTTGCTGACGTTGTCCTCGATGACCAGGACGCGCGCCATCACGCCACCCGCTTCCGGCCCGCCATGGCCCGACGGACCTCATCGGTCAGCTGGCCGGGGCCCACGTCGCCTTTCTCCATGATGGCCGTGACGTAGCCGTTCAGCCTGGCGCGATCCTCGGCGTTCACATGCATGGCGGTGATGATGAGGATGGGGATGCTGGCCGTTTCGGGCCGCCCCTGCAGCGCCACCACCACGTCGAAGCCGTTCACATCCGGCATGAGCAGATCCAGGATGATGGCGTCGGGCACCTCCCGGCGCGCGATCTCGATGGCCTCGCGACCACCGCTCGCGCGCAGCACGTTATCGGCCAGTCCCAGGACGCCCTCGGCGATCAGTGCGACGGAGGCCGGATCGTCATCGACGATCAGGACGGTGAGCGATTCTCCCTCCGGCAACGGCACCATGCCCAGATCCGCAAGGGCATCCACCAGCTGCTGACGAGACACGGGTTTCTGCATTACGGCCGCTGCGCCCAGTGAGAAACCCTTGGTGGCGTCCGCCACGATGGAGACGATGACCACCGGAATGCGCCGCAACTCAGCCGTCGCCTTGAGGAGGGAGAGGAACTGCCAGCCGTCCATGTCGGGCAGCATGATGTCCAGCGTGATGAGTGAGATCGGCTGGTTACGCGCCAGGACGAGCCCCTCCTCGGCGGTCAGGGCGTGCACGACCTTGAATCCTTCCCCCTCGAGCTGGGCCTGAATGAGCGCGGCGGACTTGTAATCATCCTCCACCACCAGGGCCGTGCGCGAGCCGGTGGCCGGGGGGAAGGCCACCGGCGCTGCGGGCGCCCGCGTATGCTCGCGCTCCCGCGCCCGCGTAAGCTCGCTCTCCGGCGCCCGCATGGGCAGCCAGACCGTAAAGATGGAGCCCTCTCCCTCCGCGCTTTCCATGGCAACGGAGCCGCCGTGCAGCTCGGTGAGCAGCTTCACCATGGCCAGCCCCAGCCCCGTACCTTCGAATTTGCGCGCCAACCCGCTGTCGATCTGGGTGAACGGCTGGAAGAGGCGCTCGAGGCCCTCCTCCGAGATGCCGACGCCTTCGTCGCTGACCGTGATCCTGAGGAACTCGGGAAACTCGCTGTCCGCTGCCATGAAACTTCGGCCCGCCCACGGGCCGGTCCGCCTGCCGACGTCCTTCGCGGCCACACGGCGCGCACACAGCACCACCCGGCCGCCGTCGTTGCTGAACTTGACCGCGTTGGAAAGCAGATTGTAGAGGATCTGCTTCACCTTTCGCGCGTCGGCCTGAATGGCGCCCAGCTCCGCTTCGGCGTCCAGCTCCAGGTGAATGTGCCGCTCCGTGGCCTTCTCCCTGATGATGGAGAAGCTGTTGGTGAACAGTGAGGCGATCGCCACCGGCTCCAGGTCCAGCTCCATCTTGCCGGCTTCCACCTTGGAGAGGTCCAGGATGTCATTGATGAGGGAGAGCAGGTGCTGGCCGCTGGTGAAGATGTCACCCACGAAGCGCTCCTGCTGCGCCGACAGGGCGCCGACCATGCCGTCCTTCATCAGCTCGGAGAAGCCGATGATGGCGTTCAACGGCGTCCTCAGCTCGTGGGACATGTTGGCCAGGAACTCGGACTTCATCCGGCTGGCCTCCTCCAGCTCCACGTTCGTGCGCTGCAGCGTCTGCTCGTAGCGCTTGAGCTCCGTCATGTCGCGCGCGGAGGCGAACACGCCCTGTAGTTGGCGGTCGCGGTCGTGGAACGTACTGGCGTTGTAGGAGACCACGGTGAGCGTGCCGTCGCGGGCGCGCGCCGTGAGCTCGTAGTCGGTGACCTTGCCCTCCAGCAGCACGCGCTTGATGCCGGCCTCCGCCCGCACGGGATCCGTGAAGCAGCTCTTGAACGGCGCGCCGATCAGTTCGTCGCGCGTCCGGCCCGTCAGCCCCTCCGTTTGCTTGTTGACGTCGGTGATGATGCCCCGCGGGTCGGTCGTCATGAGGGCGTCAATGTTGGACTCGATCAGTGAGCGCGTGTAGAAGTGCTGGTCGCGCAGGCGCTGATCCAGTTTCATGCGCTCCTCCTCCACGCGCTGGCGCTCCGTGTTGTCCGTGCCGATCAGCAGGTAGCCGATGATGGCGTCCCGCGCGTCGCGGAGCGCCGTCACGGAGACCACGGCGGGAAAACGGCTGCCGTCCTTGCGTATGTAGGTCAGCTCGTAGATGTCCTCGATGCCGCGGGAGGCCTTGAACACCAGCGCCTCGAAACCGGGCGCGATGGGGGTGTCGAGTTCCACGCTCAGCGCCTCGGCGCGTCGGATCAGCTCCTGGGGGTCGGAGATGTCCGCCGGTGTGATCCTGTTGGTCACGTCGGCAGCCGCGTAGCCGAGCATGCGCTCCGCGCCCGTGTTGAAGATCTGGATGACGCCTTCAGCGTCGGTGGCGATGCTCGAGAAGTTGGCGCTGTTCAGAATGGCACTCTGCAGCGCGCCCGCCTTCAGCAGGGCCTCCGCCCGCGTCATCTCCGGCTTGCCGGGTTCTCGCCTGCTCTTAGGTCGTGACGTCATCCGCATTCCTTCCCTCCAGGGATCAGCCGGATGCTATCCGACGGTGTGAATCGGCTCAGTGGAGCCGCCCGATCATGCCGCGGACCGCGGTCAGGTACTCGTCCGTATCGAAGTGGTCGGGGTCGATCATAGCCTGCACCGCGCAGCCGTGGATCCAGCTCACGGCCACGGCCGCGAGGCCATCCGCCGTGGCGCCGGCGAACACGGCCGGCTCCGTAACCAGCAGCTCTTCCATGATCGCGCGAAACGCCGAGCGGTAGCGCTCCAGCTCCCCGCTGATCAGCGTGCGAATCGGCTCCTCGCGGGCGCCCATGGCCCAGAATTCCAGGAACAGCCGGGTCTGCTGCGGCTGGTGCGAGAGGCGTGCCATCTCCTGCTGAAGCAGCGCGTGCAGACGATCGCGTGCGTGCGGGAAACGGGCGATGTCATCGGAGACGTGCAGCACGGTGGCGGCGCCGACCACCCAATCCAGTAGCGCCCGCACGAGGCGGTGCTTCCGTCCGAAGTGGAAAAGCACCAGGGCGTGACTGATCTCCGCCTGGGCCGCCACCGCCCGGACCGTGAGCCCCCCGATCCCTTCGCGGCTGGCGACATCGAGTGCGGCGCGCAGGATCTGGTCGCGCCGTACCTGCTCCGGCTGTCTCTCCTGGGCCATCTCCATCCTGCCGAAAGTATGTTGTTATTGACCATCCGGTCAGTTAATAGTACTTTGTATTTACCGCTTGGTCAATAACTGGATTTCGCACGCCTCCGCAAAGGGCCGGATGACGCACCAGCCGTCTGTACTGGCACCCCCTGAAGAAGCAGCGCTCGCCGTGGTGGGGATCGGCGCGTCCGCCGGCGGGCTCAGGGCGCTCCAGCAGTTCGTGGAAGCGGTGCCGATGGATAGCGGCCTCGCCTTCGTGGTGATCATGCACCTGGACCCCGCGCGTGAGAGCCGGATGAGCGAACTGCTCCAGGACCGGGCGGCCATCCCGGTGACACAGGTCAGCGGGCCGGTGGCGGTGGAGGCGGATCACATCTACGTCATCCCGCCCGGACATGACCTGACCATGCGCGGGGGTGGTCTGGAGCTGCGGGAGCGTGGCGAGCGCTCCGCGCACGCGCCGGTCGACCTGTTCTTCCGCACCCTGGCGGAGGCCTGCGGGGCCGACGCGGTCGGCGTCATCCTGTCGGGCACCGGGGCGGATGGCATGGCGGGCATCCGCTACATCCGTGAGGCGGGCGGCATCACGGCCGCGCAGTCGCCCGACGAGGCTACGTACGATGGCATGCCGGCAAGCGCGATCTCCACGGGCCTCGTGGACGTGGTGCTCCCCTCGGGCCGCATCCCCGGTGAACTGATCCGCCTGCGCCAGCGGCCGCCCGGGGTCGGGAACACCGTGGCACTCTCGGCCGAGGCGGAGGGGGAGCTGGCGGGCGTGTTCACCGCTCTGAGGAACAGGACCGGCCACGACTTCAGCCTGTACAAGAGGTCGACGGTGCTACGCCGGCTGGACCGGCGGCTGAGATTCAACGACGTGACCACCCTGGCGGAGTACCGACCGCTGCTGGAGGCGAGTGCCACCGAATCGCAGGCCCTGCTGCGTGACCTGCTCATCTCCGTAAGCAGCTTCTTCCGGGATCCCGATGCGTTCATCGCGTTGGCTGGTCTCGTGCCGTCCCTGTTCGAAGGGAAGGGCGCCGCCGATTCCGTGCGTGTATGGGTGGTAGGGTGCGCAACTGGCGAGGAGGTGTACTCCATTGCCATGGTGCTGGCGGAGCACGCGTCAACGCTCAACGATCCGCCGCGCCTGCAGCTCTTTGCCACGGACATCGACGAGCAGGGGTATACCTGGGCGCGCGCCGGGCTCTACTCCAGCGCCGCCGTGGCGGGCATCGAGCCGGCGTGGCTGGAGAAATACTTCACACGCGAGGCGAACGGCTACCGCATCAAGAAGGCTATCCGCGAACTGGTGCTGTTCGCGGGCCACAACGTGCTGCACGATCCGCCGTTCTCCCGCATGGACCTGATCAGTTGCAGGAACTTCTTCATCTACCTGCAGCCGGAGGCGCAGGAGCGCGTGCTGGAGACGTTCCACTTCTCGACGAACCCGCAAGGCCTGCTCTTCCTGGGATCCTCCGAGTCGCTGGGGGACAGCGGGCTCTTCGCGACCATCGGGGGCGGCACGCAGCGCCTGTTCCGCCGCAACGCGGCGCCGTACCGGGTCATGCCACGGCTATCGGCGGCGGACCCCATACCCGGTGCCGCGGGTGCCGCGGGTGCCGCGGCGCCCCCCGCGTCACCCGCGCGACCGCGCCCGCAGTTCTCCTACGGCCCGATGCACGTCCGCATGCTCGAGCAGTACGCCCCCGCGAGCGTCATCGTCAACGAGCATCTGGACGCGGTACACCTGTCGCCGGGGGCCGGCCGATTCCTGCGCGCCGCCGGGGGCGAGCCGTCCCACAACGTGCTGCTGATGGTGACCGGCGAGTTGCGCAACGCGCTGCGCACCGCGCTGCATCACGCCTTCGTGAGCGGTGCTTCCATGACGCGGCACGTGCGCTCGAACGTCGACGGCGGGCTCGGCGAAGTACGGGTCCACGTGCGGCCGACGACCGACGGCGCCAACGCGGGGCGCTTTGCACTGGTGATCTTCGAACCCACGGGCGCCGGGTCCGCCTCCGGGTCCGCCTCCGGGTCCGCCTCCGGGTCCGCCGCCGGGTCCGCCGCCAAATCCGCGCCCGGCGGAGAGCAAGGCTCGGAGTCCGCCGCGGCGGACATCGAGGAGGAGCTGCGCCGCACCCGGGACCTGTTGGAGTCCACCACCGAGGCCCACGACCGGACGGTGGCCGAGCTGCAGACGGTCAATGAGGAGCTCCAGTCGATCAATGAGGAGCAGAAGGCAGCGTCGGAGGAGCTGGAGACGGGCCGCGAGGAGATCCAATCGATCAACGAAGAGCTGACCACGATCAATCAGGAGCACCAGGGCACCATCGAGGAGCTGAAGCGCACGAACGAGGACCTCCAGAACCTCATCGAGTCCACCGAGATCGGCACGGTGTTCCTCGACCGCGCCATGCGCATCCGGCGTTTCACGCCCTCGGCGCGCTCGCTCTTCAACTTCGCCCCGACGGACCAGGGGCGCCCGCTCTCCGACCTGACCCACCGACTCAGGTACCCGGCGCTGCTTGAGGATGTGGCATCCGTGCTCTCATCGCTCGAGGGCATCGAGCTGGAAGTCGAGAACGATTCGGGGGATTGCTACGTCATGCGAATCAACCCCTACCGCTCCCTCGACGGCACCCCCGAGGGGGCCGTGCTCACCTTCGTGGACAACACGGCCCAGCACGCCGCGCGCGAGGAGTTGCGCGCTGCCAAGCTCGCCGCGGAGACGGCGAACGTGGCCAAGGACACGTTCCTGTCCACCCTGTCCCACGAGTTTCGCACGCCGCTCAATGGCATCCTGGGCTACGCCGACCTGCTCCTCCTCCAGGAAGATCTCACACCGTCGCAGGAGCAGAAGGTGGAACGGATCAAGGCGGGCGGCTGGCACCTGGCCACGATGATCGACGAGATCCTGAGCTTCGCCAAGCTGGACGGCGGTCACGAGGCGGTCGAGCCGGAGCCAGTGGACGCGCGCGCGATCGCGACTGATGCCGCGGCGCTGGTCCGACCTGCGGCGGATGCCAAGGCGCTCGCCTTCGTCCTCGACGTGCCACCCGAAGCGGTGCCCATCGTCACCGATCCCAGCAAGGCCCGGCAGATCCTCATCAACCTGTGCGGCAACGCTGTGAAGTACACGGAGACCGGCCACGTGCGCGTGCGGGTGCGCGAGGCGGGCACCGGCGTCTGCTTCGATGTCAGCGACACCGGTCCGGGAATCGCCGCCGAGCATCTCTCGCTCATCTTCGAGCGCTTCTGGCAGGTGAATGGCGGAGCCACGCGCACTGCGGGCGGGATGGGAATCGGGCTGGCCGCGGCGCGGGAGTATGCACATCTGCTGGGCGGTGACGTGCGCGTGGAGAGCACACCCGGCGTGGGTGCAACCTTCACGCTGAGGCTCCCGGCCGACTACGAGCCCCGCTAGATGACCGCGCACGTGCTGGTTGACAGCACGGAGGCCACGCCAGCGCGCGCCGAAGCGCGGGTGGAGCACGCAGCCGTCGTCATGGAGCTGTCGGGCGATTGGCGGCTGGAGGAGGGCTCGCCGCGCTTCGACGACGTGCATGACCCGTCGGGGGCGGTGCGGGCGCTCGGCTTCGAGGCGAGCGCGCTGGGTGCATGGGACAGCAGCCTGCTGATCTTTCTGCTCTAGGCGCGCGACCACTGCGAGGCAGGGGGCCTTCGCTTCGACGCCGGTGGGCTACCGGATGCCGTAACCCGACTGCTGGAACTCGCGCGCGCTGTCCCGGACCGGGCCGTCGTGCCCGACCCCGCTGGATCCTCGCGCGTGGAGCGTCTCGGAATCGCCGGACTGGCCACGTGGGACACGGCAATGGACGCCGTCACGTTCACGGGCCAGGTGGCCGAGGGCGTGATCCGGCTGCTGCTGCGCCGGACGCGCATGAGGTGGCGCGAGTTCTGGGTCGTCGTGCAGTCGAACAGCTCCGGTGCGCTCGGGATCGTCACGCTGATCGCGTTGCTCATCGGCGTCATCATTGCGTTTCTCGGCGTGGTGGTACTGAAGCGCTTCGGCGCCGGCTACTATGTGTCCTACCTGGTCGGCTACGGCATGCTGCGGGAGATGGGCGCGCTCATGACCGGCATCATCATGGCCGGGCGCACGGGCGCCGCGTTCGCCGCGGAACTCGGCAGCATGAAGATCACCGAAGAAATCGACGCCTACACCACCCTCGGCATCTCGCCGGTCGACCACCTGGTGCTGCCGCGGATGCTCGGGCTCTTCGTGATGATGCCGCTGCTCGTGATCTACGCCGACTTCGTGGGGCTCGCGGGCGGCATGATGGTGGCCGTGACGCTGCTGGACCTGACGCCCACGCAGTTCGTGGGCGGCCTGCTCTCGGCGGTGACGCTGTCCGACGCCCTGCTCGGCGTATTCAAGGCGTCGATCTTCGGCGTCATCATAGGGCTATCGGGTTGCATGAAGGGGATGCAGACCGGCTCGGACGCCGGTGCCGTCGGCCGCTCCGCCACGAACGCCGTGGTCATGGGAATCACCCTGATCATCCTGGCCAACGCCGTCGTCGACTGGCTCGCTGCGCTGCTGCAGGTATGACCTACGCAGTGCCGGATGCGCCCGCGGCGCTGGCCGTCCCCTCCATCGAGGTCCGCAACCTGACCATGCGCTACGGCTCGTTGCTCATCATGGAGGAGCTCAGTTTCTCCGTGGTGCGCGGTGAGGTGTTCGTGATCATGGGGGGCAGCGGCAGCGGCAAGAGTACGCTGCTCAAGCACCTCATCGGGCTGAAGCAGCCAGCCGAGGAGCGGCAGGCGCGCCACGGCACCGTCCGACACCACGATCCGGCAAACATGCTCCACGAAGTCCAGGTCGATCTCAAAGGTCCTGTTGCCATGGGGGAGCGGCCCCGTGGTCAGCCCACGGGCGGTCACGTGCTGGGCGATGTGCCGCCAATGATTCACCGGAGAGGCCAGTGCGAGCTGGATCTTGCCGACGATCTGCGACCACATGTGGAGCGTGTCGACCCGCGGGCGCGGCGGTGGCGCGGTCTGGCTGCAAGGGATGTTCCGCACGGTGCGGGTGCGGGAAGGCGGCCTCCACCGCTTTCAACGCCATGAACCGCCAGATCCCTGGCAGCTTCAGCCGCAATCATGTTCTTGCTTCCGCCGTATCCTGATGATACATTGTTCCAGCGATTACTGTAACAATGGACTGAGAGAGTGGCGAGAAACACGAAAAAGGAGCTGCTGGGGCAGTTCGCACGGATCGGGAAGGCCGTCTCGAGCCCCGCCCGGCTGGAGCTCCTCGACCTCCTCGCCCAGGGCGAGAAGCCGGTGGAGACGCTAGCGAAGCAGGCGGGCCTCTCGGTGACCAACGCGTGCAACCACCTGAAGGAGC
>Ga0214473_10002279_pt1 | contig 23685 bp, 22 predicted proteins | sample RVTome_7_FD_203509 | JGI IMG/M metagenome (GOLD analysis project Ga0214473, IMG submission 203509) | Soil microbial communities from uranium-contaminated site in the Upper Colorado River Basin, Wyoming, United States - RVT98D197 | ecosystem: Environmental > Terrestrial > Soil > Contaminated >... | reverse complement strand
TGATAGAAAGGTTCGAAACCTATATGCTCAGCAAGTCTTGTTAATGTTTAGAAATTTGAAGTGATTGGGAATTTTTATCGACCCCTAACTTACAAGTGCCGCTGATTGGAAAACTAATTATCGGAGACGTGTGGCCAAAATCGACATTGGCAAGAACAGGAATATTATTTAGCTCCTTTTTTGTCCTAATAATTTGAGTTAGAAGACTGTTTGTCATCTCACTTTCCTTTTGAAATCTTCCAATTACAATTCCGCGAACTCCTGAAAAATCAGGCATGTGTATTAAGGACTGTAAATTTCTATCAAAGTCATATGCTTTGGATGTGTAATCGTCCTCCAGGAATAAAACAGAATCCTTAAGACTGGGCATGTATTCTGTCCCTTGAAGAAGATTGAACGTACAAAGATTAGCTCCCAATATTGTTCCTTCTGCCTCTCCTTCGTTTATAACCAACCAGCCTTCATTTGGAATTAATTTTCTATTATCCTGATCTTTATACCAGGCATCATCACTCCACGATTCGCTCGGTTTAATCTCAAATGATTCATCAGTCATTAAACATTTCTTAAAATAATCCAGTGTGTATTCAAAATAAAGCTTCTGGCCAAAGGTCGAATACTGGGGAGCAGAATATGTGACCAATCCTGTTTTTGCAAAGAATGCATCATTAAGGACAGTAATGTCAGAATAGCCGCTAATTATTTTGGGATTCTTTTTGATTAAATCCCAGTCAATATATTTAAGAAGCTGATTTGAATTAAACCCGCCGATCACTGTAAAAACGGCTTTAACATTTTTATCAGAAAATGCTTCGTGTAAATCCTCTATTCTTGCCTCGATTGAAGACGAAGCAAAGTTATCCATTTCCTCAACATGTTTAGCAAAAGTTAATTTCAAACCCAAATTTTCAATTCTCTCGTTTGCTATCTCTCTGGTTCCTTTACTAATAATTGCCAAGGATCTTGCTGGTGCAATTACCCTTACTTCATCCCCAACCCTCAATTTATCTGGAAATATTTTGTCCATGAGTTGATTGTACCAAATAGGTGCTAAAATAGCTTCAAGATGGATGAAATAGAAATCAGGGGAAAAATGAGTAGTGAGGAGTTTAAGAAACTTCAGGAATTTTTGTCTAAAAAGGCACAACTAGTAGATGAATACGAAAGATTAACCATAGATATTTCTCCTGGCTTTGATCCTAAAACAAGGAATTGGGATCAGATAAATAAAAAGAACGACAATAATCAGATTGATCTCCGTATCAAAAAATCCGGAAAGAATGAAAAGATTTCGGTAAAATTGGGCCATTATGCCTCTAAAAACAGACAGGAATTTGAAATAGACCTAAAAGAGGGAGAAATGATTGATGCGCTAAGACTTTTTGAAGCTTTGGGTTTCAAAACCGGCATAATTTATTTTTGGAAAAGTTTAATTTACAAGTATGGCGACTTTGAAATAAAAATAAATGAATATCCAAGTGGCTACAGAGATTGGGAGATTGAATCACAAAAACTTGAAAGTGACCCCAATGGCTTGGCGAATGATCTCTCATTAAAACCATTTACAGAAGAAGAATTTAAAGAAGAAATTAATTGGAAAAACAATAATCTTCATGATCTTTATTCTTTGGAAAAGGTCAAAGAAATATTGGAAAAATCTAAATAAATGCTTACGCCTGATGAAATTGATTACTTAAAAAAGATTCCGAAAGACAAAAAAGTTAAAATTTCTCCATTTGACCCAAAAGTTACAGAGACCGCAGAGGAAATTATCAACTCGATTAAACGAATTTATCCTAACTTGGAAACAAAACATATGGGCGCATCTGCCTTGAAAATATCCGGACAAAACGATATGGACATTTATGCCTTCTCAGATCCTTCCGACTTTGATAAATGCCTCCCAGGTTTGATTAAATTTTTTGGAGAGCCGCTTCATAAACACGAAACATTTTGCGAGTGGAAATTCAAAAAGGAGGGTTTAGATGTGGAATTTTATTTAACCGCCAAAGATTCGGAAACTATGAAAAAACAGATTGCGTCTTTTGAAATACTTAAAAACAATAAAAATTTAGTAAATGAATATCAAAAATTAAAAGAATCAATGAATGGGAAACCATTCAGGGAATATCAGGAGAAAAAATATGAGTTTTATCACAAAATACTGTATCCAAAAATTAAAGCAATTCTTTTTGATATGGTTGGGGAGCTGGTTTTCAAGAAGGAGGATTACACTCCGAAAACTTCTGACGAAATTAATGCTCAAAATATAGAAAACCTATTTAACCATCTGGATGACAAAAGACTAATCAGCGATATAAGAGAGAAACTTAAATTAAGCGATGAAGAAATAGAAAGAGCTGTTCGTTTGATCCCCGAAAAGTATGAGAAATTCGACGAGCTATGGATGCTTTTACCTGAACTAAAAAAGAAATTTAAATTCGCTGTTATCAATAATGGAAATTCACTTGCAATGAAATATTGGAAAGAAAGATTTGATTTTAGTATTTTTGACTTGTTCATTAATTCGGCAGAAGTAGGAATTAAAAAACCAGACCCTAAAGTATTTTTACTTGCTTGTAACAGATTAGATGTTCAAACCAAGGAATGTTTATTTTTGGATGATTCTTTGGAAAATATAGAAACAGCAAACAAATTAGGAATGCAAACTATTTGGTGGAGTAAAGAAGAGAATAAAGAAGATTTATTGAATAAACTTATAAATGGTTATGGGTTCATAAGGGTCTAGACCGAGATGCTCAGCCCGAAGCAAAGCGTTGCCGAAGATCCCGAAAGCAGCAGCGAGCGGGACGATACTCAGCTAAAGAGACCTTACCCCGCAGCAAGCATGGGCATTTCTAGCGACCAAGATGCTTCGAAAAGCCCGCGTTTTCCTTCAAAAGTGCTATTTTCAAAAGCGAGAATTATAACGGTTTTCTAGCTTCAAATAGCCTCCGTTTAAATCCCTATTTCGTGTACCAGAAGCGACCAGTTTGTATTAGTCAAATTTTACTTGTTTTTTACCCTTTTGAGGCCGAGTTATAAAGATATGATTTTACAGGGAATATGGATTTGAACCAAATGAGCTCATAATTTTTGAGGAAGTAGGGATTGGAACGATGAGGGTACAGATCAGCTTTACTTTAAGTAAGTGTTCAGTGCAAATTTATATTGATCCAAAATAATCTGTTTTAAGTAGTAAAGGCTTCCCTGTTCATAGAAAAGTACCAAAGCTTTTTTATAGTATGTTTCATCCACGCTTCTATATGAGAGCGGGTAATAGTCATTGGCCAACAAGGTGGCATTAGCTAGCATCCTGCCAGTCCTTTTGTTGCCGTCTGCAAAAGGCTGAATATATGAAATCATGGCAATTGTATTTAAAGCCTTTTCTAAAGGATTTTTTGACTTATTAATAACTTTAATAAGTTCTTCCATCGCATTGCGAATTTGCCATTCGTTATCAAGTGGTTTGTAAACGGTTCCAGTAATACCCACCGCTTGTTTTCTAATTCCGGTTGAAACATTTAAATCTTTGACCAAAAAATTGTGCAGTTGAAAAATTTTTGAAAATGTCAGAATTTTGTATTCTTTCCTGTTTTCCAAAATACTTTCAAAGGCTCTTTTGTGGTTTAGAATCATTACTGCTTCATCTCTTGGGTGGCCTTGGGCTTCTATTTTTTGTTTTATGAGGGCTTCCGTGTCTAAAAGAGAATAAGTATTTCCTTCAATTTTTGATGACTTCCAAGACAACTCAATAACAAATCTCTCAATCTCTTTTAGATAAATATCTTTGTTTAGGGCGTTCGACTCACGACTGAAACTTTTATTGATTTTATTTAATTCCGAGATTTCCAGCGGAGTAAACAAGTTAGAGAGCTTTGTAAAAATGTCAAAATCAAACACTGTTTTAACATCGGTTCTTTGATCCGGCTCAAGGGTAAAATATTGATCAACGTCAAAATATTTGAGAGAAGGAGAGAAATTGGTGGAAGAATAACTGGTATTTCTCCCTTTTCCATGTACCACAATCAAGCTGTTTTCCAAAAGGTAAGCTAAGTCACGGGCAATTGTTGGTATAGAGGCCTGAAACTGGTTTGCCAGTTTTTCCTTGATTTCAAGTCTCGAGAGGGTATCATTCATTCCAATTAACTCAAGGATATGCCTTTGGCGAGGATTGAGTTTCGTATCATTCATATATCACAATCGTATCAATATGATACTATTAAAGTCAAGTGCATTCTGGACGCCGAGGCTCCAGTGAGAATCATTTTACGGCAGCCAAGCAGTGCACCCATATGACCGAGACTCCTAGAAAAGCCCAATAACACCTTCAAAAACACTATTTTAAATACCAAACTCCCGTACCACACGCTCACTGTCCGAGAAATGTCTAAGGCCTGCTCCAACCTCTTTTTCTTAATGGTTCAATTAACCATGTTTGGATGGTTGGTGCCATTTTGAACCACACAGACAGATCATCGTCATTAACTGCTTTTTTAAGATTTGGTTTTGCATTAAGAATGTTTCCATCTAAACCAGCCGCAATAGGTGCACGAACTATTTGCATTTTATTGGGTAAAAAGAATAGATCTGTCTGATTTCCATATTTGGAACCGGAATCTCCACCCTCTATATATTTTGGCAATATTGATTGAAAAGGAAAGGTTGGGATTCTTGCTACCGAATCGACTAATTGAGCAATTCTATTCTTTATGCTTGGAGATGTTTCTTCCATAATACTAACTAATTTTCTCTCTGCTTCGACCCGAACGGTATTGTATTCATCTAGTTTGGTTTTAAATTTGGTATTTTCTCCAAATTTACCTTGTGCCTCCTCAATTAAACTATCAAATTCACCAAAAACAGATTCAAAAGGTCTCCAACCTTGCATAAATGGAAAAGATACTGAAGGATTAGGTAAATTAATTCCAACTCTTGATGTGTGTGGATATCTTCTTACTGTATCAAAACCTTCAAATTTATCTCCATCTGGGTGAAGTTGATCATGAAGAAATGGATCAAATTTAATAATTTCTAGACCGTGATTTTTTACATCGCTCCACGACAAAATTCTTTCTTTTGATGAAACATTTTCAATAAATGGCACATTTTGACCTTTTAATTTGAATGATAGATCCACCTCGTAGGGTGTTGTTATACCCAAATCTAGATATTTTTTGTCGTCTGACACCTGTTCAAAAGCTTCTACTAGTTTTGTCTCTATGTTTGGAATAAGAACCAAAGCTTGATCAACTACCTTTTGCTGATCACTTTTAATTTCACTGTCTAGCGCTGAAAAGGCCAAAGTAACCTCCGGGTACTTGTCTTGGGTTTCACCTTCTGCTATATCAATACCCATGTTTTTTTAATTATATCGTTTGGCATTCCATTTGTCTCGTTTGGCTTTAAAGTGAGACGTGAGTTATATGATAGAATGGGCCTAGACCGAGATGCTCAGCAAATTTGTAATTAGAAATAGCGGTGAAAGTAGAATATACCAAATATCGCCTTTTTACGGTATAATCGAGGGGTGTCTGACGGAAGTTTTTCACCCAAGATAGTTCTGGCGTTAATTGAGAAAGATAAAAAATTTCTATTAATTAAAAGGAAGGTTGCCGGAATTACAGAACTTCGCTGGGCATTTCCCGGCGGAACCGTCGGCGACGCAGAAACAAACGAACAAGCAGTGCTTCGGCACGCCAAAGCTGAAGTAGGACAAGAAGTTGAGATAAAGGAAAAACTTTTAGAACGTATTCATCCCGATACACAATTTAGCGTTACTTATTTTTATTGCATCCCAAGTACGAACTCTTCTGCTGAAGTTGGCGAACCTCATGAAATCGATAATGTAGAATGGGTTGCCGCAAATGAAGTAACAGGTCGATTTACCACAAATGTCGACCCCGAGATTAAGAAGTTTTTATCATCCTTTTTCTCTCCCCAATAAGCTATTTAATAATATTTTTAAGAAAGATTTTTTCCCATCTTTTACACCCCTTTTTGCAAACACCCGTCTGCTCCAAACAGATAGAATAATCCATTGTTTTTTCTCATTCTTTTTCGCAACAACTTCAACCCGTTGACTCCCCCACGTTCGGTAATATACCCAAATTCCTTTTTTCTTACCTTGCCTTGACTGGTCAGGCCTGCGCCATGTTGCCCACGCATCACCCTGGGAAACACCACGTATTTCCATCCTCTCTATTGCGTGGTTTGTCCAAATGAGACCTTTATAATTTTTATCCATAATTATAAAATCCTAAATTCCAAATTTTAGACAAAGAATGAGGGTGTGTTGTGAGTTACCACACTCTCACTACCCACTACTCGCCTCACCTCTCATTCTCATTCTCACCCTGAATAACTTTTTTTAGAATTTCCATGCTTTATCTCTCTTAAAATCTCCTTCTCTAGCATCTTTATTTCTTTTTTAACAAATTCCTCCACATCCTCATTAATTTTTTCCTTTAAATAATCAAGCAAGGATTCATCATGAGGTCTTTTGTGGAATTTTTCTAAAAACTCATCATGGTGCTCTTCTGCAAGCTTATTTAAAAATAGCTCCAGCATCCTCATATGGATAATCTCGTCAACTATCTGCCACAACTCCTCCCGCTCTTCCGGAGATTCGGCGATATTTTTTATTTCAGCCTCAACCTCTTCGATAACTATTAAATGGTCGTAAAAAAGTTTACTCATACTTTAGAAATTGGTTGTTAGAAAATAGAAATTGGTAATAGAAATTGGAAACTGGAAAATGGTTAATATTATTAATTGTACTCTACAGGTCCCAGCGGGACCTTGTTATAAGGGTCGTCGACAAAAAATACTACGACGGGTCCTTTTTTATACTTAGGTCCGCCTAAATAATCCATAACCTCAGGACTTCCGCCAAAATGTTTTCCTGTCCAAGCCGCAGGACCTGAATCAGCAATTGCCGCAACTATTACTTTGCCGTTTTGAGTATTTACGATAAGTACTTTTCTATGTTTATACCAGTTTTTAAGGTGAGGTTGGCGTGTATTCCAGTCCGGCAAATAAAGAGTCTGAACGACCGCATACCATTTTTCAATTTCAATAAGCTCGGAAGTCATCTTATCTTTGGAAGAAGCAAAATATCCCCAAGCACCAAGTCCCGGGGCTAATCCCTCTTTTAAGGTGTCGCCTGAACCGTGCTCCAATAAATAATCTCCGGGATAACGCCTTAGATGCTGCTCTGCTCCAATATAACCGTATGTCGTATTTAAGTGTTCCCCTTCCAGATTAGCCTTTGCCGGAATTCCCAAAACTTGAGCAAAAACTTGTTCTAAGATTTTTTCTTCATTTCGCTCTAAAGGTCTTGGCTTTTTTGGTAATAATCCTGAAAAAGTATCGGTAAGGTTTGGATTATTAAACACTAATTTCAAATCCTTATCGCTTATCAGCTTTTCTACAATTTCCTGGGGTGTAGGCAATACAATATTACCTCCCGGCGGAGATACAAGCATCGCTCCCGCCATTGTAGCGGCACCGATAATATTTGCAGAGTGTTGTCTGATTTTTTCCGGGTCAATTCCTCTACTTTGGAAAAATTTATGAACTTTGGGGTGTTTTTCAGAAAGTCTCCTTTTGGTTTCTAAATGTTTAAGTTTTAATCTGCGTCGGAAATACTCCGAGTCTAATCTTTGTTTATCAATATCGTGATATGTCTGAGTAGGCAGTTTTCCTTTCATTTTAAATTTCTAAAATTTAGAAATTATGTCGTGCAGTCTTGATAACGTTTCCTTTTTTCCTAATATTACAATTGACTCGTTAATTGGAGGTGTATTTCGGCTTCCGGTCACAGCTACTCGTAAATTCATAAAAAAATCACCTTTCTTATAACCATTTTTCTCTATTAAACCAAGAAGCGCTAGGTCAATATTAGTTTTTAGCCAAGGGTCTGCTTTTTCAAGAACTTCAATAGCTTCAGATAAATGTTTTTTATAATCTTTTTCAAATAAACTTTTGTCCGCCTTTTTCTTTTCGAAAAAGAATCCCGCTAAACTCTCAAATTCCGATAGCTTCTTTATCCTATCCTGAACTAAGGGAATAATAGAACTCATAGATTCTTGGTTTACTTCTTTCCATTTGTCATTTGTAATTTGTAATTTGTCATTGAATTCGTCAACCGACAGTTGACGAATATATTCCCCATTAATCCAATCAAGTTTTTCGATATTAAAAATCGGCCCGGCGCTCCTCACTCTTTTAATATCAAATAATTTCACGAATTCATCTAATTTAAATATCTCTTTTTCATCAGGGTGAGACCAACCAAGAAGGCATAAAAAATTAACTAAGGCCTCTGGCAAATATCCTTGTTCTTGAAATAATCTTAAATCCACAGGGTCTCGACGTTTCGAAAGTTTTTTTCTATCTTTATTTCTCAAAGTCGGAAGGTGTGCAAATTGCGGCGGGTTAACGGCAAATGCATGGTATAAAGCAAGCTGTCTGGGAGTATTTGAAATGTGCTCTTCACCCCGGATTACATGTGATATCTTCATTAGAATATCATCAACGACAACTGCAAAATTATAAGTGGGATACCCGTCTGATTTAACTAATACAAAATCGCCAACTTCGACCGCAGGAAACTCAATCTTTCCACGAACCAAATCAGTCCATCCTATTTTGTCCTTAGACTTAAACTTAGACTTAAATCTGACAGCCTTCTCTTCTTTGTAAGCCAAGCCATTGGTCAGAAGCTCCTCAGCCTTTTTTTTATAAATATCAAGCCTCTCCGACTGTCTGTATGGACCATATTCCCCAACTTGCCCTGAGCCTGCTGAAGGGTTTGGTCCTTCATCCCATGTCAAACCAAGCCAAGTGAGACTGTTATAAATTGCATCCTCCGCTCCTTTAACTTCCCGCTTGATATCCGTATCTTCAAGTCGGAGAACGAATTTACCTTTATTTTTTTTGGCGAATGCGAAGTTGAAAAGTGCCGTATAAGCCGTGCCTACATGCGCAAATCCCGTTGGAGAAGGAGCTATACGAACCCGTACTATCTTTGCCATATCGATTGAATTTTATCATTGCCTGAAGGTATACTCAAAGAAAGAGTAAAAGAGTAAAAGAGTAGAAGAGTAAAAAAATAAACTCCTGCTCTTAAACTCTCCAGCTCTTTCACTCTAACCCATGGCTGCAACCTTAACTCAAACTTCAATAATTGCAAGGAAAATAATTCGATTTTCCATCTATGCCATAATTTTCATAGTCGTTTCCAGATTTACAATACTTTTGGGTATTAGAATTTATAGAAATTTCTTTCCCGAGCCTCCACCTGCACCGACATTAACTTTCGGAAAATTACCAACCCTTCCGTTTCCTGACAATCCGGCAGGGTCCGGAAATTTAACATATTCTCTTGAAACTCCGGAAGGCGAACTTCCCGAATTTCCTGAACAAGCCAAAATTTATAAAATGCCCAAAACTCCGCCCTCTATACAAAGTTTAGAATTTGCAAAACAGAAAGCGTCATCACTCGGATTTTCTCAAAATGGCAGGGAATTGGTTGAAACAGTCTTTTTATTCCCTAATGAGAGTTCTCCTTCAACGTTAACTATGAATGTAGTATCGGGAATATTTTCCATAAGTTACGACCTTCGAGCGAATCCTTCGGCAATAGATGAAATTCCACCGGCGCCTGATGTTGCGACATCTCAAGTCCGCACATTCCTGGCTCGGGCAGAACTTCTAAATGACGACCTATCGGGACCTGTCGTCCACGACTTTATTAAAATTGAAGAAGGTAAATTTGTAACGGCAATTTCCCTTTCCGAATCTGATTTGGTAAAGGTAAATTTATTTAGAAAAAGTTTTGACAACTTACCCAGTGTAACTTTGACACCCAACGAAGCCAATGTCTGGTTTATGATAGGGGGGGCTAAAGACCGTGCAAACCAGGTTATTGCATCCGAGTATCATTATTACCCCGCTTCGGAGCAAGGATACGGAACTTATCCGATTAAAACTGCCCAGAAAGTATGGGAAGAATTAAATTCTCAAAAAGCCCATATAGTCCGAATAAAAGACCCATCGGAAGGTGTTGTCAAAATAAGAAATATCTACCTTGCTTATTATGACGCCGGACAATATGTACAATATTATCAGCCGGTAGTAGTTTTTGAAGGAGATAATGATTTTGTGGCCTACATCCCGGCAGTTACTGAAGAATACTATGGCGGGGAGGAATAAAATTTCTAATTTCTAATCTCGCAGAGACAAGCTCTGCTTATTGACCTAATTAACCTAAATAATGACCGAATCCCAAATATTAAAGATATTTAGGGTGGGGATGAGGATAAGTGGTGAGGCGAGTAGTGAGTAGTGAGAGTGTGGTAACTCACAACCCATCCACATTAACTAAACTCATTTCTCACAACACACCCTCATTCATTCTTTAGAAATTAGTAATTAGACCAATTAGGTTAATTTTGAATTATAACTTCTTGCCACCGGTAGCTTCCATATATCCACTCAATGAGCTCTCTCGTTTCCCCAAATCTATCCTGACTTCCTAAAACTGCTAACATAAGTCTTCTCCCATCACGCTCTATATAAGTTACTAAATTTTCGCGGGCATTTTCCGTCCATCCTGTTTTTACACCAAGAACCCCGTCTATCTGACCTAAAAGCTCATTAATATTTACAAGTCTATGCTTGATATTCCCATCAATGCTTGACACTAATGTTTCTTTTGTACCTACAATTTCGGCAAAATACGGTAATTCCATCGCAACTTCAGAAACCCGAACTAAATCGCGGGCAGTTGAAATGTGCCCAATTGCATCCAAACCAGAAGGATTAATAAAATAAGTATTCTCAAGATTAAGCTCTTCGGCCTTTTCATTCATTTTTTGTATAAACGCACTACGCCCTCCGGGAAAATCATGAGCTAGCGCTTCTGCAGCATCATTTGCACTAGCAATAAGCAGCCCCCGGAGTAAGCTGTCGACGCTGATTTTTTCCCCGGTAACTAAATTCATCGATTGTCCGATTTTTTCAATATTGTTAATTGTCACCACAGTATTTGGTGAATAATTGTCCATTGCAACGAGTGCTGTTATTATTTTTGTAGTCGATGCGGGTAAAAGAGGTAAGTCCGGATTCTTCTCGTAAAGTACGGCATCTGAATCAAGGTCAACCGCCAATACAGCTTGAGCTGAAAAAACCGGAAAAGAATCAGTCGTAATGTAAGGAACCTTAATTAATCTTGCCTGGGTACTTGAACTTGCAGAAAGTACCTGATTGTCAACAAAAACATTTTCTTTAGTTATATTTGAAGTAGTAAGAACGCTTGCAACAACTATTACAAATGTAAGGAAAGATAACCAAATTATTTTCATTTTTTAGTTGTTTTTATTTCGTCAGAAACAAGCTTGCTTATCCCAAGCTCTGTCAATTGTTCGTTAGATGCATCGCTTGGAGCATCCATCACTGAGGTCGTCCCGCTTGAAGTCATAGGAAAAGCAATAAACTCTCTAAGACTTGGCTCTCCGGTCGCGGCCATTAGAAATCGGTCAATCCCGGGAGCAATCCCACCGTGAGGCGGGACACCGTAAGTAAATGCAGTTAACATATGGTCAAACTGGTTTTTCTGCTCATCAGAAAAACCAATTAGGTCGAATACTTTTTCCTGAATATCGGCCTGGTGAATTCTGATACTGCCGCCTCCAACTTCGTATCCGTTGAGAACTAAATCGTGCTGCAAACTTCTGACTTTTAAAGGATTTTTATCCAAAAGAGAGATATCGTCAGGATGAGGTGCGGTAAACATATGGTGGCTGGGTGCGAAGCGTGATTTACCCGATCCATGAAAATAATCTTCCTTACTTTGTTCTATGAAAAGAGGAAAATCAACTATCCAGGCAAACGCTAACTCGTTAACATTTTTATTATCACTCCTTAAGTCCGGTTTGTCGTTGCCGTATTTTTCCTTGGCTTCTTTATGGGAAATCCGAGGCCACGGTAACTTGGTAATTTTCTTTTCCGGCATCAAGCGAGTTACCAAATCAGTAAATAAAGACTCGATGAGAGTCAGAATATCTATTTGTTCGACAAAGCTCATTTCCAAATCGAGTTGCGTAAATTCTCCGTAAGCACGGTCCCGTCTTGGGTCTTCATCCCGAAAACAACGCGCAATTTGGAAATACCTCTCAAATCCCGCAACCATTAAAAGTTGCTTATACTGCTGGGGAGATTGGGGTAGAGCATAAAATTTTCCGGGTTGGAGACGAGATGGAACTATAAAATCACGAGCTCCCTCCGGTGTAGTCTTAGTTAAAATGGGCGTTTCTATTTCGACAAAATCACGCTCAGTTAACCAATTCCGTATAAACTGCACGCTTTGATGGCGGAGTCTCAAGTTTTTCGTAAGGCGGGATCTTCTTAAATCAAGGTATCGAAATTTCAGTCTTACACTTTCTTCTATGTCTAAACCGTCTCCATCAATGGGAATGGGAATTTCTGAAGCTCTCGATATTACTTCCACTTTTTTAATATCAACTTCAACCGCTCCGGTTTCTAAATTGGGATTGACTAGTTTTTCAGGACGATTTTTAACAACTCCGTCAATTTGGATGACGCTTTCCGTCGAAACTTTAGGCAAATTACTGCCTACACATTGAACCCTGCCGCTTCTGTCGCGCAGGTCGATAAATGTAATTTTACCGTGGTCGCGAATTGATTCCACCCAGCCGCATAGCATAACTTCTCCACCTATGTGCTTTAGAGTTTCCAGTGCCAAAACTCTCTCTCTATTTTTCATTTTAATATCTAAGGGTATTTTAGTTTGTATATCAACTATTGACAAGGAGAGAGAAATTAGTGAAAATTATGCTTCTAATGTTGAAACAAAATAACTTTGTTAAAGGTATTCAAACTCTCCTCACAATGATTTTGTGAGGGAGGGTTTTTTGAATTAGATAATAAGTCTAACACCCTCCAAACTCGGAGGGTTATTTTATTGTAAGGAGGTGATTATGGCTGTTGAAAGAAATGATGAAACTGATAAAACGAGTGGTAGTGATAGGTTTATAGGAATAACCCCGGTGCAGGGAGAAAGAGGATTAGTAAAAGAGATTTATATTATAAACGGAAGACGGGTAACGGTAAGGAAATCCACCGGAATTGAACCGAGACGAAGAGATGTGCATAACCCCGAAAGTGAGAATATCTAATTCTTTAGTGATTTTTTTATTTGGTTAATTGCTGTTGTTGTTACCACAAAATCCAGCCAATCGTTATTTGGTTTTTTGGGATTTTTCGACTTGAGAATTTCAACTACCTGTCCGCTTCTAAGTTTATAATCCAAGGGGACTATTTTCCCATCAACCTTGGCTCCTTTAATGAAATTACCCAGGGCGGTGTGAACGGCAAATGCGAAGTCGACAGGAGTTGCACCCATAGGCAAATCGAAAACATCACCCTTTGGTGAAAAAACAAAGTTTCTGTGACCTAATGCGTCAAACTTAACTGCACGAAGAAACTCTTTAGCATCCGTAATCTCTTTTTGCCAATCGGCCAATTGTCTTACCCAAGACAATCTTTCGGCAGATGCTGAAACGCCCATCTTTTCTAATACCTTATCGTGAACTTTTCCAACCCTTTTAACATCTGAGTAAGCCCAATGAGCCGCCAATCCAAATTCTGCTTCTTCATGCATAACCTTTGTTCTAATTTGAACTTCAACTTGCTTTCCCTTCAGTCCAAAAACCTTTGTGTGAATCGACCTGTAACCGTTTGGTTTGGGTTGTGCAATAAAATCGGATATTCCGACATGAGGAATCGGTTTAAAAAGATTGTGTACAATTCCTAAAGCTGCATAACATTGGACAGTTGTATCAACTAAAATTCTTAGTGCAACGATATCATGAATTTTTTCAAAATCCCAATCTATCCCCGGTCGTTCAAGCTTTTTCGACAATGAATATAAGTGTTTCTTTCTTGCATGAATTTCCGCTTTGATTCCCTCTTCGGCTAAATTTTTAAGGAGAGTTCTTTTCATCTTTTGAATATATTTCTCCGCCTTTTTATAGTAAGGTTTAGATTCTATTTCAACTTTTTTATATTCTTCGGGGAAAACATACGGAAAAGCTAAATCTTCAAGTTGTCCTTTAACATGCCCCATTCCAAGTCGCTCCGCCAAAGGTGCATATATTTCCAAAGTTTCTCTGGCAATTCTTTTCTGCTTCTCCGGAGGAAGGGGTGAAAGTGTCTCCATGTTGTGCAGCCTATCGGCAAGCTTTACCAAAACCACACGGAGGTCGCGGGCCATAGCCAGAAACATCTTCCTTAAGTTCTCAATAAAACCCTCCTTTTGACTACTTCTTAACTTTAAATGAGATACTTTTGATACCCCGTCAACTAAAACTGCTACATCTTCTCCAAATTCAGATACCAAATCATCTCTTGTTGCACCGCCGTCTTCTATTGAATCGTGTAAAAACCCCGCAATAATGGTGGTTTCGTCAAGTTTCCAATCGGAAAGTATCTTTGCCGTACCCAATGCGTGAGAAGAATAAGGGTCGCCGGTTAATCTACGCTGCCCTGTATGAGCTAGCTTTGCAAATTTCCAAGCCTTTCTTACTTTCTGCCCATTTACTCTGGTGTCATATCCTTCTATAACATTCAAGAGTTGGTCAAACTCATTGTCTAGCTTACTTTTCGTCATAATGATTGGTTAATATAATGTCTTTCACTTTAAGTTGCAAGTCAACATTCCCCCTCCATTCATTCTCTTCTAATGAGAATGCGACATCTACAAAGGAGTCGGGAGAAAGTTTTTGGTAAAACTCACCGAATCCAAATGCAATTGCACCAAATTCCATAAATCCATTCTCAAGATTTAGCTTCAAATGCGATCGGTCACGCCCCACGAGTCTTGCGTCTTTTACTCTAACTTTTTCCGAAACAAAAACCGGTGCTGGATTACCGATTCCATAAGGCTCAAAGCTCCTTATTTTATTTAAAAGTTCTAAATTCAATTGGTCAAAATTCAACTTAATGTCTATTTTTAGTTTTTTCTGAAGAACCTCCGGAGTTAATAAAGGACGCGCGGCCTTCTTAATTTTCTTTGTAAAAACTTCTATTTTTTTCGATTCGATTGTAAAACCTGCTGCCATCGGATGGCCCCCTCCTTCAACCCACATTTCTTCCATACTCCTCAAAAACTCAATTATGTTAAACCCTGATATCGAGCGTGCTGAAGCTTTTGAATAAGTCACACCTTTCGAAAGCATTATTGCCGGACGGTAAAACTTGTCAACAATTTTACTTGCAGCGAGCCCTATAACTCCTTCGTGATAAGACTCGTGGGCTAAAACAATTATTTCATCACTGCCGGTAATCCTGGTTAGAGCGTGCGCAAATACATCGTCTACTTGCTTTTGTCTTATTTGATTGGTTTCTCCTAATAGCCGGGCAAGCTCATACGCCTTGTTTTTATTTTTAGTACAAAGTAGTCTTAAAGACTCAATCGCGTGTGCAATTCTCCCCATGGCATTAATTCTCGGGGCAATAATATAGTTAACTTCATAAGTCCCCGGTTCCTTAATCCCTGCTTGCTCGAATAATGCCAAAAGTCCGGGTCTTTTCGTTTTATTTAAAGCTTCAAGTCCGTATTTTGCTAGCGAGCGATTAGGTCCAACCAAAGGCAATTGGTCGGCGATTGTACCGATAGCAGCAAGCTCCAAACCAGATTTGAAATTTGAAATTTGAAATTTGAAATTTTTTCTAATCTCTCTTGCCAGAATCCACGCTAAACCTGCTCCTCCGATTTTGACTGTATGAATTAAAGCGTATGCCTTCGGAAGTTTCTTACCTTTCAAATGGTGGTCGGTAATAATGACATCAACCCCTAATTTGTTTGCAGCATCAACACCTCTATTTGCAACAATCCCGTTATCTACGGTTATTATTAATTTGACATTTGGATTTTGGATTTTGATATTCTCAAGGCTTTCAGCCTTGAGTCCATATCCTTCAGAAAACCTTTCAGGAATGTAGGGTGTAGCATCTATTCCCAAGTTATACAAACACTCCCAAAGTATCGCTGTAGCACAAATACCATCCGCATCATAATCCCCAAAAACGATTACTTTTTCTTTCTTTTTCTTTGCTTTCTTGATTCTTTCTATTGCTTTATTTATATTTTCCGTACTTAGGCTTAAACTTTTAACTGAAATCTTCTCTGCAGGGGTAGGATTAATAAATTCGTCTTTTTCTTTTTTCGTCTTAATCCCACGGTTTTTGAGAAGAATGTCAACAATAGCTTGTGTACTTTTGTCTGTGATCCGTGTATGGTGAAGAACTTTCCACTTCACATCTTTGTAACTCATATCCATATATTAACATTCGAGTCATTCGGGTGCATTCGAGTATTCGTGTCGCGTACAATATAATAAACTAATGAAATTTGAATTACCGTCTTTTATTTTAGAAATCCTGAAAAAATTTCAGGAAAAAGGATTTGAAATCTATATCGTAGGAGGAGCAGTTCGCGACCTCCTCTCTGGAGAAATCGTAGATGATTGGGACTTTACAACCAATGCCACACCCCCTGAAATTCTGAAAATATTTCCGGATGGATTTTACGATAATGTCTTTGGGACGGTGGGAATTTCCCACGAATCATCCGAAAACCCATACGAAATAACTACTTTCAGACGCGAGTTTGATTACTCGGATCACAGAAGGCCAACAAAAGTTGAATGGGGTAAATCTCTAGAGGAAGATCTGGAAAGGCGGGATTTCACGATTAATGCGATGGCCCTTTCTATAGAGCAAGAGAATAAAAGAGTAAAAGAGTGGAAGAAAAAAACCCCTGCTCTCCTGCTCTCCTGCTCTCCTGCTCTGATTCTTATTGACCACTTCGATGGACAGTTAGATCTTAAGAATAAACTAATCCGTGCTGTCGGCGACCCTAACGAGCGGTTTTCCGAAGATGCCCTCCGAATGATGCGAGGAGTTCGAATCGCTGCTGAACTCGGATTTACGATTGAAGAAAAAACCTTCGAGGCAATTAAGAAAAACGTAAAGCTGATAGACAAAATTGCCAAGGAAAGAGTAGGAGATGAATTTCTTAAATTATTAACATCTGCCTACCCATATGAAGGAATGTTAATCCTCCGAAATACAGGATTAATGGAAGAGATATTACCCGAAGTTGAAAAATCCTTCGGAGTCGAGCAAAAATCTCCGGGCAGGCACCACATATACGACGTTGGTACTCACAGCTTACTTTCTTTAAAATACGTAGCTGAAAAAAACTCTGACCCCATTGTAAGGTTAGCAACACTTATACACGACGTCGGAAAACCGCAAACAGTAAAAAAACTGGAAACCGGCGTGATTACCTTTTACAACCACGAGGTAATTTCCGGCAGAATCGCAAAACAAATAGCTACAAGATTAAGATTATCAAAAAAACAAGCTGATAAACTTTATAGACTAGTTCGTTATCATCAATTTACGGTAAACGAAAAACAAACCGACTCGGCTTTAAGACGATTTATAAGAAACGTCGGAGCTGATATTGTACCCGACATGATTGATCTTAGAGTCGGAGACAGACTTGGAGGAGGAGCCCGGGAGACTTCGTGGAGATTGGAAGAATATAAAAAGCGCTTAGTGGAAGTTCAAAAACAACCCTTTACTGTCCGCGACTTAAAAATAAGTGGTCATGACGTTATGCGTGAACTTGGAATAAAACCGGGTCCAACAGTTGGCCGTGTATTAAAAAAGTTATATGATGAAGTAGTCGAAAAAGAAATTGAAAATACTGAGTCGGCTCTGACCGAACGCTTGAAAAAAATGAAGTAGAAGTTATTTCAAAACCTTTCGGTTTTGAAGCTTCGCCAACTTATATATCTGAGTTCAAACCTTTTGCTCGTCCCGCTGAAAGGGACTCGCTAGTTTTGAAATCAGTTATAGGAAAATGCTAGAGTTTATTATCTCAAAAATTCGCCTTTTTGATTTTCTTCTGACAAGTCATTTCTATTCCTATATTACCCCCTATTATCCGACAGACAATATACCGTACCTTTCGCAAAGAATACCATTATTTATTAAAATTGGATTTTATAGCTTTTTTTTACTGATTCCGATTGGAATTGCGAAACTTAAACACGAAGAAAGTGCAATGGTTAATTTCTTTCTTGCGGGAGTACTACTTACGATTGGGCTTTCAATAATTACAACCTTTTTCGGTTTCTTCCAACTCCTTTATAGCTACCCCTGATTATTTTTGTAACTTCTTTCGGAACTCATCCCAGATAACCAAGAGAGGGACGGCGACGAAGGGAGAAGAATACGTTCCTGAAATTGTACCAATAAGAAGGGCTACTGCAAACCACTTTACCGTAGTTCCGCCTAATAGCATCAAGGCAACCAACATAAAAATTATCGTAAATGAGTTGTTTAATGAACGAGTCATTGTTTCTGAAATGGCTCGATTTGCGAGTCTAACCATATCTTCTCCTGATGATTTTTGTGATTCGCGAATCCTGTCGTAAACCACAATCGTATCATGAACTGAGAAAGATAGAGTCGTCAAAAGTGCTGTCACAAATAGGAAGTCTACTTCAGCACCTGCCCAATGACCTAATAATGAAAAAAATCCGATTAAAATAAAACTGTCATGAAGCATGGCTAAAATTGCCGAAGTTCCGAATTTAAAACTCTTAAACTGAATCGCAACCCAGACAAGTATGACCCCTGCCGCAATTACCAGTGCATATATAGTTTTTTTGACCAATTCCGGACCAATTGTCGGTCCAACCGTCTCAAAACGGAGTTCAGTTGCATTCAGCTTCAAATCGTCGTTGAGTATTTGGTTAATCCTTTCCTTTTCAGTAATATCAATCGGCGGCAAACGAAATAAGTAATTTCCCCCAACAGATTGGATGCTTGAAACCTCAATACCTTCCTCTTCGATTTTATTCACAATACCTTCTGTTGATACACTTTCAACAAGTTGGTATTCCAAAATTGTTCCACCGACAAAATCGACTCCTAACGGGAGTCCCCATTTAAGTAAACTAATAATACCGAGACAGATAAAAATCCCCGATATTAAAAAGTATATTTTTTTATAATGTAACCAATTCATGTTTCGCTTCGCTCAAACTCGACCCGAATACTCCCCACATTCGTGTAATTCGTGTGCAATTCGTGTTAATTAGTGTCGCGTTATTTTGCTTTTCACAAATGCCCTTAGTAAATTTCTACTAACAATAATACCCGTAAATAAACTAATCATTATCCCCATCGAAAGAGTTATAGCAAATCCCCTTACAGGACCTGATGTGTGTAAAAAAGAAAAATCCAAAGGATTCGCTAAAACAAAAGCAGTAACCAATGTTGCGATATTTGCATCCCTGATTGAATCCCAGGCACGGCCGAATGAAACTTCTAACGCATCTTCAAATGGTCTTTTTTCCTTTTCTTCCTTAAACCGTTCAAAAATCAGGATATTAGAATCAACTGCCATACCTACAGAAAGTAAAAATCCTGCAATACCGGGAAGGGTTAAAACAACGGGAATCAACTTATATAAAGCAAGGGTCAAAATTCCAAAGATAATAAGTGCGAAGTCAGCGATTAATCCCATTCTTCCGTAACTTAAAATCATAAATATTAAAACCATGGATAATCCCACTAAACCCGCCCCTACGCTTTTCTTAACGGACTCGGCACCGAGAGTCGCACCTACTGTTCTTTGTTCAACCAGGTTAACTGATGTTGGAAGCGCACCTGCATTAAGCTGAATTGCCAAATTTTTTGCCTGGTCTAGCGTAAATTCACCAGATATCTGTGCTGCCCCCCCTGTAATTGCCTGCTGCACAATAGGCGCAGAAATAACTTCCTCGTCAAGGATAATCGGTAGTGCACGGCCAATATTTTTTTCTGTTATTGCAGCAAATTTTTCTGCTCCCGCCTGGTTAAATTCAATATTAACAACCGGCTTACCAGTTGTTTGATCAAAACCTACATCAGCTGTTTTTAAATCAGCTCCGGAAAGATCCGTTTTAATTATTGAGGGTTCCTCTTCGCTCCCTACTTCGGCAAATTGCAGCTGGGCGGTTTTACCGATAATCTCTATTGCTTCTTTAGTGTTTCTTACACCGGGCAATTCCACAATAATCCTATCGCGACCTTCGAAGGTGGAAACTTGAACGCTGGGTTCTGATACTCCAAATAAATTCACCCTCTTTTCTATAACTGTCTTAACCCCCTCAATTGCTTTTTCCCTCACAACTTCATCTAATCCTTGGGTATCTGCTTCAAAAACTAAATGGCTTCCACCCGCAAGGTCTAACCCGAGAACCAAATCAAAATCTTTTTGAATATGAATTGTACCTATTGAGAAATTCAAGCTTCTCCTGACCAAATTTTTATCTAAGTTTATGGGACCGAGATGAATATTAATAGGAATCGCGTAAGGTAAACTTATATATGCGGCAACTGTTGTTAATAAAATAATTAGAAGTATCTTTCTGATAAGAGAAGGGAACATTGTTTAAAATCCAAAATCCAAAATCCAAAATCCAAAATATTGATTGAGAGAAACAGATTTGAAATTTGACATTTGATATTTGGCATTTACCCCACTAGGTCTTCTTCATCACCAATAATCATAACACGACTACCTGATAATATTCCCAGAAGAAAAGGGTCTCGGCGTTTTTTTCTGAAATCAAATTCTTCTCGACTCATTACAGTATAATTTATCTCGTGCACTCGCTTTGATTCTTCCTTTCGAATCAAAGCAGCAAGTTCAGGTAAAACTACTTCGCCTACAAACAAAATGTCTACAGCGTCTTCTTTCCTTCTTTTTTTATACCTGGCAAATTGTCCGGAAAACATAACAAACGAAAGTTTACCCAATCTAGCTTTGTTTTCGACAATATCTAAACCCAACCCTGTATTTTTAGCGACAATTGAAAGGAGGTCACCATAACCCGGGTAATCTTGCCTTACCCAATAATATAATCTGTTTCCGCGAGGTTCTTTCTTCAAAATTCCGGCTTTCTCTAAACGTGCAAGTTCCCTTCTCACTGCATTAATTTCTTCTTTAATCTCGCGTACGATACCCCTGACGTGATACATTTCACGGACATTAGAAAAAAATAATGTCAATATTTTTACCCTAACTTTTGAAGTTATAATGTCAGAAAGACTAGCCATTTAGTTTGGAGCAGGTAGAGAAAGTTATTTAGTTGATAAGTTAATCGCGTTAATTAGTATTTAATTTCATTTCCAGCGGGAACTGCTTCAATCCAAATCGGACCTCTAACAAAACTTATCTCTTTAGCATCTCCATCATAAAATTTCGTTCGTCCGGTTTGTGATGCTTTTTCCCAAGTCCCCTCAATTACCCCTCCATTTTGAAAAATTAGCGCAGTTCCTTCGTCTATCGTTGTATAAAACATATGGCCCTCTTTGTCAACTGGCCCTCTTTCAGAAACCATCATTATAATTACGTTTTTTGCATAAATTTGTTCTCCAGTTTCATGGTCTACGTGCTCTTTGCCTCCATTCATCCTTAGATATTTATTTCCGGCAGCATCATACTTCCAGTTAACGTCATAATCCCCCTTGTTGCTCCAAAACTCAAATGAAATATCTTTTGCGGCAGGATTATCCGATGGTTTATCGTCTGAAAATATCCATTTGACATAATTTTTATCCCAGGGGGAGCTCTCAGAGTCTTCGAATCCGAATCCTCGGTTTTTACCTTCTTCAAAAATTTTATCTGTAACTCCTACCACAGCATGTTCCCAGGCAGATTTATCACCGAGTCTGTATTGGTCTCGAATAATCACCGGGTAACCAATATTAGTTCCGCCATCAAAATCATTACCATATCTATATCTCCAACCGAGTTTTTCTAATGCGGCGAAAGCGTCAACTTCCCTAGCTACCGAACCCCTTTCTTTAACGCCTCCTGGGCAATTATTGCAAATATTATTTGCTCCTCCGATGTGAACAAAGAGAGGGTTTTCGCCATATTCCGCCGCCCAATCAACATAATATATTCGCGCACTTCGAATTGGAGCAAGCTTCACTTCCTGTGCCGACACTCCACAATAAAAAACAGATAAGAATCGTGTAATACCTCCCTCTGCCACGGCTTCATAGACAACGTCCGCATAAGATAAACCCGATTGCGGTCTTGCTTCCAGATGATTTTCGATAATTGCAGTAATGGGCCGTCTACCTTCCCAAATATCTCGTTCAAGTTCGGTATACATCGCTCCATTAATAGGACACTCCTCGGTCTTTGGAAGTTCACTTATTCTAGCCAAAAGATCGTCTCCTGACGGGAATCCCGGTTCTTTATTTATATAAGAAAATATTGCCCATGAAGTTCCTGCTGATAAAAGATATAAACCTAAAAGACTTAAAACAGTCATTATCCGTTTTGAGGACAACAATCCAGACAAGAAAGTTGGTAACTTAGCCATATAATCTATTATTTACTTTTTTGAGCTTTTGTCAAAGCCTTCTTTTCTTCGCGGGATAATTGATATTTACTTTTTCCCTTAATAACATTTTTCATATATACCCGGGTTCTTTCTCTTGTGTGAAGACCTGTTAGGACAACGCCATTTTCGTGGCCGTCTAAAAGTGCGATAGAAAAACTGTGGTCTCCTCCAAGTTCAGAAAAAGGATTAAATCTAACAAATCCAACTTTTTGAATACTCCCCAAAGCATTTTCGGTCACTTTTTTCAACTCTTTCTCCAGTCGGTTTAAATCACCGGCATTTCTTGCTTCGTTTGAAATCACCTTATCTAATACTTCAATCAGATTCCCCTTTTTAACTTCAAGCGATAATTTAACAAAAAAGCGATTAATCTTGATTAAATAAAATGTGATAATTAAAAGCCAAACCGCTAAAACTATAATTGCGACTTGTAATAAATCCATATTTGTTGGGTACTTAAAGTATTTTAATGAAAGACTTATTGAAAGGAAAGGAGATATTGAAGTTGCTATTTTTTGCTTCTTGAAAATTCTCAGCCCAAGAACTATAACTTGTCCTGAGTTACTGAATAATGTCTAAACGAAGAACCAGAAGGCAAAAGGAGAAAGCAAAACACAAGTTTTTATACCAATGGCCTCAAAGTGAAGACGGAAGCAAAACCCAACCTACAAGCGCTTCAAACGAGCCTGCTGTCAAGGGGCAAATCTCAAAGGTAAAAAGGCACAAAAAGCACAAAATCACAAAAGACAAGATGGCCGTATATACGGAGAAAATCGATGATTTAGCCTCGATTAAGAAAAATATCGGGAAAAGCGTTATTCTAGCCAGCCTCATCTTGAGCCTAGAGTTGGTGATATACTTAATTTGGCGATAGCCAACTGGCCACAATTAGATAGACTATGCCATCTATTGTGGTCACGTCCCGTTAGATATGAAGTTATCTCACGGGACTGTGAAAGGGGGTGATTTTGAATGTCAATGTACTGCGTAAAGTGTCGAGCAAAGAGGGAAGGTAAAGACCAAAAGAAAGTTACCATGAAGAATGGTAAGCCTGCTACTAAAGCTGTCTGTGAAGTTTGCGGCACAACAATGTTTAGGATCGGCGGTTAATTTTTTCTACCCCGTTATCTAAAGGGAATGTCCGGCATTTAGCCGGAGTTCCTGTGGTATGAAA
>Ga0214473_10002278_pt1 | contig 23694 bp, 21 predicted proteins | sample RVTome_7_FD_203509 | JGI IMG/M metagenome (GOLD analysis project Ga0214473, IMG submission 203509) | Soil microbial communities from uranium-contaminated site in the Upper Colorado River Basin, Wyoming, United States - RVT98D197 | ecosystem: Environmental > Terrestrial > Soil > Contaminated >... | reverse complement strand
AGAAGCTCTCGCTTGGGCAAGAAGGAAAGGGAAGGAAGAATGACAGACGGCGAGTCGAGCATTTTCAAACAGCTCAAAGCCGGCCTCGAAGACAGCATCGCATTTTCGCGCGGAGAACTCTCCCTCGTCACGACCGCCCTGCCGGCCCCGCCACCGAAGCCGGAACCGACTCAGATTGCAGAGCTGCGCAACAGTCTTAGAATGTCACAGGCTGTCTTCGCAGCAGTCATCAACGTCTCGCCGAAGACCGTCCAAAGTTGGGAACAGGGCGTCAGGCAACCGTCTCACGCCGCGCTTCGCATGCTTGAGGTGATCCGCCTAGACCCCGGGGTCGCTAAGAGCATCCTCGCTCGTAGACCCTAGCCCAGCCCTGGCGTCCCGATGCGTTCCACAATACCTGGGGTCCCCAGACTCGCTAATCCGCGGAACGCAACAGTGGTCGCCCTTGCTTACCAGATCAAACCTTGCCTCATGTGAGAGCCATCTCACTCGCGATCATCGCCACAAATAGGACGGCAACATAAAGTATGGAATAAGAGTGAAACCGCCTGGCCGCTGACAAAGCCTCTCCCTGGCTCATACGCAGCGCCAGATACAAGAAGCCGGCTCCCAGGACTGAGGCTATCCCAAGATAGAAAAAGCCTAGGTCAGCCGCCCACGCAAGCACCAGCGAGACCGCGACCAAGAGTAAGGAGCAGGTGATGGTCGTGGCGGTGACCCCTTTCGACGGCAGCGCCTTGATCCCAGCTTGCTCGTAATCGGTGCGCCGGAAGACCGCCAGTGACCAAAAATGGGGTAGCGTCCAGAGAATGATGATGGCTGAAAGAAGAAATGGTGTGGCGGCAAGTCGATTGGTCACCGCTACCCAGCCGATCAGGGGCGTTATCCCCCCGACACCACTACCAATGAGGACATTCCAGGGAGCGTGCCATTTCAGAAACAAGGTGTAGGCGAAAACGTAGTAAACGAGCGCAACAAAAGCCAGAATGGCCGCCGCCAAACCGACAAATTGGCCGAGAATGAGCAAACCAACTGCGCCAGTGACTATGCCGAAAGTTAGCGCCTGGTGAGGTGTTATCCGGCCGGCCGGCAGGGGACGAGACCGCGTGCGGGCCATACGTCCATCCAGTTCGCGGTCGAAATAGCAATTCAGCGTATTGGACGCGGCCGCTACCAGTCCACCCCCTATGAGAGTCAGCAAGAGAGTGTGAAGAGGGGGTATGCCTTTAGCCGCCAGGAACATGGCTGAAGCCGCGGTGATTAGATGAGGCAAGATGGCTCTCGGCTTAGCCAATCTCAAGTAATCCCGCAATACCGCGGTCGACGTTCGATCTAGTGTCGCCACGCTACGTCTGGTTGCCGGCACCGCCACCGAGTTGCTCTCGTCTAGATAGAGGTCGAGAGGCCGGGAATGATCCGGCATGCCGATGCTCATGATCGGTTCGGAACCCTCTCGTGGCGCGCAACCGCAAACCCCCAGAGGATCGGAATATCGATTGCCGTGATCGCCAGCACGATGCTCATGATTGCCAGCGCTCCGCCTCGCATGCCGTCGAAAATGAAAACGTACTCCAACATGGCCGAGACAACCACAGTCATCAACACCACGAACTTAGCCACGGTGAAGAACCGGTTCCAAGCGAAATTACGCCGCCGTAACAGACCGGCTACACAGGCCACCAGCAACACCGCAGATCCAATCAAGAAGCCTTCGGACGGGCCCAAAGGCGCGGGGCGAGGAGCGTAGGCGGCCAGGATTCCGGCGGAGACTATGGCGCAGACAAGGGATCCAATCGCAAACAACCGAATCGGAGAACGGGTCGTATCTCCCTGATATGGTTCGTGGTTATCCATCATGAAGCAATCTTCGTCATGATGATGGCCGTGGAGATTTGCAGCACCCCAATGGTGGCGGTCGCATAGATGAACTTGCTCATCGCCTTGCCGATGAGGGCGCCATTGGGCTGAGGCTTGCGTAGCTCTAGGAGCACAAGTATGTTGGCCGGCTCCATTACGCCGTAGGCGATAAGGGCCATGATTCCGACTACAATGTAGGATGCCGTCAACCACCAATGCTGCGGGTACGGAACGGAAAGCAAGTCGATGCGGCGAGCGAGCTGAAATCCCGCAGTCAGAGTGGCGATTACGACGGGTGGCATGATGACCATCAATTTAGGCATCAGCCGCCGGGTCAGCTCCATGCGCGCGGGAATGCTCATTCGTGCCAGAATGGGGCCGAGGACCAGTCCCATGAAAAGGTCGATGGTGATCCACACGCCTCCGCCAATGACGTGGAAGAAAGCCAGCCCCCACCGCCAGTCTTCCGCGATGGTCACGATGAGTACCACTATCGCCAAACAGGCAACCCCGACTCCCCATAAGTTGACGATGGGTCCAGTCTGAGCCTTCTCTACCCTATCGATTACCTGGTCCCCGATCTCAAGCGCCTGCTTCCCGACGAACTCACTCATTCAACGCCCTCCAATCGCTGAATACCCAGAGCTTTCACACGCGTTCACAGCAGATTCGCTCACTTTCTCTGCAGTGACGTGGACTTTCAACTTACGCCGACGCGACACCACGGGGCAATCAGCAAAAGCCTCGTCCTTGCGTAGGACATTGCCCCGTTCGTTGTCAGTACTTGCCCTGTCTTCGGATGGCGACAAAGACGGCCCAGAAGCCACTCGGCTGAGAAATCTCCGTGCGATCCAGGATAGAAAGAACCTGCAACTAGGCGGAGGGGATGGGATTCGAACCCATGACGACCGAAGCCGTGCCGGTTTTCAAGACCGGTGCGATCAACCAGACTCCGCCACCCCTCCGCGCCACGCACCGACAAGCGGCCCTCCGCGCCACACAGCACGCTACGGCGAACCTCAGCGACGATGCGCTCGCCCGCCGGCCTCGGCCGTTTCCCAGCGTGGATATCGCCGAGTATAGCTCCTAGTAAACGCTGATCACCGCTGCGGCCAGCACGGCGTAGATAATGATCACGGCTACCACCCAAGCTATGCCGATGCCGAACGTGACCCAGCACCACATCTTCGCCTTGCGGGAAGACTCCTGGGCTCCGGCGTAGTCTCCCACGGTCAGCTTGTTCCCTACTTGGCTCGCGTAGACGACCGCCACGATCCCGGTGGGCCAGAAGCAGAGGATCAAGGTGGCTATGGCCCAGCCCATATAGCTCGATATACGGGGCACGGCGCCGTACGCGGGCGCTGGCGGGTAGTACTGGGAGGGTTGGTACGCCGGCTGATGCTGCTGCTGATACGGTTGCTGGTAGCCGGGTGCCTGTTGCACCGGCGGCGGGTAGGCCGGCGGTTGTTGCCCGACTTGCTGGCCGGCCGGCTGCGCCCCTGGTTCTTGCCATTGCTGCCGGTACTTGTCCAGGTCAAGGCCGCACGTCGTGCAGAACCTGGCCGAATCTTCGTTGTTTCCTCCGCATTGCGCGCAGTACATGTGTGCCTCCCTTGTGCCTTTCTCGACCGGCGCCCTCGCGTCTCCCAAGCTTATGGTAAGCGCTGGAGCCGACAAAGAGAATCCCCTGGTCCCTGCCCCTACCATCGGCTGCCGGAGGAATGTGCTAAAGACCGGCGAATTGTTGCCGACAAAGGAAACAGAGGGATCGTGGGGCGCGGACGAGGCGTGGAGGCCGGACCATGAAAGCGGCATATCTGGGCGGGACTAGGGGCTATCAGTCGGCGGTCTACCGGCCGGGCGCCGGCTGGAGCGGGACCGACCGTCGTCGGCGCTTCGGCCGTCAACCACTCGCTGCGAAGCAGGGCCGGCATGTGCGCGTGTGCCCTCTGACCGTGGCTTACCGGCGTCGCCCCGGCCTGCGTACGAAGACGTTTATCGTTTCCAGCATTCTCGTGGTAGCGACGGCGCTGACGGTTGTATTGAGTGGGGGCGCACAGTTCTAGGGTTCAGGGCCCCCGGCTTCAATCGCAAGAAGCCGGAAACGCGTCTCTGGGAGCGGGGCTAAGCGAATTCCCGGACCCCTGTTCTTCAATCCGACTTAGTCCTCGGCAAAGGCTATCACTGCCTTCAATTTCCAGGCACTGAACCCGGCCGTCACCGGTACCATCAACGAAGGTAGCCACGCCACCGCCTCGACTGTCCCCTCCGGCACCAGCGTCACCGCCCTGGTGGCGACCTTCGCGACCAACGGGGCATGGGTGAAGGTCGGTAGCACTCTTCAGCAAAGCGGGTCGACCTCTCACAACTTCACCAGCCCGGTCGTCTATGTGGTCGCCGCCGTCGACGGGACCACCCAGAATTACACCGTCACTGTCGCCGTGGCGTCCGGCGACTGACAGCGGGCGTTGCCTTGCTCGGCCGAAGTTGCCGGGGCGACGAGAGTGACGACACAAGCGGGGAAAAGAGCCTTGTGGCGTCGACCTTGCCAGGGGCGGACCCCGGGGGGGCTATGTTATACTCCTCGGCACTCCGGGCGAGTGGCGGAATTGGCAGACGCGCTAGGTTCAGGGTCTAGTGAGCTTACGCTCATGGGGGTTCAAGTCCCCCCTCGCCCACCATCATCGTCGAATTGCCGCTGCGTATGACCGATCTGGACAAGGACGACACTCTTAGCGAGTTGGCCACGGGAGAGCGGAAACGGCGGCAGAGGAGGATCCTGCCCAAACCGCTGCTCCGGCTGCTCGTGATCCTGGCCGTCATCGTGATCGTCGTGGTGGTGATTGTCTTCGCGGTCCGGAGCGCCATGAACAGTGGTGAGGCGGCCGATTATCAGCGGTACATGACCGAGGTGGCCGACATCCTCAAGCAGTCGGACTCCATGGGCGGTGAGGTGGTGAAGCTGCTTACCAACCCCGGCGACACCACCCGCAAGGACATACAAACACGGCTCGATCAGTTCGTCGCCACCTCGGAGAAGCTCGAACTGCAGGCGAAAGCCCTCGATGCACCGCACGAGTTCATCAAACAAAGCGTCCACCAGTTTTTCGTGCTGGTCATGACCTTTCGCCACACGGGGTTGGCAGATCTCAAGCCGTCTCTCATGAACGCCCTCGAGGTGCAAGACACGGAAGTGTCGTCGGAGCAGATATCGCGCGCGCTCTACTACCTGACCAACTCGGACTTCCTGTACCGGGAGGTCTTCATTCCCAAGGCGACGGAGATTCTTAAAGCCAAGAATCTGACTGGTGTCACCGTACCTACCACCCAGTTCATGGCCGATCCGGATATCGCGGCTAAGTCACGGGCCCAAGAGATCCTGGCCCAACTCAAGAGCACGGGCAATCTGCAGGCTGTGCACGGGGTCGAGGTGGGCCAGGTGGTGGCCATGCCCGACGAGAAGGAGATCACAGGCGGCGGTACCTTCAACCTGCAGGCGAGCGACCAATTGGCCTTCGTGGTGGCGGTCGAGAACCAGGGGAACATGGCCGAGAAGGACGTACCGGTCACGATCACCCTGCTGTCTCCCGACTCCACACAGCCGCAGACGGTCACGGTCAAGGTCCCCGAGTTGAAGCCCAAGGAAGAGGTGAAAGTGACCGTCGAAGGCCTCAACCCCACCGCCTACGGCGAGGTCGCCTTGCTCAGGGTGGAAGTGGGACCGGTCAAGGACGAGAAGTTCAAGGACAACAACTGGATAGAAGCCAACGTCATCTTCACACTCTAGGGGACCACATTGAGCGCAGTTCAGGCATTTGAAATCGTTGCCATCGTGGCCATCGCGATAGCCGCGGCCGCCGGAGCGGGGCTGGCGTTGGTCTATAAGAGGTTGCAGCGGTATCAACGCAACCAATACGTCATCATGGGTTCCCGGGGAACGGTCGACATCGTGGAGCATGTCTCGGCCGTCGACGACAAGCTCACCAACGTGCGCTTGGCCCTCGAGGACCTTACGCTGGCCGCCCGTGACCACGATGTACGCATCGACAATTCCCTGTCTCGGGTTGGGATCGTCCGTTTCGATGCCTATCAGGACTTGGGGGGCAGGCAGAGCACAGCTGTTGCCTTCCTTAACAGCCTCGGCGATGGGGTAGTCATCACCACGGTGGTCAGTCGCGATTTCGCCCGCATGTACGTGAAGCTGCTCAAGGAAGGGGTGTCCGACATCCCCTTGGCGCCCGAGGAGAGCGAGGCCGTTGAACAGGCTCGCGGCAGCGGTCCCTTCACCATCCTGCCCCGAGTCGAAGGAGGCCTCAGTGGCGGCGCGGTAAAGGAGACTGAGCCGGGCGCCTTGCCCGCGGATATCCCGGTCGCGGTGGGCCTCCCCGGTCGGCGCCCCCGAAACGACCGAGAGCTGGCCCGCGAGAACCGGAGGCGGAGTCAAGCAGGCATGCCTTTGGTGCAGGATGTAGTGGTTCCTTCCGCCACCGGATGGGCGGAGCCCAACACTCCCGCGCCGGCCAAGGGCAGCCTGGCCGAGCGATTTCTCAACGAACGCAAGAGGCGCCGCCCCGAGAGCGATGGGGAGCAGTCCGCCGCTTCCTCGGAAGAGAAGGGAGGCGGTCGTGACCTGTGACCCGCTTGGGTCGGATGGTGTTACTCGTTGGCCGGTCTCGTCGCTGACCGAGCCCTTGCCGCTGGCAGCTCGGACCATCGGTTTCTTAGGCCCCAGCGGTACCTTCGGTGAGGAATGCCTGCGATCGACGGTAGATGCCGACGACCGCGAGTTCGTCCCTTTCGCTTCGCACCAAGACACCATCGAGGCTGTTTCCACCGGTATCGTCGACTGCGCAATCGTCGCCATCGAGAACTCAATCGAGGGGTCGGTTCCCGTGACGGTAGACATGCTGGCCCACGAGGTCGACAATCTGCAGATCGTGCGGGAGGTTCGCTATCCCATCCGCCACAGCCTCCTGGCCCGCCCCGGAGTGAGCCTCGATCAGATAGTTAAGGTAGTGTCGCATCCACACGCCAATGCCCAATGCCGCGGGTGGCTGCGCCGCAACCTTCCCGGTCGCGAGATCGAGGCCGCCAACTCCACTGCCAACGCTGTGGAGCGGATCGCGTCCTCGGAGGAGCCCTGGGGTGCTATCGGCAACCAGCTCGCCGGGACCACGTACGGCTGCGCGACGCTGGAAGCCGATATCGAAGACCACAAGGACAACGAGACCCGCTTCGTCTTCTTGGCCCGACAACGGGAACGCCAGGACTGGTTCGAGCCGTACAAAACCTCCGTGGTGTGCGAGATCGTGAAGGACCAACCGGGAGCGCTGCTCCTGATCCTGCAGGAGTTCGCGTTCCGCCGCATCAACCTCACCAAGATCGAGTCGCGGCCTTCAAAAAAGAGACTGGGCGACTATATATTCATCGTCGACATGGAGGGCAAAGTGGATGACGGCCCCGTGGCCGACACGCTTCGCTGCCTGTCCTGCAAGCTGCCGCGGATCACGGTGCTGGGCAGCTACCCCGTGGGCCGGCCTCCGGGTCGGGCCGCGCGCTAATGGCGATCGCCCCTTCCTCATAGAGTCTCATGCTCGATCTCAAACTCGTCCGCAGCGAACCCGACCTGGTGCGCGAGGCTCTACGCCGTCGCGGCGCACACGCGGAGGCCGCCCTCGATACGTTGCTCGAGCTCGACCGCCTGCGGCGCGAAGTCCTGGCGAAGGTGGAGGAGAGGCGCAGTCTGCGCAACGTGGTCAGTGAGGAGATCGCCCGGGCAAAGCGGGACCAGGAGGACGCCACAGCCAAGATCGAGGCCATGCGGGCGGTGGGCGACGAGATCAGGAGCCTGGAGGCGCGGCTCAAAGAGGTCGAGGGCGCGTTGGAGGAGGAGTTGCTGCAAGTGCCCAACCTGCCGGAGCCATCCGCCCCGGCGGGAGGTGAAGAGGACTCGGTGGTCATGCACCACTGGGGCGTTCCCCGGGAGTTCGCGTTCACCCCTCAAGACCATCTCGATCTTGCGGTGGCGCACGATCTCATCGACATGGAACGCGGCGCGCGGACGTCGGGGAGCCGCTTCGCCTATCTGAAGGGTGACCTCGTGTTTTTGCAGTTCGCACTGGTGCAATTCGCGCTGCAGAAGCTGGCTTCCCTGGGCTTCCGGCCGGTGATGGTGCCGGTGTTGGTGCGCGATGAGGCTATGTACGGCACCGGCTTCTTCCCTACCGACATGCAGCAGGTCTACCGGATTGAGGCCGACGGCCTCAACCTGGTCGGCACCTCCGAGGTTCCCCTGGCCGCACTGCACATGGATGAGATCCTCGACGAGAACGAGTTGCCCGTGCGCTACGTGGGCTATTCCAGCTGCTTCCGGCGCGAAGCCGGAGCCGCGGGCAAGGACACGCGCGGCATCTTTCGCGTGCATCAGTTCGACAAGGTGGAGATGTTCAGCTTCTGCGCTCCCGACAAGTCGGGCGAAGAGCACGACTTCATGCGCACCATCGAAGAGGAGATCCTGCAGGAGCTGGGCCTGCCCTACCGGGCCGTCAACATCGCCGCCGGCGACTTGGGTGCTCCCGCCGCTAAGAAATACGACTTGGAGGCCTGGCTGCCCACCCAGGAACGCTATCGCGAGGTGACCTCCTGCTCGAATTGCACGGACTATCAAGCCCGCCGCCTGAAAGTACGGGCCAAGGGCGCCAAGGGCGGCCCGTACCTGCTGCATACCCTCAACGGCACAGTCGTGGCCGTCGGGCGCACCATTATCGCCATCATGGAGAACTACCAGACCGAGGACGGTCTGATCGAGGTGCCGGCCTCTCTCCGTCCCTTCCTTCCGGCAGGCATGGACGTGCTGGGCAGGCGGGTGTGACGGCTTCGGGCCCCGCGTCTCGCACCGGCGCGGTCGGCGACACGGTCGGCGGCGACGTGTCCCAACGGTGGGCCAGGCGCGAGAACTTGGCCCTGCTCACCGACTTCTACCAGCTCACCATGATGGGCGGTTACTGGAAGACCGGCCGCAACGACCTCACCGCCTGTTTCGACTATTCTTTCCGCGATCTACCCCCGCATAACGGCTTCGCTGTGGCCGCCGGCCTAGAACAGTTGCTCGACTTGGTGGAAGGACTGCGCTTCACCGAGCAGGACCTGAGCTACCTGTCTGGGCTTGGCGCCTTCGACGAGGCCTTCATCGAGTACCTACGCGATTTTCGCCCGCGCTGTACGATCGAGGCCGTGCCGGAGGGCACCGTGATTTTTCCGCACGAGCCTATCCTGCAGGTAGAAGGCCCGCTGATCGAGGCCCAGTTCCTCGAAACCGCGGTGCTCAATGCCCTCAATTACCAGACCCTCATCGCCACCAAGGCGGCGCGCATCCGGCTCGCCTGCGGCGACGACACCTTGGTGGAGTTCGGCCTCCGGCGGGCCCAAGGCCCCGACGGCGGCCTGAGCGGATCGCGCGCCGCCTACATCGGGGGCGCCAGCAGCACCTCCAACGTGCTGGCCGGCAAGATCTTCGGCATACCGGTACGAGGCACTCACGCCCATTCTTGGGTGATGAGCTTCGACGACGAACTGGAAGCCTTTCGGGCGTATGCCGCCTGCTATCCCGAGCCCATCCTGCTCGTCGACACCTATGACACCTTGACCTCGGGGCTGCCCAATGCGGTCACAGTGTTCAAAGAGCTGCGCGCGGCCGGACGGCCGGCGCGCGCGGCGGTGCGCCTCGACTCGGGCGATCTCGCCCGGCTCAGCAAGGCTGCCTACCGCATGTTCACCGAGGCCGGGTTCGAAGACCCGCTCATCGCGGTCTCGAACGAACTGGACGAGGACCTCATCGCTGATCTGAAACGGCAGGGAGCGCCGATCAACTCATGGGGCGTGGGGACGCATCTCATCACGTCGTCCGACTACCCGGCGCTGGGCGGCGTCTACAAGTTGGTGGCCGTGGGAGGCATTGACGGAGCCTGGGAGCCGCGGATCAAGCTATCGTCGAATCCTGCCAAGATGACCGATCCAGGCCGCAAGCGCTTGGTGCGCTACTACGACGGCGCCGACCGGCCGCTGGCCGATCTGATCCGCCTGGGGGCCGAGCCCCCCGATTCAATCGAGCCTGGGCAGGCCTGCCCGCCCGTGCCCTTTGCCGAGCGACATGACCTATCGTTCCTCAGGGCCGTGTGGGACGCAGCTCGCTGTGAGGAGTTGCTGCGGCCGGTGATGCGCGACGGCGTGTGCGTGGGGGACCGTCCCTCGTTGGAAGAAATCCGCTCGCGGGCGCGCGCGCAGGTTGACGCATTGCCCGAGGAGGTCAAACGGTTGAGGAATCCCGAGATCTACGCGGTGGGGCTATCTCCCCCTTTGGCCGCCGAGAAAGTGCGTCTCATGAGACAGGCTCCGGGCATGCTCGGGGCGCCGCCCGCGGCCGGAGCGGGGCCGGCGGCCGGTCCGGCGCCGCGCTGACCCAGCCGCGCCTACTGACCGGAGCGCTCCCCTCCCACTGGGATCGCGGTCGCCTGTCCCTTCGCCAGGAGCTTGCCCTGGGCACCGGAAACCTCGAGTTCCACCACCATCAGGCGGCGTCCTCCATGAAGCAGGCGACATTCGGCCGTGACCTTCTCCCCGGCAGTCGCCGAACGGAACTGACTGATGCTCCATTGCACCGCCACTGCATCGACCTTCGCGTTGACAGCCAGGGCGAAGGCAACGTCGATGAGAGCGAAGATAAAGGCGCCATGGGCCAGCCCATGGACCTGTAAGAACTCGTCTTTGACCACGGCCGAGACCCGGGCGCGGCTCTCCGTCGCCTCCTCCACCTCCATCCCGAAGAGAGCGATCATCCGGTCGTTTGCGATCGCGCGCTTTATACGGTCGGTCATAATGGGCTCAACCAAGGTCACCTCCCAGCCATCTTGTGTGATAAAGCTAGCATCCAGAGGCCGGGAGCACGAGGGAGGAGCCGGCAATGCCGTCCCAGATACGAATCGTCCTGGAGGGTGGGGAAGCTACCGCCACAGTCAATGACTCGCCGACCGCGGTCGCCGTTCGCGCAGCATTACCTTTGGAGGGAACCGTGAGCCTTTGGGGCGAAGAGATCTACTTCAGCATTCCCGTCAGGGTGGAGGAGTCCTCGGACGCCCGTCAAGACATGAGCGTTGGCGAGTTGGGCTATTGGCCGACGGGCGCCGCCTTTTGCATCTTCTTCGGACCCACCCCGGCCAGCACGGGCCCACTGCCTCGCGCTTACAGCAACGTCAATCCTTTTGGAGAGGTGGATGGGCGGCAACCCGGCAGCGCAGCTTTGTTTGCCGACGCGAAGGAGGGTCAGCGCATCACAGTGTGCCGCGAACCATAGGCGCCATCGGGAGATCGCACAACGCGTCATTCGTAACGCGAACCTTTCCTACTAATTACGGAGCGCGGGTAGATGGGTACTCGCTATCGCAGCAGTCGCGCATGGTGAAGCGCGCGCCAGGCCCGAGGGTGCGCAGCGCCAACCCTCGTCACGGCAACCTGGTACTCGCTATCGCAGCGGTCGCGCACGGGTGTTCCGCGCGCGGAGAGACGAGTACCGGGTTGCCTGGCGATATACTGGGGCCCATGGCCGACCCACCCCTTCTCCACGATCGCTATCAGATCGTCCGCAAGCTGGGCAGCGGAGCGTTCGCCACCGTGTATCTGGCCGACGACTTGCGCATGGGGCGTCCCGTCGCCATCAAGGTGGTGGAGCAGGTCGCCGATGTTGACGACCGCGTGCTGCGGGAGGCTCAAGCGGCCGCTAAACTCAGCCAGCACAACATCCTCGCGGTATACGAGATGGTCCGGGAGCCCGACAAGACCTTGCTCTTTACCGAGTACATCCAGGGCAAGACCCTCCGCGAGCACTACCGCGCACAGACGCTCAGTGATCTGGACATCCTCGAAACGGGCGTCCAGTTGTCCCGTGCCTTGGAGCACGCCCACAAGCGGGGAGTAGTACACCGGGACATCAAACCGGAGAACATCATGCTCGTCGAGGGCGACGCCGTCGACGTGCGGCTCATGGACTTCGGGGTCGCACAATTGGAGGATCGGGCCTCGATCACGGTCGACGGCGATCTGGTGGGGACCCTTGCCTACATGTCGCCGGAGCAAGGCGAAGGCAAGAACGTCGATTCGCGTAGCGATGTCTACTCGCTGGCCCTCACCCTTTACGAGGGCTTCACGAGGAAGAACCCGCTCACGGGCAAGAAGCTCCAAGAACTGCTACGCGACGTGTCCCGCCCGGACATCCCTCCTCTCTATGCCAACCGCCCCGATCTCCCAGCCGCGCTCAACGATGCTCTCGGGCGGGCCATGGCCGTCGACCGCTATGCTCGTCCCGACGCGGCAGCCTTCGGTCGCCTGTTGGCCCAGGCGGCCAAGCGTATGCCCGAAGAGGTGCCGGACGAGCGCTTGGTCACTCGGGTGCGGGATCGGTTGGCGCCGACTCGAGTGGACCGCGACCGTTTGGTCTATCTGGGGCAGCATGTCGCCGCGGGGGTCTTCGCCCTCTGCTGCTTAGTGTACGTGCTGCCGCGAGTCCCCTTCTATCCGCAGGTGGCGATCATCCCCTTGATCGCCGTGCCGGCGTTTTTGGCGCTCGTGTGGCCGTTCGGGGGCGGCGTCCTCACGCTGGCGCTACTGGCTCCTCCGATATTCGCGTTCAGCGCCGGTTGGGGGGTCGTCTACACCGTGCCTGCCGCCCTGGCAATGGGCCTGCTCCGCTGGAGGAGGCGGGAATGGGCGGCGCTGCTTCCGGGGGCAATACCTTTCGCGGTTGCTGGGGGAGTTGGTTTGGCCTTGCTGCCGCTGGCCGGCGCTCTGCTCCGCCGGTGGGGCGCGCTGGCTGGGTTTCTGAGCGGGTTGGTGCTGGTGGTGAGCGGCGGCTTGATCGGATGGACGACGCTGCCGTACACGTTCAACCGCGGCCCCGGGGCGAGCCTGATGGCGGCGGAACATGCAGCCTCACCCTGGACCGTGCTGATTGAGATCGCCCGCCTCCTCGATTCGCGGCCGGAGCTTACCCTGCAGATCCTGCTTTTCGCCCTGTTTTCCCTGCCCCTCTACTCGCTCGCCGGCCGTTCGCGGGAGCGACGGATGTGGGGCGCGAGCGCCTATCTCATCCTGCTGTTCGCGGGCTTTGCGCTTCTTCCCATCCTTGCTCTCGGGGTACCGGTGGTGATGGGACCGTTTCTGGTGGCGTATGTGCCGTGCGCTATAATCGCGTTTCTGTCCGCCCTTCTCATCTCGTCCGAGGGTCTGGAGACCGCGTAAGGGGAAGTGCTCATGAGTCTGACGCGGAGGGTTGAGTCGCGTGTGGAGAGTGCTGTAGGCGCGAGGCCAAGCGGCGGCTCGCCCCAAGAATCCGGGCGCGCTCGTTCCGACAAGGGGTCCAAACTGTACGTAAAGCCGGCAGAACTGGCCCGCAAGCTCGTCAAGGAGATGGAAGACCACAAGATCTTCCGGCCCACGCGGGTATTGATCTGCAACCAATACACCGTCTACCTCTGCCCTGGGGATTACGAGAGGCTCATCGCTCGCGAGCACGAGGTACTTGCCGGACTGAAACGCCATCTTTCGAAGCACGCGCGGGCGAAGAAATACTACGTGGAGGAGGATATCGCCGTCATCCTGGTGAAGGACTCCGACTTGGCGCCTGGTCATTTCGGCATCCTTGCCGAGCGGATCGGCCCGGCTTGGGTCGAAGGGTCGGAGCCGGCCGTGTCGGCGGCGACGCCGGCCGGCTCGGCGATGGTCGCGGCGCCGGACCGAGCTTTGCCTGCGTCGCCCGATCGACCCGCGCTTGTACGTACCAAGCCGGCGGGTGGCACGACCAAGGTCATTCGGCCGGCGGAGGCCGCGCAGCTGGGTCTCGCGCGCCAGACGATCGTCCTCAAAACCGGCAATCGGGTGCGCGAGTTCAATCACGGGCGGGTCATCGTGGGACGGGCGCGCGACGTCGACTTCAGGGTCGATGACCCCAATGTCTCTCGAAGGCACGCGGCCATATACTGGGCTGACGGTGGCATCGTAGTCGAAGACCTTGATTCCACCAACGGGACGCTGGTCAACGGGTATCCGGTGAAGAACACCGTCTTACGCCCCGACGACGTGCTCGTCATCGGGGATTGCCGAATCAAGGTGGACACGAGGTAGGGGCTCGCGACCGGGGAGATGGAGCCATGCTCCAGATTGTGCTGCTGGCAGGGAAGTACGTCTTTCTGATAATCCTCTATCTGTTCATCTATCGGGTGATCCGCTCCATCACCCGCGAGCTGCGCGCGGCGGTTCCCGCGGCCGGCAAGCAGCAGGGATTCACGCCCGCGGCGGCGTCCCCAGTCGGCGGAAGGCCCCAGGTGCCCTCAGTGACCTCGACCCCGGTTGGGGCCGGGGTATGGACTCTGGTGGTACAGAAGAGCCCTTCTCTATCGGTGGGCGAAGCCTACTCGTTCCCGGTGGGGGCCCACGCGTTGGCCGGCCGCTCTCCGGACATGGACATCTACCTCGAGGATACCTTCGTGTCCTCCAAGCATGCGCTGTTCGAGGCGACGACTGCCGGTCTGCAGGTGGAGGATCTGCGGAGCACCAACGGCACGCAGGTGAACGGCGCCGACATCTCCGATGCGCGCGTACTCGGTACGGGCGATCGGGTCGAGGTCGGTGACACCGTGTTTCAGGTGGAGGTGCGTTGATGCAGCTCCGGGCCGGTGTGGCGAGCGACCGCGGCCTCGTCCGCCAGACGAACGAGGATTCCTATCTGATCCGCCGGGGGCTCTACGCGGTATGCGATGGCATGGGTGGCGCTCGCGCCGGGGAAGTGGCCTCCGAGATGGCCTGTCGGGAGCTGCTGACTCTTGATCCAGCCACCGCGAGCTCTGAGGAACTGCGGGGGGCGATCACAGAGGCGAATCGGGCCATCGCGCGGCGCAGCCTGGAAGAGGAGCCTCTGCTGGGCATGGGTACCACCCTCACCGCTGCATTGGTCGGAGGGCGGTCGCTGAGCCTGGCCCATGTGGGCGACTCGCGGGCCTACCTGCTGCGCGATGGGAGCTTGACGCAGCTGACGGACGACCACTCCTGGGTGGGCGAGATGGTCCGCCGGGGGGAGTTGACCCCGGCCCAGGCAGCGGTTCATCCGCATCGTAGCGTCATCACCAGGGCCCTGGGTAGCGACGGGGACGCCGACCCCGACATCTTCGAAGTGCCCGTGCAGGCGGGGGACAGAGTCCTGCTGTGCAGCGATGGGCTGACCGGCATGGTCACCGATCTGGAGATAGCCGAGATCCTCCGACGGGATGAAGATCCCCGGTCGGTGGCCGGCCTGCTGGTGCAGGCGGCCCTGACAGCCGGCGGCGAGGACAACGTGACCGTCGTCGTGGTGGACATCGAGCCTGCGGGCGACGCGGCCGGCGCTGAAGAGGCCGGCGACCATCAAGCCGGCGACGAGATCCTCCTGGGGCCCAGCGATAGGGGGACCCTCAGCGCGGCCCGCGCGGATAGGGGCAAGCGGTCCGGCGCCGGGGTGCGTGGGCGCCTAGGGGGGCGAGTCGGCCCTCTCTTACGTCCCGCCGCCCGCTCCGGCGGGAGCGCGCCCTCAGCCGTGACGCCGGCGGAGCGCGCCACCCGGGGGAAAGCCGGGGCAGTTCCGGAGGTAACCTTGCCGACCGAACCGTCCGCGGCGCGCGCACATGGATGGACCCGCCGGAAGTGGATCACTCTAGCGACTGTTGTCGTACTCGTCCTGGCGATAGCCATCGGGGGATTCGCGGTGTTCAACTCAACCGTGTACTACGTGGGCGCGTCCGATGGCACTGTGGCCCTTTATCATGGGTTGCCCGGTGGTATCCTCGGCATCGCTTTCTCCTCGGTGGCCGAGCAGGGAACCGCAGTCTACGACTCACTGGCGCCATTCCTGCGGGCTCGGGTTGATGCTCATGACCTTGTCACCAAGGAGCAAGGACAGCTGTTCCTCCGTTCTCTGAGTGGACGGCAGTGAGCACACGCAACCGCGAGCTGGTCTTTCTTATCCCTGCGCTGATTCTCACCACTCTAGGGTTTGCCCTGGTCTACACGCAAAAGTCCTCCACGTTGACCTGGTCGTCGTTGACCTACGGGGCGATCTTCGTGGCGTTGTTCGCGATAGCCCACATCGGGCGCCGGGTACTGGCGCCTCACGCGGATCCGTACCTTCTACCCGTGACGGCCCTGCTCTCCACGCTGGGCATCCTGGTGATCTATCGGCTGAACGAGAAGCTGGCCTTGCAGCAGGCCATCTGGCTGGTGGTTGGCCTGATCGCCTTCTTGCTGGTCCTTGTATTTGTCCGCGACCTCAAGGTACTGCGCGACTACCGGTTCTTGATCGGCATCGCCGGCGTGTTGTTGCTGCTCTTCACTGCCATCTTCGGCCGGGAGATCAATGGGGCTCGGCTCTGGGTGGCTTTTGGTCCCGTCCGCTTCCAACCGGGGGAGTTCGGCAAGATCCTACTCGTGGTCTTCTTCGCCGCCTACCTTGTGGACATCCGGGAAGCGCTCACGGTAAGCACTCGACGGGTGCTGGGAGTCCCGCTGCCCCCTTTCCGCTATCTGGCGCCTCTTCTCACCATCTGGGCTCTGTCGATGGTGCTGATGATCTTCATGAAAGATCTGGGCACCAGCCTGTTGTTCTTCGGGGCCTTACTCGCCCTTCTCTATGTCGCCACCGGGCGCTTCTTCTACGTGGTCGTGGGATTGGCGCTGTTCGTCGCCGGGGCTGCGCTGCTCTACTACATCTTTCCCCACGTTCAGACACGCATCGATACGTGGCTCGATCCTTGGAAGGATCCTTCGGGCAAGGGCTATCAGATCGTCCAGTCGCTCTTCGCCCTCGCCGCTGGAGGTGTGTTTGGACGCGGTCTCGGCCAGGGATACCTCATGCTGCAGTCGGGGCACACCATCATTCCGGCGTTAGAGACAGACTTCATCTTCTCCGCCATCGGGGAGGAACTGGGGCTCGTGGGGGCGGCGGGCATTATCCTGCTGTACTTGATCTTCACGTACCGGGGCTTCCGCATAGCGGTGCGCGCCCGGGACGACTTCTCCCGATTGCTGGCCACCGGGCTCACCAGCATCTTCGCGTTGCAGGCCTTTATCATCATGGGCGGGGTCATCAAGTTGATCCCTCTGACGGGCATCACTCTGCCGTTCGTGAGCTACGGCGGGAGCTCGATCGTGGCCAATTTCGTACTGCTGGCACTGCTTCTGCGCACGAGCGACCAGGTGGCCGGCAACGAGGCCGCCGGGCGCGAGCCGGGATCCCGGCTCGCTCCGACATTGGGGCAGGCGCGACCCGCGGCTGAGGCAGGAGGATAGATGGACCGGCCTCTGCGTCGCCTCTTCCTGTTCTTCACCTTGCTCTTCGTGGCCTTGTTAGTGCAACTGGCTTACGTCCAGGTATGGGCCGCGCCCAGCCTCAAGGTGAATTCGGCCAATACCCGGGCTATCGAGGAAGAGATGAAGGTGGAGAGGGGGGTCATCCTCTCCGCGGACGGGGTGGAACTGGCGGTCAACCGCAAAGAGGGTCAGTACTTCTTGCGCCAATACCCGCAGGGCAGTCTCACCTCCCCTTGGTTGGGTTACAACAGCCTCCGCTACGGGCGCGCCGGGGTCGAGCGGGTGTACAACGAGGAGCTTTCCGGCCAGTCCGGGATCCTGGGTCTCACCAACTACTGGGACCAGATCGTGGGCAACGCCCATCGCGGGGCCGACCTAAAACTCACTATCAACATGGCGGTACAGCGGGTGGCGGCCGAAGCTCTCGGCGATCGCAAAGGAGCGGTGGTGGCCCTCGACCCGCGCACCGGCGCGGTGTTGGCCATGGTCTCCTACCCGCGGTACGACCCGAACGAGATCGAGTCCCTCTGGAAGGAGATAAATTCCGACCCCGACAAGCCCCTGCTCAATCGGGCGATCCAGGGTCTGTACCCGCCGGGGTCGGTCTTCAAGATCATCGTGGCCGGCGCGGCCCTGCAGACCGGTACCGTGACTGCTCAGTCCCAGTTCGACGACACCGGCACCGTGACGGCGGGTGGGTTCGTCGTCAGGAACTACGGAGGCAACGTCTACGGGGCCCACGATTTCACGGAGGCCTTCGCCCGCAGCATCAATACCACCTTCGCCAAAGTGGGGGTGGAGATGGGGTCCGACACGTTGGCGGGCTATGCGGCCGACTTCGGCTTCGGGAAAGTGCCCCCCTGGCCCCTTGGCGGGGCCAAGACCTTCTTCCCCGATCCGGGAGATATGGACAAGGCCCACGTAGCTCAAGCTTCATTCGGCCAGGGGGAGGTTCTCTCCACTCCTCTTCAGATGGCCCTCGCCGCCGCGGCAGTCGCCAACGGGGGCAAGATCATGAAGCCGTACCTGGTAAGCCAGGTGCTCGACTATCACCAAAACATGCTGCGGGAAACCCGGCCGCAGGTGTGGCTGCAGCCGCTTTCCGGCGAGACCGCGGCCTCGCTGCGCGATCTCATGATCCAGGTGGTGAGCACCGGCACGGGAACCTCGGCCGCCATCAGCGGCGTCCAGGTAGCGGGTAAGACGGGTACCGCTGAGGTTGCGAATGCTGAGCCACACGCCTGGTTCGCCGCGTTCGCTCCGGCTAACGATCCCAAGGTGGTGGTGGCGGTGCTGGTAGAGAACGCGGGCACCGGGGGCAGTGTCGCGGCCCCGATCGCGCGGCAGGTCATCTCCGCGGCTGTTGGGCTCTAATACTTGTTGGTGAGGTAGTATTGCGGGCAGCAAAGCGCGCGACGACGGGTACGAACGTGTGCCGGAGGACGATAGGGTCTTGATAGGACGGGTGTTCGACGAACGCTATGAGGTCGTTCGCAAGCTAGGCAGCGGCGGGATGGCTGATGTCTACCTGGCCAACGACCGACTCCTCGGCCGCCAGGTGGCTCTCAAGGTCCTCTCCGCTCGGTATGCGCACGACGAGCAGTTCGTAGAACGCTTCCGTCGCGAGGCCAGCAGTGCCGCCAGCCTCAATCACCCCAACATCGTGCAGATCTACGACCGGGGAGAGGCCGAAGGCACCTACTACATCGCCATGGAGTATCTGGATGGGCGATCGCTCAAGGACATCATCCTAAAATATGCGCCGCTTAGTCCAGACCTCCTGATCTCCATCTCCGTGCAGATCCTCGAAGCGCTGCGCTTCGCCCACCGCCGGGACGTCATCCACCGCGACATTAAGCCGCAGAACATCATCGTCGACAGTGACGGCCGGGTGAAGGTCACCGACTTCGGCATCGCCCGCGCGGGCAGCGCCTCGACCATGACCGAGGCCGGTTCGATCCTAGGGACGGCCCACTATCTTTCACCCGAACAGGCTCAGGGAAAACCGGTGGAGGCCGCGTCCGACCTATATTCGCTGGGTGTGGTCATGTACGAGATGGCCACCGGCAAGCTCCCGTTCGATGGCGACAATCCTGTAAGCATCGCCATGCAGCATGTGCACGAGCAACCGGTGTCGCCGCGCAACATTGCTCCGGATACCCCCGAGAACCTGGAAGCGGTGATACTGCGGTCGCTGGGCAAGCATCCCACCACACGCTACCTCACCGCTCATGCCATGCTCGACGACTTGAGAAGGGTGCAGGATGGGGAGCCCGTCAGCATCCCCGCCGCCTATGTCGAGCAAACCACCCGGGTCGTGGGTCCGGCCGCGGTGGCCTCCGTGGCCCAACCCACCCAGGTGAGACACAGGGCGCCGGCCGGCATGGAACCCGGCCCGGATTCCTACTACGGTGAACCGCCTCGGCGCCGCAGTGTTTGGCCGTGGATACTGGTCATCATCCTCATCTTGGCTCTGGCCGGCGGAGCCTATGCCATCCTCTCCAACTGGGGGACCGCCACCAGTGATCTGGCGGTCGTGCCCGGAGTGCTGGGCCTGAGCGAAGCAGAGGCCAAGGCGAAGATCAAAGCGGCGGGCTTTGATGTTGAGAGCGCGGGGAAACAGGCGTCCGCAGACGTGACGGTGGGTAACGTAGTCCGTCAAGACCCGGATCAAGGCACGAAACTGGCCAAGGGCAAGTCGGTCAGTATCTGGCTATCCTCGGGCCAGGGTAAGGTCAAGGTGCCCAACGTAGTCGGTAAGACCCAGATCGGCGCCGCTCAAGAGCTGGGAGCCCTCGACTTCAAGGTCGTGCCCAAGGAAGAAACCAACAAGGATAAGCCCGTGGGGACGGTGTTGCGCCAGAGTCCGGAAGCCGGCCAGGAGGTCGACGCGGGCAGCACGGTGACGATCGTGATCGTGGCGGCGAGCAATACCGTGGCGGTGCCGCGCCTCATCGGCATGAACGAGGACGCCGCGGTCGCTCTGGTCAACGGTATGAAGCTGGTGGCGGCGGTGAGGGAGGTGGCTTCGACGCTCACCGGAGGCACCGTAGTCGATCAGAGCCCCAAAGAGGGCGAAGAGGTGGAGCCCGGATCCACGGTCATCATCTCTATAAGCAACGCCCCGTTGCCGACCACGGTAAAGGTGCCTGCGGTGGCGGGATTGGGACTTTCGCTGACGCAGGCAAGAGCCAGGCTGACCCTGTACGGCCTGCGCGCGACCGTCGTGTATCTGGAGACGCCGGACTATCCGCCTGATCAGGTCATCTACCAGAATCCGGCGGGCGGGATCGAGGTGGACAAGAGCAGCTCCGTGGAGCTCACGGTCTCGAAAGAGCCACCGTCGACTACCACCACGACGGAGCCTCCGACCACCACGACGGAGCTTCCGACCACCACGACGGAGCCTCCAACGACCAACACCACCGCCTTCTAGCCGGTCTATCGTAAAGCTCGTTTCAGAATGAAGCCTTGGCCGCCGAGTCCGCGCTGGGCGTCTTGGGGGTTACGGCGGGCTGCTACAATCGCTGCTCGAGAGCGAAGGTGAGGTCGACAGTGACAGTACAGAAGCCCACGTTTCAAGATGTCCTCTTAGGCCTCGAAGAGTTCTGGGCCAAACAGGGTTGTATTGTCTGGCAGCCGCATCATACCGAGGTAGGAGCGGGTACTTTCAACCCGGCGACGTTCCTCAAGGTCCTCGGGCCCGATCCCTGGAAAGTGGCCTATGTGGAGCCCTCCATCCGGCCTACCGACGGGCGCTATGGAGAGAATCCTTACCGTCTTGGCCACTACTATCAGTACCAGGTGATCCTCAAGCCGTGCCCGGACAACGTGCAGGACCTTTACCTGGCCTCCTTGGAGTATCTGGGCATCGACCTGGCCACGCATGACGTGCGGTTTGTGGAAGACGATTGGGAATCACCCACGTTGGGCGCGTGGGGTTTGGGCTGGGAAGTCTGGATCGACGGCATGGAGTGCACGCAGTTCACCTACTTCCAGCAAGTGGGCGGCATCGACCTCGACCCTCCCAGCGTAGAGCTCACCTACGGCACAGAGCGGCTCACCATGTACCTCCAGGGAGTGGACAACGTCTTTGACCTGGAATGGGTCCCCGAGGTCACGTATGGCGACGTGCACAAAGCCAACGAGGCCCAGTGGTCGGTCTACAACTTCGAGGTCTCCGACATCTCCATGCTGCAGAAGGCTTTCGCCGGTAACGAGCGCGAATGCGAACGCTGTCTTGAACGGGGGTTGGTGCGACCCGCGTACGACTTCGTGCTCAAAACCTCGCACATGTTCAATCTGCTGGATGCCCGGGGGGCCATCAGTGTGACCGAGCGTACCGGCTACATCGCCCGGGTGCGGAACCTCGCCCGCAAGGTGGCGGAGGGATACGTGAGCCAACTTGATGGGGCCGGCGGGGTCGCCGAGCCGGGCGAGGCGGGAGACACCATCGCCCACGGCGCCGTCGCCGCTGGGCCGGAAAACGCGGGAGGCGCAGCCTGGGTCTCACCCGAGAGCCGGGAAGGGCGTGATTTTCTCTTAGAGATAGGCGTAGAGGAGATGCCGGCCTCCGCGTGCCGGGCCGCCATCGACCTGCTGCCCGACAGAGTGGCCGGCTTGTTCAGTGCCGAGGGGGTGGGGGTACGGTCTGAAGACGTCGCGGTGATGGTCTCTCCCCGCCGCATCGCGGTGCTGATACGGGACGTCCCGGGTGAGCAGGTTCCAAGGGAGGTCGTCCAACGGGGACCCGCGTTCGAGGCGACGTTCGACGCCGAGGGCAACCCGACCAAGGCTGCGGAAGGCTTCGCCCGGGCCAAAGGCGTGTCGGCCAAAGATCTCGAGGTACGCGAGGAGGCGGGACGCCGTTTCGTCTACTACGTGACTCGGAGTGAGAGCCGGGCGACGGCCGGATTGCTGCCCGATATCTGTCTCAAGATCGTCCGTGACATGTACTTCCCCAAGAACATGCGCTGGGGTCACCGTGATCTGCGGTTCTCCCGCCCGGTGCGCTGGCTGGTCTCGTTATGGGGAGAGACGGTGATCCCGTTCGGCATCGCCGGGCTGATCTCGGGACGGACGAGCCACGGGCACCGCTGGCTCGGCGGGACGGTGGACATCGGGAGTCCGGCGGACTACGTGGAGGCGCTGCGGTCGGTCGCCGTGGTGGTCGACCACCACGAGCGGGAACAGCTCATCCGGGCCGGACTGGAACGGGTGGCCGCCGAGCAGGGCTTGGATGTCATCGACCCCAACGGCAAGATGGAAGAGGTGCTGTTCTTGGTCGAGCAGCCCACAGTAGCCTTGGGCCTGTTCGCCCACCACCATCTGGCTCTGCCGTCCGAGGTGCTGGTGACGGCCATGCAGTCGCACCAGCGCTACTTCCCGCTGGTGGAGGAGAGCGGGGCCCTCTCGCACCGGTTCCTCTACGTGACCAACGGCGACCCCGCGTGGTTGGGACAGATCACCGCCGGCAACGAGCGGGTGTTGCAGGGCCGGATAGAGGACGCGGAATTCTCCTTCGAAAAAGACAAAGTCACCGGTCTGGAGCAAATGGTGGCCCAACTCGGCAAGATCGTCTTCCACGAGAAGGCCGGCAGCATGAAGGATAAGACGGAGCGACTGGTCGCCCTCACCGGCTACCTGGCAGACGCGACCGGCGCTCCGGGCGACGCCCGGGAGCGCGCGCTTGAAGCCGCCCGGCTGGCCAAGGCCGACCAGGTGTCGGTGATGGTGCGGGAATTTGCCGACCTGGAAGGGGTCATGGGACAGACCTACGCCCTGATGGAGGGCCATCACCCTGAGGTAGCGCAGGCCCTGAGGGAGCAGTTCCTTCCCGACGCGGCAGGCGGCGCGGTGCCGGTTACCATCCCGGGGGCCTTGCTGGCCACGGCGGAAAAGGTGGATAACATCACGGCGGCCTTCGCCTGCGGAGAGCCGCCCTCCGGCTCGAAAGACCCGTATGGGTTGCGGCGGGCGGCGGCCGGTATGGTGGCGATCGCTGCCTATCATGGGCTGCGCTACGATGTGGAGGCCCTGGTCGACAGGGCGTATGAGGGGTTTGAGCGCTTCCCCGGCTTGGTGGAGCGGGTGGTCGTGGTATCGGAGGCGACCGCTTTCATCTTGGGGCGACTGGCCAAGAATCTCACCGACGACGGGTTGGGACGCGACACCATCGACGCCGTCTTGCCGACGTCTCGCGAGTTCTCCGACCTGCGGGAGAGGGCGCTTGCGCTGCATGGGTGCCGGTCGAGCGAGTTGTGGGAGGACGTCGTCACGGTGTTCACCCGGCCGTCGAACCTGGCTCGAAAGTTGCCCGCCCAACCACCCGTCGAGCCGAAGGCTTCGGTCGGCCCCGCGACCGGAGTCGGCCCCGCGACCGGAGTCGGCGCGGCGGGGACCGTTTCCCCCACCCTGTTCGAGGTCGAGGCTGAGGTACTACTGTTTGCCGCC